>OBLN01000028.1_pt1 | contig 51389 bp, 35 predicted proteins | sample 1519301 | NCBI WGS metagenome assembly OBLN01 (sample SAMEA2452533, study PRJEB22499) | sediment metagenome | reverse complement strand
GTGTGCTGAGCACACTTTTCCTGCACCGTAAGGTGATAGTGGGGGCCGGGGAGCTGGAGCCGGATGCGTACATACGTGCGGTCATTGCCGCACAGGCGTGTGTGCTTATACTGCAGTTGGGGCTTGAGTACTACAGCGGTTGGCGTGAGGTTATCGTCTATCCGGATGCCTTTGTCGTGCACCACCCGCAGCAGGACGAGGCCGGGGTCGTGCATCAGTTGTACCAGGCGAACAGTGGCGAGGCGTGGGGCAGGGGGCCGGTGATCCTCTCTTGGGAGGATATCCGACCTCAGCGTGTAGCTTCCACACTGCACGGCGTGAACGTGGTGTTGCACGAGTTTGCCCACAAGCTCGATTTACTCAACGGCAGCGCCAATGGCATGCCCCCACTGCACCGCTCCATGCATCCGCAGCAGTGGAGCGGGGATTTCACCGCGGCCTATCACCGTATGCTGGGCCACCTGCAGCATGGCCACCGCGGGCGCATCGACCCGTATGCCGTGGAGAGCCCGGCGGAGTTCTTCGCTGTGGTTACGGAGTTCTTTTTTGAGCAACCTGCGGTGCTGCAGCAGGAGTTGCCAGAGGTCTACCAACGACTGGTCGAATTCTACCGCCAGCAGCCGCATCGGCGTGTCTAGCTGGTAGTCCTGCGTCTGGGGCAACTGCGCCCTGTGGGTAAAGTAGGGCGGGTGAGGAGGGGAGAGTTTTCCCGGACGCTCAGCGTCCGGGAGGCGGAGTTGTTAGTAGGTGGCGTCGTGGTAAACGTTTTGCACGTCATCCACATCATTGAGCATGTCGATGAATTTTTCCATCGTCTCCACATCGTCACCGCTTATGGGTGTCGAGCCCTTCGGCAGGTACTGGATCTCATCCACCTCGAAGTCGATCTCGCCAAAGGCATTGAGCAGGGCCTGTTTGGCCTTGTTGTATTCGGTGTGGGGAACGAATACGGTGAGCTTTCCATCCTCGCTCTCTACATCGCTGACGTCCACATCCTCTTCCAGTAGTGCCTCCAGTGCTGCCTCCTCGTCGCCCTCGAACACCAGTATGGCGGCGTGGTCAAACATGTGGCTGACATTGCCGGAGGTGCCCAGTTTTGCCTTGGCCTTGTTGAAACAGGTGCGGACATCGCCGATGGTGCGGTTGGGGTTGTCGGTGAGGCATTCAACCAGCACCATGCAACCGCCGGGGCCAAAGCCCTCGTAGAGTGCCGGTGAGTAGTCTTCGCCACCGCCGCCCTTGGCCTTTTCGATGGCCTTCTCGATAACGTGGGCGGGGACCTGGTCCTTTTTCGCCCGTTCGATGAGGCCGCGCAGGGTCAGGTTTCCGCTGGGGTCGATACCGCCGGACTTGGCGCAGACATAGATCTCGCGACCATATTTGCTGTAGACCTTGGTCTTGGCGGCGGCCGTCTTGGCCATGGAATCCTTGCGGTTTTGGTAGGCTCTGCCCATTGCGCTATTGCTCCGAAAGTAGTGATAAGGCGGATTATACGGGCAAATGCAATAGCGGGAAAATACCTTAGAAAAGTGTGGTATATGTGGCGCGCTGAGTTATTGCCCCTTTTCATGCCGCTGTCAGGCGTGGCGGAACGGCATACATGCGGATGGCATTCGCTACGGTGTTACAGTGCCGCAGGCTATTGGGTGTATAGTTAAAGTGCATGTTCTAAGGGATTGGAGAAGATTATGTCCTATCGGTTTGAGGCAATGCTACGCAGCTTGGGGGGGAGGTGGCTCATACTCTTCCTCTCCTGCCTTTCACCGCTGATGCCGGTCCAGGCGATGGAGGTCGAGGAACTGATCCGCCACATTGATCAGTTGTGGCGAGGAGAGACCTCCCGCGCCACCATGTCGATGACGGTCAACACCCGCCGCTACGAGCGCACCATGACGATGGAGGCCTGGTCCCTGGGCAAGGACTACTCCCTGGTGCTGATCCGCGAGCCGGTCAAGGACCGCGGCATCGCCACCCTCAAGGTCCGGGAAAATATCTGGAACTACCTGCCGAAGATCAACCGCGTGACCAAGGTGCCGGCGAGCATGATGGGCGGTTCGTGGATGGGCAGCCACTTTACCAATGACGATCTGGTGCAGGAGAGCACCTTCGAGGAGGATTACGACTCCACGATCACCTTCGAGGGGGAGCGCGACGGCCGCCTGATCTATGAGCTGACCTCACGGGTCAAACCGGAGGCGGCGGTGGTGTGGAGCAGGGTGGTGATGCTGATCGAGCAGGAGAGTCTCGCCCCCTACGAGGCACGCTACTACGATGAGGACGGGGTGCTCATCCGCACCATGACCTTCGATCAGCACCGGCAATTGGATGATCGCATCGTGCCCATGCGCATGTCGTTGCAACCCGAGGAGAAACCGGAGGAATCGACGGTGATCGTCTATCACGATATCGAATTCGACGTGCCCCTCGAGGAGTCCTTCTTCTCCCTGCAAACCCTCCGGCAACTGCGCTGATCCACATGAACTGGCAAAGCAATGCCTCCACCTCCAGTCGCCTGTCGATGCTGCTGTTCATCGCCTGGCGCAACATCTGGCGCAATCCTATCCGCAGCATGCTCACCATCGCCGCGCTGGTGGGCGCGCTGGTGATGGTGATCCTCTACGCCGGCCTGCTCGAGGGGATGAGCCGCCAGATGGTGCGGGCCGCCACCGAGGTCACCCTCGGCCACATCCAGGTCCATCGCGAGGCCTTCGTCGAGGATCAGGACCTCTATGCCACGCTGCCCTGGTCCTGGATGGAGCGCATCGAGCAGGCACATCCGGGGATCCGGGTGGCGCCCCGGCTCTATGCCGCGGGGCTGGCGAGCACTGAAGAGAGCGCCAACGGTGTGATGATCAAGGCGGTCGATCCGCAGCGTGAACCGGCGGTCACCTCGATGCTATCCCATGTGCGCCAGGGCGAACTCAAGCTTGGCCCGGCCACGCTCTCCGCCGAGGGACTGCCGCGCGACAACGTGGTGGTCGGCGCGCAGCTGGCGAAAAATATGCACCTCGCGCCAGGCAGTGAACTGGTGCTGGTGACCCAGGCGGCCGATGGCAGTATCGGCAACGCGCTCTATCGTGTCGCGGCAGTGCTCAAACCGCTGGAGCCGAATTTCGATCGCACCGGGGTGTTAATGTCGGTCGAGGGCTTCCAGCAGCTGATGGCGCTCGAAGACGGTTTTCATGAACTGGCGCTGGTAGTGGAGGATATCACCGCCCTCGAGTCGGCACAGGTCGCGGTCAGGGGCGAGGTGGATCGTCTGCTTGGCGAACAGCCGCTGGATGAACTCGGCGGCGCCCCGCTGGTGCGCAACTGGCGCGAGCTCTCGCCCGGGGTGGCCGATATGCTGGAGATCAGCGGCGTCATCCTGCTGGTGGTGGGGGTTATCGTCGTCGGCCTTGCCTCGCTGGGCATGCTTAACACCATGTTGATGGCGGTGCACGAGCGGGCCCATGAATTCGGTATTCTGCTGGCCATCGGCATGAAACGGCGCTGGCTACTGCTGATGGTGCTGCTGGAATCGCTCTTTCTCTCACTGGTGGCGGCGCTGGGCGGTGCTGTGCTTGGTGTGCTGGTGGTGCGCTACTTCGAGAAGAGTGGTATCGACTTCAGTGAGATGATGCCCGACGGCTACGACTGGGCGGGTATCGTCTTCGAGCCTGTAATGTATACGGCGCTGCGCATGCAGGATGTGATCAGCGCCTGTGTGCTGATGACCCTGATCACCCTGGTGGCCTCGCTCATCCCCTCGTGGCGCCTGGTGCGGCTCAAGCCGGTGGAGGTGATGCGATGAGTCGTGCGCTCCCGCAGCGGCACAGCCGTCTGCCGCTGAAGATGCTGCTCATGCTTGCCTGGCGCAACCTGTGGCGCCATCGCCGCCGGACCCTTATCACCCTCAGTTCCATCGCCATCGGTTTCGCGCTGGCGGTGCTGATGATCGGTCTCAACGACGGCGGCCACAACTCGATGATCCGCAACGCCATCAATCTCGGCGACGGTCATCTGACCATCCAGCCCCGCGGCTACCTGGAGGCCCCCGCCAACCACAAGTATCTGGCCGAGGGGAGGGCGCTGGCCGAGCGCATCGCCACTTTCGCGATCCCCGGCAGCGTCGAGCCGCGCATCTCGCTGCAGGTGCTGGCCAGTACCGCCAGCAATTCGGTCGGCGCGGCACTGGAGGGGATCGACAGCACCGCCGATACCCGCGCGGCGCAGCTGCAACCGTCGCTCATTGACGGCGCGTGGTTCGAGCAGGGGGAGGGGCGCGGTATCGTCATCGGTGATGGCATGGCGCGCAAACTCAAGGCCAGGATCGGCAGCCGGGTGGTGCTGATGGCTGGCAAACAGGGCGGCGACTCCCAGGCAGAACTCGCGCGGGTCAGCGGGATCTACGACTCGGGCATCGATGAGTTGGACGATTTTCTCATACTCAGCGATCTCGCCTTGGCACGCCGTTTTCTCGAAGGCGAAGGGGCCGTGCCGGAGAGTGAACCGCTCACCCGCTTCGCCATCTTCCTCGATGACCCCGATACCATGGGGCAGTGGAAGGCGGCACTCAAGCAGGCCGTGGAGGATGACCATGTGGTGGTGCTCGACTGGCAGGAGGTAATGCCCCAGCTGGTGCAGTTCATCCTCATCGATGATGCGGGCAACTACGTTTTTCTCATCATTATCCTCGTGATGGTGGTATTCGGTATCGTCAATACGGTGCTGATGAGCGTATTGGAGCGCACCCGCGAATTCGGCCTTCTGCGCGCACTGGGGCTGAGCCGGCATCATCTGCTGTTTCTGGTGTTCTGCGAATCACTGCTGCTCAGCCTATTGGCGGTGGCCATTGGCTGGCTGTTCGGCGGGGGTACGCACCTCTGGTTCTCCACCCAGGGGATCGACCTTTCTGCACTGATGGCCGGTGGCACCGAGACCATGGGCACCTTCATGGACCCGATCATATACACCGAACTCTCTTGGGAGCGGGTAGGACAGCTGACCGCGATCGTCTTCATTGCCACACTGGGCTCGGGGATCTACCCGGCGCTCAAGGCGGCGCGGGTGACGCCGGTGGAGGCGCTACGGACATGATGGGATGAAGGTTGTAAGGGCGGAACAAACACTCATGGAAACTTGCGTGTTAACACGAGACTGATTTTATGGCACTACTGACACTCAAGGACATCGGCAAACGCTACCACCAGGGGGAGGTGGAGGTGCAGGCGCTCAATCATATTGACCTCAGCGTCGAGGAGGGGGAGTTCGCCGCCCTGGTTGGTCCTTCGGGCTCCGGCAAGACCACCCTGCTCAATGTCATCGGCGGACTGGATGCCCCGAGCAGCGGCAGTGTGTTGCTTAATCAAACCGAAATTACCCGTTTGAGTGAAGGCGAGCTGTCGGACTTTCGCCTGTTCGAGCTGGGGTTTATCTTCCAGGCCTACAACCTGGTGCCGGTGCTGAGCGCGCTGGAGAACGTGGAGTTGGTGATGGTGCTGCAGGGGCGCCACGCCGGAGAACGGCGCGAGCGTGCCGAGCACTATCTGGAGATGGTGGGTCTCAAGGGGCTGATGCACCGTCGCCCTTCAGCCCTGTCGGGCGGCCAGCAGCAGCGCGTGGCGGTGGCGCGGGCGTTGGCTGCCGGGCCGCGCCTGGTGCTGGCCGATGAGCCTACCGCGAACCTCGATTCGGAGAACGCCACCGCGCTGCTCGATATCATGCACCGGCTCTCCCACGAGGAGAAGACCACCTTCATCTTCTCCACCCACGACCCGCGGGTGATGGAGAGGGCCGAGCGCATCATTACTCTGCGCGATGGCATGGTTGAAAGTGACAACGTGCGGCAGCCGGATAACCATGCCTAAGACAAGCCACGGCCTACTGATTATTTTTTTGTTATCGGTGCAGGTGCCGCAGGCCGCTGAGCTGACCGGGCGCTTTTCCATGTTAGGGAGCACGGCGCAGGCCGAAGCCGGTGATCTTGGCTTTGACGATGGCAGCAATACGGCCCTTAGTGCGGACCAGCAAAGCCTGCGTTTGATGCTCGATGGCGTGCAGCAGAGCGGCGAGTGGTCATTGCACCTCGATTCTTCACGTTTGCACCTTGACGGATACCCGGACACCGGCGCTCACAGCAGTGAACTGTTTCGCTATCAGTCCTTATCCGGCAGTTGGCTGGATGAGTCGGGAGAGTACAGTAGTACACACATCGGCTATGTGCTTGACCGCGCTTTCTACCGTCACCGTAGGGACAATCTTGCCGTGGTGCTCGGACGTCAGCCCATTGACTGGGGTAGCGGACGCTTTTGGCAACCACTTAATGTTTTCGGTGCCTTTGCCCCGACCGAACTGGATACTGACTTCAAACCGGGCATCGATGCCCTTGCCGTGGAGTGGTATCCCTCAGCCTTTTCTTCACTTACCGCGGTTTATGTGCCGGCACCGAAGAGTAGCGAGTTGCTGGACGACAGTGGCGCTGTCTACTATCGGCGTGCCGTCGGGCAGATGTCTGAGCTCTCACTGCTGGCCGGGAGCGTGCTCGGCAATTACGTGACCGGCGGCGCCTTTGAGAGTGCATGGGGCGGCATGGGCTGGCGCGTGGAGGGAGCTCACTATCGTGCCGGGGAGGGGGAGCGAAATGCACATTTCTGGATCGCCGGGGTCGACTACCAGTTTGACAACGGCACCCTGCTCACCGCCGAGTGGTATGACCACAGCCTTGGTGCTACAGAGATTGCGGAGCTTGAGAACGTCGTGACTGAGCCGTTGTTCTATTACGGGTTGCAGCAACAGCTGGGACGTCGGGTGCTGGGACTGTCGCTGGCAAGGGACCTGACACCACTGGTGCAGGGGAGTTATACCTTGTTGGGCTCGTCCCTGCGTGATGACGATGCAGGGCAGCATGTCTCACTGCTGCATCAGCTCAACCTGGTCTACTCGGTCAGCAACGAGTCGGATCTGCTGCTATCCGTGCTGTTTGCCGGTGGTGCGGGTATAGGGTTGGAGGATGAGCCACGGTCAGAATTCGGTCATCTGCCGACAACGTTGAGTTTGAGACTGCGTTTTTACTTTTAGCCGAGTCACTGCTTCTGGCAAGATACCGGCCTGATAGCGCTCGTCCAGGCCGGGTCTTTCTGTGAGGATGCTCAGGTCGCGGCACCAAAGTGCTTGTGGATGTTGTGGATATCCACATCGGATTCGGTGTTGGCGTAGACCTGCCATTTGCCATCGATTGGCGTCTCAGCAAGCTTCGTTCGTATGGTGTCGAATGAGTGGTCTTCAAGATAGTTGCGGGTAAATAACTTCCACTCCTTGCGGCTGACAAAGGCCTCGTAGGTATCGTCCCACTCATAGCCCTGTTCCCGCATGTAAGTCTCTTTGCCGATATCATCCAGGTATCCCATATAACCCTCCAGTGCCGGTTATTCATCGTATTACCACCCCAGGGGAACACCGCGGCCCAGAACCGCTGGTCTAATCTAAAGATAGCAGGATTTGTTGGTGGACGGTGCGTGTTGTCTGGCCTTGTAGTCGTCATTGAGACAGACGGAGTGAGAATTAGGGGGTAATTAGGCGTAAGCTGATGAATTTGTATTAAAATATTGCGTCTCACTGGGTTGCTGGTAATCTGCTTATGGGGGCATGGATGCCTGATGATAGCGGAACATCCATGTCATAAGTCGAAAGTCTGCTCAATCTATTTCAGTGACTCCGACGTCTCTATCATATGAATGCCGATGCGCTTCGCAGAGAGGTTAGGCATGGTGCTTATGAGGGCGACCACCAGTGAGGCAAGGTAGCTCAGTGACTGCACCAGTAGCACGATGACCCAAAACAGCATGTCGGGCGCGTCAACCCCAAGCTTGAACACAACCGCAAAGGCGGCTAGCCACAGCCCCGCCAGCAAGACCAACTCTTCACGAACCATGGAAAACGCATTGCGCCAGCTCAGCCGATCGGCAAGCTTTGGGGTCCGGAAGAAGGGTATGCCCTTGGTCACAAAACCGAGCAGAACCGCGCGCGAGATGGTGTGTGCGAGGGATAATCCGGCCAGTCCACCCGCCAGGGTTTGCAGGGTGGTAGCGCCAATCCTGCTTTTGTAGATATAGAAAAGCTTGGCCGCCTTGAACACGAACAGGGTTATCGGTACCAGGGAGAAGACCAGCATCGGCGGGTCCACATTCTTTGGCGCCAGGACCATTGCCAGTGACCACAGCAGTGCCGCAGTGTTGAACAGCAGGTTAAATCCATCCGCCAGCCAGGGCAGCCAGCCGGCGATAAAGTGATAGCGCTGGCCCAGACTCAGACGGCTTTTTCTGAAGCTGAACAGACCTTTGCTGTGGTGACGGAGGATCTGGACAGCACCATAGGCCCAGCGAAAGCGCTGTTTCTTGTAATCGATGAAGGTATCCGGCATGACTCCACGACCATAGCTGCGCGGAATATAATGTGCCTCATAGCCCTCTTCGAAAATCCGCAGCCCCAGCTCGGCATCCTCGGTGATACACCACTCGGCCCAGCCACCGACCTGTTCCAGTACGGTACGCCGCACCATGGTCATGGTGCCATGCTGAATGATGGCGTTGCGCTCATTGCGGGTCATCATGCCGATGTAGAAAAAGCCCGAATACTCACTGTAGCACATGGCCTTGAAGGCGCTGTGATCTCCGTCCGAGTAATCCTGCGGGGCCTGCACAATGGCAATCTTCTCGTCGCAGAACTGGGGGGCTAGATCACGCAACCAGTTGGGATTGACGATATAATCGCTGTCAATGACTGCAATGATTTCGGCATTGGGATCGGTCTGCCGCAAACCGTAATTCAGCGCTCCTGCCTTGAAGCCCTCCAGCGGCGCGACATGAAAGAAACGAAATGGCGCGCCGAGTTGCTCACAGTGTTCTTTTACTGGCTTCCACACCCCTTCATCCCGGGTGTTGTTGTCGATGACGATGACCTCATAATTGGGATAGTCCAAACGCGCAAGCGCGTTGAGGGTCTCTTTCAACATCTCCGGCGGCTCGTTATAGGCCGGGACGTGTATGGAGACCCGTGGCAACTGCTCATCGGGCACTGGATTGAACTTCATGGTGCGGCGACGATCACTCAACCAGAGCGCCTCAGCCCATTCATGCGCCTCGGCCAGCAGCACCAGGAAGATGCCAATCATGCCGATAACCAGCAATACACCGATAATGATAGCGCCCAGGGTCAGGTAGAGGGTCGAGTATTGGTAAATGATCCAGACAATCGCCGTGGCCGCGAGGTAGCTGACGACAGCGAGGAAACCGCGACCATGTTTGCGCATGTGGGTACTGTCGATGAGTAACAGTGAGAAGGTGATGAATGCCAGCACAATGGAGATGGCTGCCAGCAGCTGCCACTGCGGTACAGGAATGACAGGCTGTGTGAATTCAAACTTGGGGTTGCGCTCTACGTCGTAAACCCCCCAGTAGGCACCGACGGCCCCTTCTATGTCCGTTTTCCAGGGCTGGTCGAAGGCCTCCATGATGTAGTAGATGTACCCCTCATGCGGCACCCGCTCAAGGAAATGGCGCAGAAACACCGCTTGGTTTGCAACCGAGGCAACCGCATCATGTTTGACCCGTCCATTGCTCGGCCAGCCTACCTCGGAGAGGATGATGGGCTTGCCCGGATAGGCTTCCTTAAGACCACGTAACTCATTGAAAACATGATCAACGGCGGCGTGTACCTCCTTCCCTTCCCAGTAGGGGAGGATCTGCACCGCGATGAAGTCGACATGCTGAACCAGTTCAGGGTATTTGTGCCAGATGTGTGCAGGCTCCGCGGTACTGACAGGTACACTCAGTGCCTTGCGAGCCTCAGTGAGGTAGCTCAGGAGTTCGTCATACTCCATCAGCCCAAGATGCTGTGTCTCGTTGCCGACGATCGCGCGAACCACGTTCGGGTTCTCCTGCGCAGTCTTGATGAACAGCGGAAACTCCCAGGCATTGCGCTCGTCATCGTAGCTGAGATAGGCGCCCAGAGCGACATTCAGGTTGTGTTTGCGTGCCAGGCGAGGAATTTCTGCCAGATTGTCCTCGACACTGTAGGTACGTACTGCAACGGCCTTTCCCGATAACAGCGCCAGATCCGACTCGATTTCATCCAGAGTGGGGTACTCCGCCTCTCGTGGGTCCTGTCCCAGTTGATAGGGGGAGAAGGAGAAGCCCATTACCCGTTCCGGCCACTCCGGGAGCGGTTGGGGGCGGTTGATGTAGGCCCAGAGGCTGAGGCTGATGATCGCGACCGAGATGGCTATGATCCAATTGGTGACGCGAAACATCGTTACTCTGCCTTTATGCTGTGGTCGGTGTGAGAGGAGGGAAGTGTGACGCAATACTCATATCGGTCGGGACCGCGGCGAAATTATACGGCACAAGGATTGTAGTATTATTGCTCAACGCTCAAAATCTGCCAGTTTTGAGAACCGGTTAACACAATCATGCCCTTTCCCGCCATTTTCCTGCACCTGAAGCGATCACCCCTAGCCACGGCGGCGTTGCACGTCGTTCTCCTGGGTGCGTCACTGTACGGCTACACGCTGCTTATCGAGCACCTGGGGGGATTTGCTACCTATCAGATGGCGCAGCAGGTGCTTGAGTTCGGACTCGTGCTCTACCTCTACGCGCTGTTCTTCCGGCTGCAGAGACCGTGGCGCGGACGCAGCGTCCTGGCGGCGCTGCCCCTGTTGGGTCTTTATCTGGTGCATGACCTCTTTTATCTGGTCTATGGCAAGGTTTTTCGCCTCATCAATATCTCGGAGTTTCCGGAGTTGCTGCAGGTCCTGCCGCTGGTCTACTCGATCTTGCTGCTGGCACTGCTGCTTCTGTTGCTTGGGCTGTTTGTGTTGAAGCTGGAGTACAGAGGGTTTGGGCGCCATCTCTTGTGGCTCTCCCCGCTGCTACTGCTGCTCGTTGCGGTGAAGGCAACCCCGGATGCCTTTGCCAATGGCTTTGAGCAGCTTGCCGATGTTGTGCGCTATTCCGATGGCAAGAGTGTCGAAAGTAACGGCCGCCTGTCGATGCTGCTCTACCATGAGGCAGAGCGTAGCAGCGCCCTGCAAAGGCTGGGACCGTTCCACGACCGCGCAGCTTATGAGCAACAAGCGGCGGCATTGCGTGATGCGCTCGCATTGCACAGCAACCAGCGCAATGTTCACCTTATTGTGCTGGAAAGCTTCCTTGACCCGCGTCTTTTTACCCGCTTGCGTTACTCCAGCAGCCCGATCCATCCCTCCTTTGATGCACTGTTCACTGATCGGCTGGGGCTGGCCATATCACCAATGTTTGGCGGCTCAACGGCGCAGGCTGAATTCGAGGTGTTGTGCGGGGTACCGGCCTTCGAGCGGCTCTCCAGTGTGGAATTCAACCTCTTCAGCGGGGCGGCAGCGCACTGTCTGCCGGGCACACTCAAGGCTCTCGGCTATCGCAGTGTTGCCACCAACACCTACAAGCCGGATTTTTTCAACGCCATGCCGGCCTATCAGGGTATGGGCTTTTCTGAAAGCCATTTTCCCCTCGAATATGCCCCGACTCAGCAGAGTTATCTGCGGGCGGGAGACCCCGGGGTGGAGTATTACCTGTTTGATGCCCCCCTGTTCGACCAAAACCTGGCATATGTCCGAGAGCACATTCAGAGGTATCCCGAGCAGCCGCTGTTCAATTATGTGTTGACCATCTACGGGCATACACCGCATCTGCTGAACCCGGAGCTGCGCCCCGAACGGATCACGCTCGATTCAGACTATGCGGACGACCACCTGAGCCGTGCCGTCAACCAGCTCTACTATCGCACTGAGGCGATTGCCGACTATGCCAATGCGCTACTGGCGTCGGATCCGGATAGCCTGATCATTTTCATCTCCGATCACCTGCCCCCGTTGCGCAATGGACCGAATACCTACAATGCACTGGGGTATCTGGAGAATCGCGATAACAGCTATTACTACAACCGTATCGCCATTTTGGAGAAAGGGCAGGCGAAGCTCTATCCGGTGATCTACCACTATGAGCTACCCACGCTGATACTCGACTACCTCACTGACGGCGCTTACTGCCAGCAGCAGCCATGCGCCCATCGTGAAAGCGCGCAGCGGATGACAAAAGATGACTATATGGAGCGTTACATGCGTCTGATGGCGCATGCTGCAGAGTAGTTTCGGGTCTGGTGGTATTGGCTGGGGCTGGACTGGCGAGCGAGTGGGTGTTGATCGTACTTCGCGCCCTTCATCCGCTGCCTGCAAACGCTGCGAGGGGAACCTTACTTGCCGATCTGTGCGGCAAGATGCTGCAGAAATACGCTTGTTAAACGATTGGCTTCGCTGAAGCGTCGGCTATCTTCCAGGATCTCGGTTTCGCTCTGGATGGCCCCTGTACCGTCCATTTCATGGCGACAGTTCTCGATAAGGCTTTCGGCGCCGGGGTGGGTCATTTCCAGGTGAAACTGCAGCCCCACGATGCGTTCGTCGAAGACAAAGCCCTGATTTTCGCAGCGTTCACTGGACGCGATGCGCATCGCTCCGGAGGGCAGGGTGAAGGTTTCACCGTGCCAGTGAAACGCATCGACCCTTTTGGGGAACTGCCTCCCAAGCGTGGTGGCGGAAAAATCATCTTCAAGGGTAATGGGGTACCAACCGATCTCCTTTTGTGCGGCACGATGAACCTCTGCCCCTAGCTGCTCGGCGAGAAGCTGGGCACCGAGGCAGATCCCCAGCACCGGTTTGCCTGCATCGATGACCTGACGGACAAACCACTTTTCGGCCTTGAGCCACACATGTTCGAACTCATCATGCACGCTCATCGGCCCGCCGAGAATGAGCAGTATGTCGAAGCGCTCCAGCGCCGGTAATGGGTCGCCTGCATAGAGGCGGGTGGCGCTCAGGGTATGTCCTTCGGCAATGGCCCAGGTGTCGATGCAGCCAGGCCCCTCGAAGGGGACGTGTTGCAGGTAGTGGATGTTCATCTCAGTGTCACGGTGAAAATGGAGTACCCCATTGAAGCACCGTTGGCGCAATGAGGCAATCGCTGCGATATTCCGGTGAGCAGCCGTGGGGCAGGGTGGGGCGAGATACACAGCCGCCCCTCATCTTTTTTGGTTCATCGCACCTTTCCGGGGAACGCGGCCTTGATTTTCAGAAAGAAATATTCAGTGTCGCGGAAACCATACGCCATGCGCTTGATTACCTTGATCTTGTTATTGACCCCTTCCAGACAGCTGGTATGCAGCCGGTAGCGGGCACTGGCCAGGATGCCACGCAGGTAATTTCTGAGGCGCTTGGCGAATTCTACTGCAGCCTTGATGCCGCTTTCTTTACAGAATCGATACCACTCTCTCCAGCGCCGAAAGCCCTCCCAGATCGATGGGGCATACCAAATCTCCTTGAGCAGGGTCTTTAGCAGGTAAACGCTCGCCAGTGGCTGATTGGCCGCCAGCAGTTCGTCCAGTTGTATCGCCTGCTCGTCGGTGAGATTGTCACGGTTGCGCAGCAGCAGCCAGCGACTGCGTTTGACCACCTGGCGGGCCGGCTTGTCCTGGCGCAGGGCGTTGGCTTGGTCCACCCGCACCCGGTCAATCACCTCACGACCAAATCGCGCCACCACATGGAACAGGTCGTAGACGACCTCCGCTTGCGGGCAGTGCTTCCTCACCTCCAGATCGAAGGCGGTATTCATGTCCATGGCCACCGCTTCGATGGCTTTACACTGCGGCCCCAACGTCTCGAAAAAAGGGCGGATGGCTGCCCGGCTGTTGCCCTCACCCACCCACAGCACCCGTAGCGTGTCGGCGTCCATCACCACAGTGGCATAGCGGTGGCCCTTGTGCAGGGCAAACTCATCCATCACCAGTCGCCGGACGCCTGTGGCATCGAAAGCGCCGTGTTGCGCCTCCAGGCGGCGTTTGTCGAGGGCCTTGACCGTATGCCAGTGCAGCCCCGTAAGCGTGCAAACATGCTGGGTGGGCAGCAGTTGGGCCAGAGCCTCGACCCAGGCCTCCAGTCGTCGTGTGAGCCGCCGATGGGGCGAAAGCCACTCCAGCGCTTCAACGACCCGCCCGCAGCGCAGGCAATCCACGCGCCTCAGCGGCACTTCAAGGGTCACGCGTTTGTCGAGCAGATCCCTGTCCCGGACCCTTCGGACTGTCCGCTCGTGGATGAGGCCGCAGGGCTGCCCACAGCGGCTACACAACGGGGCTAAGGAGTGTTCAGGCTCAAGGATGAGCAGCAGGTGTGAATCGGATAACTCTTCGGTCGCAGCGACGTGGAAACCTTTCCACGCCGCCTCAAGGAAGCTAGGATTTGGCATGACAGCGGCGGCTCCGGTTGTTCTTGTTGGTTTGGTCACTTGCAAGTCTAACCAAACCGCCTGCTGTCTCTACCCCTTTACTCTGTCAATCCTTTCTTCCCCGCTAATCTGCGAAGAACCTCTTTTTTGAGGGGCGGGTGCTGCGAAGCTCAGGGAGCCTCTGTTAGCGTATTGAACGGTATGTGGCGCTACGCTGGCGTTTGCTCAGTACCAGTTGCCACAATTGCCCCTGTTTGGCACGGAACATCCCGGCGCAGCACATCAGGTAATATTTCCACATGCGATAGAAGCGCTCATCATACTTGTGCTTCAGTTCGGGCCAGGCATCTTCGAAGTTATCCCACCATGCCATCAGGGTGCGGTCATAATCGGGACCGAAATTATGCCAGTCATCAATGATGAAGCGCTCTTCCAGCGCCGTGCTGATCTGCCGTGCCGAGGGTAGACTGCCGTTGGGGAAGATATACTTCTCGATCCAGGGGTCGGTGCCGTGACAGGTGGTGTTATCGCCAATGGTGTGCAGCAGGAACAGGCCGTCATCTTTGAGCAGCCGACGCACTGTGTCGAAATAGAGCGCATAGTTCTTAGGTCCGACATGCTCGAACATGCCTACCGAGACCACCTTGTCGTAACTGCCGTTGAGGTCACGGTAGTCCATCAGGACGATCTCCACCGGCAGCCCGCGACAACGATCTCTTGCCAGCTTTTGCTGTTCGCGTGAGACCGTGATACCGGTCACTTTCACGCCATAGTTCTCCGCGGCGTGGCGTGCCATGCCCCCCCAGCCGCAGCCGATATCCAGCAGTTTTTCACCTGGTTTAAGCTCGAGTTTGCGGCAAATGAGGTCGAGTTTATTGAACTGGGCCTGCTCGAGGGTCTGCGCCTCGGCCCAATAGCCGCAGGAGTAGCTCATGCTGGAGTCGAGCATCGCCTCGAAAATATCGTTACCGGTATCGTAATGGTGCTCGCCAACCTGAAAGGCACGGCGATAGGACTGTGGGTTCATCACGGTATTGCGCACGATCTCGGCCAGCACGCGCCAACGGTTCATGCCCTTGACCTTCTCGTCGATATCGTGGGAAAGCAGCCGGTAGAAGAGCTCATCCAGCCGTTCTGCATCCCACATGCCGTCCATATAGGCCTCGCCGAAACCGAGTGAGCCCTGGCTGAGAATGCGGCGGTAGGTCTGCGGATCGTGTACCTGCACGTCCCACGGTGCGCGACCGTTGAAGCGGATGCCGCTGCCGCTGATGAGTTGCTCCAGCAGGGCCGGCGGTTGTGTTGGGTTCTGGACTGTCCTCTCAAATTGCAGTGTGGTGGTGTTCTGCTTCATCCTCAATTATCCCTTCAAGGTTGATTGGCTCTTACAACTGCTTCTGTTGTCCTAGACAGTTTAGAACAGGAGTGAGATTTCGCACCCCAGTAGTGTGATATGGGTTTGCAGCATGAGGTGAATTAACATTGTATTGCATAAAAATACATAATAATCAGTAATATAGGAGTGATTTTTGTGGTTTTTTCTTGTTCGTGATTTCCATGTCCGCAGGCAAACGGGCGGCAGGAGGCCATCTATTGCCGGGGTGGTCGCTACGGGCCAGTAGAACTAACCACACAAATTCTCTTGTCTTGTAGGGAACAACCCGTATGATCGGGGGGCTCTGCTCGGCAGAGATTCAAGCCACCAAGCCATGCGTGTCCCAGTCCTGATAATGATAAACATCGCCATCCCCGCCACCACGGCAACTGATATAGCTGTATCGCACGCTGTTCCGATATGCCACGGCACCATTTATAAGTTGTCCCGCTGAGCCCATGAAACGTTACGTCAGCATAAAGAGCAAACTGCTGCTGTTATTGCTCGCCACCATCACCTTACCGCTGCTGCTGGCAGGAACGGCTCTGGGCTACCTCATTGAACGTTACTATGAGGCCGAGGCTGAAGAGGGGTTCGCGCGTGTTTTCCATGAACTATCAGTGCAGTTGCTCCAGCAGGAGCAGGGCCTTGCCAGGCTGGCACAGCGGTTGTCGCAGCGGTATGATTTGATTGCCAGTATCAATATGATATCCCGTTACGCAACGCCCGAAGAGTATCTGCCGCTGGTCTACGATGGTGAGAAGCAGCTCCTTGCCAGAAGTTTCAGAAACGAGTCGCAATCCACCACGATTGATGAGATTGCCGCGTATGACGCCCAAGGAACACTGATCAGCTACTATACCTCACAGGACAACGGAGTGATGGGTTACCTGACCTTTGCGGATGGCGAACCGCTGGTCATGGCCTCAGGAAACGGGAGCTTCTCACAGTGGCAATCTAACTCCCTGCCGGAGGGGCTTGCACGCACGCTGTCTCCGAGCCAGGAAGGGGACCCGGTGGTGTTATATCGACAGTCAGCAGAGGATCTGCTTGCCGAGTTCCGAAGCCCCATCTATCGCAGCTTCCCTGATGGCGTGCAGATTAAGGTTGGCGATATTGTGGTAAGGAAGTACATCGATAAGGCCTTCATTAGCGGAATCAGCGAAAAAACCGGGATCCGCACGCAGCTGATAACAGACCTGGGGAGGCGCAGCGATCAGCTACCGGAGATCGGGCTCGACGCTTTGGCGAACATCGCAACAACCGACAAGGTTAGCGAGCAGCTGCCACTCACACGCTTTAACATGAACGAATCTTTTGCCGCCGGGATGTTGTTAGTGCTGGCGGATGACAGCCGCGCCCTTTTTCTCTCTGTGGTACCGAGGGAGGTGGTCAGCGAGGCGGTAAATGAGACCTTCTCCATGGTATTGCTGGTACTGCTGCTCTCTGCAGCGGTGATTCTGCCTCTGGGTATCAGTGTCAGTCAGCGCACGATTTCACGGCCCATCGCCAGACTCTCCGAGGCCGTTTCCGCGGTAGAACGGGGTGAATACGGGGCCAGGGTCGAGTTGCGCAGTAATGATGAGTTAAGTGCACTGGCGCATGCCTTCAATAGTATGAGTACGTCGATACACCAGCGTGAACGCGAACTGGTCGAGAGTGAGGATAAGTATCGCAACCTGGTGGACAACCTGCCGCAGAGGGTGTTCCTTAAGGACCGTCACTCTACCTATATCTCGTGCAACCGTAGCTATGCGCATGACCTGGGTATTGAACCCGAGGATATTGTCGGCAAGAGCGATTTCGAGCTGTTTGCACCCGAGTATGCCCGGGAGTATCGCCTTAATGATGAGCAAGTCATGCTCAAGGGCGAGATCGCCGAGATCGAAGAGCCCTACATCATTGGCGGCCGAGAGAGTGTGGTGCTGGCTGTCAAGACGCCAATCCGCAATGCCGATAATGAGGTAGCTGGCATTCTGGGGATATTCTGGGACATCACCGACAAGAAACTGGCCGAGGAGAAACTGCGCCAATCCGCCGTTGTGTTCGAAAGTACCGCTGACGGGGTGATGGTGACGGATGCCGAAAACCGCATCATCGCGGTGAACAAGGCCTTTTGCGATATCACCGGCTATAGCCAAGCCGAAGCATTGGGCAAATCGCCCTCGTTCCGTCGCTCCGAACGTCAGGGAACGGCGTTCTACAGCACCATGTGGGACGAAATTGCGCAAACCGGGCGCTGGCAGGGGGAAATTTGGAACCGGCGCAAGAACGGTGAAATCTATCCCGAGTGGATGACGGTCAACGTGGTGCGGGATGAGGAGGGCAGGATCGGCAATTATGTGGCGGTCTTCTCCGACATCACCCAGGTCAAACACTCCCAGATGCAGCTGGATCACATGGCTCATCACGACCCGCTCACCGACCTTCCCAACCGCAACCTGCTGGCAGACAGGCTGGCGCAGGCGGTTCACCGGGCCGAACGCACCGGCAACCATGTGGCAGTGCTCTTTATTGACCTGGATCGCTTCAAGAACGTCAACGACACGCTGGGGCATCCCAGTGGTGACCTGCTGCTGCAGGACGTTGCACGTCGCCTGCAGCACATGTTGCGGTTGGAAGACACCGTCGCCCGCCTGGGCGGCGATGAGTTCATCGTGGTGGTCGAGGATATCGAACGGCCGGACTTTGCCGAGTCGGTTGCCTCCAAGATCATTGATGTGATTGCCGCCCCCTTCACCATCAATGGCCAGGAGCTTTTCATCGGCGCCAGCATCGGCATCAGCCTATATCCCACCGACGGTAACAACCCCTCCAATCTTATCAAATACGCCGATACAGCGATGTACCAGGCCAAGGAGAAGGGGCGCAACACTTATCAGTTCTACACTCAGGAGTTGACCGATACGGTGATGGAGCGACTGGCGCTGGAGTCGTCGCTGCGACGGGCCCTGGAGGCGGGGCAGCTAGAGCTGCATTATCAACCCCAGGTGGAGCTTGGCAGCGGCAGGATTGTCGGCGCCGAGGTCTTGCTGCGCTGGTATCACCCCGAGCACGGCATGATCTCCCCGGAGAGGTTTATCCCGCTTGCTGAGGAGGCTGGGCTCATCCTGCCGATCGGCGAGTGGGTACTGGAGCAGGCCTGTATACAGGCCGCCCAATGGTGTGAGCTGTATCCTGAATTTGAGCGCATCGCCGTTAATCTCTCCATCGCCCAGCTGCAGCGGAGTGATTTTGTGGAAAAGGTAAGGGATATCCTGCAACGTACCGGGTTGTCCGCAGAAAAACTCGAACTGGAGATCACCGAGGGGATGTTGATGCAGTTTCCTGACATTACCCAGGTGGTGTTGAACGGTTTGCGTGATCTCGGCGTGGATCTGGCCATTGATGATTTCGGTACGGGTTACTCATCACTGGGTTATCTCAAGCGCTTCCCCATCCAGATCCTAAAAATTGATCGCTCGTTTATTATGGATATCCCGGCCGACAGCAACGATGTGGCCATTACCCGCGCCGTGATCGCCCTGGGGAAAAGTCTGCAGTTGAAGGTCATCGCCGAGGGCGTGGAAACCGTGCAGCAAGCGGAGTTTTTGCTGCAGGAGGGGTGTAATCTCGGACAGGGTTATTATTATAACCACCCGGTCTCTGCAGAAGAGTTGCTTCGATTGTTGCAACTTGGGCGATTGCCGGAACAAAACGCCGTAATGGTGTGAGCAGTGTCTCCTTATTGAATCGCCATGATAACCGGCCTCTTCGAGTGGAAGGGGGCGCAGCGCTAACAGGACAGATGGCAATGAGAAAAGTCGCTCTTATCGTATTCACCCTTTGGGCTGTGGCCGCTTGTCACCAGGAGCCACAGAGCAGTCAGTACGAACTCTATGTCTTTGGCACTATGGTAGGCATTACCCTTTACGGTGTTGAAGAAGAGGTTGAACAGACTGCGGTAAGCAGAATAACGCAGGACTTCCAGCGCATGCACCATGACTGGCATGCCTGGGAGCCCGGCCCCCTGGTGGATATCAATCAGGCGCTGGCTCAGGGGCAGAGCATTCGCGTCATTCCCTCACTGATCCCCATCATCGAGCAGTCTCGAGAACTGTCACGCCAGAGCGAAGGGCTGTTCGACCCGGCAATCGGCGGCTTGCTTAACCTGTGGGGCTTCCAGAGCAGTGTCCGCCCCAATGGCCCACCGCCGGATGACGCCGCCATTGCACGTTGGGTGAAGGCGGCGCCGCGGATGGATGACCTGACGCTGGATGGGGACATGCTCAGCTCCTCAAATCCCGCCGTGCAGCTCGATTTTGGCGCTTTTGCCAAGGGCTATGCGGTGGACCTGGCAATTGAGCGGCTGAGGGAGCTGGGTATCGAGAACGCCATCGTTAACGCCGGTGGGGACTTGCGCGCTATCGGCAGTAAAGGCGGCGAGCCCTGGCGCGTCGGCGTACGCCATCCGCAGGGGGGAGGGGTGCTTGCCACGATAGAGGTCTCTGGGGATGAGAGTGTCTTTACCTCCGGTAACTATGAGCGTTACCGTGAACATGAAGGGGTGCGCTACACCCACATCCTGGACCCGCGTACGGGAATGCCGGTGAACGGTATCACCTCGGTCACGGTCCTTCATGACAATGGCGCCGTCGCCGATGCCGCCGCCACGGCACTGGTGGTCGCTGGTACCCAGGACTGGGAGCGTATCGCCGCACGGATGGGGATCAGCCATGTGATGCTGGTCGATGATGAGGGGGGGATACATATGTCCCCGGCAATGCGCGAGCGAGTGCAGTTTCAGGAGCAGTAACAGGCATAACGGTTTCTCGGGGGATAATCGCACAGGTGTCGGTGCCCGGTGTGATTAATTTCCGGTTTAACTCCCGGCTGCGCTATCTTGAACTCAATGCCGCATGATGGAGTAGCAATTTTGGCCAATAACAAACAAGAAAGCATGTCGTTTCGTGAGGGTGTTGACCGTATGGTTGACCGCGCCACGCTGGCGGCAGGGCTGGATCCCAACACCGCTCGGGTCATCAAGGCCAGCAGCGCAGTGCTACAGATACGCTTTCCGGTAAAGGTGCATAGCGGTGTCGAGGTCTTCACCGGGTGGTGGTCGGTGCACAGCACTCACCGCCTGCCGGCAAAAGGGGGGCTGCGTTTTGCCCCACATGTCAATCAGGATGAGACCGAGGCACTATCCGCCTTGATGAGCTACAAATGCGCTTTGGCGGATATCCCCTTCGGCGGCGCCAAGGGGGGCTTGATGATCAACCCCTCCAGCTACAGCGTTGATGAGTTGCGCGAAATCACCCGCCACTTTGCCCAGGAACTGGCCCGGCGTGGTTTTCTCGACCCGGCCACCAACGTACCGGCGCCGGACATGGGTACATCGGCGCGGGAGATGGCCTGGATCGCCGATACTTATAAGAGCCTCTACCCGGAAGATATCAATCAGGATGCCTGCGTTACCGGCAAACCGGTGAACCGTGGCGGCATACCCGGTCGTACCGAGGCCACCGGCAAGGGTGTGCAATACGCACTGCAGGAGTTTTTCCGCCACGCTGATGAGGTGGAGAAGACCGGACTTAGCGATGGCCTCAGCGGCAAGCGGGTGGTGATCCAGGGACTGGGCAATGTCGGCTACCACGCGGCCAAATTCCTCTCCGAAGAGGATGGGGTGAAAATTATCGCCATCATCGAGCGTGATGGCGTGGTGTACAACGAGCAGGGCTTGAATGTGCACGATGTGCGCCAGTGCATGGTCGAGCAGGGCGGGCTACGTAATTTTGCCGGTGGCCAGTTCAGTGAGCAGCGCAATGAGGCGCTGGAGATGGAGTGCGACATCCTTATCCCTGCGGCCCTGGAGTCGCAGATCCATGCCGACAATGCCATGCGAATTCAGGCCCGGTTGATTGTCGAGGCGGCCAATGGCCCGGTCACCTACGAGGCGGATGAGATCCTGCGTCGGCGTGGTGTGGTGATGCTGCCCGATGTGTGGGTCAACGCGGGCGGTGTCACCGTCTCCTACTTTGAGTGGAGTCGCAACCTCTCGCACATGCGTTTCGGCCGCCTGCAACGCCGATTCGACGAATTGCGCGGCGCCAACTACCTACGGGCGCTGGAGAGTGTCTCCGGCGAAGAGGTCCCCTCAAAAATACGTTCACAGCTTGTCCACGGCGCCAGTGAGCTGGATCTGGTTCGCTCCGGGCTGGATGACACCATGCGGGCTGCCTTTGCCGATATCCGCGACGCCATGAAACGCAACCCGGAGATCCATGATTACCGGACAGCTGCCTACGTTATCGCCATCCGCAAACTGGCCCAGTCGTATTATGATCTGGGGCTGGCGGAAGTCGGGGAGTAGGAGGTGGGACGGCGACCGGCTATCGGCCTGTTTCTCGGACCGCTGCTTTTTGCGTTAATACTGCTACTGCCGTTACCGGAGGGAATGGGCGTCGAGGCGCGTGCGGTGGCGGCCGTGGTGGTGCTGATGGCCATATGGTGGATCAGCGAGGCACTCCCCATGGCGGTTACCGCACTGGCGCCCATCGTGCTGTTTCCGCTACTCGGGGTCATGTCGACGGCACAAACCACCGCCAGTTACGCCAATCACCTGATCTACCTCTTTCTCGGTGGTTTCCTCATCGCCATGGCGATGCAGAAGTGGGATCTGCACCGACGCATAGCCTTGCTGACCATCGCACTGGTGGGGAGCAATCCTTCACGCATCATTCTCGGTTTTATGCTGTCCACCGCGTTTCTCTCCATGTGGATCAGCAATACCGCCACGGCGATGATGATGCTGCCGATCGGCCTGGCGGTGATCAGCAGCCAGCAGACGGAAAATGCCCGTGAATCCAGTCACTTCGCCCCGGCACTGATGCTGAGTATCGCCTATTCCGCCTCTATCGGCGGTGTGGCCACGCTCATCGGTACCCCGCCCAATGCCATTCTTGCCGGCGTGCTGGAGAATATGAGCGGCACCACCATCGGCTTTGCTGACTGGTTGCTGTTCGCCTTCCCGCTGGCGGTGGTGATGCTCGCCCTTGCCTGGCTCTACCTGACGCGCATCGCCTATCCGATGCATGGGGTGGCGACGAACCAGACGCGGGATCTCATCCATGATCAGCTCAGAGAGCTTGGCCCCCTGTCGCGGCAGGAGGCAATGGTACTGGGGGTCTTCCTATCGGTGGCAATCGGCTGGATCCTGCGCGGACTGCTCGATATTGACTGGCTGAAAGGGGTCTCCGACGCCAGCATCGCCATGGCGGGCGCCATTGCCCTGTTCATGCTGCCCTCCAACTGGCGCAAGGGGGAGTTTCTACTCGACTGGCAGAGTGCGGTGAAGCTGCCCTGGGAGATAATTATCCTGTTCGGCGGTGGTTTTACCCTCGCCAGCGGGTTTGCCGACAGCGGCTTGACTACCTGGGTGGTGAATCAGCTGGGTGGTCTGCATGATGTGCCGGTGTGGGTGCTTGTCCTTGCGGTCACCCTGCTGGTGATCTTCCTCACGGAGGTGACCTCCAATACTGCCACGGCGACTATTGTACTGCCGGTGATGGGCGCGCTGGCGGCGGCTATGGAGGTCGCCCCCACCTTGCTGATGATACCCGCTGCCATCGCCGCCTCGTTCGCCTTTATGCTGCCGGTGGCCACCCCGCCCAATGCCATCGTCTTCAGTGGCGGCCACCTGACGGTGCCACAGATGGCCCGTGCCGGTGTGTGGATGAACCTGATCGCTACCGTCGCTGTGACCATTCTGGTACTGATCAGCTCCCCACTCTAAACAAGCGCGTTGCCATGGCGTCCTTGACGCTTCGCATGTACGGCCAACGCCGACCTGTCTCGTATGCCTCTTTTATCGTCGTCTATACTTTTGGGAGTGCAGGTATTTGGCTGAGCATACATGGAGCAACCAGGAGGTGATGAGTATGGCTAAAGAGAGCAAGAAGAGCGAAGCGGCAAAAGGGCAGGAGCTGGCCCAGCAGACCACCCAGGCACACCCGTTAAGCCCGTTTGATGAGATGGATCGGCTGATGGAGAGCTTTTTCCCCCGTCGCTGGATGCACCCCTTCCGTTGGGATATGCCTTCGATCTCGGAGTTGGGCGCCCCGTTTGAGGGCAAAATTCCCAGGGTGGATGTGATCGACCGTGACACCGAGATCGTGGTCAAGGCGGAAATGCCCGGGGTGGAAAAGGATGACCTGGATGTTTCAGTTACCGGAAACACGGTCACCATCAAGGGAAGTACCAGTCATGAGGAGAAGCAGGAGAAGGGGGACTACTATCGCTGCGAGATCCGTCGCGGCAGCTTTAGCCGCACCGTACCCCTGCCCGCCAGCGTTGACAGTGACAAGGCCAAGGCGAGTTTCAAGGATGGGATTCTCGAGCTGACCCTGCCCAAGGTGGAAAAATCCAAACGAAAAAGCGTCACCATCGACTAGTCATTCTGATCAAGACCCGGTCTCCTCCGGGTCTTCTTTTATTTCTCCTGAGTAGCAAGAACAGGCATGGGCAAAACCGACAATAGCCAAGGCAGCGATGTCAAGCAGTGGCACCGAATGAGTCCGCTAGAGGTGCTTGAGCATTGGCAGAGTGATGCAGAGACCGGCCTGGATAAACACGTTGCCGTAGAGCGCCTGCAACACTTCGGCAAAAACAGGTTGCAGGATGCCTCCCGTCGCAGTTGGTTCTCGATCGCTGTGGCTCAGTTCAGCGACCTGATGATCCTCATCCTGTTGGCGGCGGCCATCATCTCGGGCGTTGTCGGCGAGTTGACGGATACCCTGGCGATTGTGGTGATTGTCCTGCTCAATGCACTTATCGGCGGAGTGCAGGAGTTTCGCGCGGAGCGGGCCATGGCGGCCCTGCAGCGTATGGCGAGCGCCGAGGCACGCGTATTGCGCGGGGGCAAACTTCGCCATATTGATGCCGCCGAGCTGGTGCCCGGTGATATTGTTTTACTCGAAGCGGGGATGATCGTCCCGGCGGACCTGCGCCTTATCGAGGCGGCGGAGCTGCAATTGGATGAGTCGGCTCTGACCGGTGAATCGGTTGCGGTGGAGAAGCAGCCCGGGGTACTCGATGCACCGGGTTCTCTGCTGCCGGGTGACAAGAGCAACATGGTGTTCAAGGGCACACCGGTCACTCGCGGGCGCGCCAGCGGTGTGGTGGTGGCAACGGGGGGGCATACTGAGCTGGGTCGCATTGCCGCGTTGATGGAGCAGAAGGAGGGCGTCAAGACCCCCCTGCAGCAACGGCTGGCCCGTTTTGGCTCCCGCCTGGCGCTGTTCGTGCTGGCGGTGTGTGTGGTGATCTTCATCGCCGGTATATTGCGTGGCGAACCTCTGGTGCTGATGTTCCTCACCGCGGTGAGCCTGGCTGTAGCCGCCATTCCCGAGGCACTTCCGGCGGTGGTGACCATCTCGCTGGCCTTTGGTGCGCGTAAGATGAGCCGTCATCAGGCGCTGATCCGTCATCTTCCCTCGGTGGAGACGCTTGGCTCTGTGACGGTGATCTGCAGCGACAAGACCGGCACACTGACGCAGAACCGCATGCACATGGAGGCCGCCTGGCTGGATGGGCGCCTGACTGTTTTGGCTGAGGAGATGGCGTCGTCACAGCCTGAAGTGGTCCAGCGCTTCTGGCAGGCGCTGGCGTTGAATAACGATGTACTGCCCGCTGACAGTGAGGGGGGGAAACTGTTAGGTGATCCGACCGAACTGGCGCTCTATCAGGCTGCCGCTAAGGCCGGCTATGACAAACATTCATGGGAACAGCGTTTGCCACGGGTAGCGGAGCTGCCGTTTGACTCCAATCGCAAACGCATGACGACGGTCCACCGCGACAAGGATCACTTCATCGCCTTTACCAAGGGGGCACCGGAGTCGTTGCTGCCGCTTTGTACCGTCGGGCACGATGAGGACTTTTCCCCCGATTCTCTGCTACAGCAGGCCGAGGCCCTTGCCGCTGATGGCTATCGTGTCCTGGCTGTCGCCTGGCGGCAGTGGAGTGAACTGCCGGCAGAGGAGGATCTGGCTGAGGGGGAGAGCGAGCTTGAGTTTCTTGGCCTGGCGGTGCTTATCGACCCGCCGCGCGAGGAGGCCGCTGCGGCGGTACAGGAGTGCATCGGTGCCGGCATCACGCCGCTGATGATAACCGGTGACCATCCCGCCACCGCACTGGCCATTGCCCGTCGCCTGGGTATCGCCGATGAGGGCAGTGAGGCGATAACCGGTCAGGAGTTACATACGCTCTCGAATTCTGAGCTTTCGCACCGTTTGCAGAAGGTGCGGGTATTCGCCCGGGTCAGTCCGGAGCAGAAGATCGATATCGTCCGTGCGCTGCAGGGCATGAACCACTACGTTGCCATGACCGGTGATGGCGTCAACGATGCCCCGGCGCTAAAGCATGCCGATATCGGTGTCGCGATGGGACAGAAGGGGACCGATGTGGCGCGCGAAGCGGCGGACATGGTGTTGCTGGATGACAACTTCGCCACCATCGTCACCGCGGTCCGCGAGGGGCGGCGTATCTTCGACAATATCCGCAAGTTCATCAAGGACACCATGAGCTCCAACTCAGGTGAGATCTGGACGCTATTTCTGGCGCCGTTTCTCGGTCTGCCGGTACCGCTGCTGCCAATCCACATCCTCTGGATAAACCTCGTCACCGATGGGCTGCCCGGGCTGGCATTCACCCAGGAACCCGCCGAAAAAGGGGTGATGCAACGTGCACCACGGCCGCCAAACGAGACAATCTTTGCCCACGGCATGTGGCAGCACATCATCTGGGTGGGACTGTTTGTCGGCGGGATATCCATCGCCTCACAGGCATGGGCCATCTCCAGGGGAGTGGAGTACTGGCAGACCATTACCTTCACCGTACTGACCGTCTCACAGCTGTTCCACTCGCTGGCGGTGCGCAGTGAGCGAGAATCCCTGTTCAGTCAGGGTTTATGGAGCAACCCCTACATGCTCGCTGCGGTGTTGCTGACGGTCGGCCTGCAGCTACTGGTTATCTACCACCCCTTGTTGAATCCGATATTCAGGACCGAGCCCCTGCCGCTGTTCGACCTGGGCGTCTGTTTCGCCCTTTCTTCGCTGGTACTGATAGTGGTGGAGTTGGAGAAATGGATGATCCGGCGTGGTTGGATCTATCAAGCGTAGGAGAGCGGCTAAAGCAGCAACGCAAGGTTATTAAGGATGGAGAACCCTGGTAATGCGGGAGAATGGCCCTGTGGAGAAACGTGAGGTGGTCTTTCACGCCAGTGGCGTGACCAAGGTCTACCAGATGGGTGAGGTCAAGGTGCACGCCCTGCGCGGGATCGACCTTGACCTTTATGCCGGGGAGTTGGTGGTACTGCTCGGCCCCTCGGGCAGCGGTAAGTCCACTTTGCTTAACATCCTCGGTGGGCTCGACACCGCCAGTAGTGGCACCGTCTCCTACCAGGGGCGTGAATTGAGTGGCGCCGGGGAGAAGGAGCTGACCGAATACCGCCGCTACCATGTCGGTTTCGTGTTCCAGTTCTATAACCTCATCCCTAGCCTTACTGCGCGCGAAAATGTGGCTGCGGTAACCGAGATTGCACATCAACCGATGACGCCGGAAGCCGCGTTGGAGCTGGTTGGTCTGGGGCAACGGCTGGACCACTTCCCCTCGCAGCTCTCCGGGGGTGAGCAGCAGCGTATCGCCATCGCCCGCGCTATCGCCAAGAATCCACAGGTTCTGCTCTGTGATGAACCTACCGGTGCGCTCGATTCGAGCACGGGGATCGTGGTGCTGGAGGCGCTTGAGCGGGTGAACCGTGAACTTGGCACGACAACGGTGCTGATTACCCACAACGCCGGTATCGCGCAGATGGCTGATCGGGTGATCCACCTTGCCGACGGGATGATCAGTGAAGAGTACCGCAACACGGTGAAGAAAAGGGCCAGAGAGTTGAGCTGGTAGGGCCGATGCGGGTACTCGATAAAAAGGTATGGCGTGAACTGTGGATGATGCGGGGGCAAGCCGCGGCTATCGCTGCGGTGATCATCAGCGGTGTCACCACCATGGTGATGTTTCTCAGTACCTACGACTCGCTGATACACACCCGGGAAAACTACTATCGGGAAAACCGCTTCGCCGAGGTTTTCGCCTCACTCAAGCGCGCCCCAGAGCAACTGCGTGGCCGCATCGAGGCGATTCCGGGGGTGGCACAGGTCGAAACCAGGGTCGTGGCAGCCGTCAATCTGGATATCGACGGCTTTAATGAACCGGTCATCGGCAAGCTGATCTCTCTGCCGGATAGCGGCCACGCCACACTCAACCGTCTGCATCTACGCAGCGGGCGTTTTATTGAGCCCTATCGTGCTGATGAGGTCATGGTTAGCGAGACCTTCGCCACGGCACACCAGCTGAATCCGGGTGACAGGCTTAGTGCCATCATCCAGGGCAAGCGCAAGGCACTGACCATTGTGGGCATCGTGTTGTCTCCGGAGTATGTCTACCAGATCGCCCCCGGGGCATTCTTCCCTGACTTCAAGCGTTATGGTGTGATGTGGATGGGCCGCAGCGGTCTCGCCAGTGCCTATGACATGGATGGCGCCTTTAACGACGTTTCACTTACCCTCGACCGCGGCGCCGTCGCGGGGGAGATCCTCGATGCAATCGATCAACTGCTCACACCCTACGGCGGATACGGGGCCTATGAGCGCGTCGATCAGTTCTCGCACCGATTCCTTTCCGTGGAGGTGCGCCAGCTACGGACCATGGCCACGGTGTTCCCGCTGATCTTTATCGGGGTGGCGGCCTTTCTACTCAATGTCGTGCTCAACCGCCTGATCAGCACCCAGCGTGAGCAGATCGCGATCCTCAAGGCCTTCGGTTACAGCAATGTCGCCGTGGGGCTGCACTATCTCAAGTTGGTACTGCTGATCGTGTTGCTCGGTGTCGGTCTCGGCGTCGCGCTGGGCATCTACTGGGGGAGGGAACTGAGTCTTATTTACATGGAGTTCTACCGCTTTCCCTATCTGCATTACCTGTTGCGTCCTTCGGCGGTGCTGCTTGCCGCAGCGGTGACCGTCATTGCGGCGGTGAGCGGTACCTTGCTGGCGGTAAGGCAGGCGGCTACGTTATCACCGGCTGAGGCGATGCGTCAGGAATCACCCGTGATCTACCGTGCCACTTTCTTCGAACGACTCGGGTTGCAGAGGATATTCAGTCAGCCGACACGGATGATCCTTCGTCATGTCGAGCGGCGTCCGCTCAAATCCCTGCTCTCGGTCACCGGCATCGCCCTGGCCGCGGGCATTATGATGGTGGGAAACTTTCAGGAGGATGCTATCCGCTATATGGTCGATGTGCAGTTCTCACTCAGCAAACGCGATGACCTCTCTGTGCGTTTTACGGATGCGACATCCCGTCGGGCACTGCATGAGTTGCAGGCACTGCCAGGGGTGGAACATGCCGAGCCGTTCCGCACGGTAGCGGTACGGATGCGCTATGAGCACCGTAGCTACCGTACCTCCTTGGAGGGGGTAGAGCCGGGTGGCGAGCTGATGCGGGTACTCGACACCGGCTTGCAGTCCATCACTCTGCCCGCGACTGGGGTGGTGTTGACCGACCATCTTGCGACTCTGCTCGGTGTGGTGCCTGGCGACATGCTCACCATCGAGGTACTGGAGGAGAGCCAGCCGGTGCTGCAGGTGCCGGTGGCCGGCCTGAGCAAGCAGTACCTCGGTGTGTGGGGCTATATGCGTATCGACGCGCTCAATCGGCTGCTGGCTGAGGGGGAGGTGATAAGCGGCGCCTACCTTGCGGTAGATCCCGTTGCGCGGGGGGAGGTCTATGCGCAGTTGAAGCAACTGCCGCGGGTTGGCGGTGTGGTCATCCGCAAGAGTGCGATCCGCAGCTTTTATGACACTATGGCCGAGACTATCCTCTTTTTCAGCTTCATTGCTAACCTGCTGGGGGCGAGCATCGCCGTTGGCGTGGTCTATAACACTGCACGTATCGCCCTTTCCGAGCGCGGCCGTGAGCTTGCTAGCCTGCGGGTCCTAGGATTTACCCATGGGGAGATCGCCTACATTCTGCTGGGTGAGCTGGCGCTGCTGACCCTGCTGGCGATCCCGCTGGGTTTTCTGGTGGGTGAGGGCTTGTGTGCCTTTCTCGCCAGCCAGTTCAAGACTGATCTCTATCGGGTGCCATTGGTGCTGGAGTCGCAGACCTACGCTAACGCTGCTGCAGTCGTGTTGTTCTCGTCAGGCGTCTCAGCCGCGGTGATCTGGCGCAAGCTCGGCCGTTTGGATCTCGTATCTGCGTTGAAGACAAGGGAATAGAATCGATGAAATTCACTCGCGGTCTCGGTTTGCTGCTGCTGTCGCTATTGGTGCTGGCCGCCATCATTTATGGCTTCATACCCTCGGCGGTGCAGGTTGACCTCGCTCCGGTCGTCCGTGAGTCGTTACAGGTGAGTGTGAATGAAGAGGGGCGGACTCGCGTCAAGGACCGCTTCGTCGTTTCCGCACCGGTGAGCGGCTATTTGCGGCGCATCGCGCTGCGCAGCGGTGATGAAGTCAGCCGCGGTATGGTGCTGGCCGAGCTGGAACCGACACGCTCAGCGGTGCTTGACCCGCGCAGCCGCGCCCAGGCGACGGCGAGGGTGGCTGCCGCCGAGGCCGCACTCAAGGCGACCAGGGAAAACGCCGACGCCGTCACTGCCGAGGCCCGTTATGCACACAGTGAGTATGAGCGATTAAGGCGAATGTGCGAGCTAGAGTGTGCCGTCTCCGAAGATGAGCTCGAGCGGGCCGAAACGCTGGCGCGTCGCAGCACCGCTAACCGGCGTTCGGCGGAGTTTGCGGTGGAGGTGGCACGCTATGAACTGGCAGCGGCGCAGACCGCATTGGAGTACGACGCGGCTGGCCCGTCAGACGCCACCGGCATGGGCGTGCAGGTGCTGTCGCCGGTAAAAGGCCGTGTACTCGGCCTGCAACGGGAGAGTGAGGGGGTGGTTGCTGCGGGGGAACCATTGCTGGAGATCGGTGACCCGAATGCGCTCGAGGTGGTGGTGGAACTGCTCTCCACCGATGCGGTGCGGATCGAGCCCGGAACCCCTGTAATGCTGGAACGCTGGGGCGGTGAGAGTGTACTGGAGGGGCAGGTGAGGGTCATCGAGCCGAGCGGTTTTACCAAGATATCCGCGTTGGGGGTCGAGGAGCAGCGGGTGAAGGTGGTGGTCGATCTCATCTCACCACCGCAGGCCTGGCAGCGCCTGGGTGACGGTTATCGGGTCGAAGCCAGCTTTATCCTGTGGCAGGGCCAGGACATCCTGCAAATCCCCGCCAGCGCCCTGTTTCGCTATCATGGGGATTGGGCGGTGTTCGTTGTGGTCAATGATCGGGCGCAGCGCCGTAGGGTAGAGCTTGGCCGGCGTAACGGCTTGCGGGCGCAGATCCTTGAAGGGGTGCGCGAAGACGAAACGGTGATCCTGCACCCTGATGAGAGTGTCGAACAGGGCACACGGGTGCAACGGCGGGAGTAATCCCGGGGTAATGCGATGAGGGTTAGGGCCTAACCGCAGGAGCCGGGGCGCCGCTCAATCCAGTGATAAAACTCCAGGCCCGACATCGGCCTGGCGATAGCGTAGCCCTGACCCACACCACAGCCCAGTTGATGCAGTAACGGAATAACCTCTTCCTGCTCGATCCCTTCGGCGACAACACTGAAGCCAAAATCATTGGCGATTTTGATGATGGTCTCGACGATGTTCCTGTCTGCCTGGTCGTGCAGGATGTTACGGATGAAGGATTGATCGATTTTCAGCTCATCCACAGGAAGCGTTTTCAGGTATGCCAGGGAGGAGTAGCCGGTGCCGAAATCATCGATAGAGGTGCGCACTCCCATTTTTCGCAGGGCCTGGAGTACGCTTATGGCATAGTCCATATCATCCAACAGCACCCCTTCAGTAATCTCCAGAGTCAACAGTTGCGCTGGTACCCCCCAGACACTCAAGGCGTTATGCACCATATCGAGGAAGGTCGGATCGGCGAAGTTGTGGCTGGAAATGTTGACTGAAATGCCCGGTGGGCAGGGCATACTGCTCCACTCGGAGAGTTGGCGCAATGCACTGTGCAGGCACCAGCGCGTTAGCGGGTGAATGGCTTCGGCGTTTTCCACCAGGGAGATGAAGCTGGCAGGGGAGAGTTCACCGTGTTGCGGGTGACTCCAGTGAATGAGGGCCTCGGCCCCCAGTGTGGCGCCGGTGGCGGTGGAGATCTGGGGCTGGTAGTGCAGCAGCAGCTGATCCTCTTTCAGCGCACGCTCTATTTCGCTGTCAATGTTCCAGCTGAAGAGTTTTTCACCTCCGTCCTCGGCGGAATAAAAAAGGAATGGTTCAGCACTTTTCCAGGCCCGGTCGGTGGCGAGGGCTGCGGTACGCAACAGCTCTTTGCCATTGCCGGCCATTGTGGGCCAGAGGGATATGCCTAGCCGGGGTGTGATATGGATGGCGCCCGCCTGGTTGGCATGAAACCGGTCGATCTCATGCAGCAGCTTGCGAACCGCCAGGCGAGCATGCCCGGCATTTTTAATGCCGAACAGTGTAAGAACAATCTCCGTATCACTGAGGATCGTAATGCGATCACATGGACGGAGGGTGTCGCTAATAGTGCGGTGCAACTGCCGCAGTAGCTCATCACCAAGGTCTCCGGCCTTGGGGTGAGAGCGTAGTCGCGCGGCATCCTTGAGTTCCACGGCGATCACGGCGACCTTGTCATCGCCACCCGGGGGCTGCTTGGCAATCCACCCATCTATCGCCGATTGCAGCTCGGCCTCCTGGCGCGAACGTTGCTCGATTACATCCATTTGCGGCATCTTTCTAGAGAAAATGCTCGGCAGGGTCAATGCCGTAGCTGCCGGGGGAGAGGCTTCTGCGGATGCCAAGCGGCATGCCATCCTCGCCGTTGGAGTGCTGCTTCATATCGAACTCGTAATAGTCCGCGGCAAACTGCTTGTCCCGTTCCAGCACGATCATCACCACCGGCCTGAGCCTGGCTTCGAGGTGCTGAGCTACAACGATGCCCACCCTTCCATCAGTGAGCTCTACGATGGTGCCGACCGGATAGACGCCGATGACCTGAATGAACTGCTCGATGAGAGCCCCCTGAAATTCCACATCGCGCCACTCATAGAGCATGCGAATGGCCTCGTCAGGGGTTACCTGTGTGGCATAGGGACGGGTAGAAGTGATGGCGTCGTAGCAGTCCACGATGCCGGCGATCCTGCCGTAGAGGGGGATCTGATCGCCGCTCAACCCCTGAGGGTAGCCGGAACCGTCATGCCGTTCATGGTGTGTTGCGATCATCTGCAGCACATCCGGTGTAATGTGTTCGCTGACGGCCACGGTATCGAGCGAGAATTGGACATGCTGGCGCACGTACTCCATCTCATCCTCATGGAGTCGGCGTGGCCTGGTCAGTAATTCATGCGGTAAGCGTGCACGGCCGATGTCAAACAGTGCGGCGCCGAGCGCCAGGTTTTGCAACATATCCCGTGGCAGGCCGATCTGTCGTCCAGTGGCGACCGACAGGACAGCGCAACTCATGGCATGCTGGTAGGCGTAGGAGTCGATCTTTTTCAGTCGTGTAAGCAGGATGAAGGCGTCCGGGTTACGCACCACACTATCGACCATCGGTTTAACCGCTTCCTTGAGTTGCGGTATGTTGAGCTTGCGGTTGCGGGCCACATCCATGATCAGCTGGTCATAGACCTCGGTAAGATTCTGATAAGCGGCCTTGGCAGCATCGAGCTCCTGAGCGCGCGTAGTGGTGCGGGCGTAGTGTACCGCCTGGTTGCGGCTGAAAAGTTCGCCGGGAAGCGGGGAGGGAGTAACGCTGCCGCTCTCCTGAGGGGGGGCGACTTCACTTTTCTCCGCATCGACGTAGACATATTTGCACAAGCCGTTCAGCTGGCGGATGTCCTCATCGGTTACGGCGAAACCCTGAAACGGAAACGGGGTTTCGAGCCAGGGTCGATCGAGGGAGGAGACGTACATGCCGGGCTTGAGGTCAGCCACCCATGTTTTGATATGTTCAATTGCCATGGTCCGCGATTCCTTCGCTTTTCCATTGTTGTTAGGTTTGTTTTGACTATGCTGTAACAATATCGGAGCTTCTTTCTAGGTTTTATGACAGATAAGCGTTCAAGTCAATGAAAACACGACACGCGGCAGAGCAGATGTTGGCAACTATCGAGCAGGAGGCGGGAGAAACCCGCAGCTATACCGGTTATGCCCGCTTCTCCCCGGCCGTGATGTCCGCGATGGCCGAGGTGCCGCGTGAGTACTTCGTCCCTGATGAGTTACAGCACCTGGCGTACTACAACGGCCCGCTCTCTATCGGCCACGGCCAGACCATCTCCCAACCTTATATCGTGGCACTGATGACCGAGCTTTTGGCGCTTGGCCCAAACTCCCGAGTACTGGAGATCGGTACCGGCTCGGGTTACCAGACGGCAATCCTCTCCAGGCTGGCAAAGCAGGTCTACAGTGTGGAGATTCTGGAGCCCCTTGCTCAGATTGCCCGCGAGCGTCTGCAGCAACTGGGTTATGGCAATATTGAGACCCGTTGCGCTGATGGTTATCTGGGCTGGCCGGAGCATGCCCCCTATGACGCCATTATCGTGACCGCCGCTGCCCCCCATGTACCGGAACCGCTGACCGTGCAGCTCAAGCCCGGTGGCCGACTGGTGATCCCCGTCGGGAATGCCTTCGGGCGACAGGAACTGTTGCTGATTGAAAAGGGCAACCAAGGCGATTTGCAACGCCGTGAGGTGCTGCCGGTCGCCTTTGTGCCACTAACCCGCAGCCGGCCAAGGTGAGTCTATTATTCAGGAACCTTGGGTACGACTCATGCTCAATGTATCCAGATTCAGTGTCTGCCCCCTCTCGGGAAGCATTGCCTCAATCCCCATGGACTGGCGCAGACTGACGGCCAGTTGTTGGCGTGCGTTCTCTTCGCCGTGGGTCAGAACCAGTGCCGGGCGTCCGGAGAATGAGTCATACCAACCCAGAAGGCCGTCGTGATCGGCGTGGGCAGAGAATCCGCCAAGGGTATGGATTTGTGCCGCGACCTTGACGGTCTCACCCCATAGTCGAATATGCCTGGCGCCATCAACCAAGCGTCGTCCCAGTGTGCCGGCGGCCTGAAAACCCACGATCACTACGTGACACTCTCTACGCCAGATATTGTGCTTGAAGTGGTGCTTGATGCGACCACCATCACACATCCCGCTACCGGCGATGATGATGGCGCCGCTGTGGATGCGGTTGATCGCCATTGACTGCTCTGCGCTGCGGCTGATGTGCAGGTTGGGTGGACTGAACGGTTTGCGCCCACCACTGAACAGCTTTCTGGCCTGGGCATCGTACAGATCCGGGTGTCGGCTGTAGACCTCGGTCGCCTCGATTGCCAGAGGGCTGTCGAGAAAGATCGACCAATTGCGCATCCCCCACTCCCGAAAGTGATGAGCGAAACTGTAGAGCAGGTCCTGGGTGCGACCAACAGCGAAGGAGGGGATCAGGACATTGCCACCGCGTTCTGTGGCAATAGCCAGAATTTCCGCCATTTCCTGCCAGGTTTCTTCCCAGCTGCGGTGGATTCTGTCGCCATAGGTGCTCTCCATCACCACAAGATCGGCCTCTGCAACCCGTGTCGGGTTACGCATCACCGGGGCATCCAGGTGGCCGAGATCGCCACTGAAGACTACCTTGCGCTCTAGCGTACCCTCACGCAGCCACAGTTCAACAATAGAAGAGCCGAGAATGTGGCCCGCATCCTGCAGTTGCAGCGTTATCTCGGGGAATAGCTCCTTGCGGCTACCAAAGGGGAGGGGCCGGAACTGCTGCACCGCCCGCAGGGCATCGGCACTGCCATACAGCGGCTCATGCAAGGTCAGCCCCTTGCGCCGACGTTTCTTGTTCTCCCACTCGGTCTCTTTCTCGTTGATGTACGCCGCATCCTGCAGCATGATGCGGCACAAATCACGGGTTGCCTCATGGGCGTAGATCGGTCCCTTGAACCCGCGTTTGACCAGCAGAGGCAGCCGTCCGGAGTGATCCAGGTGGGCATGGCTGAGGATGACCGCGTCGATCTCTGCAGGATCGAAGGGAAAGGGGGCCCGGTTTCGCGCCTCATCGACCGCTCTACCCTGGATCATCCCGCAGTCGACTAGTAATTGCCGACCCGCCACACGCACTAGATAGCAGGAGCCGGTAACCTCTCCTGCCGCTCCGAGAAACTCAAGTGTTGCCATTGCTCCCCCTAGGACTGAATCGACGTATGGATCGTCGGTGCCACCACCACACCCGTAATTATCGATAACTGTTGCCGAGCATTCGGATACCAAACAGTCACATGTCAGCTAAATGATAGACTATGGCGACATCTGAGCTAATCGCCAACAACAGAGACGCTCCCAACAGTGTCCAGGCCTTACTGGTACGCGGAGCCTAGCGGAATGGCAATACTACGGAGGGTACGCTCTGGTGGCATCTATTCCCACGATGCCTGTCGGGCTCTACTTAGCAGTCTGAGTCCCCTATATCTCTTCGCGCATTAACTCCCAGGGGGGCAGAGGTGTAATTGGCAGATGATGCAGCTCCGGGAATTGGCTATAATCGAGCGCCCGGCTCAGTTATTGGTATCCCCCCCTTCATGAAGTTCTATATCCGTACCCTAGGCTGCAAGATGAACTGGCTTGACTCTGCGCGACTGGCCGCGGCGTTACAGACCGCCGGCCATCTCCCCGTGAACGAGGAGAGTGAGGCCGATTACGTTTTCGTCAACACCTGTACGGTGACCGCTGAGGCGGACCGCAAGTCAAAACAGACGGTGAACCGTGCCGGGCGACAGCAGAAACAGGTGGCGGTGATGGGCTGCGGCCCGCGGGTGGACCCCGCTATCTGGCGTCAACAGGACGGTAATGCGCTGGTGTTCGGTGACGAGCGACAGTTGCTGGAGCATTTCGGTATCGAAAATGACGAGTTGCTGCTGCCGCTCGACTCACGCACCCGTCTGCCGGTGGCTATCCAGACAGGATGCGACAACCTGTGCACCTTCTGTATTACCCGGGTCGCCCGTGGACGCCATCGTAGCCTGCCGGTCGAGCAGATCCTGCGCCAGGTGGAACTCGCGCTGGAGAATGGTATCCGCGAGATCGTCCTGACCGGGATCAACCTGGCCGCCTGGGGCTGTGAGGATTCCAACAGGCCCGAACAGGCGCGTCTGCACGAGCTGCTGGAGTCTTTGCTCAGCCGCAGTGAGATCCCGCGTATTCGCATCTCCTCCATCGGGCCGCAGTTCATTCAGCCTGCCTTTTTCGATGTCTATCAGGACGAGCGCATCTGCGATTATCTCCATATCTCGCTGCAGAGCGGTTCTGACAGCGTGCTGGAGCGCATGGTGCGCGGACACGGCACGGCGGAGGTGGCGCAGATCGCCGAGCGGGCGAGGGCGGTGCGTCCCGGTACGGCCATGTCTGCCGATGTGATCGCCGGCTTTCCCGGTGAGAGTGATGCCGAGCATCGCGAGACGCTGGCGTTTCTTGAGTCGATTGGCTTTGCCAAGCTGCATGTGTTTCCCTACTCGATCCGCGAAGGGACACCGGCCGCCGAATATCCAGGGCAGGTGGCGCCACAACTCAGGAAGGAGCGTGCCGCGGAGATCCGTGAGCTGGCCCGCAAGATGCGGCAACAATTTGTCCGTGCGCAATACGGCAAGCGTGTGCCCGTGCTGGTGGAGGGGAACGGCACAGGCCTGAGCGGCAACTACCTGCGGCTGCTAACCGGCGATCACGCTCAGGGTGAGATCCTTGATGTCATTATCAGTGAAGCGACACTGGCAGAACGCTAGCCGTTTACCACCCTCTCCGGGCGTCTGTTCCGGCGCAGCCACCACTTTTCCAACTCCACCAGGAGCATTACTGTGCTGGCGACCAGCACGATCTCCAGCCAGGTGATGGCCGAGAGTGGAGCAGTGTGAAACAGCGCCTGCATCGGCGGGGCGTAGGTGAAGGCCAGTTGCATCAGAAGCAGCGCACCACTCGCCATCAGCGCATAGCGATTGCCAATGAGTCCCTCACGCGTCAGCGAGGGGGCGCTCAGGCGGCGGCAACTGAAGAGGTAGAAGATCTCGAACATCACCAGGGTATTGACCGCAACGGTCCGTGCCTCCTCTATTGCCACGTCGTTCAGACGCTGCCACAGAAACATGCCGAAGGTACCGCTGACCAGGATCAGCGAGACGAACAGGATACGCCAGAGAAGAAAGGGTGAGAGCAGCGGCTCGTCGGTCTGCCGCGGCGGACGGTGCATGATGTCCTTCTCTGCCGGCTCGAACGCCAGGGTCAACGCCAGGGTGACCGCGGTGATCATGTTTACCCAGAGGATCTGCGCCGCGGTGATTGGCAGCATGCGCCCGAAAATGATGGCAGCCATGATGGTCAACGCTTCTCCGCCGTTGGTAGGAAGGATAAACATAATCGACTTTTTCAGGTTGTCGTAGACTGTACGCCCCTCGCGAACCGCCTCGACGATGGATGCAAAATTGTCATCTGCCAGCACCATTTCCGAGGCTTCTCGCGCCACCTCGGTCCCCTTCACACCCATTGCCACCCCGACATCGGCCCGTTTCAGAGCTGGGGCATCGTTTACCCCGTCACCGGTCATGGCAATCACCTCGCCATTTCGCTGCAGTGCGCTTACCAGGCGCAGTTTGTGCTCAGGACTGGTACGGGCAAAGATGCTGTGCTGTGAGACTATCTCCTGCAGTGTCAGGTCATCGCTCAGGTCGATTTCGCTGCCGTTAACGACACCGGCAGTGTTATTCATGCCAAGTTCCCGTGCGATGGCCTCTGCGGTGGTGGCGTGATCGCCGGTGATCATCTTTACCGTGATACCTGCACTGTGGCAGGCGGCGATCGCTGCCTGCACCTCCTGGCGTGGCGGGTCCATCATTCCTACGATGCCCAGCAGTGAGAGTCCGTCAGCGACGTCGGTGAAGTTCAGACTCTGCTTTTCATCACCGCTATCAAGGAAGGCCAGCGCCAATACACGCTGACCGTGCGCCGCCATCTCCTCCATTGTCTCCAGCCAGTAGTGCCGTTCCAGAGGTTTATCTTCTCCATCGGTCCGTTGATAGCGGCACATATCCAGCACCTTTTCCGGGGCGCCTTTGAGGTAAATAAAGCCGTGGCCGGCGTGATCATGGTGCAGAGTGGCCATGAACTTGTGCTGTGACTCGAACGGAATGACATCGTTACGTGGCCATAACTGCATTTGATACTCTGCATCCAGTCCGGCCTTCATCGCCATCACAACCAGTGCAGCCTCGGTCGGGTCGCCATGTATCCGAAAACCATCATCGCGCTCCTCTAGTGCGGCATCGTTGCAAAGCAATGCTGCGCGGCATAGCTCGTATAGGGTGGGATTGGCTTCGACATTCTCCAGCACCTCGTCTTTTAGGGTGAAAACCCCGTGCGGATCGTAGCCTTCACCACTGACCGTGTAGTGGCCTTCTGCGGTTGCTACGACCACGGCGGTCATCTCATTGCGAGTCAATGTGCCGGTCTTGTCTGAGCAAATGGTGGTGACCGAGCCGAGCGTTTCCACAGCCGGCAGGCGGCGGATAATGGCGTTGCGCCTGGCCATTGTTTGAACACCAATAGCCAGGGTAATGGTCATGATTGCCGGCAGTCCCTCGGGGATTGCCGCCACGGCAAGTCCCACGGCGGCAAGGAACATCTCCGTCATGCTGTAATGGTGTACCCACAGGCCAAAGATAAAAGTGAGTGTAGCCAGTATGACGATAGCGCCGCTCAGGGTGGTGCCGAAGCGGGCCATTTGCCGCAGCAGAGGGGTGGTGAGGGTGGTAATCTCCTGCAGCATGCCGCTGATCCGCCCCAGTTCAGTGGCGTCCCCGGTGGCAACAACCAAGCCTTGTCCCATGCCGGAGGTGACCAAGGTACCGGAGAAGGCGATGTTGGTGCGATCAGCGATAAGAGTTGTGGAGTCTAGCGTTGCGGTCGACATATCTGCCGGTGACGACTCGCCGGTCAGTATCGCCTCATCGATGCGTAGCTCCCTGACCTTGAATAGCCGAAGGTCCGCCGGTACGCGGTCGCCGGAGGCAAGATGGACGATATCGCCCGGCACCAGCTCTTCGGCGGGCACTGAGCGAAGATGTCCGTCGCGATAGACCGTAGCGTGATGCGAGAGCATCTGCTTGATCGCATCGAGCGCCTGCTCGGCCTTACCCTCCTGGATAAAGCCGATGAGAGCGTTGATCACCACCACCATGAAGATCACCGCCGAATCCACCATGTGGCCGAGCACCAGGGTGACTATCCCGGTAATGAGCAGGATATAGATGAGCACATTGTTGAACTGGGCAAAAAATCGACGCAGGGCTGAGCGACGTCTGCCACCGGTAAGACTGTTGCGTCCATATTGTTGCAGCCGCTGTCCAGCCGCTTCAATGCTGAGCCCGCCTAGTGTGGTGTCGAGTTGTCGGGCTGCTTCTTCTGCTGAGAGCGCATGCCAGGCCTTGCTGTTCTCGCCAGGTCTCTCGGTGATGTCGGTATCGGATGACATGGTTGTTGAGGGTGGCTCCTTCCTGCATGTGTGGTGCTTCTGGTTAAAGAAAAGCATAACAGAGACGCCGCTTAGTACCACTGATCTCACACTGCGAACGTTAATATGGCTATTGCAGTGACAACGCTCCATCACCGCCTGTACAAATCCTGACTTATTGCTATACCTAGTCTATCCACAGCTGCTTAACAGCTGTTGCGTTCTATGCCGTTACTTTGCAGGCAGTGTTTACACCGTTGAAAAGGAGTATTAATGATGAAGATACAACGCCTTATCCCCGTCGCACTTTGCGCCATGTTCTCCGCCGCTGCTGTATCGGCACAGTCCGGAGCCGTGATCTTCGAGGAGCTCGATACTGACCATAATGGCGAAATTAGCCAAAAAGAGGCCAAGGAGCATGGTGAATTGAGCAAAAGCTTTGCCGATGCCGACAAAAACGGCGATGGTTCGCTCTCGGTTGATGAGTTCAGTGCATTTATGAACAAAGGGCAGATGGTGCCTGAGGACCGGGAGATACCCGAACCTGGCGCTGCGCCGGCACCGAGTTACTAACCGCAGCGGGACGGCATTTATGCTTGCTGTCCCGCTATTTTCTCAATCTACACTTCAGAGCAAAAGCTACACAGATGTAATACGGACCGCTTGGCGCGGGTACATAGCAGACGAGCAGAGTCACGGTCGCTCAAATGTATAGATGATATCCCCCCCGCTATGCAGTCCGCCTTCACCCTGCACCTGCCAATGTTCGCTCAGGTGGTAACGCACAAGCACAGAATAGGCATCTTCATAGACCCCCACGCCGTAGCGGATATAGAGTCTGGGTGAGAGGTATTTACCGGCGATCACCCACGGTGACTGGGTGGTGGGATCGGTCTCCACCCGCGCCTCCTCCAAACCGAATTGCCTGCCGATGTAGCCGGCCAGATAGTTGCCGCCAACAAGGCCCGCACTGTTAGCGGCCCCGGCCAGCGTCTCGCCATCAGACTGACTGGCATCACTGACAGGGTGTCCGAGGGTAAGGTAGGAGAGGATGTCAGCCTGGTCCATCGACGGCTCTGAGTAGAGCGTCAGCAGCGGTTTTTTTGCGGTGCCGCTGACGTTGACCCCGGCAGTCACATCGCCGATGGTGCGTGCCGCGCGGATGTCGAGATTGGGGTTGTCCACGGGACTGTCGGCAAAACTCAGGCGGCCATGCTCAATGGTCAGTTCTCTGCCAAAGGTTGTATAGGTGCTGCCCGCGACCGCATGCAGTACACCTCGGCCTCGGGTAATGCTGCCCGGTTCATCAATCAGCAACAGGTCCCCGCCTATACGCCCGTCGAAGCCATAGCCAATGAAGCGGATGCTGTCATTGGCGCTGACGCGCATTCGGGTGTGTATCAGCCAGAGCTCTGGCTGTTCCCGGGCCTCGTCACTGTTCACAATCACTACATCATCGGAGGGCCTGACCGCACGACTGAGGTCGCGTGGTTCGAGTCGCGCGCTGGGGATATCCAATTCCCCCTCCAGATGAATCTCACGGCCAATAACGCGGGCACGCAGATTGGGCGATACCTGCATGCGTGCTTCGGGTATGTTCGCCACCTCGAAGTTCTGCCCTGACATCGCCAAGTCCAGTGACCAGACGCCGTCAGGCTGTGGCCGCAACTGACCAGAGAGCATCAGCTCGCCATCGCCGGAGCGGGCGCTGCCGACAATATCCATCTGCCGGCTATAGTCGCCGCTGGCACCCAACTGCAGTGCATGGATACGCAGCCCCATCCGCAGTATCTCCATGCTCGCTTCATCCAGCCGGGCTTCGCCACTTAGCTGGGGCTCGGCCAGGCTGCCGCTGAGCATAACATCGGCAGTGAAGTGACCCGTGGCATTTTGCACCTCGGGCACCAGGCTTGATAGCAGATCCAGATCCTGCACATCAACACGCAGTTGCGACTCAAGAGGATGCTGCATGATTTCGGCAGGCAATCCCCGTGACAATGACGTTTGCAGGTTAAGCTCAACCGTGTCGGATTCATTGAGCGCGAGGGAAAACTCGCCTTGAACCTTGCCGGCGGCATCACTGTCGAGATGTAATGTGCCCTCAAGAAAGGGCAGTGTCATTACCTCTGCGTGGCTCTCTTTCATAAGAATCTGAAATTGTCCCTGACCGAGCCTGAGTCTGGCATCGAGTCGAGGTGCTCGCTCAGGTGCCACGGCAAGGGTGGCGTTGCCGTCAAGCAAACCCTCAACGCCAAGGTGAGCGGGCAGTAAAGAGGAGAGCAGGGCAAGGGGGAAGTCCGTACTTTCCAGGCTGGCGCCCAGCCCCTGGTGTTGTTCCCAGCGGCCGCTGGCACAAAGGCTTGCCGTATTCTGCTGCAGGCACAAGCGCTCCACACTCAGCTCGGCGGCGCTGAGTGAAAACGGCGTTACCTGTGCCAAACCCCACTGACCGAGGCTGGCATCATCAATCTGCAACTGCTCAATCGTCCCTGTCCAGTGCGACGGTGCATAGCCGGCGCTCGCCGCAAGGGTTAAAGCTTGTTGTTCGTTACGGCTGCTGAGTGTTATGTGGTGTTCGCCGAGCGATCCAGTGGCGTCCAGCGTCAGGCTCTGAGAGATCAGGCCGGGAAGTTGCAGCTGCTCCGCCTCTATATTCACCCGGGAGGGGGCGCTATCTTCAACATCGAGACTGAGGTCAATATCTGCAGCAAGTTCCGCTGTCTTGAACTCGGCATAGACCAGCTCATCCCCCTCTAGCTGCAGCGTGACCCTCGGTGTGAGAAGCGGTCCGTTTAACCGTCCCTCGGCCTTGAGTGTACCCTGTGCCTGTGGCAGCAGATCCTCCAGGGCAGCGGTCTGCAGTTGCCACTGAAAATCGAGCACATCCCCTACGGTCCCCGCGGCCTGCAGCCGGGCAGAGCCGAGCTGTAGCTCCAATTGAGGTATCGATGTCACCCCGTCACGCCAGTGGGCCTCACCGTGTCCCTGCAGTTTGCGCTCGCGCAGTGACCCGCCTAATGACGACAGGTTTATACTCATCTGCGGCCCATTGGCCGCAATTTCGCCGCTGAAAGCGGCATCCATGGCGAGGCGTCCCGGCCAATCTGGCCACATCAGTGCGGGATTAAGCGCATGTGTGTTGATGCTGCCCTGCCACTTAAGGGCAGGTTCGAACTCAAGGGTGGCGCGAGCATTGACCGAACCATCCAGCAGCTTGCCCTCAAGTCGACTTAACGTGATGTTGTCTCGCTCTCCGGCGCCTTCAAGCAGCCACTGCCCCTGGGGGATCTGTGTCCCGCCAAGGGAAAGTTCGCTATCGAAACGGTAGCTCATCTCCTCGCCGCTCAGACGGAGTTGGCCGTTTTGACTGTTCAGGGTCGGCGCCTCCAGCGGCCAGGTGAGCTCCTGCCAACTCGCCTCAAGCTGGTAGCGCAATGGTGTGCCGAGTTTAATATCGCCGCTGGCCTCGATACGGGAGGGGTGGTCGTAGCGGCTGATGAGCAATCGCTCAAGATGCAATCGCTGCTGTGCATAATCAGCAGCGATGCTCCCCTCAATCGCCCCCACGGTTTCAACCTGGCCGGCAAAACTGGCGCTGGCGCGGAAGCTGTCAAGGTCACCGCTGGCCTCAAGCGACGCGCCAAGGGCATAGACCGGCGACGAGGGGAGGGGGAGCTGGTTCGACTCCAGCCGCGGAATGTCGAGTTTCCCCTCCCAGGCAAGTTTATCCAGCAGCTCAGTGGCATTGAGCGCCAGCGTCGCAGCAAACGGTGAGGCGAGCTGCTGCTTGATCGTCAGCCTACGAAGGTCACCCTGTAGGGTGCCGTTTCCCCGCCATGGCGGGGCATCCTGTTGCGGAATTTGCCATTCGAGGGCCAGCTCGAGCGGGTAAGCCTGCTGTGGCTTGAGAGTGCCCTCAACCCGGAGGGTCAACCAGTCGCTGTCAAAACGAAGTGAGTGGAGCCGGAGGGTCTGCTCGTGCGTTTCGGCACTTAGCGAGACCTTGTGAATGCCAAGCGGGGTGCTCGGTTTCGGCCGGTTTAGCGTGATCCTGTCGATGCTCGCCTGATCCACCACAAATCGTAGCGGCAACTCCACCGCAGGCAGGGTGATTGCCTGCTTTTGGCGCGGGGGGGCATTCTCCTCAGGCGGCAGCGTAATGCTGAGCCCCTCTGCATGGAGTGTGGTGACATGGGCAGTGGCGAACCACAGGGCAGAGGGCTTCCAATCCAGCTTCAGCCGCTCAAGTGAGAGCTGTCGGCCGGCATCGTTGTAGCGGATCCCGCCCAGCGTAAACGGTCCGGCAAGCCGCCCCTTGGCCTCGCTGATCTCTAGTGGTTTGACCAGTTGCACGGCGATGGCGACGCCCCAGCGCAAGGCGCTTTCGCTGTAGAGCACATAGCCGGCCGTTGCGATCAGCGCTGCCAACGACAGCAGCAGAGCGCGCCAGGGACGACGACGACTCACAGGTCCGGCCCCAGGTTGATATGCAGGCGCCAGGGTTTGTCTTCGTGAGTGATCGCCTGCGCGATATCGATGCGCAGCCAACCAATAGGCAGGCGGCGACGCAGACCGACACCAGCCCCCTGTTCCAGCCCACCTTCATAGTCGGCATCGGCAAAGGCGTTGCCGGTATCGAGGAACAGGGCGCCACTCCACTTCTCGCCAAGCCGGTGTTCGTACTCTGCACTGGCAGAGAACAGGTGCCTGCCGCCAATCACGTTACCTTCACTGTCCTGCGGGCCGAGTGACTTGTAACTGTAGCCGCGTACACTGGTGTCACCACCGGCGAAAAAGCGCACCGAGGGGGGAAGTTTCTCGAAGTCCGGTGCCCAGCTGGTGCCCACTTCACTGCGTAGCAAAAAGCGTCCGTCACCGACAGAGTGGATGAGCTTGCCACTTAAGTGGAGTTGAGCCATGGAGGTGTTGGAAACCACCTCCTCACTAGCACCACGCAGCTGCAGCATGATGCGGTTGCCTCGCACGGTATTGAGCACGTCATTGGTGCTGAGGCGGCTCCAGGCCAGCACCGGCATCAGTAGCTGGGCATCGCCACTTTGCGTACCGATAGTGAACTTTTCCTGCTGAAAATTGAAAAAATAGCTGCGGTGCCAGCGCCCACGTGCCTGCTCGAAGCCGGCGCCAAGCAACAGTGCGGTGCTGTCGATGTCCTCGGTGCGATCCCTGCTGTACTCACTGCGCACAATGGCACGATCGGTGGCGGGGTTCTTGCGAGGAATGATGTAGTTGGCGGATAGTGTGTCCTTGATCTCCGAGACACCGAGCTTGGCGTTAAACCGGTGGCCTTTGCGGTTGACGTAACGCCGCTCCATACCGATGCTGCCCCGGGCACCGGTATCGGTACCATAGCCGAGTCCGTACTGGTAGCGGGTGCGCATATTCATTACCAGTCCAAGCGTGATAGGGATCTGCAGCCCTTGTGCTGCCTCACGCTCCGCCTTGATATCAATCCGGGAAAAGTAATCACTGCCACCAAGCGCATCCTGCAACTGCATCAGTTTGCCGGCCGAGTAGTACTCCCCTTCGGTAAAGGGGATAAAGCGCCTGACAAGCTCCTCATCCACAAGGAGATCACCACTGATACTCACCGGACCGAAACGATAGCGGGGGCCACTCTGCAGTTCAAGCTCTACTGAGGCCTCATAGGCAGCGAGATCGACGTGCACCGCATGGCGGGTGAGTGTCGCCTGAAAATAGCCGCGTTCCTCGGCCAGCCGTTGCAGATCGCGCTTTAACCCTTCGTACACGCTGTGGTTAAGGCTGTCACCGACCTGCAGCGGGGCGTTATCCATTAACTGTTGAAAGGCCGGATCCTCGCTCGCCTCGCCGTTTACCAGAAGTTCCAGCTTGCCGATGGGCAGGGGCGGGCCGGGGTCGATGTGATAGCTGGCGCGCCAGCCATCATCGGCTTCATCCAGTTCGGACTCGACCGTGACACGGTAGTAACCGAAAGGGAGCAGTGCCTGCTCAATCTCCTGCGGCGCCTTGGCATGCAGGCGCCGTAGTCGCCCCTCGCCAAGCTCAGGGTAGGACTTCTGCTGTTCGATACTGAGCAACAGCATGACATTATCCAGCTCCTCTCCTGAAACGCCACTGACATCAACCGTAATATTCAATGCAGCAGGCGCTGCAGAGGGCATGAGTCCGAGCAGCACGATAACTATCCAGGCAAGAGTGCGGTTCATCCAGACCTGTACTCAATCATTCCAAACACACGATAAACCGTATTCCACCATTGCCAATGGTTCGAGTGGCAGAGTTATAGGACCGACGGCCCTGATTTTTCAACTGCAGAGGTGATGACAGAAAGCTCTGCGTCCATTGTTACCAGATTAGCCCATTTACAGGTTGGGAGTCGTGCCCGATGGACGCGGCGGATGATAATGTCACGGCGTATCGTAACATCATAGCTTGATGTAAGCCTTGCCGAGCCATCAGGACCAAGAGGGACAGGCCTTGATAGGCGCTGTAGCACCGTTATTTACCTACTGCACAGATGTTCTTTCCCAGCTCCAGCTCCTGCCTTTCTTGTTCGTCCGGTGTGGCAAGGCCTGCATTGGCCCGCTTGATCTCTACATAGGCCTCGGGAAACGTCGGCAGGCTGTCAAGGATATAGTCAGTGAAGGCCTGCTCGCCTTCTGCCACTTTCTGCAGCCCTGGATTACGTTGCTTGAGCTCACCCAGGGTCGCGCAATAAAGGCCGTGCTCATCACCTTGGTGGATATCGCTGAAATGGGCTGGCAGCACCACTGTTTCGTCGGGCATTGCTGCCATGCGTTTCAGCGATTGGTAGAGCAACGGCGTCCAGCCATCGGCCTTGCCGCCCAGATCCGGACGGGCGATGGACTCCAGGAACAGGCTGTCACCAGTTAGCAGATAGCGACCCTCGATAAGAAAGGCAATCATGCCCAGCGTGTGGCCGGGAAAATGCAGTGCCTGGATGTGGATCTGGCCAAGGCGCAGCATTTGTCCCGCCTCCAGCGGGCGATAGGCGATGCGGGCGGGCAACATGTCCATCGGGTGGATCGCATCATAGGGGTGCAGGTAGTAGGGGATTTGTTCATGCTGCCCCAGCGCCGGTCCGCCGCTCAGGTGGTCGGCGTGCAGGTGGGTGTCCAGGACCAGCTCGATCTGCGCCTCCATGGCAGAGGCTAGTTTGTGGTAGTGCTCTATGTGACGGGCGGGGTCAAATACCGCGGCGCGATGCTGGCTGACCAGCACGTGGCTGAGACAGCCGCGGGCTGGGCGCACCACCTGGAACAGGGAGAACTGCTCGCTCTCCTCGACCGGCACCCAGTAATAAAAGTTGCCCCAGGCCTCCATCCCGCCATGTAAATTCCGTGCATCGTAGCCCAGTTTGCGCAGACCCTCGGCCAGAAAGCGGGATGTATTGCCTTCAGCGCAGACGGCGAGAATGGGGCGATCAGTGGGCAACTGGCCCCCGAGTTGTGCCTGAACCCCGCGCATGACCGCGTCAGTCACATCTTCCTCTTCGCCCTCCAGGTCCAGCAGCTCAAAGTAGGGGATATTGAGTGTAGGGGGAGTAGAGCGCGGTCCTTCCACCTGCCAGCGCTCGAACTCGTCACGGTTACGGACATCGAGGATGAACATCGGATCTTCGCCCAGCAGGCTTTGCCATAGCTGCTGCGGGCGGACCGTAGTGGTGACCTTTGTATCCATGGGACCCCTCCTTGCGGAGTGCCACAGCCGGTGGCTTCGCTCGGAACGACTCCGCAATCTATGTTTGATGACTGAGTGAAATTGTCACCTTTAACTATAGACGAGGTCCTGCATCCGGGCAGGGGAATGGCGCCATTGACTAGTTGAGTAAGCCGTCGGTCCAGTTTCCCGGCAAGGGGCTATTTCATTATGGGATCGTACTCGAGCAGCAAAACCTTCACCCGCGCCGCGCTTCATCACGGGCTCCGGGCACGGCATGCCAGTCAGTATCCCACAACAAACCTTAACAGAAGATGAACAGACCTTTCAGGTTTGATTCAGCGGCCATGTTGCACACTCTCACCATGCTGGTAACAGCGACACTCCACGACAGGTATACGTGGTCAGGGTACGTCGCGAAGGCGCAAGTCAAACCAGGCTCTGGGGGCTGCAGTCTTCAGAGTCAAACAAAGCTGGAGAATATGATGACGACGGAAAACGAGATCAAGGTGTGGGATCCGCTTGTGCGCATCTTTCACTGGACGCTGGTGGTGGCCTTCTTCACCGCCTATTTCACCGAGGATGATTGGCAGAATATCCATGTCCTTGCCGGTTACACCGTGGCCGGACTGGTTGCCTTTCGCCTCATTTGGGGGTTTATCGGGACGAAGTACGCGCGTTTCAGCGATTTTGTCTTCAGCCCGCTGACCACCCTCAACTACCTCAAGGATATGTTCGCCTTGCGTGCGAAGCGCTATATCGGGCACAACCCGGCCGGCGGTGCGATGGTTATCGCCCTGCTGATCGCCCTGGCAGGCACCACCCTCACTGGTATGAAGCTCTATGCGGTGGAGGAGGGGGCAGGTCCCTTTGCTGCCGTTCAGATCGAGAACATAAGCCCCATCTCCAGTGCCGTCGCCGATGACGACGAAGGTGAGTATAGAGAGGGCAATGCCGAGGGCGACGAAGAGTTGTGGGAGGAGCTGCACGAGTTCTTCGTCAACTTCACCCTGTTGCTTATCTTGCTGCATATCGCCGGTGTGGTCGTGAGCAGTTTCGCCCACAGCGAGAATCTGCCCCGAGCCATGGTGACCGGCCGCAAGAAGAGGGAGTGATCCGGTGAGCATGGTGCGCATATGGGATCTGCCGACGCGACTGTTCCACTGGCTCTTTGCCGCGGCTTGCGTGACCGCGTGGGTGAGCGGTGATGAGCCGCGTTACACCAACCTGCACCTGTTCAGTGGTTATCTCGCGTTGGGGTTGGTGGGTTTTCGGCTGGTTTGGGGCGTCGTTGGAGGGCGCTATGCCCGCTTCAGACGTTTCGTGCGCGGACCGGCTGCGGTCGTCGCCCACCTGCGCCACCTTTTTGATCCTGTGCGTAGTCATGAACCGGGCCACAACCCCGCAGGCGCGGTGGCCATCGTCCTGATGCTCGGGCTGGTTTTCGCCCTCGGTGTGACGGGACTGGTGGTCCTCGGTGGCGAGGAGGGCCTTGGCCCCCTGGCGGGAATCTTGACTGTGGCGCAGGGCGTCACCCTGCACGGATGGCATGAATGGCTCGCCTGGACGTTGTTGGTTGTGGTGCTGTTTCATCTTGCCGGTGTGATGTTGGAGAGCCTGCTGCAGCACCGGAGTCTGCCGCGCTCTATGGTTAGCGGTACCGCACCAGCGCACGAGAACGAGGCCGAGCCGCGTAACGCCGTCACTACCGCGGTGGTGCTGTTGCTGGTTGTATCAAGCTTTGCTGCGAACTGGTTCTATCCCTACCTGCAGGATGATGAGGCCCATCCCTACCACCCCTTTGTCGCCGGCGAGCTCAAACGCAGCCCGGTGTGGCAGGAGGCATGCAGCGACTGCCACATGGCCTACCACCCGAGTCTACTGCCGAACCGCTCCTGGCAGCGCATGCTCGACGAGCAATCGGAGCACTTCGGTGAAGACCTTTTCCTTCTTCCGGAGACGGTCGCCGCACTACGTCGATACGCCGCTGAAAGTGCCGCGGAACGGGTAGAGCGGGAGTTGAGCTGGCGCACGCTGCAGTCACTAAAAGTGGGAGAGACACCTATGCGTATTACCGACACCCCTTACTGGAAACACGTTCACCGCGAGATCAGTACGGATGTCTGGAATCGTCCGGCGGTAAACGGCAAGTTCAACTGCGCCGCCTGCCATCAGGATGCCGAGCAGGGCGGCTTTATGAACGATGCGATGAGCATCCCCGATGGGCAATAAAGACGGAGTAGAACGATGAAAAGAGCAATTACGTTGGTAACACTGGGACTGGCCACGATGGTGGCGGTACCCGCCATGGCCGCAGATGTAGTCGGAGAGCGTCTGGCCGCCTACGAGGCGGAGGGGGCGGGTCCTTTCGATGCCAATAAGGGCAAGGCCATGTGGACGCAGGAGTTCAGTCACGCCAAGGCTGATAAACCTCGCAGCTGTGCCACCTGCCATACTGATGATCCGCGAGCACAGGGCAAGCACGCCAAAACCGGCAAAGCTATTAAACCGCTCGCCCCTTCAGTCAATCCCGAACGGCTGACCGAGGTGCGCGAGATTGAAAAGTGGTTCATGCGTAACTGCAAGTGGACCGTAGGACGTGAATGTACCGCGCAGGAGAAGGGGGACATCCTCAGCTACCTGCGTGACCTGTAGAAGGAGACGACGATGAAACTCAAAGCAATTTCACTGACCGTGATGACCCTCTGTACCCTCGGGATGAACAGTGTGCTGGCCGATGATGACTGGGGCTGGTCGCGTCGAGGCCCCGATGTGGCACCGGTAAAGAACGAGCTCTACCAGAGTGAATGTGGCAGCTGCCACTTTGCCTATCAGCCGGGCCTCCTGCCGGCGGCCTCCTGGGAGAAGATCATGGGCGGTTTGTCCGACCATTTCGGTGAGAATGCCGAACTGTTCGGTGATACCCAAAAGACGCTGACCGATTACCTCGTTACCAATGCGGCGGACAATGTCGATGGCTATCGCCGCTCAGCGAAGATCCTCCGCTCACTGCGCGGCGAGGCGCCGCTACGCATTAGCGAGACCCCTTATATCCGTGATAAGCACGACGAGATCCCGGCGCGGGTCTTCCGCAGCAGCACGGAGCTGCGAAACCTGAGCAACTGTGCCGCCTGTCACCGTCGGGCCGATACTGGATCCTTTGCCGAGCGGGAGATTGATATTCCCGGTTTCGGAAGATGGGAGGATGACTGAGCAAAGGAGGGCACCTCTAAATATTCGTGAGCACACACCTTGAGCGCTCAACATAATCAGAGGTGCCCTAAAGGTATTAACTTCATCACGTATGCATGCATGGTTTTCGTGAAGCTTATCCTGCTATCAGATGAGAAATACGGGCTTTTGAGTTAAATACGCGTCATATTGCGAGAAGTGTAACCCAGATTCAACTCATAAGTGCATAGCTTGATCTAGTGGAAGAAGCGGCCAGCTG
>OBLN01000027.1_pt1 | contig 51655 bp, 46 predicted proteins | sample 1519301 | NCBI WGS metagenome assembly OBLN01 (sample SAMEA2452533, study PRJEB22499) | sediment metagenome | reverse complement strand
CTGAGACGTTTATTAGTTGTTCATCAAATCTTAGTTTTGCAAGAAAATGGATTGATAAGTTTCTGGATAATAAGTTAGAAAAGTTAGGTAATTAACTATAAAATGTGTTTTCATTTAAGCACCCACCTTGAAAATAGGATTTATACTAAATCCAGACAATAAAAATAATAAAGTATTCATTATAAGGAGTCCTAATCAGTTATACATTCCCCTCAAATCATATTCTTACGTCTTTGTTATTATATATATCCCGCATTTGTATTCACTTCCTTTATTATGGGTTATAGGTAGGGATATAACCTGCTTTTAATAAAGTGCTCATTTTCTTTGACCCGTGAATTTCAGAAAATCCTTGATCACTTGCTTCCTGCGAATTATATATTTTTCCAAAAACCCCAGAAGCGTTAAATCATAGTTCTACTGAATATATTATTAATGACGACCATCGATATCGTATTTAAGATTGGACCTGTGGTGATGCGACTTGACTGATGAGATCACCGTCAGCGTTGGTCAGGCATATCCCCGTGATGCAGGCAGGGGAATTGCCAGACTCGATAAGACCCTCATGCAGCAGATAGGCGCCATCAGTGGCGATATCATTGAGATAAAGAGCAAGGAAAAGTGCTACGCCATCGTCTGGCCGGGTTATCTTGAAGATGCGGGCAAGGAGCTTGTAAGGATCGATGGTAATCTGCGTAATAATGCAAAAGTAGGTATCGATGACAAGGTGACCCTGAGAAAGGTTCAGGTAGTGGAGGCTGAGGCTGTTACTCTTGCCCCTACAAGGGAAACACATCTTGTTGGTGGCGCACGCTTCATTCTCAGGATACTGGAAGGTCGTCCGGTTGCAAAGGGGCAGAATATCCGTGTTGAGACGGTGAATAACCCTATTTCTTTCGTTGTGCTTTCAACCAAACCTTCAGGTCCTGTGGTTGTGACAAGGAACACCCAGATACAACTCAGGGAGAAGGCGGCAATTGCAGAGAGTACAGCCGGACAGGTGAACTATGAGGATATCGGAGGTCTCCAGAGGGAACTGGGGCTTGTGCGTGAGATGATAGAGCTTCCGCTCAAACATCCGGAATTGTTCAATAAACTTGGAATCGATCCTCCAAAAGGTGTTCTCCTTTTCGGTCCTCCCGGCACTGGTAAGACTCTGATAGCAAGAGCTGTTGCAAGTGAGACCGATGCAAATTTCATTTCAGTTAGCGGACCTGAGGTCGTTTCCAAGTATTATGGTGAAAGTGAGCAGAAGCTGCGTGAGATATTCGAGGAGGCTCAGCGTAATGCACCGACCATTATTTTCATCGATGAGGTAGATTCCATAGCTCTCAAGCGTGATGAGGTCGTAGGGGAGATGGAGCGCAGGATAGTTGCCCAGTTGCTGTCCCTGATGGATGGTCTTGCTTCCAGGGGCAAGGTCATAGTTATCGCTGCCACCAACCGCCCCAATTCAATCGATGAGGCACTGCGCCGTGGAGGAAGGTTCGATAGGGAGATCGAAGTAGGTATTCCCGATTCAAGCGGCAGGTTGCAGGTTCTTTATGTGCATACGAGGGGCATGCCTCTTGAGGATGGGCTGGACCTGAAGGAAATAGCTGCAGTAACTCACGGTTTTGTGGGTGCTGACCTGTCATCCCTGTGTAAGGAGGCTGCAATGCATGCTCTCAGGCGTCTGCTTCCCGAACTAAAGATCGATGATGTTGAAGATGAGATCCCACCGGAGTTCATGGAAAAGCTGGAAGTTTCAAGGAAGGATTTCGATGAGGCGCTGAAGAATATAGAGCCTTCGGCCATGAGGGAGGTTTTCGTTGAAGTTCCGCATGTGAGCTGGGAAGATATCGGCGGTCTGGAAGGAGCCAAGCAGGAATTGATAGAGGCTGTTGAGTGGCCCCTGAAATATCCTGAACTATTTGACGCGGTGAGTACCAAACCACCTCGTGGCATCATGTTGTTCGGTCCGCCCGGAACAGGGAAGACCATGCTTGCAAAGGCAGTAGCTACTGAAAGTGAGGCCAATTTCATAAGTATCAAAGGTCCTGAGCTGCTCAGTCGCTACGTAGGAGAATCCGAGCGTGCGGTGCGTGAAACCTTCCGAAAGGCCAAGCAGGCTGCACCGACCATCATTTTCTTCGATGAGATCGATTCCATGGCATCGGAACGTGGTTCCAGTGTGGATGCCCATGCTACCGAGCGTGTAGTGAGCCAGATACTCACCGAGATAGACGGTGTGGAGGAATTGAAGGATGTTGTGATAATCGCAGCCACGAACCGTCCTGATATTGTGGACCCCGCCCTGCTGCGTCCCGGAAGGTTCGACCGTCTTATCTATGTCCGGCCACCTGACAGGCAGAGCCGTGAAAAGATATTCAGGATCCATCTGGATGACAAACCACTGGCAGAAGGTATTGATATCCCTGAGCTTGCCGACATTACCGAAGGCTACGTCGGCGCTGATATCGAATCCATTTGCCGTGAAGCCACAATGCTGTCTCTGCGTGAGATAATCACTCCAGGTCTCAGCAAGGAAGATGCCATGGAAAGAGCCGCCGGTCTGAAAATCACAGCCGACCACTTCCTTAAAGCCAAAAAAAGAGTCAAACCAACAACTTCCCGAAGTGCCATGAGTTTCTATGAACAGGCGGCTGAATCCTTTGCCAGATATGCGGCGAATGAGGATGAGAAGAGTACAGGTGATGATGAGCGGGCGTATCAGTGAATGGCAGACAGCTTGATTGTCAGCAACTTGTTGATAAACCACTATTATGGCTTCAATTCCATATCAAAAAAGTAAAAACGAAAACAAAAGGGACAATTAATGCAGTCCCTTTCCGTTATTTTTTAATTTAGGTGCATCCTCATGCGTCACAGCATCGTCACTTGCAAGCACGAACTTGTTTACCATTTCCTGCATCGCAACAGCCATGCCGGCAAGTTCCTGTGAGCTTCGGCCAAGTTCCTGCATAGACATGCCCTGCTGGTCTACCGATGCTGATGTCTCTTCAGTTCCCGCAGCGGCTTCCTGGGAAATAGATGTTACCTCCTCAACAGAAGCTGTTATCTCCTCGATGGAAGCAGACTGTTCTTCAGCAGCAGCAGCAATGTCTTGTACCATTTCAGCGACCTTGATAGAACCTTCAACGATCTCTCTCATAGCTCTGGCAGTTTCATCGAGAGCCTGAACTCCGCTGGAAACCGTGGTATTGCCTTTTTCTACTGAGTCAACTACGACATCAGTGTCATTCTGTATCTCATGGATAAGGCCTGATATCTGCTTTGCTGCACTACCGGATTCCTCTGCAAGTTTGCGAACCTCATCAGCAACGACTGCAAAACCTCTGCCGTGTTCACCGGCACGTGCTGCTTCGATGGCTGCATTGAGCGCAAGGAGGTTGGTCTGGTCAGCGATATTAGTGATGAGGTTGACTATTTCTCCGATCTGCTTGGATTTAGATTCCAGCTCCCTTATCGCATTCACAGATTCGATGGATGTTCTCTGTATCTCTTCCATCTGTTTCATCAGTTCCTCTGACTTATATCCGACAGCTTTTGTCTGTTCGCTTGATTCCATGGCAATCTCGGCAGATCTCTGCGCATTGACGGCTATGTCCTGGACGTTTGATGACATGTCGCTCATTGCACGGGAAATGTCTTCTGCCTTTGAGGATTGTTCATGTGCTCCTTTTGCAATGTCGCCAATAGTTCTTGAGACATCTTCGGATGTAGCTGTGACTTCCTCGATAGCTGCAGACATCTGTTCAGATGTACTGGCAATCACATTTGAATTCCTGCTGATGTCGGTAATGATTCCATTCAAAGTTTGCATAATATCATTCAGTCCTCTGGGGATTGCCTCGAAGTCCACACCGACATCGGTTTCTGCCTTTCTATCGAGTTTACCCTCAAGTGCATCGGTCGATATATTCTTGAAATCATCAACGATATCTTCTATCGGCTTGGTAATGGAACGTGCTATCAGGTAGGCTATTCCTGCCATTGCAATGATCGCAATCAAAGATATGATTATCAACTGGTTCCTGAGTTCCATTGCCCCTGCGAACATCTCTTCTTCAGGGATACTCAGTACGAATGCAAAATCAGCAGTTTCTACCGGGTGGTAAACCATGGTCACTTCTTTACCCGTTGTAGGGTCAATGACTTCCACATGTCCGCTGACACCATTCTCAATGTCTGCTGCCATTTTGTTTATTTCCGGGTCATCGAAGTCAGCAAGGTACTTCGTACCTATCCAGTTCTTTTCATCAGGGTGTGACATGAACATTCCTGAATTACTGACCATGAATGCGTATCCTGTATCAAAGACACTGACTGTTGAAACCTCTTCGTCTATATAATCCAGTGAAACATCCACACCAGCAATTCCTATGAAATCTCCTTCTTTTATTATAGGGGATACATAGCTGATCATCATTACTCCGTCATACACAAAAGGCTCAAGAATAACGTCCTGTTTCAGGGATTTCGGTAACTGGTAGTAATCATCGGTTTCATAACCAGCGAGAGGATCAAGAGCAATAGAACCACCGATCCTGCTCCAGTATGGGATGAATCTTCCGGTTGAGTCGTGTCCCTGTGTGTTTGCAAATTCTGCATCGTTCCCATCAAAATCATTGGCTTCGTATGCAACATATGTTCCCAATAGTCCCTGGTCTTCTTGCAGCAGGCTCTTCAGTATGGCATTGACTTCATCCCTGTCACCTGTTCCATAGTTCTCCATGGTGCTTGCAAGTGTTTGTGCAAGTAACTGGTTCGACTGCATACCACTGTCATATTGGTATGCATAACCCCTTGCAATGTTTTCAGATTCAGAATAGGCCATATTCATTTCCTGTTCTGTCACTTTGTCAACGATTACATAGGTGCTTATGGCCATCAATATAGTAACACTTGTAACGATGTATAGAATTAGTCTAGTGTTGATATTCATTTTTTTAAAATTCATTTTTCTCATCTATTTCTTTTATTTTGTTCAAAATAAGTGCAACACCGTCACACGAACATATAAATGCTGATTTATTATATTTAAAACATACTATATTTAGTATGTATTAGTAAAAACAGTTCTATTGATGTGGATTTTGCTTCAAATTATGCAAATTTATGCACAAAATATATATAATAAAGGTGTGGGCTGAAAACACAATGTGAATTAAATTACTATTTAATCTTATTGCTCCGTGCTTTTAATTTCCATAGCAGGATATTTTGTTAACTTGGAGTTCTCGTTTACTATTATTTTTTTGTAAAAGTTATAAGAAAAAAGAGCGATGCTTAAAACTATTATTCTGGTAACATAGATTAGTATTAAATTATGTATTAATCATGTACAATTAATGTTTTATATTATAATTTGTATTTAACGCTCAACTGTTGAACAATAATATATTTTCAGTAACTGTTCATTAGAATTGATGAGTTCACAGAAACTTAGTATAAATTATTACTTGTGTTGGTACACGGGATGTCAAACATCAGGAAATGTCAAGCTCTCTCCTTATAATGGTCATCATGGTCGTGCTTGCTATTATCGCAGGTTCTGCAATGGCTTTATTCATTTCTAAACTGATATCAAAGCCGGTAAACGAAATGCTTGATGCAGCCAATAAAGTTGCTGCCGGTGACTTGACCGTAGAGCTGGAAAACAATTCTTCCAATGAGCTTGGACAACTTTCCAATGCTCTAAGATCAATGGTAGGAAACCTGACAGGCCTTATATCAGAAGTTCAGGCAGGTGCTTCCAGGGTAGCTTCAACCTCACAAGAGATATCAGCATCTTCAGAACAGATGACGGCTTCCTCCGGTCAGATATCTGAAACCGTGACTGACATCTCACAGGGTGCTCAAATCCAGTCATCAAAAGCAATGGAAGTTTCCAATGCAATGAATGACATGTCCATCAGTGTTCAGGAGATCGCGTCAAACGCACAGAATGCAGCTCAGAATGCAAGCATGGCAAGCGAGACTATCAGAGGTATCGGTAAGGAATCAGAAAAGCTTCTTGCTCAGATGGATGAAATACAGGGGGCTGTGTCCGACTCAGCTAAAGTCATTCGTGAACTTGATGGTAAATCAAAGCAGATAGGGGATATTGTGAACCTTATTACTTCGATTGCTGACCAGACCAACCTCCTTGCACTCAATGCAGCTATCGAAGAAGCACGTGCCGGAGAACACGGCAGGGGTTTTGCAGTCGTTGCTGATGAAGTCCGCAAGCTTGCAGAAGATTCAAGCAGCGCAACCAAGGAAATAGCTGTACTTATTCAGGACATACAAAATGGCAGTAACCAGGCTGTAGATGCTATGGAAAAAGGGACAGGTAAGGTATCAGTTGGTGCAGCATCTCTCAGGGAAACAGTTGAAGCCGTAAGGTCCATTGTTGAAGACAGTGAGCAAATTGCAAGGATGGCACAGGAGATCGCTGCTGCTGCCGAGGAACAGGCTGCCAGCATTGAAGAGGTAACCGCTTCTGTTGAGGGGTTTTCCTCAATTTCAGAGCAATCAGCTGCAGGTACTGAACAGGCATCAGCGTCTTTGCAGGAGCAAACCGCTTCCATGGAAGAACTCTCACTCAACATCTGCCCAGCAACTTGCAGACCTTGCAAACAGCCTGATGCAGGGTGCTGCAAAATTCAGAATTGAATAGGCATCCTGCATGTTCTTTTTTAATTTACGTGTGGTGTGGGAGTTTACTCTGACACCTGCACCTTAATTTATAGTATTCTAGGCTTCTTTTATGTTTGTTAAAGCAAGTTTCTTCAATTATATTTAAAAAGAAGCACTGCTTGCACAAATATCCCTGCTATATACAAGATTTCAAAAAACAGTTAACCTGCACGTACAAGATAAAGCAGATTTCGTGTCTTGATTAAATATCCTATGTATTTTCCGTATCATTCTGTTCCCTATTCACATGGAGATTCCTTATGCATGAAATCAGCTTATCTTTACTGAACTCGCCCTTCTGCATGAAGCCGGATATCTGCCCCTTTAAGGCTTCTTCATTTTCTCTTTCCAGATGCCTGGCTGTGCAGATGATGATGGGAATGTCTTTTGTTCCTTTATTTTCCTTAAGCGCTTTAATAACATCATAGCCAGTGACGTTCGGCATCATAAGATCAAGCACAATGACTTCAGGATGTTCATTAAATGCAGTAACGATGGCTTCCTGTCCTCCGTAAGCTGTCAGTACATCGTAATTTGTATCCTTGAGCATTTCTTCCATCATCTCAACAGCAATTCTCTCATCATCCACCACCAGTACCCTGAAGGATGATTTTGAATTGTAGCTTCTTATTTTTTCGAGTGTTGCTATGAGTATTTCTTTTTCCACAGGCTTGATGAAGTGTTCCTCTGCTCCTAATTCAGTCCCGATCTTGCGTTCGTCAAGCATTGTTGTGATAACAACAGGTATGTTCCTGGTACTTTCTTTTTGCTTTAACTCCTTGAGCACATCCCATCCGTCCATTCCTGGCATCATTACATCAAGAGTTATGGCAAAGGGATTCATATCTTCAGCAAGTTTTATGGCTTCTTCTCCTCTGGATGTGGATATCACACGATAGCCTGCATATTTTAAAGTCTCTTCAAGCAATTCTCTGGAAGCATCGTCATCCTCCACAACAAGTATAAGTGCTTCATCATCTGTGCTGTTCTCAGGGTTGATGTGTGTTGGTGCTTCATCAGGAGATTCAGGGATGATATCTACATTTTCAGGAACGATGCCACTTTTGTCCATGTTTTCAGTTAATGGGAATTCAAAAGTAAAAGTGGTGCCTTTTCCTTGCTCGCTTTGAACCCATATTTTTCCGTTATGCAGCTCCACAAATCTTTTAACAAGAGTAAGTCCAAGTCCGCTTCCTTCGTATTGTCTGTTAGTGGCAGAGTCCAGCTGAGTGAAAGGCTGGAATAGCCTGGCAAGACCTTTTTCCGAGATTCCAATTCCAGTATCCTTAACAGAGAATCTGATAACGTTTTCTACTGCCTCAACATTAACGTCTATTATGCCGTGTTCCGGAGTAAATTTGATGGCATTACTGATAAGATTGTAAAGTATCTGCTTCAATTTGATCTTGTCAGCGCATATCATCGTCACCGGTTGAGCTACATTATAATTGACAGTGATTCCTTTTTTGTTAGCGAGAGTTGTCATCAGTTGTTTTACTTCAATAAGGGTCTCTTCAACTGTGAACTCCTCTAAATACAGCTCCATTTTTCCCGCTTCGATCTTAGAAAGGTCAAGCACATTGTTTATTAGTGAAAGTAAATGTTTCCCGCTCGTGGATATGTTTGTAATATATCTGTTCTGTTGATCGGTCAATTCCCCTGCATTCCTTTCCAGCATCAGGTCGGAGAATCCTATTATGGAATTGAGGGGTGTGCGAAGTTCATGGCTCATGTTGGCAAGGAAATCACTCTTTGCCCGGTTTGCAGATTCTGCCACAAATTTAGCCTGGATTATCTCGTTTTCAGCTTCCTTTATCTTACTCAGGTCCACAAAACTCTCTATCAGATACTTTTTGTCTGACAGGGCCACAGTTGCTACGGATTTAAGGATTGGTATCTTCTCTCCTTTTGCATTGATTAGGATGCGTTCTGATCGATTCAATGTTTCTCCAAGATCGCTTATGGGGCACTTTCCTTTTTCTGCAGGACATACGAATTCGTGGCACAAATTACCTACAATTTTGTCCCTGGGCAGGCCAATTATCTCTTCAGCGACTGGATTTACATCGATGATCTGGTGTGTCTTTTCATCAATGACAAGAACGCCACTGATTATGTTCTCAATAATGGATTCCATCCTCTTCCGGCTCATCTGTTCAGCCTGTTGTATCTTGTTCTCCTTATTCTCAAGTGTCTCCAGCATATAGTTGATGTTTTCGGAGAGGTCGTATAGTTCATCATTACCACTCATCTTAACACGTGAGGATAATGTTCCATCCTTAGTGATTGCAGTCAGATTCCTGCTGAGGACAGATAGGCGTGACAGCACATAATTTTCAAGGGAGAATATCAGGACAATACCGTAGACGATTCCAAGGAAGAGTATGGCATAGAAAAGGTATGCAATCACAGATTGCCCCTGCTGGTATATTTCCCTTGTCATTTCCACTTTCAGTAAGGATACAGGTTTTCCATTGATGTCATCCAATACTGTGGTTCCGATGACTGAATCATCATTCACATATTCGATGCTCAATAATCCATTTTCCCGGGGAAGTGTTTCCAGGTCGTTCTCTTTATTTTTCATGCCAGAGTCCACTTCTTTCAGACTTAGATGCAATTTAGTTGTGTCCTCTAATTCTGCTATTAAATTTTCATCCACATATTTTCCAACAACAAGGGTACCTACTATCATCTCATAGTCTGTGCTTTGTGTTATGGGGTTAGATGCTATAAGCATTGGTCCCACGGGGGTATTTACGATACCTTTTACGTATGCCGAATTAGAAGCGCTTGAAAATAATATGTCATTTGATTCAAGATAATCAAGTACCGAGACTGGCACATTCATTTCTTCATTAGCATCATTATCAGCTCCTGCAACACTGTAAAGCTGACCCTCCTCATCATAAAACAGCATCATATCTATCTGCAGATTTTCTATGGAGTAGGCGTCAAGGTTGTTTTCCATATAATCTTCATCTTTTCCAAGCAGAAAATAATAAGAGTCATCCCAGTGTCCCCAGTCATTTGTAAGAATTACGAGGTATTCGGTTCGTGAGTCAATAGCAGCATTAACCCTTTCTATATTCTTTGCAATCTCTTTTTCTTCCAGTTGTTTGAAGCTGTCTTCTATTATTTGCCCGGTCGTAATTGTTAAAAGTGCAAACATGCAGAAAAAGGTGATTCCAAGGATTGCCAGGGTTTTGCTGCGGATCTTCATTTGATTCCTCTTATGTGATTGAAAAGTTACACGTTATTTTCGCAATGTGTACGAAGGGATAGTACCATATGTAAAACTGTTATTCAAAGGAAGTGATTATCTTGTAATTATAGTGATAAAATAATAAAATCTAATAATATATATACAATCGTCCACATTTTTCAAATTGGTAAGTTTCATAGTGTGTGACTACCAAAAATACTTTAACCCTACTCCGCCCTTTTATATATGGGCAGACTAAATAAGCTGTCCCAATGAAGGTAATCACATGTTAAGGCAACGTTTTGTTCTGGATACCACTGCACTGACCGATTTGCAGACGAGAGAAAGGATGGGGTCGGATGGTATATGCGAGGGGATGAAAGGGGTATTGAATCTCATAGCCAGTTCCAGGCTAAACCTTGGTATAAGTTGCTATGTACCTTTTCCATCGGTCTATAAGGAGCTTCATGAGTTTGCCCAGAACAACAATTGTGATGCTGATGTCATTGCAAAGATAGATACATGGCTTGTGAAAAAGGCTCCTGATAGGTATAATGTGCAGATTCCGTCCAAGGTTTTCCATGAATATGTATCACATATGCGTGAGCGAATCAACAAGGGCATGGTAATTGCCGAGGAAACAATCTGGGATGCATCCACAGAATGCCTGCTCACCGATACAAAGGCAGAGACGAAGAAGGACATTGGTTTTGATATCGAGAAGAGGGTCATTGGCGGGCATATCGGCAAATTCCGGAACAAATACCGTTCTGCTCTTCGCTATGGTATTCTTGACAGCGCTCCTGACATAGACGTTCTCATACTTGCAAAAGAGCTTGATGCTGCTGTTGTGGCCAGTGATTTTGGAATTCAGAAATGGGCTGAGGAACTTGGCGTGAGGTTTGTTCCTGCAAACACATTCCCCATGATACTGCAGGAATACCTGAAACATGCCCGGTCATCAGATATAGCTCCTTCGGAAAATGAATAGTTATTAATCTGATACCAGTTTAATTTAAATTACATATTGTAACTGCTAATGGCAGTCAGTGATCCTTGGGAGGGGGCAAAACTGAGAAATATAACAGTAGAGAAATTCAGGGCAGCAAGTGCTCCGGAACAACACCTTGAGATCGTCGAAAGAAAAGGACTGGGTCACCCGGACAGCATCTGCGATGCAATTATGGATAAGATATCAGTCAACTTATGTACTGAATACCTTGAAAAGTTCGATGCGATCTTACATCATAATATCGATAAATGCCTGCTGGTTGCCGGTGAGACTGCGGGTATCTTTGGTGGTGGGGTTGTAGTGAACCCCATGCTTCTTGTAATTGGTGACCGTGCAACATTCAAGGCTGAGGGTATTGAGGTAGATGTTGCCAATATAGCAGTGGATACCGCAAGAAACTGGTTCGATGAAAATCTGCGTTTTGTAAAAAAGGATTTTGTGGAATATCAGGTGGAACTCAAACATGGTTCAGCAGAACTCACGGATATCTTCAGCAGGCAAAAGGGCATACTTGGTTCAAATGATACATCTGCTGCCGTAGGTTATGCACCTCTCTCTTTCACAGAACAGGCAGTGCTCGATATGGAAAGGCACCTTAATTCAACAGAATTCAAGGAAGAATATCCTGAATCAGGTGAAGATGTTAAGGTCATGGGTATAAGGCGGGGTAACAAGTTTGACCTTACAATTGCCATGCCTCTGATTGATTCTTTTGTTGATTCCGAACAGCACTATTTCAATATGAAGAATGACCTTTTTGGAGCAATGAACGGATTCCTGACTGATTATATGGAATCAAAAGGTGTGGAGATGAGTGCCTCTATTTCTTTCAATAATCTTGACATTCCCGGGCGTGGCATGCAGGGTATCTACACAAGTGTTACAGGTACATCAGCTGAAGATGCCGATTGTGGCCAGGTTGGTCGTGGCAATCGTGTGAATGGCATAATCCCTCTGAACCGTCCTGTCAGCAGTGAAGCGGCGGCAGGAAAGAACCCGGTAAGCCATGTGGGTAAAATATACAATATCCTGTCTCATTATATCGCCGGCAGGGTTGTGGACAAAGTACCTGATGTAAAAGAGGCATATGTATGGCTCCTGAGCGACATCGGTGTTGCTATTGATAAACCAAAGGTGGCAGCAGCCCAGATCATTATGGAAAAAGGTACTGTTGATTCCGTGGCAAAAGAAGTAGAGGAAGTCATTGATTTTGAACTCGAACACATTCAGGAGTTCTGTATGCAGCTAGCCAGGGGCATGATCCCTATATGTTGATGTCAGGCACCGGCTATGAATGATATGAGCGCAAATGCCATTGCCATCTTGAACATCTTTGATGACTTTGCGGGATTGTTCTTGCCAAGTATCTGGTAGACAGCTACAACAAATAGTATGTCCGCTAAGGCAACTATGAACAGGTAGCGCAGGCTCATAAGTGACTGCAGGTAAGGTAATGGACTTGCCAGCACTGCAACAAAACCTATCAATGATGCCAGATATGCCGCTTTTTGACTACCGATGAGTATTGGGAGTGTACGTGCCCCGTCTTCTCTGTCGCCTTCGATGTCCTCTATATCCTTGACTATCTCTCTGGCTATGGTTGCCAGGGTTGCCAGCAGGAAGAGCACAAATACTCCGTTGATGCCGGCGTTCTCAAAGAACACTGCACCGCCAAAGAGGAATGTTGAACCGGTAAGGTACCCAACCGCAATGTTCCCAAAAAGGGCGGTGCGTTTCAGGTTGCTTGCATAGTAGATGAGCAGAATGGAGTTAACAAGTGCAATGGCACCGCATATCATGTTTATGGATGCTGCAAGGATAGTTCCCATCACAAAAAGTGCAAGTGAGAAATATAATGCTGTTCTAAGACTGATCTTTCCTGAAGGAATAGGTCTTTCTGGCTTGTTTATCCTGTCGATATCAACATCAAAATAATCATTGATAGCATTGCCTGCACCAGTTATCATAAACACTACAAAGAATACTTTTGTTGTATCAAATATAGGGAACTGAATCGAAAAAGGATTATTGGCCACAACTATGTTGTATGCTATAAAAACCCCAACAACAGCGGCAATAGCTGCCATAAGGCAATTGCCTGAACGCATCAGTTTCAGATATGTCTGCATAGTAAACTTACCTGCTTCGTTTCACTTTCAGCATCCTGTCAAGTGCTAATCTGGCTTTTACCCTGATGTCTTCAGGAATAGTGATCACATATTGCATGTTTTCAAGTGAAAGCAGTAAGGATTCGAGGGTTATAGCCTTCATATCCGGACATACCGTATATTCAGAAACATTATAGAATTTCTTTTCCGGATTATCCTTTTCCAGCTTGTGAAGGATGCCTCTTTCAGTTGCAACGATGAACTCATTCCCTGCATCCTTTACGTATTCAACCATTCCTGTGGTGCTGAACACTTTGTCCGCCAGGTCAATTACATCCCGTCTGCATTCGGGGTGTGCCAGCACTTCAGCATCAGGGTGCTCTTTTCTGGCTTTTATAACATCCGTAACAAGTATCTGGTTATGCGTGGGGCAATATCCTTCCCAGGGAATTATCTTCTTTGTACTGTATCTGGATACATAGTCTCCAAGATTCTTGTCAGGGACAAATAGGATCTCATCCTCTTCAAGGGAGTTGACAACTTCAACTGCATTTGCTGATGTACAGCATATGTCACTCTCTGCCTTCACCTCGGCTGTTGAATTGACATAACAAACGACCGCAGAATCAGGGTATTTCTTTTTTTCCTCGCGTAATGCATCAGCTGTTATCATTGATGCCATAGGGCAACCTGCATAAATTTCCGGCAAGAGCACTATTTTTTCAGGACTCAGGATGGCTGCACTTTCAGCCATAAAATTCACTCCGCAAAAAACGATAATTTCAGCTTCCTGTTCCATTGCCTGCTTGCTCAGTCCCAGTGAGTCGCCTGTGAAGTCTGCAATGTCCTGTATCTCTCCTCTTTCGTAGTTGTGTGCGAGGATGACAGCATTGTGTTCTTTTTTCAGCTCCAGTATTCTTTCAACGATATCTTGAGTATCCTGCATGGAATCACAACCTTTTGTAGCCAGCCGTTCTGTCTCAACTTCCATTTTGTGGAATATATTGATGGTAAATAGTATGTACTCTCAGTTCACGTTCCTGTCTGGAACGGGTCGGATATCTTTTTCAGGGTAGCTATGGCGGAAAGGGATGCAAGATAACTGCTCTTTGGATTTGCGGGAGATGGGACGTTCTCGACCCTTGTGGTAAACTCTCCGAATGCACCTTCTACGGATATCTCGTGTATGTTGCGTGTCAGCGCCGGGTTTGCCACTATCCTGACCTTCGTCTTCTCAAAACCAATACCTGCAATGCTCAGGGTGGCAGCAACATTTACATTTGCCGGGAAAGCCTTTACCGCTTCACTGGCAGGGCCTTCAAAAATAACGGTTTTCCCATTGATCTTATCCAGATCTATCTTATTCCTGATGATATATGGTGCCCCCGCAAGTCCTCTTGGTGGCTTTTGAGTGGTGAGTGTAACTGAATATATTTCCTCGCTGGAAGCTGATTTGAGTCCGTCAAGTCCGACAATGGCTCCTGAGGGAAGATATACCTTGCAGTTATTATCTTTTGCAAGTTCTTTTATGGCCTTATACAACTTCTCGTCCGCAAAAGCACCTACACTCATGATCATCACATCACAATGTGCATGCAGGGCTGCAGGTATTACTTCATAGACGGCTCCCTGTGAAGCACATTCAACAAGGAGATCTATCTGTTTGATCATCGTGGAAGTTTCCATTACCTGGGGTTTTGATCTTTTAAGAGTGGACAACAGTTTATCCACATCATCCACATTTCTGTCATATATGGCAAAAAGCTCTGCATCAACGGTACCATCATCAATGGCTTTGCATATGCTGGTGCCGATTGTTCCACAACCTATAAGTCCGATCTTTAGCATTATTGATCCCTGAAAATTGAGCCTGTTAAGTAAATTTGTTGATTACTGCTTATATTGATTAGTTAAGTAGGTTTTGCTTATATGCTGGAAGCATATAAATCCCTTTACTGTAAATATGATAGGTAATATGATGTTCACACATGAGATAGAGAGTTTCCTTGAAGAGGACCTCGGATATAATGATATTTCCTGTAAGCTTGTTGGTGAAAAACCTGTAGAAGCCATTATTTTCACCAAAGAGGATTGCACACTTGCCGGACTTGAAGTAGCACAATCGTTCTTTGATTATTTCAATATCCATTATTCCACCGAACATTCAGATGGTGACAGACTCTCTGAAGGCGATGTCATATTTTCTTTAAGCGGAAGTTCTATTTCTATTCTCAGAACAGAAAGACTGGTCCTGAATTTCCTTGGTCATCTCTGCGGAGTAGCAACGAACACGAGAAGATGCGTGGATATTGCCCGCAGGTATTCTGATGTAAGAATAGCATGTACAAGGAAGACAACACCAGGACTTCGTAAATATGAGAAAATGGCAGTGATAGCTGGTGGTGGTGATCCTCACCGGTTCAACCTTTCAGATACTATAATGATAAAGGACAATCATGTGAAACTGATGGGTGTTGAAGGTGCTCTTTTATCTGCAAAGACAAAGGCCGGTTTCACCCAGAAAATAGAGGTAGAAGTTGAGTCTGTTGCAGATGCCCTGATCGCAGCAAAGTCGGGTGCTGATATCATCATGCTCGATAATATGGGTCCGGGTGAGGTCATTAATACTGTACAGATGTTAAAGCGATCATCAATCCCTGAACACGTTATAATCGAGGTTTCCGGTGGTATAAATATGGATAATCTGGAAGATTATGCTAAGACAGGGGTCGATATCATATCTATGGGTTCTCTCGTTCACCAGTCCCGGTGGATAGATGTCAGTCTTGAAATTATTGTATGATTGATCTGCAAAACATATATTGCCAAATATTTTTAGCACGTAAATTTTAAAAACTATTATAATCATAAGATTTATATCAAAAACTGCGTATTTTACTGAAAAACAAAATCAAATTCTGATTTCCTGAGGAAAATATGGTTCAACCTACTCGATTCTTCGTTATTCTATTATGTATGGTTACTTTTTGTCTCGCAATGGCTGGAAATGCCTCCGCAGCGGTAGAGTTGTATAATAGTACTATCACTACTGGTGATGGTTACCAGATAAACAATTTTGTCATCGATGTTACAGATGCCTTCCCGAGTGCAGAGTCTGCTTCATTCTACGTATATAATAATGGCAACGAGGTCGATGACTTCCTTATCAATGAAGGTGACTCTTATGAATTTGATTTTGAAGACGATGGTACTATAGAGGTCACTCTCATATCTGTTCGCAGTGGAACCCTTCCTGTGGTCCAGATCTCTATAGTTCTCAGCAACTATCTCATGAGTGATGTCTATGAAAGCGGTGTCATTGATGGTGGCCATAAGTATGCTGTTTTTTCAGGTACTCCTGAACTCAAGATAACAAAGACAGTTGACAAATCAGATCTCAGTGTAGGTGACCTTGTACGTGTGACTGTTACTGTTGAAAATGTCGGTGACGACAAGGCAACAGAAGTCATATTCCAGGAACCACAACAAGCCAAATTCTTATTATATGAGTCGTTTGTAAGTCAGACCGGGCAGACATCAGTTGATGTTGGTGAGTCTAAAACTATATTTGTCTATCAATTAAAAGCAACAGAGGCTGGAACTTATCCCCTTTCACCCACTACGGCAAGTTTCTCAAATACTGCAGGATTGGACTTCCCACAGGCCTCATCCAATTCCCCCGTCGTCATAGTAGAAGCTGGTGAGGATCTTGTTAATGCCAATATCGAATTTACAACAACGCTCGACAAATATACGGTCAGCAGGAATGATGATATTCAGGGTACTATCAAGATCAAAAATACAGGAGATACTTCGGCAACAGGTGTGACTGTCAATATTCAGGTTCCTGAGGGACTGGAGTTTAATGGCGGCTCTGGAATCGAAACAATATCCGGCGTTCCGACAATATATCTGGAATCGTTTGGTGTTCAGCAGGAAAAAGAATTCTCTTTCACTTTAAAAGCTGCAGAGGTAGGTACCTATACCATCTCTACTCAAAACAGCTATCTTTTCAATAATGGTGTAGATGCTCAGTTACAGCAGGTCAGCTCGGATTCAGTGACAAATAAAATATTTGTTGTAAAAGGAAAATATGATCATCTTTTCGAGCAGCCAATATATGTATACCTGATACCTTTAGTTATAATCGGAGCTGTGGCCGGATGGATATTCCACAGGCACAAACAATATAAGTTCTGATACTTGATTTAGACTTAATAGAAAAACAATCACAAGATTTATCTGATTATAATTATATTACTACTCGGAGGAATTAATTGCTCAACATACTCATCGTTGGGAACGGTCAATGCGGAAACCGTATACTGGATGCCATTAACAGGGAGGCTTTTGGTAAAAAGAGCCGCTTTGGCAAGTACTTATCCCAGCAAAAATACAAAAGCAATGTGCAAACAATTGCTATCAATACCGCAGTGAATGATCTCAAAGAGATGAAGTTCACAAAAGCAAAAGACAGGATACATATTCCTCATCTGCATGGTGTCGGAGCCAACAGAAACGTAGGTAAACATGTTTTTGAGGATAACAAAACCCACATAATGAGACAGATCGAGGAGAGAGGGAATTTCGATGTGTCCTTTGTTATAACATCCGCATCAGGTGGGACAGGTTCTTCATTTACACCTATGCTTGTGAAGGAGCTAAAGGAAAAACACGATTATCCGGTTTATGTTGTTGTAGTACTTCCTTTCAGGGAAGAAGGTACACTGTATCTTCAGAATGCAGCTTTCTGTCTCAGGGACATCCGCGAGAGCGGGGCAGACGGTATTATACTTGCTGATAATCAGTTCCTCAAACAAATGGGAGGAAATGTCGAATCAGCTTACAATGGCATCAATGATATGGTAGCCAGGCGTCTTCTTTTCCTCATGGATGCACTTGACAGCGAAATGATGATGGTCACTGATCTTGGTGACTTCAAGACTGTCATGAGCGGTGGTGCGGGACTTGCAACCATCGGCTTCTATGAGGCAGAAACAGATATTCCTGTAAGAACTGCTATTCAGAAAGCAATTTCTCCTTCCGGTCTCTTATTCTCCAGTGATGTTTATGATGAGGCCAGCAGGGCCATGGTCATAATCAGGGGTGACAGGGAGCGCCTGAGCATCGATGAGATCTCCACGGAAGTAGAAAAACTGTCCAGTTCCGTAGGTCATGTTTTCAAAGGTATCATTGTCAGGGATGGAGAACTTCCGCAGGTTCTGGCAGTTCTGACCCTTGAATCCGCAGCCGAACTAGAGAATCTTTATGCAGTAGCTGTTGACGCTATAAAATATGAGCGTGCAAAGAAGGACCGCGTAGCTAACGATAAGGAAGTTGACCGTGCATTTTCACAGATAGACGGAATGGACCCATCTTATTGAAGTATTCTTTCCGTTCTTTTTTATTTTACTTTTTGATGCCTACGTATTTTATTATATTCATAAGGTTGATGCGTCTTTGCCACTTCTTATAATAAATCAAATACATTCAAATAGTCTAAGCCTTAATAAAGGTATCAGAGGTTTTATTTTGGCTGATGATAACAGGTCCGATATTATTCAGATACGCGGTCTTTCCAAGATCTATATGAATGGTGTCGAAGTCCGTGCTCTTGATAATGTAGACCTTGATATCAAAAAAGGTGAGTTCCTTTCTATAATCGGTCCTTCAGGGTCCGGAAAAAGTACTCTTCTGCATATGATTGGTATTCTCGATACACCAACTTCCGGCAATATCTCCATAGATGGAAAGGTAATTACCGACATGTCTGAAAAGGAGAGGTCCAAAGTACGTAATGAGGTGTTGGGCTTCATTTTCCAGTATCATCATCTTATGCCTGATTTTAATGCTCTTGAGAATGTAATGATGCCCCTTTTGATAGGTGGCATGAAGAACAGGGATGCAAAAAGACAGGCTTCTGCTTTGCTTGAGGAGGTTGGTCTGGGTGACCGCATGGACCACCGGCCTAATCAGCTTTCAGGTGGCCAGGCCCAGAGGGTTGCCATTGCCAGGGCTCTTGCGAACAATCCGGGTATAGTTATAGGGGACGAACCTACAGGAAACCTGGATACGAAGGCAAGCGACATGATATACGATCTGCTGCGAAAACTCAATCGTGACAGGGGACAGACCTTTATTCTTGTTACTCATGATGAGGAAATGGCCAGAAAGACCGATCGCATTATCAGAATCGTTGACGGCCGGATATCAGGAGACTCTCAGGAGATCCAATAAAAAAGGTGAATTTATGGAATATTCAAAAGGAACCATCGGAAGAGTATTTACAGTTCGTCTGGACCAGGGAGATGATATTCTCTCAGAACTTGAAGGTCTGGCTGTCGCAGAAGACATCAGGTCTGCGATGTTCATGATGCTCGGGGCTGTAAGGGAAGCGAGTCTGGTTGTAGGTCCGAAGACCAATGATGTTCCTCCTGATCCGCAATGGGCAAAGTTCAATGATGCTCATGAGGTCCTGGGAATTGGCAATATCTTCCGGGAAGAGGGAAAACCAAAGATACATCTTCATTCTGCAGCAGGAAGGGGCGAATCTATAAAAGTAGGGTGTTTACGTGGAGAAAGCGAAGTTTTCATGGTCGTCGAGATATTCATCATGGAAATATCCGGTATATCTGCAAATAGGATATTCGATCCGAAAAGAGGTTTCGCCCCGGTGATATTTTCGGATGATAATTGATCTCTATTGGATATTATTGCTAAGTCCCTTGAGTTGCTCCAGGGCTTCAACCATTTCCAGATTCTTTTTAAGGGCTTTAGATTCAAAGGTTTTGACAATATCTTCGAATGGAACGATGAGTTTGTAATATTTCACAGGTCTTCCTTTATCTGTGTTCTTTTTTTCGTTCCTTTCTTCTATCCATCCCCTTTCTCTCAAAGGACGCATAGCGATACTTACTTCTGGTTGTCTTAGCCCGGATGCCTGTTCAATGTTCTGGGATGTTAATTCATCCCCGCATACCAGGCAGGCAATAGATATTGCTTCGGTTCTGGGTACCTCCAGACCTTGCAAAAGTTCAATTATTTCATAACCTTTCCCATCTAAAAGGTTAATATCTCCGGCTTTCATCTGATACTAATAATACTTTTAAGTTTATATAATTTATGTATATATAATTGTGCCTGAATTTAATTTAATCAATTTACCTGAATAAAAGAGGTGAACGGTAACAATATATACGGTAATTGCAAAGTAGGTGTTATAATAAGACAAAGGTGGAATAGGATGCCGTATATTGATGATGACAGCAGTTATAAAATAAAGAAAATTCACGCACGTGAGATTCTGGATTCCAGAGGAAATCCGACAGTTGAAGTGGATGTTTATACTTCATGTGGATTCGGCAGGGCCAGCGTTCCTTCCGGTGCATCTACCGGAAGCAACGAAGCTCTTGAGTTGCGCGACAAAGAAGACCGTTACAGAGGAAAAGGTGTTCTCGACGCAGTTGACAATGTCAATACAACCATTGAGGCTGAAATACTGGGTATGGATGTCAGAAAACAGCGTGAGATTGATGGTCTTATGCTGGCAATGGACGGTACTGAGAACAAAATGGAACTCGGTGCTAACGCTATTCTTGGTGTTTCAATGGCAGTTGCCAGGGCTGCTGCTGACTCCATGAACATGCCCCTGTACCGCTACCTTGGTGGTACCAACGCATACACTCTTCCTGTTCCGACAATGAATGTGCTTAACGGTGGAAAACACGCCGGTAACGACCTTTCCATTCAGGAATTCATGATCCAGCCAAAAGGTGCAGAAACTTATTCAGAGGCTCTGCGCATGGGTACTGAGACATACCATGCACTCGCCAAGATACTTGAATCAAAGTATGGCGCTTCTGCAACAAATGTGGGTTATGAAGGTGGTTATGCACCATCAATTCAAATGACTGCAGATGCTCTTGATGCTCTTGTAAGTGCAATTGAGGAAGCAGGATACACAGAATCTGAGATCAGCATTGGTCTTGATGCAGCAGCTTCTGAATTCTTTGACGGGCACAATTATTCCATTGATGGTAAACTGTTAAAACCAGCTGAACTCGTGGATTATTATCTTGAGCTTATAGAAACCTATCCTATCATCCTTATCGAGGATCCATTCCATGAGGAGTCCTTTGAAGACTTCGCAACCCTGACAAATGATGCATGGGACACTTTCATTGTAGGCGATGACCTCTTCGTTACAAATGTAGATCGTCTGGTAAAAGGTGTGGAAATGGGTGCTGCAAATTCACTGCTTTTAAAAGTGAACCAGATCGGTTCCCTGTCAGAGGCATTCGATGCCGCTAACATGGCAAACCGCAATGGATATAGTGTTGTTGTAAGCCACCGTTCCGCTGAGACCGAGGATACAACCATCGCCGACATTTCAGTGGCAATTGGTGCAGACCTTATCAAGACCGGAGCACCGGCAAGAAGTGAACGTACTGCAAAATACAATCAGCTTCTCAGAATTGAAGAAGACCTTGGTGCAGCAGCACGTTACATGCAAATTTAAAGCTGAATCCAGCTTTAATTTTGCTTAATCTATTTTTATTTCAATCTCAATTTAATTATTCATTCGAGCAAAGGGACAGTTAAACTTCCCTGTGGCAGGATTATAGCATAAGGTTCCTTGCCCTGCTCTTTTACTTTTTCTACCGCCCTGTCAAAGGTTTCCTGTATATCCATAGAAGGTTGCAGTTTTGCCATTCTGATGGTTTTGTCATCAAGGTCTGATATTGCCCACATTTCTGCATAAACACCAATCTGTGCCATCTTAGCGGCTTTATGATATCCAAGTTTGTATCCCTCGTCTATCTTACACATTACATCCTCACATGTATTTGCAGAACAAAGCAGGTTCAGGAACGTATCATCACCAACACCATCCCTGCATTTGGACACAAGGATGATGACTCCACCTTCTTCAAGTGCAAGCTTACCGTTCTCAAGCGCCTTCTGTGACTGGTAGAGATCAATGTCCATAGGGTAGGGTGCAGCAGTGAGTACAATGTTCCCTTTGCGGCTGCATTTTGCACAGAATACCTCATTTGCTTTCTCTACCGCCATATCAAATGATTTGAAAAGGTCACCTGAAACCATTGCGTACAGGCCGTGGTCTGCTGTGAGGACCGTCTGTATTGAGAATACGTTCAGGTTCCTCAGTACTTTCATTGCATCTTCCATGTCTTCTGCAACAGGGTTTCCTTTGATTGCAAGAGGTTGTGCAGCATCGGAGAGTGCATGCTTGTGATTCATCTCGATGGTCTTGTATGATGCCACACCTGGCAGGAATGCCTTTCTTCCACCGGTATATCCTGCAAAATAATGAGGCTCCACACTTCCAATAACGATAATGTTCCTGCTCTCGTTCACCATCTTGTTGAGATACATCTCGGTGCCGTTGCTTGAGATGCCAAGATACTCCATATCCTCGTCCTTGCGTGCATCGTGGACGAATATCCTGTCCCTGAACTCATCGTATATTTCTCCGAAAATATACCTGAACTCATCCTCTGTAGGTCCTCTGTGTGCGCCGGTGGCGATGAGGAACCTTACATCTTCATGTTCTCTCAGGATGTCTACCATCTCAGCAAGTACCTTTGCTGTTGGTGTGGGTCTGGTGGCATCGTTCACAAGTATCAATATCCTGTCACTGTTCTTAACGAAATCCTCAAGTGATTCCGCTGCGACAGGTTTTTTCAATGATTCGGTGATAATTTGAGATTCGTCCCCCACTTCGACCTGATTGGGTGCAATTACTTCATGTGGTATTTTCACATCGAGGTCAACGAATTCTTTTCCATAAGGGATTGGTATTTTGATTGAAATTCCTCCGCGGATATTGTTATATCTGGATAGTCCATAATCGGAAGCTTTATTTATAGAATTCTGTCTTCATATATTCAGTCATCAGGATTTTAACCTTTGATATATTTCCTGAAAGCAGGTGAGCAATTGATAGAACCGGTACAACTCCTTTACTTCATCGCGGCTTCGGTAGCCTTAACTCTGTTACCTGGTCCTGATATCATCTTTGTTCTTACCATGAGCATATCGCAGGGTAAAAAAGCCGGAATATCAACTGCTTCAGGCCTGTGTACCGGGCTGTTGTTCCACACCACTGCGGCAGCATTGGGTGTTTCTGCCATATTGTACAGTTCAGCACTTGCATTTGCAGCTCTTAAATATGCTGGGGCTATCTACCTCTTATACCTTGCTTACAAAGCATTGAGGGAAGAAGGCAGTTTTGCATCTATAGGATCTGTAAGGGAAAAGGATCTTTCTCTTCTTTACAGAAGAGGTATTTTTATGAACCTGCTGAATCCGAAGGTCTCATTATTCTTCCTGGCTTTTTTACCTCAGTTCGTGAATGCAGATGCAGGAAGTGTTCCTATGCAGATGATATTCCTTGGTGCAGTGTTTCTGGTTCAGGCTCTGGTGGTATTTTTCCTTGTATCTATCTTTGCAGGTTTTATTGGCATGAAGATCATGGAAAGGCCGAATATGGGTAAACATATCAACAGGGCTAAAGCAGTTATCTATTCATTTATTGCTGTGGAACTCGCGCTTTCCCACCAGTGATATTTCGGGTTATTCTTTTGTATATTCGCGGAATAGTTATATTATAACAGTCAAACCTCTTCTATATAGGTAGCAGTCCATGTATGAACTGAGAATAGCCCTGAGACACATAAGTGCACGCAAGCGTCTTACTTTCTTTGCAGTGTTTGCGGTAGCTCTGGCCATTGCTGTTATTGTTGTTCTTATGTCAATGATGACAGGTTTCACCGAAGAGCTCATCTCTACAACAGTGGAGAATTCCCCACACATTGTTGTGAGTTCAGCCGATCAGAAAGAGGATTATGTTCATTTCTACAATTACTACTCTGAACAGATAGGGGCCATGGATGGTGTCGAGGCGGTATCTCCTGTATTCATCGGTCAGGCGGCCATAAGTCACAAGGATAATGCAGAGGGTATTAATCTCAACGGTATCGATCCGATTGCCGAAGACACAGTAATGCACATTTCCGATGATATTGTATCAGGGGACCTGTTCGCTCTTAGCAGAAGCAACAATGGTATTGTTATTGGTGACAAACTTGCAGAGGATCTTGAAGTGGTCACGGGAGATAATGTTGACATTGTTATGCCGGGGTTTGGGACTGCCTCCTATAAGGTAATTGGTATATTCGACAGTGGAACACCAAATGATGAAAGTATTGCATATGTGCGGTTTGACTCTGCCCTGGATTTCTTTGATGAGAATGGTGTTGCCAGCAAGATCAATGTAAGGGTTTATGATCCTTTTCAGGCAGACATTATTGCGACTTCCATTGAACAGGATACGGGGCTTGATGCTTTAAGCTGGATAGAGGCTAACAAAGAGATCCTTGATCTTCTAAATACTCAGATGTTGATCGTGTGGCTGTATTATGGTCTGATATACATGATAGCAGGTTTTGGTATCGCCAACACTCTTTTTACAGTTGTCATGGACAAGAAAAGTGAGATTGGTATGTTAATGGCAATGGGTGCCTCAAAGAGAAATATAACAATGATATTCCTTCTGGAGTCGCTCATACTGGGCACAATGGGTGTACTACTTGGATGTATGCTGGGTTATTTAGGTTCAACTGCGCTGTCCTCTTATCAGATAGACCTTCCAAGTGAGATGTATTTCGGCCTGACGACCCTTCCACTTAAGACCGATATCATGAACTATGCTTATGCAATTGTATTTTCTTTCCTCATCAACATAGTTGCAGGCGTCTATCCTGCAAGACGTGCTGCTGCTCTTGATCCTGTTGAAGCTATAGAAAGTGCCTGACCAATCCCATCATCCTAACGAAAGCAAGGGTGTTTGTTCGCACATGTACGAAAAGTATTTATTCTCGAAAGCCGTTTGTAGGATTGCGAACGGGTCAAATACTCGGGTCTATTAATTAGTACCTCTCCAACCACCCAACACATTTAATGCCACCATACCAGTGCATTCAACCCCACCCCCTTTGCCCGTTCGCATCCCCTATGTTTTTTTATAATGCGTGTCAATAACGTTGCATGAAGATTGTGATCGAAACGCCCAAATACAGTTTTTTCAAATATAATAAAAAAGGGTCACAGTTCGTTAAGGAATTCCTGTCTCCAATACCCACAATATTCAATTATGGTTTTATCGAGGGAAGCCTTGCTGATGATGGCATGGAAAAAGATGTTGTGGTGATAGGTCCCCGCATGTCCCAGAATACAGTTTTTGAAGTGCACAAAACAGATGGTGTTGTCCGTTTCATCGATGATTCTCTTGTGGATGACAAAGAGATCATCTACGCAGAAGGCTTCTTCTCAAAGCCAGTATTCTACTTTTACTTTCATCTCTATGCAACTTTCAAGAAAATATATTATTTGATTCTTAAAAGGAAGATTGCAGTTTGCAAATTCGATGGAATCATCTGGTACAACGGAGAACCGAGAAAGTGACATCATATTGAACAATGCTTGTCCTGTTTATCTTGTGGATATGGCTTCCACCGGATCAAGACTGGCCGCCCTTTGTGCAGGGTAGATGCCTGCTATGAGATTCAGTAAGAATACAATTGTGATTATTGTCACCACGTCTTTTATCCTTACAACCACCGGTATGGAGTCCAGACCGTACACACCTTCAGGAAGCGGGTAACTTCCGATTGATAGCGCCAGTGCAACTCCGGCTGCAGTTCCAAAAACAGCACCTGCAAGGCCAAGCATAGCACTTTCAATAAGGAATATGAGGCGGATGTTTGATTTTGTGGCACCCATTGCCAGCAGTATCCCTATCTCTTTCACCTTGCCCATAACTACCATGTTCAGTGTGCTCACAACTCCGAAAGATGCTATAAGGAGAATGAATCCCAGTGTCACATTGTTCGATACTGTTTCAATGGCAATGGTCCTCAATATTTCCGGGTTGTTCACAGTCCATCCGTCAGCATTGTAACCATTATCTTCGATGATCTGTGCTATTTCCCTGTCCCGGTTGAAATCCGCCAGCCTCAGGGATATACCATTTATAACATCTTCAATATCGTAAAAATCCTGTGCAGTCTCAAGTGAAGTGTATGTGAGACTTTCGTCCAGTGAAGTTCCGGTGTCATAGATTGCTATGACTCTCAGTGAAACCGGATTTGCATTGGGGAACGATACTTCCACACTGTCTCCGATGTCCAGCTCCATATCCTCTGCAAACGTATCTCCGATAATGATGCTCCTGTCGGAATATGTAAGTTCATCGTAGTTCCCTTTTACTATGTCTTTCCTGGTATGGGCAACGGCATCTTCCTGCGATGGAATTATTCCCTTCAGGGCAGCGTTCTTCGTATTGTCCTTGAATTTGAATGAAGCTTCCCCTATGAGGTAAGGTGATGATGCAACAACGCCATCGATACCATTTATCTTTTCAACAATGTTCTTGTAGAGATAGATATAGTCCTCACCGTCCTGGGGTGAAACGACAACATGAGGCAGGTTATTGACTGTCTTACTGTAAAGCTCCTGGGTGAACCCTGCCATGAAGGACTGGGATACCATCAGGATCATAACAGCTATCCCGATGGCTGCAACTGAGAGAATTGTCTGTCTTTTTCTAGCTCTTATATGACGTAGTGCAATGAACAATTCATATCGCATCAGCCGCACCTTTCAGTGTTCTCTTTTTTGGGATAACATAAAAGCAGCAATTAAAATAATTGCCAGTGTGATCGGGAACAGGAATCCAGGGGATTGCTCTGTATCGTCGGCAGTTGTTGTATTGCCCTGATCTGCTGCAGGCTCATAATCAGATTCGATGATACTTTCCTCAACATCAAGTATGTCTCCGTCATTGCCGATAACTTCAATGACAAGTGAATATACTCCTGTGGTGAGGCGCTCTTCCCATATTGTTTCTACAGTCTCGTCATCGCCATTGAGAAGTACGGGTGACTTCTTTGTCACAGATTCAATAACAGTTTCTCCATTATCATCCTGTTTAGAGACTGTAAATCTCACAGACCCTGTAAAAGGTACCTGTGATATGCCGTCAATTGTGGCACTTGCTCCTATATCATCTTCATAGGTGTCACTGATAAAAACATCATCCTGTGCAGTAAAATCCTCTGTGAGGGCAATGTAGTTTACTGAAGGTGAGTATAATTTGACCTTAACCCTGCCGCTGTACTCCATATTGTTCTCAAGCAGTACATTCCAGTCCTTGCTCACTTCCATTGGCTGGGTGTGTATGGAGATCTTCTTTTCTGTACCAGAATAAATTACATCCGAACCGTCCATGAGCATATATTCCACATCAACGAGCACAGCCTCCTGTGGTGTTATCATTACGCTGAAACCCTGGGAATTTGAGACAAGGTCATCAACCGTGATCCTTGGTATTGTCTGCCTTCCGTTGACAAAAGTATATGCATTCTCATAAATGGTGCATCCGTCTTTGGAAATTACGCTTTTGATAGTGTATTTACCGTCTCCCTTATCATCGGTGTTCCACTTGAAAGCTTTAGTTATGTCTGAGCCGGGTGCGATGTTATCTATGGTGAAAGTTTTCCTGTCCAGTATGCTGCCTTCATGTTCCATGTGAACATCAAGCTTCAGTCCGCTTATATATTCTGTACTGTGTAATGTAATGTCACATGTATCGAGGTCCGAGTAGGTCTCGATGATGCTGACATCATAGCTTTCTGATGCACAATCAATTGCAAAAGAAGGGATTGTAAGGGAAAGTATCAGCAGAACAGCTGTCAGGGACAAAAATGCATATCTCATATCGTGGCTCCTGTATCTAAATAAAGTTCTTTCTGATATTATTTATAGCAATCTGTGAATTTAATTTATATTCCAGTGTGCATCATTCGTATCTCAATGCGTCCAGCGGCTTCATTCTTGAAGCCTTTAATGCAGGGTACATACCACCTACAAGGCTTGTTGCAATGCCAAAGAAGAATCCCTCCATTACGTAGAACATGCTGGAAAATGTGAACAGGTATGAGGTATTCTTGACCACCAGGGCCATTACAAGATAACTGCCACCGAGGGTTAGTATTGCTCCGGCGGTGCTGGCAATCACTCCAAGGAACAAAGCCTCCAACAGGAACATCTTCAGTATATCTTTCCTTGAAGCACCTACAGCTTTCATTATGCCGATCTCTTTTGTACGTTCCATGGTGGACATGAGCATCACGTTGAGTATGCTTACACCTGCTACCAGCAGTGATATCGAACCTATGCCCATGAGGAATAGCGAAATGGACCTGAATACATCATCAAGGCTTTCTGTTATTAAATTAGTGGCAAAGACCGTTACAAGTTCATCCTTCTTGTTGATACGTTCTTCAATTTCATCTGACACAGCATCGAGTTCGTCTATATCTTTTACAATGACAATGACCTGGTCATAACCTTCATCAGCATCAGGGTATAATTTATCGTACATTTCCGATGAAGTAAAAACACCACTGTCTGTGTTGATATCAAACCCAAGTCCTCTTTCCTTGAGTATTCCGACAACTCTTAACTTGGAATCATCTATCTCTATCTTCTGTCCGGGAGTGAGTTCCAGATTACTTGCTACACTTGAACCAACAACACAGTCCGTTGAACCCGACTTGAAATAACGTCCCTCTTCCAGCTCAACAAGTTTCTCAAGATTTTCTTTTTCAATATTATAGACCGCAACGTATGACTGGACGGTAGTTCCGCCGTTCCTATACTCTATCAGCTCTCCGCTGGATGCCACAGGTATTATACTTTCGATATTCCCTACCTTTTGCATCTGGTCTATCTGTTTGTCAGTGATATAATCCTCACCGGGTGCAGGGGAAACTATAAGTTTGTCTCCTATGTCTGCAAAGGAATCCGTGACTGAAAGTTTCAGGCTGTTACCCAGGATTCCCATTGAAGATATTGCAATCACTCCTATGATGATGCCGATAGCAGCAAGGATGGTGCGTACGGACTGCCGTTTGAGATTCCTTTTTGCAAGTTCGGCATACATGTTATTTTTGAGAATATCAGGAAGTTTTACTTTCATTCCAGAACCTCCCCATCCTGTATGTTTATGGTTGTGTGGGAATACTCTTCCAGCTTAGGGTCATGTGTAACTACAATGATAGTTGTCCCTGCAGCATTGAGTTCCTTTAGCAGCTCCATAATGTTGTGTCCGGTCCTGGTATCCAGGTTGCCTGTGGGCTCATCTGCCAGAAGAATTGGCGGATCGTTCGCCAGTGCCCTTGCAATTGCGACCCTCTGCTGTTGTCCTCCTGACATTTCATTGGGTTTATGGTCTGCAAATTCCAGCGGCAGATCCGCCTTTTTTAATGCTTCAAGGGCTTTTTTCCTTCTTTTCTCTGGAGATGCCCCATTGAATATCATGGGAATCTCAACATTCTCTAAGGCTGTAAGGGTCGGTATAAGATTGAATTGCTGAAAAATAAAACCTATATTATTTCTACGGATGGCTGTAAGGCCATCATCATCAAGTTCAGAGAGGTCCACATTATTGACCTTTACCTTCCCGGATGTGGGCAGGTCAAGGCAGCCTATCATATTCAAAAGAGTACTCTTTCCGGAACCTGATGATCCCATAATTGTAACAAAGTCACCTTTATCTATTGAAAAGCTGACTCCGTTAAGGGCATATATTTTGTTCTTTCCAAGTGTATATATGCGGGTTACATCTTGCAGCTGTACTATTGGATGTTGAGGATGTTGCATGTAAGCACCGTTCAATCAAGGAGAGAATCCTCAGCAGGAATTTCTGTCCCGTCTTCCTCTTCTGCTTCCTTTTCTTCATCCCTGCGTTTTTTCCATGAATATCCTATTACAACTACGATGCCAATGGCTATCAGTCCGGCAATCAGCCAGAGGCCCAGTGAACTTCCTTCGTCCTCACCATTTGAATAGGTGTTTCCTGATTCAAGGGATATTTCCTGTGAAATAGCAGTGTATGCATTATCGGGGTCCCTGAATTCAATGAGCACCGGTATCGCAGAAATGTTTTCGGATGTTACTCTTGCACTGAGGTCAAAACTGCTGAAGTCATCTGCTTCCAGGGTCCCGATGAAATAATTTGCATAGGGTTGTACAGGTTCCACACCTTCAACGTCATCGATTGACACCATCACATTCTTTGCATCCGTGATGCCAAAGTTGTTCAGGTCACCCGAGATCGTGTATTTGTTACCCGCTTTCTCTATCTCTATTCCAGTGAACACAAGGGGTGATTGTTTAATTATCCTGACATCCTTTGTTGCCGTATCGGAGTTATGCAGATTATCGCCGTTGAAATAGGTAGCTGAGAATGAAATGTTACTGTACCCTTCCTCACTGGACATGGTGTTAAGGGTGAATGTAGCTGTTGACTTGTTCCCTTCCGGGATGCTGCCCACAAAGTAATCTGAGGGGCTGAAAGTCATACCTTCAGCATAAGGGGTAACAATGACACTTGTTACATCGTTTGGTCTTCTGTTTACCACATCAACGCTCACAGTGGAAACCTCGTTCATCAGGGTTGAAGGTAAATTGGACAATATGACCTTTACATTCCTGTCATCCACTTTTACAGGTATGCGGTAATTGAGGTCATACATATTGCTGCCGCCTACGATTATAAGGTCGACGAAATGCACTCCTGTTTTAGCTGTTTCCTTGACTTTTATATTGAATGTGAGTTTCAGGGTATCTCCGGGACCAAGAAGCCCGATATCCGTGTAACTCTTGTCCAGTATCTCCAGATTGCCGTTTCCATCAAGGCTTGCACTGGCAATGTAGGCATTCATATCCAGTGTCTCATCATCCTCTTCAACGTATATCTCACCTGTTGCCATGTTCTCAAGGGTGACTATGACGGTCCCCATGTCTCCCGGCATGAATACTTCCGGTTCAATGTCATATTCAAGAGTAAGTGTGGGCCTTATATCCGTGGTTGCAGACCCGCAAAAAGAGAATGTGGACAGAAGTATCATGGCCACAGTGATTATTTTTATCATACTGTTCACTTTCATACACCAAAAATGTTTAAGTTGAGCAATGTGTACAGTATATATATCAATACCGGAATTCCTACGGTCATTGCTGCATTCTTAAAACTTAGATTTCTGGAGTACATGAGCCCGAACATCCAGATATTTGCACTCCATAACAAAAAGATGATTCCTATTATCCCGGCAATTCTCATTGAGGGGTCTGATAATATTGCTTCCTGCAGCAATTGCGGCTCCGTCATACTAAAATCAATGTTTGAAAATACTTTGTTCGTGAAATAGAGATTTACGATGGAGCCTGCTATATTTGGTATGAATCCATATGATACAAATTCCATTACCCTCTTGAAATCTCCTTCACCATGGAACACAAGTGATACGATATAGAACACTGCGCTGTATAGTATCCACGCAAAAAAGACTCCTATTACCGCACCAATTATTCCGAATACTGCTCCAATACCTGCAAAAGCAGCTGCTTCCGCAGGCAGTGCTCCCATTACTTTCATCATTACAATATAAGCACTTACGGCTCCTATTATTGCCATCAGGGCCATTATGATAAGTGGGGTCTTCCACTCGATATCCTGATTTATCTTTCTATTGAAGAAGCCGTTAGGGTCTGTTAATACTTCCAACATCCTTTCCACATCCAATTTAGTTGTTAATCTGCAAGCTAATGTGTAAATATTCAAATCTGTCGATATATAGTCGAGCAATTCATGGATTTATGGATATTTATAGTTTGTTATGATACTAAATAATTCAGTTTTGAATTCATCAACTTTGAACCAGTTGAAATAATCGTCAAACAAAGAACATTTTTATAAGTTCAGACCAGATTAACTTTACAGCCTTAAATCCGATGTTTCTATAAAGGCATCCATTAGTGCTTGCGTGCGTTTCAGGGGGTCATACTATGACTGAGGATAATAGCAATAGTCTAAAAATGATGGATGGGGTTCCTGTAATTGAACTTGTCAATCTGTGTAAGAGTTATCATGTGGGGGATATGGATGTTCCCATACTCAAAAGTATAGACCTTAGCATTGGTCAGGGTGAATTCGTTGCTATAATGGGTCCCTCAGGCTCCGGCAAAAGCACATTGATGAATATGATAGGTTGTCTGGACAGGCCAAACTGTGGTCAGGTTATTTTGATGGGTAGGGATGTGAACACACTCTCAGACCCGGAACTTGCAAAACTGCGTGGTCTTGAGATAGGTTTTGTTTTTCAGAACTTCAATCTTGTCCCACGACTTACAACTCTCCAGAATGTTGAACTTCCTACTTATGCCAATAAGAAAGAGGGTATAGATGCCCGGAAAAAGGCAAAGGAACTTGTGGAAATGGTTGGTCTTCTGGACCGTATGAACTACAAACCGTCTGAAATGTCCGGGGGACAACAGCAGAGGGTTGCAATAGCAAGGGCATTGATTAACGATCCTTCTCTCATTCTTGCAGATGAGCCCACGGGTAATCTGGATTCAAAGACTGGCGAGGAGGTCATGGAGATATTTTCGGACCTTCATAAAAAAGGAAGGACGATAGTTATGATCACACACGACCCGGATCTGGCAGAATATGCGGACAGGGTCGTCTATCTGAAGGACGGGGTCATTGATAACAACTGAGGAGAACGGAGGATAGGTTATGTTTGGGAAAAAGAGACCAATTTTCATTATAGCAAGTGTATTATTGTTATCACTTGTGATGATGCTGAATGCATCTGCTGCGGACGGTGCGGACCTTAAGGTAAGTATTCTTAAGTACGATCCTATTCCGGCAGAGATAGGGGAGTATGTGAGTGTATGGGTGAAAGTGGAGAATCTGGGATATGCAAAAGCAGATGACCTCTCTATAAGAATGGTTCCTGATTATCCGTTTTCCATAGACAGTAGCACAAACGCACAGGTTAACATTGGAATACTGACACCTGACAATGCTGCAGTTGAGGAATTCCGTCTCTTTACGGACACGGCTGCAAAACAGGGAACCGGTACTTTTGAAGTATGGTATCAGGAAGACAGCAGTGGTACCTGGTTCAAGAAAGAGTTCGAGATCAGGGTGGGTTCCGACAGTTTTGACAGTAAAGGAACTATACAGCTCTCAGGTGAACCTGTAAAGGAACCTGAGGTTTTCATGCCTGGGGACACGGGTACGATCTCATTCACGCTTCAGAACAGTGCCACTGATTACTCCATCACCATTGACGGGGAGCAGTATGATACCAATGCCAGAATACAATCCGCATCTCTTGGTGGCGTTGATGGGGTAAAAGTCACCACAGGTACTTATTATGGAAATGGTGTCATCGGTCCGGGTGAGTCACTGGACCTGACATACAATGTGCAGGTCGATGACGATACTCCTGACGGGACATACTATCTCGATTTTTCCATAATCGGCAGCTCTCATTCATATAATAACAACTGGAGGATTCCACTAAAAGTGGATTCATCCTCTGTTAGGGTTATTCCATCAAAGCCACTTGCACTTGAAAATGGTGTAGGGGTACTTGAATTTGATGTTGCGAACATCCATCCTAACATGCTTTCATCTGTGAGTGTACAACTTGAAGCAGAAGGCATTGAGTTTTCTCCGGCAGAGTATTTCATTGGTTCAATGGACCCTGATGAACTCTTCACCATCGAGATCAACGCAAAGGCTGCATCAGAGGATATAACTTTCCCGGTTGACCTGATTATCAATGCGGATTTCAGGAATGGCCTCAATGAACATACGCAGCAGGTCGAAGTTCGTCAATTGAAGCATCATGTAGTTGAAAGTGACAGTGGTTCGGGTATCTACGTAGTAGTGCTTCTACTCATTGTTGTAGGTGCAGGTGCTTACATCCTTTACAAGCGCAGAATGGAAAAACAGTAACTTAGGATGCACTTTGTATGTTAAGTCTGGCTCAGGCTATAAGGATCTCACTGGGTAGCATCGGCAGTTCCAAACTCAGGTCTGCTCTTACAACCCTTGGAATTATCATAGGTGTAGCAGCAGTGATAGCTAATGTATCACTTGGAGCCAGTTTTAACCAGTATTTCAATGACGAGATCGGAGCTGTAGGCTCTAATTTCATTGTAATTTACAGCCAGAACATCGATGTATTCTTTGATAAAGAGCTGGAAATTATAAAGAATACGCCGGGGGTAGAGGGTGTTTCTCCCATAAACCAGCAGATGGCAAAGGTCACTTACATGTCTGTCTCAAGGCAGGTCGATATTCAGGGTGTCACAGAGGACTACGATGAAGTGGCGAACTTCAATCTGGATTCAGGAACATTCCTCACAGACAAGGACCGGTATGTTGCAGTGATAGGTGCCGATGTTGCCTATGAGAAGTTCGATAAGAAGATATCTGTCAAAAATCCCATCGATATTACATTCAGGAGGGAGGATGGTGGAGTTGTCACACAGTCTTTCATTGTCAAAGGCGTAATTCAGGACCCCAATACTACTTTTGCACAAACAGGTGTGGAGCCGGAGATCCGTGTTTTCATCCCCATAGAAACTATGAATGAGATACTTGACAGGGATGATTACGGAGGATTTTTCGTAAAGGCCCGCAGTCTTGAAGTGGTCAGGGAAACAGCTGATGAGATAGACAAGCGACTTGCACGCAGTTTGGGCGTTCCGGGCAGGGATCTGGATAATGATGATGCAAAACCCTACATTGTCTTTGACCAGATCGAGATACTGGAGCAGACCAATCAGCTTTCTGCAGCCCTTACATCACTTCTGACATCAGTTGCTCTGATTTCATTGCTTGTGGGTTCCATTGGAATAATGAATATTATGCTGGTGACAGTTGCCGAAAGAACCAGGGAAATAGGCCTTTTGAAATCACTTGGTTTTAGTGAAAAGGATGTTCTTTCTCTTTTTATCATAGAATCAATGATTGTAGGTCTCATTGGTGGTATCTTTGGTACTATCCTTGGAATAGGGGTGGCCTCAATAGCGAACAGTTTCCTGGATCTGCCAAACATTTTCCCTGTAAGCCTGATATTCCTGGGGTTCTTTGTGTCTCTGGTCGTGGGACTGGTGGCAGGTGTTTATCCTGCAAGGAAAGCTGCACGCATGGACCCTGTTGAAGCTTTGAGGAAGGAGTGAGCATGATAGATCTGAAACATGCATTTATCATTGCTATTGGAAGCATAAGCAGTGCGAAACTGCGCTCAACTCTTACAGCTCTTGGTATCATAATAGGCGTTGCTGCGGTTGTGGCGAATGTTTCCCTTGGTGCAAGCTTTAACCAGTATTTTACGGATGAGCTTGGTTCACTCGGTTCAAATTTCATTATAATCTACAGTCAGGATGTCAATATTTTTTATGACAATGAACTGGAACTCATCAGGAATACTCCGGGGATAGATGGTGTCTCACCGTTCAACCAGCAAACGGCAGCAGTCACTTATCTATCGGCTACAAGGCAGATCGATGTACAGGGTGTGGGCGAAGATGCCCAGTATATATCCAATCTGGACGTGGAAGAAGGTAATTTCCTTACAGACAAGGATAAATTTGTGGCAGTGCTGGGTAAAGAGGTTGCAGAGGAGAAATTTGAGAAGGACATCTCCATTAAGAATTATATTGATATCACTATCAAACGTCAGGATGGAACAAGTGTTACCCGGAAATTCCGGGTAAAAGGCATACTTGCAAGTGAGGATAATACTTTTGTAACGGGTGGTCCGGACCGTGATGTGATAATCTACATCCCCATAGGAACACTAAATGAGATGTTGAATGTAACTGATTACGGGGGTTTTTCAGCCAGGACCGGAAGTGCCGAATCTGTCCGGGAGGTTTCAGATGAGGTTGATAAACGTCTTGCAAGGTCGCTGGGTGTACCTTCCAGGGATCTTGATAACGATGATGCAAAACCGTACCGCATCTTCAATCAGGCGGAGATAATCGAGCAACTAGATGCTCTTGCACAGTCACTGACCATACTCATTACACTTGTAGCTCTTGTGGCTCTTGTTGTAGGGTCCATAGGTATAATGAATATAATGTTGGTTACTGTTACTGAAAGGACCCGGGAAATAGGTCTGTTGAAATCACTGGGCTATACAAAATCCGGCATTCTAGTACTTTTCATCGTTGAATCTATTATAGTGGGAGTCATCGGAGGTATCCTCGGAACACTTCTGGGTCTTCTGGGGTCTTATCTGGTGGAGATCTATTTGAATATCCCGCCGGTATTCCCAATTTATCTTATATTCCTGGGTTTCTCCATATCTGTGCTTGTCGGTCTGGTGGCTGGCGTATATCCTGCTAACAAGGCGGCAAATCTTGATCCTGTGGAAGCTCTTCGTCATGGGTAATCTCTGCCCCGGATTCATATTTTTGATTACATGTGTAATACATCTATAGTTCTAAAGAATCAACCAGTCGATATATAGAAAGGTTTAAGTATTTGCCATCTCATTGTCTAACTTGTCGATTAATGGTCAAGTTGGTGCAATTAGAGGTGAATATAGATGGCTGGTTACAATGAGGATGTTTCTGATGATATGAATGTCATTGATATCTCAAATTTGAAAAAGAGTTATTTTCTTGGTGATATGGAGGTACCTATACTGCATGGGATAGACCTCTGTATCAAAAAAGGAGAATTTGTTGCAATAATGGGTCCTTCCGGCTCCGGAAAAAGTACCCTGATGAACATGATAGGCTGTCTTGACAGGCCTACCGGGGGAAAGGTCCTGCTTATGGGTAAGGATACGAATTGTATCTCAGACAATGAGCTTGCAGAACTTCGGGGTTTTGAGATTGGTTTTGTATTTCAGAATTTTAACCTTATTCCACGCCTGAGTGCCTATGAAAATGTAATGCTGCCCACATATTCCAATTCTAAGAAAGGAGTGGACACAGCTCAACGAGGCAGGGACTTGTTGAAACTTGTAGGTCTTGATGACCGTATGGGTCACAAACCAACGGAATTATCAGGAGGACAGAGGCAGAGGGTTGCAATAGCCAGGTCACTGGTCAATGATCCTTCACTCATACTTGCCGATGAGCCAACAGGTAATCTGGACTCTAAGACAGGTGAAGAGGTCATGGAAATCTTCTCCGACCTTCACAAAAAAGGGCGTACTATAGTGATGATCACACACGATCCTGAAATGGCACAGTATGTGGACAGGGTCGTTTACATCAAAGACGGATATATCGAAAATAATTGAGGGTGGTTTAGAATGAAAGTTAATAATGTTATTCAGAGATCATTTTACATTTTAGTTTGTGTTGCCATGTTAAGTGCTTCTTTCATGGCACCGGTTTCAGCAGCTTCAGCAGCTACAATGAAAGTCAATATAATTGAATATGATCCATTCCCGGCTCAGATCGGTGAATATGTGGATGTGAGCGTCAAGATAGAGAACATCGGCTATGGACGTGCTGATGCGGTATCCCTGAAAATAGAACCCGAATATCCATTTTCCCTGGATTCACAGAATAATGCAGTGGAATTTATAGGCATACTCTCTCCGGAAGATGCTGCAGTGCATGAATATCGTCTGTATGTGGATGAAAATGCAAAGGTAGGTACGGGTACAGTAGATATCTATTATCAGATATACGCGGGTGGTTCATGGTATAAGTCGTCCTTCGATCTTAACGTGGGTTCCAGTACCTTTGACAGCAAGGGGACCATAGAACTCACAGATATCACCTGCGATCCTGTGGTTTTCATGCCCGGGGATATCGGGGCCGTGTCTTTCACTCTCACAAACACCGCAACTGAGAGTTCAGTGACCATTGATGATGTGGATTATGATACAAATGCACGTGTCCAGTCGGCTGCTCTTAATGGTGTTGAAGGTATCGATGTCACAAGTGACAATTATGTAGGTTCCGGCGTAGTGGGTGCAGGTGATTCTCTCACCCTCAGTTACAATGTTGAGCTGGCCGATGATGTGAGTGACGGAACTTACTATCTGGATCTGTCCATGGTAGGCAATTCCCACACTTACAATAATAACTGGAGAATTCCCGTGAAGGTAGATTCTGCATCTATCAAGGTCATACCTTCCAAACCAATGGACCTTATCAATGGTGAGGGCACCCTTGAGTTCGATGTTGCCAATATGCATCCCAACACCTTAAGTTCCGTAAGTGTGAAGCTAAGCGCAGATGGCGTGGATTTCTCTCCTGAGGAATACTTTGTCGGGTCAATGGATTCCGATGAACTGTTCACCATCGAGGTAGATGCGAAAACTGACATTCAGGAATCATCAGTTCCGGTCACCATTACGGTTGATTACAGGAACGGCATAAATGAGCACAGCACCGAAGTTGCTGTCCGCGAACTGGAGCTCACAAATGAAGAAGAAGGGAACAGTGGAAACCTTGCAACAGCAGGTATCGGACTTGCAATATTGCTGGGAATTCCTGCGGTTGTATTCATAAAGCGCAGGAAGCAGAACAACTAAGGTGTTAGTCATGCTGAGTCTGAAACATTCCTTCAGGATGGCAATTGCGAGCATCAGCAGCTCAAAACTGAGGTCTGCACTGACAACACTTGGTATTGTCATAGGTGTGGCCGCTGTCATTGCCAATGTGTCACTGGGAGCCAGTTTCAACCAGTACTTTACCGAAGAGATAGGTTCTGTGGGAAACAACTTCATCATAATCGAAGGTAAGGCCGCTAATCTGTTCCATGATGATGAAATGGAAGTTGTGAAAAACACGCCGGGTATTGTAGGAGTATCTCCTTTGAGCCAGGAAGTGGCTCAGGTAAAGTACATTTCAACCATGCGACAGATCACTGTTCAGGGTGTGTCTGAGGATTATGAGGAAGTAGGCAATATCCAGATGGAAAGCGGGACATTCATCGATGACAAGGACAGGTATATGGCAGTGATCGGTCATGATGTCGCATATGAGAAGTTCGACCGCAAGATATCTGATAAGAATACGATCGAACTGACCTTTACAAGGCCGGATGGCGAGACAGTTACAAAGCAGTTCAAGGTAAAAGGTATTGTGGCCAGTCCCGAAACCACATTCGTACAAAGTGGTATAGAGCCGGATGAAAGGATATTCATCCCTATCTCAACAATGAATGAGATTATGGATCAGGACTATTACTGGGGATTCTTTGCAGCAGCCACGAGTCTTGAGTCCATCGATGAGGTAACAGATGAGCTTGACAAGAGACTTGCCAGGGATCTGGGCGTTCCTTTCAGGGACCTGGATAATGAAGATGCAAAACCCTATTCTCTTATGAATCAGGGCGAGATATTGGAAGAAGTTGACAAGTTGTCCGATGCGCTGGGTTCACTGCTTACGTCCGTTGCTTTGATATCTCTCATCGTAGGTTCCATTGGTATCATGAACATCATGCTGGTGACGGTCACCGAAAGAACCGGGGAGATTGGTATCATGAAGTCTCTTGGCTACAAGAACTACGAGGTTCTGTCTCTTTTCATGGTGGAATCAATAGTTGTAGGCTTGCTTGGCGGTATACTGGGAATTGTCTTTGGTGTGGCCGGCGCCTATCTTGCAGACAATGCAATGGGTCTTCCTTACGTGTTCCCGGCAGATATGATACTGTTAGGTATGCTGGTGTCACTGGTTGTTGGTTTGCTTGCGGGGATATATCCTGCTAACAAGGCTGCCAGGATGAATCCTGTAGATGCACTGAGGCACGAGTAAATTAAAGAAGTATTGAAATAATCAATAGAAATAACAGGATAATGGAGAATAAAATAATATGTTTGATGAATTTGTATTTATGGTAATTCCATTTATCATGTTCTTCCTTTTCTTTGGAATAGGGATACTTGGAACTTTGTTCTGGCTGTGGATGCTCATCGATTGCGCCATGAAAGAACCGTCTGATGGTAATGATAAGCTGATATGGATAATTGTTATTATCTTCACTCATCTTCTGGGTGCTCTTGTCTACTTCTTTGTAAGAAGGCCAAAGCGCATTCAAGAGTACGGCAGGTAGATCTCAGTATACAGTAAACATTAGATATCATTAGATAGCATCAGGGAATTTCGTGGAATGAAAGGCGTCTGGCGATGTTAAAAAACGAGGAGAATGAATGGCTGAAATAGAGACTGCTCTAAGGGAATTTGTTAAGGTCGCTTTTGAAAAGCAGACCTATATGAATATACTGTATCTGTTATTCTCATTCCCGCTTGGTACGGCTTATTTCGTATTCCTTGTATCAGGGCTGTCCCTGGGTTTCGGACTTTTACTTGTCTGGATAGGTATTCCTGTACTGATTCTTGTTTTCCTTGCCTGGTGGGAGATAGCATCTTTTGAACGCCAGCTGGCAATATGGTTATTGAGTATTGACATTCCTCCCATGTCCCTTAAACCTGTTAGTGAAAAAAGTATTCTTGGCAGAGCCATATGCAGGGTCAAGAGTCCGGTTACCTGGAAAGCGCTTTTATTCCTGCTGGTGAAGTTCCCATTGGGGATATTTTCACTTGTAGTTATGGTATTCCTGGTAGCTTTGACATCAGGAATGTTGGTCAATCCTATTCTTTACATCATGGGTAATAGTTTTGCCAGCACTTTCCAGGAATCAATTCTTATTTCTATCTCAGGGATATTTGTAGGTCTGGCATCACTTCATGTGTTGAATCTGCTGGCTCATATTTCAGGAGGTTTTGCAAGAAGGATGCTGAGTAACTCCGGACAACAGGAAAAAGTCTATTTGATAGAAAATACGGAATATTAATCTTTTATCAGGTTAAGATTCTTATAAAAATCAAGTATGAGTCTTGTTTTTTCATTCTCAAGATTCAACCTGAATGTCCTTATCTGTTTACCAAGAGGTTTTTCAATAACAATATCACTCTTGATAAGGGGTGTTATTACTCTTGCAACACTGGAGTGTGACAGTCCGGTTTCGTCTGCAATTCCTGAAAGATATGTTGATTCATCTTTGTGTGCAATAAGGTTCTTCAGAACTGTCATCTGGGCCGTCTTTCCAAAAATCTCTTCCAGCGCATCCATTTATTATCCTGATTTAATAATCTGTTATGGCTTATAAGATTTTCTTTTATTGGATAAGCTGTTTACTAAAACAGAAACTCTGCCATATTTGGAAAGGTTTTAATAATATCATTCTTCTATATTTTATGAGCTTGTTTCAGGTAGATTATCATGCATTCAGAAAACATTAGCGAGAAGATTCTTTCACTTCTGGAGGAGAACCCAGGGATGACTTCCGGGGAGATCTCAGAGAAATTATCGGTTTCAGAGTCACTTGTTGAAGATACGTTAAAGAACATGTCGGATATAAGGCAAAAGATCCTCATAGTCGACGATGAAATGGATGCCATGTTGGCTCTGAAAGTAGCATTAGAGGCTGAAGGATATAACGTTGCAGAGGCCAAAGATGGCTATGAGGCCCTGGATAAAGTACATTCGGAAATACCGGATGTTATATTGCTTGACCTTATGATTCCCGGGATCGATGGGTTTGAAGTATGCAGGCAACTGAAATCCGATTCGATGTATAGTCACATCCCTGTTATCATGCTTACAGCACGTGGTGAAGTCGATGACAAAGTTGAAGGTATTGAACTGGGTGCAGATGATTATGTTACCAAGCCGTTCAATCTCAAAGAATTGAAAGCGCGTATAAAAATGATCCTGAGAAGAAATCAGGATATTTAACCAATTTCTAATTATCCATGTGGAACCGAAAAAGCAGATGGAATCTTATTCTTTTTGCTGCAGTAGTCTTGCTTTTGATAAGTTCCATAGTCTTCCTCTGGATGAAGACCAATATGGAGGTAAGATCGGTCGTTGAGGAACAATACCAGAATCAGCAACTGCTATTGACACGTCATCTCTCTGATAGTATAGAAAGGTCCCTCAATGAGAAGGTACTGTTGTTAGAGGTCATTGCAAAAAAGGACACTGGTGTTCCACCTGATAATTTCACATCGGATCTGAAAAGCGTCTATGATGTCGCAAGCATGTTCTATGTGGTGGAATATGTCTCAGAGGACGGGACAATAGTTTCCGGTTATCCGGAGGAATATGTTCCCGCAGGGTTAAATCTGTATGAGGAAAACCAATATCGTGCTTTTGAAAGGATAAGGGAAACCGGGGAGGTCTACATTACCGAGCCCCTGAAATTGATGGAAGGTAATTATGGCTCTTTCATATGGGTTCCTGTTTATGAAGGTGGGGAGTTCAGAGGAGCTTTTATTGCTATTATCAGGGAGTCCGACCTTAAAAGCAGGTATGTGGTCGAATCAAATTCATCAAGTTACGTATATCTGCTTGACGAACGGGGAAGGTTGCTTTTTGATGGGTCAGGAGATTTTGAAAGGGGGGCTGATTATACCGAGCTTCTGACTTCTGTTTCTCCGGATTTACTTAATATTGTTTCAGAACAGGTCAATGGAACGGAAGGAAGTGGAAAGTATCTGGTCCTCGATAATGGTAGTATATATGAAGAAAGGCTGGTCTCATATTCTCCTATTAACTGGTACAATCAGAAATGGTCAATCGCTATTACCAGTCCTTCTTCAGAAGTTGACAGGCTGATGGTCTCGGTTTATTTGAAATTGTTCATTGTAGTGGCCGTTTCAGTTCTGTTTATCATCTTTGTGAGTTCATTTATTGTTGTTATTCTCTTTAACTGGAGTAAGAGTCTTGAGAAGGAAGTAGATGACAAGACACAGGAGCTTAAGGAGTCAAATGAGTCACTCAGGTCGGCGAATAAAAAACTCAAGGAGCTTGACAGGTTAAAAACTGAATTCCTGTCAATTGTTTCTCATGAGCTTAAGACTCCGCTGACTGCTATGAAGACATCAAGTGAATTCCTCAGGGAGGATGATACGTGTGATGTTTCTTTGAGGCGCCAGATGTTAGATATTATCATACGGAACATCGACCGTCAATCCCGTATGGTTGATGACCTTCTTGATGTTTCCAGAATTGAATCCAATCGCATGAGATTCCATAGGGATCCGGTTGACATCGAAGATACTATAAAAATCTCTCTTGAGGTGCTTGACAGCATTATCAGGGAGAAGAACATGACAATTCTAGTAGAGGTTCCTGATAATCTTCCTTTGCTCAATACCGATAAGGACAAACTTGTGCAGGTGTTTGTGAATCTTTTGAACAATGCTTTAAAGTTCAGTAAGAATAATGGCAAGGTCACAATAACTGTTGAAGATGACAATGATAGTGTAAAGGTTAGTGTAAGTGACAATGGTATTGGTATGGGCCCTGATGAGCTTGAAAAGATATTTGATAAATTTTACCAGATAGACAGCACTTCCACTCGTAAAGTCGGAGGAACCGGTCTTGGCCTGTCAATTGTCAAAGGCATTATAGAAGGCCAGGGCGGAACAATAACTGCCAGAAGTGAATTAGGTAAGGGTAGTAGTTTTGTTTTCATCTTGAAAAAAGAAAATAACTGAGGGATGTCAATGATCGTGACAACAACAAACGGAATTGATGGAAAGGAACTTGAGATAATTGCTGTGGTATTCGGGAATACTGTACGTGCCAAACATATCGGGAGTGATATTATGGCAGTTCTGAAAAATATCGTTGGCGGGGAGCTAAAAGGTTATTCCGATATGCTTACACAGGCAAGGAAAGAGGCATTTGACCGTATGGTGGAAAATGCAATAGAAATTGGTGCTGATGCAGTTGTAAATGTGCGATTCACAACTTCCCAGACAATGGCCGGTGCAGCTGAATTGCTTGCTTATGGCACTGCAGTTAAATTAAAAGATGCCTGATTTGTGTCTGGTTTTCTTCAGGGAGCATGGGGATAAAAAAGGTAAAATTGCTTCCTTTGTTTATTTCACTTTCAACCTGTATGTTTCCACCATGCATTTCTATGAATTCTTTCACTATTATAAGTCCAAGGCCAGCACCTTCAAATCTACGATTGAGCGAAGAATCAATTTGCGAGAATGGTTGAAATAATTTATCCATCTCCGATTTTTCCATGCCAATACCTGTATCTTTGACGGATATTTTTAACATTTGCTCATCCCTGGCGATTTTAACTTTTACATCTCCTGACAAAGATGTGAACTTTATTGCATTGCTAATGAGATTATAAAGAACGGTTTTTATTTTTTCTTTATCCGCACATATGGTTGTCACATCATCTTCAAGTTCGAACTCCAGATTCACTTGCTTCTTTTTTGCCATCGGGCGTGTTGAATTCTCTATATCCTTAATTAGTATGGGGATATAGAATTCCTTCATTTCAAGTTCTGTTTTTCCTTCTTCAATGGCTGAGAGCTCTATCATGGAGTTAATTAAAAGAAGCAATCGATTACCACTTCTTTTGATAACCTCAAGGTATTGTTTTTGTGCTTCATTTGTGGTGCCGACATAGTCTTCGTGGAGCAGGTCGGAATATCCGATTATCAGGTTTAAAGGTGTCCTGAGTTCATGACTGATGTTAGAAAGGAACTGTTTCTTTGTACGATGGGCATTATCAGATATCAGCTTAGCAAAAACAAGTGCTTCTTCAGCCTTTCTTCGGTCAGTGATGTCGTTCCCTGATGATAGCACTCCTGTAATATTACCCTCGTCGTCCTCAAGTAAGATGTTATGCCATGCAAAGAACCTTGTTTCATCTTTGATCTGGATGGGGGCTTCAAAATAAGGTCGAAGTTCGATCTTTCCGTCCATCAGTCTGGAATAGTCAATTTTAGCTTTTATCTGAAGTTCTTCAGGGACTGATATTTCAAACCAGTTTTTAGATATAAGGTCACGTTCTCCATATCCTAACAGTTCGCATCCTTTTTTGTTGATCAGTTTGATCTTCCCTTCTCTGTCCATGACGAGAATGATAACTCCTACGATATCGAGATATTTTTGTGCCCTGTCCCTCTCTTCCTTAAGTTTGAACTCTATCTGTTTCAACCTGGCAATATCAACCATAAGGCCATTGATGCCTGCGAATTCTCCATTTTTAACAATTGGGCGGGATGTTGTGTGCACATAACTTATTGAGCCATCCTTCTTGATTATTCTGAACATGTAGGGCTTATGTTCGCCTGAAACTGTTTTTTCAATGTCTTCAAGCAGTCCGCTAACATCATTCGGATGGACATGTTTTGTAAAATGCGTTCCAAGAACCTCTTCTATCTCATAGCCGGTTATATTTTTAATGGCAGGATTGATGTATGTGAAATAACCCTCGGTATCAACTGAAAAAAGAACATCGTTGAGGTTGTCGAGTCTTTCAGTGTAAAACTGTTTAACTTCGTTTAATTCAGACTCAGATGCCTCTAATCTGGCACTTAGATCGTCTGTTTTTTCTTTTAGCTCTTTTATTATCTTCTGATAATCTTCATTATCAGCCTCATTTTTAGGGTTATTTTTTGTTGGTATCATCTTCGGATTTACCATAACATAATTATTATATTAATTGACATACTATGTAAGGTTCCTTTACTTCATTATTAAAGATATTTGCGGTCGGAATAATCTAATAATGGCAATGACCTGTCATAAAGTATGAATTAAACCTCAGATGGTCTAAAATTCCTGCACGGAAACCAATAAAACTAATTAAAGGTGGGTGTTTACTGCCCAATGATACCAGCTAAAACAAACCGCCCTTTTTGAGATTTGTAATTACTGTTTTCTTCTTTTAAAAATTTCCTCCCTTACTTAAAATCCCTAATACAATATTTCAAGGACTGGTATATAAATATTTATGTAAATGTAAAAATCTATGGAACTTGATTTATCTGAAGTTTCTCATTGATACTTTAAAAATAAGTACTATGCATGTCTATTGTTGGAAAAAGCAGAACGCCGAGGTTGGGATTTGAACCCAAGCACTCCTTCCGGAGAAACCGGTCTCGAGCCGGTCGCGTATGGACTCCAGGACATTTGCCACTGGATTAGTCCGCTCTGCCACCTCGGCACTTTGGGTTTGAAGGTCTTAATCTCTTAAAAAGGTAACGAGGTAATGTTTAGAAGTCAAAGAGAGAACTCTGATTATCCTTATGGTGAGCTGGTTTTATATCCTCTATTTCTTTTGGAATCTCAATGTGGCCGTACTGGCCACCGCCACCGGGGTGTATTATGAGTCTCTTTTCCCTGAAGGCAAGTATTGCATTTGCAACACGTTTGTCCGGGAAATCCATTTCGCTGAGATTGGCATTCAGGAGCACATTCAATTCGTTACCATATCTTTGCATCAGGCCGTTCCATGCAGTCTGCACGCCCTTGGTGGTTATGCTTGCATGTCCCAGAGCTGTCATGATGATCTCAGAAAGGGGCATCAGGTGTACATATGGCGGCCTGTGTGCGGGATGTTTTGGTTCATCGTAATTCGCAAGCTCGTTCACCCTGTCCTTAACACCTTTTTTGATAATTCCGCCACATTTGGCACATTTCCAGTTGGATGCCAGGCATTCTTCTAAGCTGTAATGTGTATAACATTTGATACATGCGGATTCATTGTATTTTCCTTCCTGTGGGTAGAATCCTGCATTATAGGTAACTCCGTAGCCGTCCTCTCTTAAGATCGCTTTTCGGAGTCCTTCAAAGGACACTTCAGGAACGTTGAGCTGGTTGAACTCCCGTGCGAGTTTGTTGGACCAGGGGGAATGTGCATCGGAATTGGAAAGGAAAGTAAGTCTGTGGAGTTCTTCTATCCTGTCGGCATAGTCACTATCAGCACTCAGGCCAAGTTCAAGGAATGAAACATAGTTTGTCATATCTCCATAGCAACTTTTGAGGGAATCATGGTATGCATACAATGCTGTCCATGGAGTGAATGCATGACAGGGGCCTATCATTGCATCTATATCCTTTGCAATCTCGGCAATTTCACATCCATTAAGCCTGACCGTGGGTCTTCCATCAACCTTGAGATTGGCATATTTGTTCAATCTCTCTGCAAGCTCTTCAGCTTTTGAGATAGATGGTAAAAGAAGCAAGTGATGTACGCGGCTGTTATCTTCCACTTCAGTAGTGATTATAAAATTAGTTTTCCCGATGGCTACAGTCTCATCATCCACTGCTGCCTTTTTGATTTCCTTTAACCAATCGGGATGTGTACAGTCCCCTGTTGCAACCAGGTCTATACCTTTTTTCGCCGCTTCCTCTGCCATTACCGGCAGTTCCATTTTATTCGAGCAAGCCATCGAATATTTGGAATGCAGATGAAGGTCGGCATTGATTAACATTGGATCTTAGCCTATATATCTCAGGTCCTCATCCTTGACAGAGTTCATGTCAGGTATTCCTTTCTGTTGCTGCTCTACTTCCTTAAGCCTTGCAACAATCTTTTCCATTTCCTTGGCACGCTCTTCAAGAGGTCCTACATCAATGTCTATCTCTAATATCTTAGAGATGACCTTAAGCAATGACTGTGCACTTTTAGGATCTACAAGATAACCGGAAGTGAGTCCCATAAGGCATGCTGCATCTATATTCTTTAATTTGCTCATTCCGAGCAAAAGTCCGGAAGCACCAACGATCCCTCCGCCGGGTTCGTTTTCCTTAAAGGTGACTCCGTGCTCTTTGAGTTCTTCAACAAGTTCTGTGTTGTTAACTGCACCGAGTACTTCGTCAGAATAGGTAAGTTGTCCGGTAGGGAAGCCACCAAGTGTATATATTCTTTTCACTCCAAATTCCCGGGCAATATCAAGGTAAAGTGTACAGAGCTTATAATGTCCTTCTGTTGAAGAGCTCTGGTGATCTCCTATGAGTGCCAGTATGTCATACTTTTCGGTTTTGCAAACATGGATCTCATTGTTTACCAGATGAATCTCACTGTTCTCATCTACAAGAACCTGAGGTGGAAAATGATGGGAATATATCTCCAGTATTTTTTCTGCGTCGAGTTCTTCTACCAGGTGTTCAGCGACAAGTTTTCCAACATGTCCCACTCCGGGAAGTCCCACTATTAATATAGGGTCTTTAAGCTGAACGTCTTCTTTGATACGAATTACTTCTATTTCCTGCATAGAATTCCCTCCTTTCTCGCTAACCTGCGATATTTTCCATAAGGGTCTTTTGGGGAAAATTTTGCAGGTTGTGGCCTAACAGTACTCAAACCACATTGCTGGCAGACTGTTTCCAGTGTGTATCTGCCGCAGTTCCTGCATTTGAAGATTTTTTGTCCCAAAGGTATCTCACGCCTTTACGGTGTCATTGTGCCTGTGGAATTCGCCTTTTCCACCAAGCTTTTCAATAGTACTGATTGCTGCTGTTGCAGACTTCTTCAATACCGCTTCTGCTTTCTTATAGTCAGGAGCTATCACTTTTATGCGATATCTTGGAGCACCGGTATAACTGATCTCCACTCTGACATCTTCATCTTTCTCAACATTATTTCCGGCGCTAAGGGCCTGCTTAATGATCTCGATTCCGTCAGGTAGGAAGCAGTTAAGGTCTACAAATCCCGCAATGTCTATAAAAGGCAATTTGATGTTGCTCTGAGCGACACTGACGATGCTTGAAACAAGCTTCTTCTTCATCTTTACTTCGTTGAAGGCATCCTCTGAATTGATGGCTGCTTCTTCAAATGCGGAATAAAGGCTGCCGAAGCTCTCCAGCAATTTGAGCTTTAATTTATCCATCTCTTCTTCGCCGGTGCCTGTTTCCTCTGAAACGAACTGAAGCCACTTAAATGCCTTCTGTTCGTTCTTCCAGTCCTGTATCTTCGCACGTTTCTGATGCTCGTTGACATCCTTTAGGGACAGGTCAATGTGGCGGCGTGAAGGGTCTACATTCAATACTTTGCAGACTACTTTCTGACCTTCACGTACGTGGTCTCTTACATATTTGACCCATCCGGCCTTGATCTCCGATATGTGGATAAATCCTTCCTTTCCATCGAATTCTTCAAGGGTGGTGTATGCACCAAAGTCCGTAACGCTCTTTACGGTACAAACAACAAAATCCCCGCTTTCGGGCCAAATGTTCTCATCCATTATAAATCACTTTTATCTACTCGAGTACTTCGAGTATGTGTGTTGTGATTGTTGACTTTCCGCCGGTAGGTTCTGCGAGTGTTCTTCCGCATACAAGGCATGTTACCTTGCGGCTTGCACTGCCGAATATTACCTGCTCGTTCTCACAATCATTGCATTTTACACGTAAAAATCTGCTCTTTGGTTTGTTCATCTGAATCACTCCGCGAAGTCGAATTTCTTTGCTCTGAAGCATGGTCTCTGGTGTGCCTTGTTACATTCTGAGCACCTGTATCTGAGCCATATTCTCTTTGTTGGTTTGTCTCCACCAGGCACCTTTGAGAATTTACCACTGTTTCCGATTCCGGTCTGGCGTTTCTTCTGTCTTTCGATGTGCGTCAGTGATGATGCTTTTCCCTTCTTTACTCTTTCCGCAACATGCTCTGTGTGTTTTTTGCATGAAGGGCAGTATGTTCTGAATCTCTTTGGAATCTTCATTATCTTCACCTTGATAAGTTAGATATTTTTTATAGGATTATTTGTGCCACATTTCGTTTGATCAGCCCTTTTGCATTCAGGGCCGGTAAAACGGCAACGTCTTCGGCATGTAATGTATAATTGCGATTATCCATAGCCTTGAAAGTAGGCAGGTCCTCCAGTATTCGCACAACAACGAATTCTTTATTTATATTACTTTTGCCTATTTCATCTTTATTGTCCCTGTCATTCCCGGGACTGGCAGCTATCGACTGCTCGCCATCACGACGGTCAATTTGCACATCTTCCTTTGTATTAGGGGTTAAAGTCTCTTTTCCTGCACCTGTCTTCACTCTGCTCTTGATCATCTGGGGGTCGAGTATCGGTTCGATCAATTCTTTACGTGCTGTATTAATGGCTGAAAGTACAGCATCATATACTTTCCTCTCTTCAGGAAGCAGTTTGCCCAGATCCTGGGAAGGGGACTTGCTGGAAAATGCATTTGTTGTTGCACTGGTTATTATTTTGCGGATGCGGCGTATAAATATCACTTCAATATCTGTGATCGCACTCTGCAACTCAGTATCAAGCATCTTTGACTCAACGGAGCGTGGATTATTTACATTGAGTATCTCTTCTTCAAGCTCCTTCACGTATTTTTCCACATCCGGGAAAAAGCTCGGGTGCAGTGACTTAAGTGCAGAACTGCTTTCTTCCCTGAGCACGTTTTTGAGTTCAGTGTGATCCATATTCCGCTACACCTCTACACATAAGATATACTGCGGCATACTCCGGTACATCCTGTACGCCTTCTTCGACCATGAGGTCCTTTCCTTTCATTTGCACAGCAAACGGTTTTATCACTTTTATTTTTACCGACTTATCACTGAACACAATGGCATCATTCAATGGTTCGAATTCTTCAAGTTCCTGTATGGAAAGGGCTGTGACCTTCATCCCTGATTTGCCGTGCAGTGACCCGGGGAGGCGTATCAGACGCTTGATATCTGCGGTGACCGGCTCGTCAACACACGCAGCCATCTGGGAAACACCCTGCTTCACGATCGTCTCCAGTATCTCTTTCTTGATTCCTCCAAGTGCATCCATCTTGCCATTTCGTAACGATGCCACACGTGCTTCATCCTGGAAGACTTCCACTAAATTCTCTGCAGTCTTTTTCCCAATTCCCTTGAATCCTGTCAGTATCTTAATAGCATTTTCATCTCTGGCCAGGGATGAAAGGTATGATATGAGGTAGCGGTTGATTCTCCCGCCCCATCCTCCTTCATCCTCTGATGGAAGCACTGCCATTTTAGCTGATTCAGCCCCTGCATCTCCTGTAATATCTCTTTTGGAGAATATCCTTTCCAGGTTGAGGCCCTTGGAGCTTACATAATCAACAATTTCTCTTCTCTCCGGGCTTCCCAGTGAAAGCACAGATTCCTCACTGATGTGGAAGTGGTATCCTCTTCCTCCTGAAAAAACAGCATGTACCTGATTTTCGTTGAATCCAAAATCCCCTATTAGAAATTCAAGGAGTTTCAACGTTTCTCTTTTGCCTTTTTCAAGCATGTCGGCATACGAATTAATGTCGCCGGGCAGGTGGTCGGAGTCAATATCGAATATAAGGTCTGCTTTTAACCAGTTTTTTTCTTTCATCTTTGGGGCACCGGGGTACTCGTAATATGCCACTGAATAGTAAGCGTGTGCCGGGCCAATGCCTCTTAGGTAATCATGGAGTTCACCTTCGGAACCAAAGGCACGATGTCTCTTCATGAAAGTATCCTGGCCACTTGTGAATTCGATGAATCCCCATTCCCTCGATGTGAATTCTGGTGGCAGTCTTATGTCTGCCCGGGAATAGTAATTCTGGAATGCAGATACTAAATATTGTCTTGTGCTCTCATTCATCTGATGTTTTTGTCTCCTCTCCGGGAATCATGATTTGCTATTTAATCTATTTAATGCGTCATAAACCTTATAGTCACCATCTACATAATAGTCCCCGCATGAAGAAGGAAATGACAAGTGCTGATGTAGCTACTCTTGCACTTGAGCTTAGCTCTGGTGAGACATCTATAATAGATGCAAAAATAGCTAAAATATATCAGCCGGCAACTGATGAGATCAGGATAAACCTTTTTGTTTACAACAAAGGCAGGGATAACCTTGTAATTGAGGCAGGCAAGCGCGCCCACATGAGCCAGCACCTGCGTCCAAGTCCAAAGCTTCCTCAGTCATTTCCGATGA
>OBLN01000026.1_pt1 | contig 51801 bp, 36 predicted proteins | sample 1519301 | NCBI WGS metagenome assembly OBLN01 (sample SAMEA2452533, study PRJEB22499) | sediment metagenome | reverse complement strand
TCACCGACGCCGCGCGGCCGCTGGAAATGAAGACAAAAAAAGTTGAAGAGTTGAAAAGTTGAAAAGGTAAGAAGTTAAAAATGGTAGGGGCGACCGGCCGGTCGCCCAGCAGAATGTAGAAAAAGACGGAGAGGCTTTTTTTATTCCTTCTTCCTTATTCTTTATTCCTTAATCCCGGGTTAGTTGCCCCCGGGACGGATCTTCTCCTTGAAATACCGTTCCGCGGCGATCGCTTCCCGGCCCGGACCCGGTGCCGGCGTCGCGGGCTCCACGCAGGCAAAACGGAAAACGCCGCGATTGAGCGGACCACCGGGCTCCAGCAGGGAAGCGCCACGAAAATCGTCCGGGCGTTCAAATGCCATCAGGGGGTGGCTGTTGCGGATTTCTGCGGCCACATCCTCCACGCAGACGAAATCAAAACCATCGCCGAAGCGCGCGCCCAGGCGGGCGACAACACGCCAGTTCCAGCGTCCGGGTTCAACGGACACCACCGGATTCAGATATTGTACCGTTCCATCGCAACGCAGCAACGTACCATCGGTTTCAGCGCAGGAAACCGCGGGCAACGCCACGTCCGCACGCTCCAGGGTTTCTGTCCAGCTGCGATCCATGGCCACAACAAATTCCAATTGGTCTTTGCCCGCATCGAGAATCCCGGCTCCCACCGGATCTTCGCCCAGAATAATCGCGGCCTTGATCAAACCCTTGTCCAATTCGTTTTTCAGATCGACCGCGTGCTTTGTTTCCAGGAATCCCGGCAGGTGATCCGGGGTGATCCCCAGTTCCCGGGCGCCGGCGGCATTGGCGTGGCGGTCCAGCAGAATCCAGCCGCTGCCGGGTCCGCCCAGTATCCCCCGCGCCAGGAATGTGTCCACCAGGGCCGCCAGGGCGGGGTCATGAGCGTTTTCGCGCGTAGCTGGCGCCAGCCACACCACGGCTTGATCCGGATCGGCGAAAGTGTCCAACCATTGATCCAGGTATTCTGAGGAAATCCCACACATTTCAACTGCTTGATCCTTTCCGAACCGGGCGGCATGACTACGCAACTCTTTCCAGTTTTCCACCCCGGTTTTCGCAGTCCGCGGATCCACCTTGCCCGCGGCGATCCATTGCTGCAACAGGGTATAAAAGAGGACCTGAGCCGTTCCCGGTCTCGGGGTCAACCACAGATCGGCCATGGCCGCCATGCGATCACCGGATTCACCGAGCACAACCAGGCGTGCGCCCCGCTTGCGCGCACGGCGGATCAGGTATTCCACCACCAGGCTCTCTTCTTCCAGGACACCGGGGAGAACGGCAATGACCGCGGCGGTTTCCAGGTCTCTCAGGTTGGCGGTGGAAATCGTGGCTCCCAATTGGCGGTTCAACGCCGACAGGGCGCCCTGACTGTCCAGGTAAGAGAAACTGCCCAGGCGGTACGTGCCGATGGCGTTGCGGGCCAGTTTCTGGGCCAGGTATTGAGCCGCATTGGTCCAGCGTGGAGACACGAAGACGCCCACGGACTGGGCTCCATGCTTCTGCACGACTCCGGAGATTCCGGCCTGGATCCGATCCATGGCCGTTTGCCAATCCGAGGCTTCGTGTTTGTCACCCCGGCGCAGGTAGGGCAAAGCAAAGGGTTTGATCTCAGTCAGAAAGCGATGTCCGAAACGTCCCTTGGCGCAAAGGATTCCCTTGTTCAAGCCCTGTTGGACCTCGTCGGTGCTGTTGGCCACGTAAAAAAGGTCCGAGGCGATCACCTTGAAATTCACATTGCACCCCAGGGAGCAGAACTGGCAGACCGAAGGCATGTTCTCCTTGGCCAGCGTCCCCAGAATCTTGTGAGGGAAGTGTTCGGCAAGGGCTCCGGTGGGACAGGTGTCGATACAATTGCCGCAGGCCACACAGGGAGTTTGAATCAGCGGCTTCTCGAGCGCGGGCTTTACCACTGAATAGAAGCCGCGGTGAACAAAGCCCAGGGCCGCCACGCCCAACTCATCTGTACACATGCGCACGCAACGGCCGCAACTGATGCACTTGTTGGGATCGTTGACAACCAGCGGATGGCTGCGATCCACCTTGTACTCACGTGTTTCTCCACGGAACACCGTGGTGTCGACACCGAACTCATCGGCATATTGCCGCAGGCGGCAATCATAGTATTCCACGCATCCACATTCAAGGCAGCGACGGGTCTCTGTCTGGGCCTGTTCCCGGGAATAACCGCCCTCCACTTCACGAAAGTCCCGGATACGCTCTTTCGGAGGCAATTCCGGCAGATGCTGCCGCGGCAGATCAACCGCCACATCCTGCAGCTCCGCGGGAACAACGTCATGAAAATGATGCTTGAAACTGGCAAAGTGGAAATCCGCGCCTTCAGCACTTCCCGTCCGCAATTTGCGATCAATGGCCAGAGCGGCACGCTTGCCCTGGGCGATGGCGCCGATGGCGGTCCAGGGACCGCTGACCACATCACCTCCGGCAAAAACGTCGGGAATAGATGTCTCCAGTGTTTTCTCATTTACCCGGATGGTGCCCCACTTTTCCAACTCGCATCCATCGCCCTCACCATTGAAGTCGGTATCCACCTGCTGCCCGATGGCGCCGATCAGGGTGCCGCATTCCAGCACGAATTCGGAACCGGGAATCGGCACCGGGCGGGGCCGTCCACCGTCTTCCACTTCCTGAAGCGACATGCGCAGGCACTCCACGCCCTTGAGTCGGCCGTTTTCGCGTACGATGGATTTCGGGTTGGTGAGAAAGTGGAATTCAACCCCTTCGTGTCGCGCCGCCTCGATCTCTTCCTCGTGGGCCGGCATTTCGCGCAGGCTGCGGCGATACACGATGACCACTTTTTCAGCACCGCAGCGCAGGGCCGTACGCGCGGCATCAATGGCGGTATTGCCTCCACCCACCACGGCCACGGTACCGTTAAAACGCGGCGGGCCCTCCATCTGGACCCGGCGCAGGAAATCGATTCCTTTCAAGACTCCTTCGGTGTCATCTTCATGCTCCAGTCGCATGGTGGTCGCGCGATGGGCGCCGACCGCCAGGAAAACGGCGTCATATTGATTTTTCAACCCGGCGATGGTGATATCGCGGCCCAGTTCCACGCCTGTCCTGACCTCCACACCCAGTCCGGTGATCCAGGCGATTTCCTCATCCATGATCGCTTTGGGCAAACGATACTCCGGGATACCGTAACGCATCATGCCGCCCAGGTTGGGCAGTTTTTCGAATAAATCCACCTTGTAACCCCGCAGGGTCAGGTAATACGCGCAGGTCAATCCCGCCGGCCCCCCGCCCACAACCGCCACGGTTTTTCCGTTCGGTTCCGGAAGGGACGGCGTCCACTTGTGGGGCGCGTCTTTGTCGGCGATAAAGCGTTTCAAATGGTTAATGGCCACGGGTTCGTCCACGATCTGCCTGCGGCATGCCGCTTCGCAGTCACGCACGCAAACCCGGCCGATGCAGAGGGGCAGCGGGTTGTTTTCCTTGACCAGTTTCAGGGCTTCTTCATACCGTCCCATGGAAATCAGGGCGACATACCCCTGGGCGTCCACGTGGGCGGGACAATTGTCGATGCAGGGACCGATGCAGTCGGCATAGTGGTTGGAAAGCAGCAGTTCCAGGGCCGTCTTGCGGGAACTGCGGATGCGCGGATTGTCCGTTTCCACGATCATCCCTTCGGTGGCCAGTGTGGCGCAGGCCGGGACCAGCTTTTTCAATCCCGCCACTTCGACGACACAGAGAAAACAGGATCCGTACGGTTCCAGGCGGGGATCGTGGCAAAGGGTGGGGATGCGATCCAGTTTGTGTTCGTTCACCACTTCCAGAATCGTCTTCCCCGCCTGGGAAATGACTTCCTGTCCGTTTATGGTCAGCGTGATGGTTTCCATGGGGTTATCCTCCGCTCTACTCAATCACCACCGCGTCGAAGCGGCAGACCTCGTAACACATCCCGCACTTGATGCAGGCATCCTGATCGATGATGTGGACTTTTTTGACTTCTCCGCTGATGGCGTTCACCGGGCATTTCCGGGCGCACAACGTACATCCCACACAGGTTTCCGGATTGATCCGGTAATGGATCAAGGCCTTGCACACGCCGGCGGGACAACGTTTCTCACGGATATGGGCCTCGTATTCCTCCCTGAAATATTTCAACGTCGTCAGGACCGGGTTGGGAGCGGTCTGCCCCAGGCCGCACAGGCTGCTGCTGCGGACCTTCTCGGCCAGGTCCTCAAGCAATTCGATATCTCCCTCCCGGCCCTTGCCTTCGGTGATGCGCTGCAGGATCTCGAGCATGCGCTTGGTGCCCAGGCGACAGAACGTGCATTTACCGCAGGACTCGTTCTGGGTGAACGTCAGAAAGTACTTGGCCATATCCACCATGCATGTGGTCTCATCCAGCACGACCATGCCGCCGGACCCCATGATGGCTCCGGTCTTGGTAATCTCATCGTAGTCGATGCTCAGGTCACCCATCGAGGCGGGGATGCAACCTCCGGATGGTCCGCCCATCTGCACGGCCTTGAACGCCTTGCCGTCGCGGATTCCGCCGCCGATATCGTAAATGATTTCATTGATGGTTATTCCCATGGGCACTTCAACCAGACCACTCTTGGCGATCTTACCGGCCAGGGCGAACACTTTGGTTCCCTTGGAACGCTCTGTACCCATGGAAGCGAAAGCTTCAGCGCCGTTGCGCACAATCCAGGGCACGTTGGCATAGGTTTCCACGTTGTTGATATTGGTAGGCTTACCCCATAACCCTTTATTGGCCGGGAAGGGCGGGCGAAGCCGCGGAACGCCGCGTTTGCCTTCGATGGAGGCGATCAACGCCGTCTCTTCACCGCACACAAATGCCCCGGCTCCCTCCTTGATATGCAGGCTCAGGTTCATCTTGCTGCCAAAGATCCCTCGACCCAGAAAGCCCATTTTTTCACACTGTGCGATCGCCTGGCGCAGTCGCTGAATGGCCTTGGGGTATTCGGCGCGAACGTAAATGTAGCCGATATCGGCTCCAATGGCATAGGCCGCCACCATCATCCCTTCCAACACCGCGTGCGGGTCCCCTTCCAGCACGGAGCGGTCCATGAACGCACCCGGATCGCCTTCGTCCGCGTTGCAGATGACATATTTCTGGTCTCCCCTTGCCATGTGCGCGAATTTCCACTTCATGCCGGTGGAGAATCCGCCGCCGCCGCGACCACGCAGTCCCGAGGCTTGAATCACCTCGATCACCTGCTCCGGAGTCATACCGGCAATGACGTTGCGGATCGCCTGGTAGCCTTCACGGTTCAAGTAGTCGTCAATGGAGCCGGGATCGATAATGCCGCAATTGCGCAAAACGATCCGTTTCTGCTTGGAAAAAAAGGCGGCTTCATGATCCACGCCCGGCCCGGATACCAGCCACTCATCAACAGCCTTACCACCGATCACGTCTTCTTCTACAATCCGCGCGGCCCGTTCCGGGGTGACATGACGGTAGAGGTGATGGATATCGCCGTCAATGACTTCCACCAGGACTTCGTTGTAGCACATGCCGACACAACCGGTTTCCAGCAGTTCCGCGTCCGCTCCGGTGTCTTTCAGGCGGGTTTTCAGGGTTTCCCAGACCGCTTCCCCGCCGGCGGAAATTCCACAAGTCGCCAAACCAACCTTGATCTGTTTCATGCTGGTCCTCCCTCAGGCCGATTGTTGCCGGTGTTTCTTGAGGATGTCGCGAACCTTCTGGGGCGTCAGACGCCCGAAAGTCTCGTTGTTGATCATGATCACGGGAGAAAGGGAACAACACCCCAGACAGGCCACGGATAAAAGGGTGAACTCCCCATCCCGGGTCGTCTCGCCCACTCCGACATGCAGCTCTTCCTCAATCGCCTGCAGGATCCCCTTGGCTCCGTTCACATGACAGGCCGTTCCCTCACAGATACGAATGACGTTACGACCCATGGGTAGAAGACGGAACTGGGAATAAAACGTGATGACCCCGTAAATGTCGGCCGCCGGCACCCCCGTAGCCGCTGAGATCTCGAAAATAATCGGTTCCGGAATGTAACCGAAAAGTTCCTGGGCCTGCTGCAGCAGGACGATCAGTACACCGGGACGGTGTGCCTTATCCCGCAGGATGCGCCGGAATTCCTCACGCTGCCTTTCATCCAACTCGGGTTGTAGCTGGTTTTCCATATACAAGGCTCCTGTATTTGATGGGATTCGGGATTCATTTTGATTGCGAACATACGCGAAAGAAACTCATCAATTCAATATGTATCACAGCAAAAAAAGCGAATCAAACATCAGGCCGGAATTTGTGTGATTTTATTGAAAAATGGCGGAGCGACTCAAAGTTTACCGATACGCAACGCGGTCATATCAATTCCCTGGTCGCGTTACCCGGGCACGCGGGATTGAATCGCACCAGGCAGAGCTCTTTTCCGTCGTGGGCGGCCGAAAGCATCACCGTCCGTCCCAGAGATTCTTTCCAGACCCCTGTCAGGCGTGCAGACTCGTGCACGTGGCCGTGAAGCGTGAGCAAGGGCTGGCGCGCTTCAATAAACCGCCGGATGGCCATGCTGCCGACGTGTACATCCAGGGGAACATGGTCGAACTCCTTCCCATCGAGCGCGGCGCGATCCAGTCCGGTCTGGTAGGGCGGCGAATGGAAAAGGCAGATCGCATTCTCCATGGGATCGTCACGCGTCAGCCTGGACAGGCCTGCCTGAATCGTGAAAAATTCCAATTCGGATGGATCGACCGGGCAGGTCAACACGCCTTCCGATGGAGGCGTACACCCGGGGTCCACAAAACGGGACACGTCATATCGTTCCCAGTCTTTCAAGCGGAACGGTGTCGGCGGGACAAACGCGTAGCCGTAAATTCGCCACGGCCCCCAATTCACGCAGCGGTCATGCACATATTCCCACACGCCGCGGTTTTCCGCCTGCAGGAATGCGTTTTCATGCGCCCGGGGGTCGTCGTTGCCCGGGATTAGAAAAACCCGCAATCCCTTCAAACCCCTGCGCCGACGGAGTCGCCTGATTCCCGGCTCCAGGAAAGAACGCAGAAAGCCGTTTCCCGGCGCGGCGCTTTCGACCGCCGGGAGCAGATCCCCGCCGATGAAAAGGGCCGCCGGTAGCTCATCCTGCGTGCATGAGAACAGTTTTTCATAGCGTTCCATGCAGCCATGAAGATCACTGACAAAAAAACTCAATCCCGGATCGGGACGCATCCGGGCAGCGCCGACGCTCATCCGGCTTGCGGATCAACCGCCACGGTGTTGCGGCCGCCACGCTTGGCCGCGTACAAAGCCTGGTCCGCCGCCTTCAGCAGCGACATGGCCGATCCACCGGGATCAGCCGACATGACGGCAACGCCCAGGCTGATCGTCACCCAGGAGCTGACCGCGGAAGCTCCATGGGGAAGGCGCAGCGATTCTACGGCAAGACGCATCTTCTCGGCCGTGGTCTGGGCACCGGCCAATGCCGTGCCGGGCAGGATCACCACGAATTCTTCACCGCCGTACCGCGCCGCGAAATCCCGCGGACGTTTCAAGCTGGATTGAATCGCCCCGGCTACCAGGCGAAGACAACGATCCCCCATCTGATGGCCGTGATGGTCGTTGTAATCCTTGAAAAAATCGATATCCGCGAACAAGAGGGCGAGTGGCAACGACTCGCGCACAGCCAGGCGCCATTCCCGTTCCAGGATTTCCAGAAAAAACCGGTGATTGGCGATCTGGGTGACCCCATCCATACGCGCCAGGTGTTTCAGCTTGGTATTGGCTTCCTGCAATTGCGCGTTGATCTGGTTCAACCGCAGGTTGGCCGTGTTCAACTGACCGGTTCGTTCTTCAATCATCATAGAGAGTTGCTTCTGGCGCCGACGCATTTTTTTCAGGTTGAACCGGTAAACCGCCCCCATCAATCCGAGCGCGCCGGCAGCCACCAGCAACAGGAACCACCAGGTCTGGTAAAAATAAGGAGTCAAGCGGAAGTTGACTGCGGCGGTTTTCCCGCTCCAATCCGCATTCTGAAAGCGGGTTTCGACTTCAAAGCGATACGCGCCCGGGGGCAGATTGGTCACCGAGGCAAAACGACGACTGCCGGCGTCAATCCACTCATCTTCATGTCCAAGCAAGCGATAGCGGAATCGCAACACCGCGGGCGAACGGAAACTGAAGCCCGCATATTCGACCTCAAGTGCGCCTTTGCCCGGAGGTGCAACGATCACGTCGCCTGGAAGGTAAGGCCGGCGATTGACAAATATCCGCTCAATTACAACGGGAGGGGCGGCTTCCGTTTCCGGCCGCCATTGGGGATTAAACACGGCGACGCCGTTGATGGTGGGAAACCACAACCGGCCGCTGGCGTCCTTGCACCCGGCCGGTTGAGCGGGACCGCTGGTTTCAATCGCGCGTAAACCTTCAGCCCGTCCATAAGAAGTTGAAGCAAAACCGGGGATCTTGCCCGCGCTGAAGTCCAGCAGGTCCTGGATGCGCACATGAAAAACGCCCCGGTTGCAGTTCATCCACAAGCGCCCGTTGTCATCCTCCACGATCTGAAACGCCGAATCACTGTACAGACCATCGCGGATGGTGTAGGTATCCACCTTGCTGCGGAAGATGCGTTTCAATCCACCATCATCGGTGCCCAGCCACAGGTTGCCGTTCTGATCCGGGTAAATGGTCCAGATCGCGTGAGAGTCCAGCCCCAATTCGGCGCCATGGATCCTGAGTCGGCCCTGGTAAAGTTCCACCAGACCGGCGTCATAGGTTCCAAACCAGAGATGACCCTCGCGGTCTTGGGCAATGGCGTAAACAAAATTCGACGGCATGCCGCTCTCACGGTCATAGCAGCGGACCACGCGGCCGTTTTCCAGCAGAGCCACGCCGCCGCCGTTGGTGGCCGCCCAGATACGGTTGTCATTTTCCACCAGGATGGCACGGACAATGTTGTTGGGCATGCCGTTGCTGGTATCCCAGACACGAATACGGCCCGACCGGTCCAGGTGATGGAGTCCCCCGCCATAGGTACCGATCCATACTCCCCCGCGGGAATCCGTGGCCAGGCTCCAGATACGTTCGCTGCGCAAGCCGTCCCGCCGAGTGAAGGTGGTGAAATTCCCCTGGTGATAGCGGACCAGCCCCCCCTCAACCGTGCCGATCCAAAACTCTCCGTCCGCGCCGGGGAGCACGCAACGCACCTCATCTACCGGCAGGCCGTTACGGGAATTGAACAAGGTGTAGCGGTCATCGGTCAACTGCGCCAGGCCGTTGCGGGTTCCCACCCACAGGCTGCCTTCATGGTCCTCGATAATACTGCGCACCGAATCTCCGGGCAGCCCGTGCCGCGTGTTCAGGATTTCACGGCTTTGGCCGCGGATTCGAACCAGGCCGCCTCCATTCGTTCCCACCCACATTGTTTTGTATCGATCCTGGTAGATGGCGCGCACGTCTTTGCTGGCGGGCTGCTGAATGTAAAGCGGATTTTCCATGGATGAGGAATCAAAGTAATACAGCCCATAACCGGAGGTCCCCACCCAGACGCCCCCGTCTCGATCCCGATACAATACGCGGATATCATGCGCCAGAATCCGCTGCCAATTGCCGGCTGACGGATCTTCACTCACCAGCAGGCCGTCATCGGTACCCACCCACAACCGTCCCCGGGCATCTTCAACGATGGCGGAAATGTAATTGGAACCGGCTTTTTTGCCGGGGAACAGGGCCGTGGCGCCGCGATCGGTCACAAGGTTCAGGCCGTTGGTGGTGCCCGCCCAGATCCGGCGGCGGGAATCCTGAAACAAGGCAAGGATAAAATCTCCGGACAGGCCATCATCCGCTGTCAAGATACGGAAATGTCCTGCTGAATTCATCAGCAAACCATTGGGCGTCCCGATCCACAAACGGCCAAGGTGATCTTCGAAAAAGCACTTGATACTGTTGTTGGGCATGATCGGTACATTCGCCTTGTCGTAAATACGAAAGCTCATGCCGTCGAAACGCGCCAGACCTTCATAAGTCCCGACCCAGATAAAGCCGTCCCGCGCCTGGCACAACGCGATGACAGCGCTCTGGGGCAAGCCGTTCTGCGTGGAAAACGAGCGCAGTCCGTAGGCAATCAGTGAACGATCGGGACGCAGCGCGCGCAGGGAAAGACCGCTCCCGCACATCACTGCGATAAACACCAGGTAAACAACAATCCGTTTGCGCATGGAAACGGTCCGGAAAACGCTAGATATTGTATCCAAAGCGGCAAAAGGCGTCAATCCGCAGATTGCGCACGCCGGCGGAATTGTGACGGTGTCATCCCGGTGAACTTTTTAAACGCGGTGTTGAAAACCGATTTGGAATAAAACCCGGTCTCATAAGCGATCTGCAGAATGGTAATCTCTTTGTCGCCCGGCTCGGAAATGCGGCGGCAGGCTTCCTCAATCCGATACTGATTGACAAAATCATTAAAACTCTGGTTTAGATGTTCGTTAATGATACGGGAAAGGTAATTGGAGTGAATGTGCAGCCGCCGAGCCAGTTTACCTAGGGTCAGGTCCGCCTCCAGGAAAGGTTTCTCATTTTTCATCAACTTCAGCATCTCTTCCAGTTTTTCCCGGGCCACATCCGCGGTCAGTCCGGAAGTATGATACTTGGATCCACTGGGAGTTGCGACCGTGCGCCGGCGTGCGACAAACACGGCCGTCACCCCGGCCAGCAGCAGGAATAAAACCGCGTAAGGGACGACAGATCCGGATCGCACGACCAGGCCGAACCGGTCCATCTGCGGTGTCCAGAAACCCGAACCGCCGCGGGCCTGCACCTGAAAATCGTATTTTCCCGGGCCCAGGTTCAGGTAAAGCACGTTGCGTTCCTGGCCGGGACGGGTTACAGACCATTGTTCACTGAAACCGCGTAATCGATAACGGAATACCACTTTCTCCGGAGCCGCCAGGTCCGGGCAGGTAAAATAGAACTCCAACATCTTCAGGCGCCCGCGGAAACGGGCCGGCTGCTCCGGGTGGACAGCGCGATTGTTTGCGAGCACGGCCTCGATCACAACGGGAATCCGCGGTGGAGTTTCCGCAGCCATGGCCGGGTCCAGCATCGCCAATCCGCCGACCGTGGTGAAGAACAACCATCCCCGGTCGGATTTCCAGGCGGATGGTTGGGCTTCGCCGGTACACTCGCTCGCGGGCATACCCTCATTTTCATTCCAGGTCATGCAATCCAGCCGGGGTTCCTGCTGTTGCAGCAAACGGTCAAAGTCTGTCTGCATGATGCGGAACACGCCGCGGTGACAACCACACCAGAGATATCCCCGCGCATCCTGCTGAATACCCATGATGTAGTTGTCAGCCAGCCCATGGGATTCGTTGAATTGCTTCCATCGTCCCCGGCTGTAGGCAAACAGGCCCCAGCCGCGGGTCCCCGCCCATATCCGGCCTTCGCGGTCCAGAAACAGAGTGGATACGCGCTGGGGAAGCGGATCCGTCGCGCCTCCCTGCAGCAGTGTCCATGTTCCGGCGGAAAAATGCCATACACCGGCTTCGCCTCCAACCCAGAATTCTCCCGCATGGTTGGTGATGATTGCCGCCAACGCGCGCGGCTCAGATCCCGGTAAGGGCAGATGGACCTGCAGGAAACGGCCCTTTCCCTTGCGATACAGCCCCATGTCCGTGGCGGCCCAGACAATTCCCGATGGTTCCACCAGTAAGGCGCGGACCACAACCGCGGCATCTGCAAAAAAGCGCGAAAGGATCCTTCCGGCCGGAGTCAGGTGCAACAAGCCCTCGTTATCGGTTCCCGCATACAGCGATACGCCCTCTTCAACGCCCAGACTGAGCCCGGATGGATACAATCGCCTGAATTGCGCAACTCCGGGTTGCCTTAACGCCAAGCGGATGACTCCCAGCCGCCGGCTGGCGGCATACATCGTTTCCTCATCACCGCCGATAACCGCGGTTACCGGTCCGATATCCCCAACCGGGCTGCGGACCTCCCGTTCACGCAGCCGCACCAGTCCCGATACCTCCGTTCCCGCCCACAGGTTGCGCTGATCATCCCGCAAAAGGCTGAGCACAGCCAGGTTGTCCAGCGCATGGTGGCCCGACACGGCGCCCTTTCCGGGAATCAGGCGCAGCAACCCCCGCCCCCTGGTCCCGATCCATAAACCATCTCCCGTGCCGGGCAGCAGACAGAGTGGGGGACAGCCATGCGGCAAAGGTATTGGCTGAACCCCTCCGGTGACCGCATTCACGCGATACAACCCGGTTGTCGCAGCCACCCAGAGATGATGATTCCACGCCTGAAGCGCGCGCACGCCGCCGGGAACAAGTGTCAATTGCCGGACTCTCGCACGCGGATGAATCTCGGCCTCATAAATCTTCCCATCGCCGGTTGCCGCGAATACCCGGGAAGAGGAAAAGACAACCAGGCCGGCGACCGCCTGTTTTCGAGGCCATCCGTCAAAAGGGGTAAGATTCCCGGCGGCATCAAGGAGAAAAAGCCCGGCGGAAGTTCCCACCCAGACCGTACCGCTGGTTCCCGCCGCCAATTCGTTTACAGCCAGGGTGACGGAATCCGCGTCCGCCGATTTGGGGATACGCCAGTTTTCTCCGTCAAAAACAGCCATCCCCCTGCGAGTTCCCACGAAGATACCCTTTTCTCCCCGCGGCAGAAGAGACAGGATTTCTTCGCTGGGCAGCCGGGGAGAATTCCAATGGTTGAAAACCAGAAATCGTTTCCCGTCAAAACGTACCAGGCCGGAACGGGTGCCCAACCAGAGATACCCATCACCGGTGCGGCACAAAGCGCGCACCGTGCTTTGAGGCAGCCCGTTTTCAGTCGACCAGCGGGTGGCGAGCCGATCGGTTGCGAGCGTTGATGACAGGGAAGATTCAAACAGGCAAAGCAAAGATACCAGGGCAAGCAGGGCAGGCGGTAAAAAAAACCGCGGCTGCTTTTTCATCCAGACAACCAGCCCTCCAGCACGGTGGAAAAGTTTCCGCGGGCCACCCCTTTTTCCGAAATAATCGCGGTGACCAATTCATGGGGCGTCACATCAAAAGCGGGATTGAACACGGGGATCTCTTTTGCGGCGACCCTGACGCCATGAAACAAGCGCACTTCATCGGCGTCCCGTTCCTCGATGGGGATGTCTTCTCCAGTGGCCATTCCCGGATCGATTGTAGATATCGGAGCGGCGACATAGAACGGGATGCGATGGTGATGAGCGAGCACGGCTACCGAATAGGTGCCGATCTTATTGGCGACGTCCCCATTACGGGCGATCCGGTCAGCGCCCACAATCACCGCGTCGATCCGCCCGGCACGCATCATGCTTCCGGCCATGCTGTCGGTGATCAGGGTCACGGGAATGCGATCGCGGCTTAATTCCCAGGCGGTCAATCGCGATCCCTGGAGAAAAGGCCGGGTTTCATCCGCCACCACTTGAATCTGTTTGCCGCTGTCCACGGCGGCGCGAATCACGCCAAGCGCGGTTCCGTATCCCGCTGTGGCCAGGGCGCCGGCGTTGCAATGGGTCAACACCCGGTCTTTATCCTGCAGCAATTCCGCCCCCAGAACCCCCAGGCGCCGGTTTATGGCCACATCCTCGGCGTCCATGGCCAGGGCTTCCCGAATCATGGCTTTCTGCAGCAAACCGGGATTGTGACGATTCTTCTCATATACCTGTTGCATGCGCTCCAGCGCCCAGAACAGGTTAACCGCCGTTGGGCGGGTGGCGGCCAGCGTGCGGATGATGACGGGAAACTCGGCATCCACCCGGTCGGACGCGTTGACCACTCCCAGGGCTACGCCCATGGCCGCAGCGACGCCGATGGCGGGGGCTCCCCGAATCACCATCCGGCGGATACTGTCCGCCACTTCGGTGTAATGCCGGTGAACCACCATTTTCTCTTCCAGGGGCAATAGTCGCTGGTCCAGCATGACGACCTGATTGTCTTTCCATTCAATTACCGGATGCATGGGTCTGCTCCCGTTTTAGATACGCAAAAAAAGAATGCCGGGTTCCCTAGCGCAGCCAGCCCGGAGGGACCCCGGCTTTCCGCGCCCGTTCATGCAACTCTTCCAATTCGCGCCGCAACTGCTCCAGGTTCTTACGGTCCAGCTCCTGGCTTTTTTGCAACTCGTCCAACTCGGATTTCAGGCGTTGTTTTTCGAGCGGCAGGTCCTGGTTCAGGTATTGAGTATGGAGCAGATTCAGGCGCGATTCATTATCCCGGATTCGGTTTTCCAATTCGACGATTTTCTCTTCCAGCCCGCGTTTCATTTGCTGCCAGTACTCGGGCGTGCGCCTCGCTTCGCTTTCACCGGACTGGGAATCCACCGCGGCATCCGCTGCGATCACCAGGGGCTGGGCCTCCGATTGGGAAGCCGGTACCGCCTGAGGCGTTTCCCCGGTTTCGGGAGCGGTCTCTTTCTCAGCCTCAGATTCGGCGAATCCCGGCTTGTTGCGCTTCTCCGCAATCTGTTTCAGGTTGGCATCGGTGATCTGGACCGGTTTTTCCTGTTTCTGCTTCAGTTTTTTGCGCCGCTCGGCTTCTTCTTTGCGCAATTTCACCAGATCTACGTTCTGGGCATCCAGAAAAGACGGCAGATACCCGCCCACAAGCAATCCCAAAACAAGTATCCATGTTCTGAGTTTCATTTGGCCATGATTTTCAGAGAAACGCGACGGTTCAGGCGTCGTTGAGCCTCAACGCTGTTATCGAATTCCGCCTCGCTTTCCCCGTAATAATGCGTGTCAAAAAATTCATCACCGATGTTCAAACGGCTCTTCATGAATTCCCTGACCGTTTCCACCCGCTTCTGGGACAGTTTGAGATTGTATTCCTCACTGCCGATGCCGCAGGTATATCCCTTGAGGATGATCATGTACTCCGACTTGTCCTGCAGGAATCCCGCGGCCTTTTCCAATTCAGCGGTTGCCTCTTCGTTCAACTCCGCGCTGTCGATCGCAAACAGCAGCTCGGCGGAAAACTCGGATACGGCTGAAGCCGCTCCGGCTTGTTCTTCCTGCTTCAACCGGTCCAGGATGGGGATCTCCTCTGTCGAAGCCGGTGCGGCCTCGACATCCATTTCCGGAAGCAGAACAACGTGCTGGCCCACTTCCACCGGATAGCCGCCATCCAGGATTTTAACGGTTGAATTCGTGTTCTGGGGGAATACTACGATACCGGTGCCCACAATGACGGGAGGCAGATCGGCTTTCACGTACTTGAAAAACAGGAGCATGTCCCCCCTCCGCACCAGGTCCCGCCCCAGGTTAACCGCCACCATGTGTCCGCGCGCGGCGATCTCCCGGGGAACATCCTGTTCGATATCCAGGTAGACCACGCGACCCATGGCGCCCGAATCGGGCAAGCGGCAATCCAGGTAATCCACCTTGCGGCGGTAAACCGGCTCCATTTTTTCAAACGGAACCAGGAAATGGCCGATCTCCGCCGGGGAGCAGGTATTGACCAACTCAACCACGGCACGATCCGGAAAGATACAAGTCACAACGGCTTCTCCCCGGAAACGGTAGTAAACCCCCAGGCTCCGGACGGAATGGGGATCCGGCAATTTTCCACCCTGGGAAACCACCTGGAAGCGATCTCCCACGCGTACGCCCGCGTCCGCGCCCTTATTGATATAAACCCGGTCACCACGTGTAAAAATAGTGCGGTCAAAATCCTGCTGTTCCGCGCCCACGATGCGGATCGCGTCATCCATGCCCGGACTGATCACGAACGAGCAATACAGGTCGGACAGAGAAATCAGAAGGGATTCATCTTGATAGATATACGCTGTCCGGATGTTGAGTTTCTTGGGCTTGTCCGCTTTTCCGGTCTGCGCGGTCAAAAAAATCCCCAATAACAGAACGGCCCAAACCAGGATTGTTTTTTTCATGGCTGTCTCCTGTGCAAACACCACCGGGACATCTTCCCCTTCCCGGAGTTTTCAGCGCCACGGTTCGCTCTCCCCAGTCGCCTGCGCAACCGAGCGGGCCGCGGGGCGATGGTTCTCCCGCTGCTTTGCTCTATCTCCACTAAGGATTAGATAGAACAAATCCCGGGATTTGTCAAGATAACGCCGTTTTTGCATCCCGTACGGGTTGTTGACATCCTCGTGGTTTTAAGGTATTTCTCTATTCAATCAGAGCAAGAGCTGGTTTTCCAGCGGGTGAGTACCGGGATGGAAAGGCATGCGTAACAGAATCATTGAAAAACCTGTAGCCGAATTGTACCGCCGGATTCATATGGAGAATCTGGACGGCCAGGTCCAGATCCAGGACGCTCAATTCACCAAAGCGCTGTATTTCCGCAACGGCCGCCTCGATTTTGCCCGCACCACGGTGATCCAGGAAAGATTGGGGGAGATCCTCTACAAATTGGGCAAAATCAACCAGACCCAGTTCTGGGACCTGCACAAGATGATGGAAGGACGCAAGGATCGGCTGGGACAGGTCCTGATCCAGGCACGGATTCTGGACAACCAGACCCTGGCACTGGCCCTGGCCCACCAGGTAATGGTCATCGCCACCAACGCCCTCACGCTTACTTCCGGCGCCTGGGAGTATTCTCCCGATCCGGCGGATATCCCCGAGGATTCACGCCTGGCCATTCCCATTCCCCGCGTCATCGCCGCGGCCATGCCCCGACTGACCAATCTTGCCTATTTCCGCAACCGCTTTTTTGAGAAAAATCCACGACGGCTGCCGCTGGATCAAAGCATCCTGGCTGGCGTGGACAGCAATACCCGCCAGTTATACGAACGCCTGGCCGACTTGTCCGCATTCACCTGTGGTGAACTCGATTCCAAAATCAACTGGGCGACGGATACCGTCTGGAGCTGCTTGACCCATCTCTACCTGATCAACGGCCTCGAATTCACAGATCCCGTCCGCGAGGATGGAGGAATCGACCTGAACGTCGAAAGCATGCTCAACCTGTTTAACCGCATCAACAGCGGCTCGACCGATCACTACGCGATTCTCGGCCTGAAAGACACAGCAACAAACGAAGAAATCAAGAATGCCTATTTCCGCCTGGCCAAGCAATTGCACCCGGATCGCCTGGGTACGGCCCCCGACCCGGAAATCCGCGAGAAAGCCAATTTTGTGTTTGCCGCGATCAACAAGGCCTTCGACACATTGAACGACCCTCAGCGCAAACGCGCCTACGATTCCGGGGAGACAGACGAGGATGGGGCCGCGGACCGGACTCCGGGCAACCTCAAGGAACGCGCCCGTTTGCTTTACCTGAAAGCCAGAACGCTCTATTCCCAGCAACGATTCTGGGAAGCAGCCACCCTGATGGATGAAGCCGTGGGCCTGGATAACGACAAATCCGCCTATTACCTGCTGCTGGGCATGGCCCAATTTCACATTCCATCGTTGAGACGTTCGGCTGAAAGGAACCTGACGCGAGCGGTTGAACTTGACCCCTGGAACGCGGATGCCTTTTCCGGACTGGGCATTCTGTTTCAGGAAGAGCAGTTGAACAACCGCGCGGAAGGCTTCTATCGCAAGGCATTATCGATCAACCCGGACCATAAGATCGCGCGCAGACGCCTGGAACAGATCAGCGGCGGTGCGGCCAAAAAACACTCCTTCTTCGGCAAAAAGAAATAGAAGTTCCCCCTTCGAACGCCGGAAAAAAGAAGTTGAGGGCGGAGACCCCGTTACCTTATTCCTTTTTATTCCTTATTCCGGGTTGCACCCCGTCACCTTCTCTCCAACTTTCCAGCTCTATTTCAACGCTTTCTCCATGATCCCGTGGATGCGCGCGGCCGCTTCTTCTACCTGAGCCATCCATTGGTTCGCCTTTTCCAGGGTTTCGCGCACAAAAGTGCGGTCTTCGTATCCCATCAGGTTGATCGAAACGTTATACCAGGCTCCCCTGGCGCAAGCGGCGGCGGCCAGACCGGCAACCCCGGCATCCGACAAGGAATTCGGATTGCCTTTTTCCGCGGCGGCATGCGCGAGGGTAACCGCCCGCACCGCCTTTTCGAGTACGCCGAGCGGCACGCACACGGCGCCGCGGGTGGCGACATCCAGGGCCTCTTTCCTGAGGGCGATTTCTTCTTCCGAACCCTTTGGCAGAGACAAGGCATCCATGATCCGGTTGAATGCTTCGGTATCGCGATCGATGGCATCGTTGAAAAACGCAATCAATTCCTGGCCTTCTTCCGCCAGGCGGATCATCTCTTCCCGCACCGGTTTGAACTTGGGCTTGCCGCTGGTCAGGTTGGCCACCATGGTACTCAAGCCGGCGGATAGCGACCCCATCAGCGCGGAAACGCTGCCGCCCCCGGGAGCCGGTGAATCGGAAGCCAATTCCTCGGTAAAGGCGTACGTATCCATGGACGCCAACCGCCCCGGCCGGCGGAAACGATATTCAATAATGCGCTTGCTGGCGTCAAACGGCGCCAGTTCGTCCAGTCCCAGGCTCTGCACAGCCACGCGGACCAGCTCTTTTTCAGACACGCCGGTGGACACTCCCTGCTTGGAAAGAAAATGCTTCCCCGTCACCACCATGGCTTCGAGCGGAATCAGCCCCACCAGTTCGCTGCCCGTCACACGCACGCCGAACTCGCGCGCGAAACGATCGCACTCCTCAAATACACGGTGCAACGGAGTTTCATGAAAATTGAGGATATTGACGGAAACCTGTGCCATGTTGTATTCATCGATATACCAGCCGATTCCCTGGACACCCGTAAGCGTTCCCGGCACGGTTTCCTTCTTTCCCGTCTGGGGGTTCTTTACGGTATAGCCTTTTTCGCGCACGCGCTTGGCAATCTTGTTTGCCAGGCCGACATCACGGGTATTGAGGTTGACGTTGTAAGCGATCAGGAAATCCCGGGCGCCGATCACGGTGGCACCGGATCGGGGGTTGAATTCCGCCGCGCCGAAATCCGGTTTGAAATCCTCGTTTTTCAACTTTTCCGGCAACGCTTCGTATTCACCACGACGGATATCGGGCAGGCGACGCCGGTCAGGACGGGTCGCGGCTTCCGCATACAGGTAAACCGGAATCGCCAGCTCCCTGGCCACCCGCTCGCCAACCTGGCGGGCGATCTCAACGCAATCCGCCATGGTGACCCCGGAAACAGGAACAAAAGGACAAACGTCCGTGGCTCCCAGGCGGGCGTGGGCGCCGCTGTGCTTGGCCATGTCGATCAATTCCGCCGCTTTGCGGATGGCCCGGAAGGCCGCTTCACCGATTTTTTCCGGTGACCCGGCAAAAGTAACCACGGTACGGTTGGTATCTTTACCGGGATCCACATCCAGCAGTTCAACCCCTTCCACGGCACGGACTTCAGCTGCGATCCGGTCGATTATCTCCATGTCCCGGCCTTCGGAAAAATTGGGCACACATTCCACGATACGCGTCATGACATCCTCCTGTGATCAGTCGATATCCTCGATATTGCTGGTTCCTGTCCGGGGACGGAACGAATTCTTTCTGCGCCACTCGTCGATCTCACGGTGGTTGCCGGAAAGCAGCACTTCAGGTACAGGCAAACCCTGGAAGTCCCGGGGCTGGGTGTACTGGGGCCACCCTACCTGTCCCTCTTCATAATGGGAATCGGTAATCACCGATTCGGCGTTTCCGATCACACCGGCAAGCATTCTCGCCGTGCTTTCCAACACAACCGCCGCGGCCAGTTCACCGCCCATCAGTACATAGGGGCCGATCGAAATCTCTTCATCAACCCGCTGATCGATAAACCGTTGATCCACTCCTTCATATCGGCCGCAAACCAGGATCAGGTGAGATTCCGCGGCGAGTTTCTTGACACGTTCCTGGCTCAGGATGGGGGCGTAAGCCGAAAACAGGACCACCCGACCCGGATGCGAGCGGGAAATATGGTCCACGGCGCGGAAAAGCGGCGCCGGCTTCATGACCATGCCCGGGCCACCGCCAAATGGGCGGTCATCCACCTTCCTGTGTTTGTCGCGGGTGAAATCCCTCAGATCATAGGCATCCACACGGATAATCCCGCGTTCCACCGCCTTGGCCAGAAGCCCGTATTGCAGCAGGTCGCGGATCATTCCGGGAAAAATCGTGACTACGGAAAAAATCATGAATTCAAGTCCATTAAGCCTTCAGGCGGCGCAATCACCACCCGGCGCAACTCCATGTCAATTTCCACGACAATCTGCGGATGCCACGGCACCAGCACCAGACGCCCATGGTTATTCAATTCCAGCAGCGGATTGACCTCGCGTCGGTAAACCGCTTCCACGACCCCGCAGGCGTTTCCCATGGTATCGAAAACGCTGAAACCGATCAGTGACACCGGTTCTTCGCTTTCTGAGTCCGCGGGAGTATCCAGCCACAACTCGTACCCCACGAGGCGATAGGCTTCGGCAATGGAACGAGTTTCAGCGAATGCCAGCACCCATTCACCTTGAATGTGGCGTACGTCCACTAATTTCAGGATATGGCAATGACCACGAGATTGCAATCTGAAGGGGACACCTTTCTGCAGATCCCCTTCTTTCATTTCAGGGGAAGGATCCAGAACAACTTCCCCCTTGTTCCCCCGGGTCCTGGAAATTCTACCCAGAAATCGCAAAGAGCTTATTGCTCGTAGCGTTCGATGATTTCCAGGTTGAAGCGCCTTCTCTGTTTCATTCCGGCTGCGGCGAGAATGGTCCGAATCGCCCTCGCGGTCCGTCCCTGCTTGCCGATTACTTTGCCAAGATCGCTCTGTGCCACACGCAGTTCGAGAATGGTTGTCTGTTCGCCGTCAATCTGGGTCACGGAAACCTGTTCAGGATTGTCAACCAGTGATTTGCATACCGTTTCCACCAGTTCTTTCACGTTTCCCTCCTTAATTTTCAGATCGCAGGACTTTTTTCAACAGCGATCGCACAGTCTGGGATGGTTTCGCTCCCTTTTTAATCCACTCGTTGTATTTTTCCACGTCGAGCTTGATCTCCGCCGGGTCACTGATGGGATTGTAATGCCCGATCAGGTCGATAAAGCGTGATTCTCTGGGTTTCTCACGGTCAATCGCCACAATTCGATAGAAGGGTCTATGCTTGGTTCCGGCACGGGTCAATCGTATGGCTACCATGGGTGTTTCTCCTCAATTGCAAATAGAGAATTTACCGCATTTTCTGAGAAATGTCAAACCTTTTCATCATGCGCCTGAACAGGGGTTTGCCCATTGTCTTGCGCATTTCCAGGTAGCCTTTCAGCAACCGGTTCACTTCCTGTACGCTGCGACCGGCCCCGCGCGCGATACGCATGCGGCGGCGGCCGTTGATCAATTTGGGCCGACTGCGTTCTTCCGGTGTCATGGAGCGGATGATGGCGATCATATGGGCGATGCTTTTGTCGTCGAGTTCAGCGCCCTGTAAGGCGACGGTTTTTCCCCCCATCTGCGGCAGCATTCCCAGAATATCCTTCATCGATCCCAACCGTGTCATTTGTTCCAGTTGCGCGGCAAAATCTTCCAGGGTGAATTCGTTGCGCAACATGCGCTGTGCCACCCGTTCCGCTTCCCGCTGGTCCAGCTCCTCCTCCGCGCGTTCAATCAGCGACAGCACATCACCCATGCCCAGAATCTGCGCGGCCAGGCGGTCGGGATGAAAAGGCTGCAGGTCATCGGCTTTCTCACCGGTACCGAGAAACATGATCGGTTTGCCCGTGGCGCTCACCATGGAAAGGGCGGCGCCGCCGCGGGCATCCGCGTCCATCTTGGTCAGGATGATGCCGGTAATCCCGACGGCTTCGTTGAACCGCCGCGCCGATTCCACGGCGTCCTGCCCGGTCAACGCGTCCCCGACAAAGAGAACTTCCACCGGGTTCAATCCCTGTTTTAATGCGGCCAATTCCTGCATGAGCGTTGCGTCCACATGCAGGCGCCCCGCCGTATCCGCGATCAGGTAGTCGTAACCGGTTTCACGCGCTTCGCGCAGAAGTCCGGGAACCTGGCGTTCGAGTGAGAGATCCACAGCGGCACGGTGGCAGGGAGCGCCCACCTCACGGGCTACGGTCTCGAGTTGATCCGCCGCAGCCAGGCGCTTCGGGTCCAGGGAACTTAACAGCACGCTGTCGCCCCTGTGCTTTATGAATCGCGCCAGTTTCCCCGCAGTGGTGGTTTTTCCTGTACCCTGGAGTCCCACCAGCATGATGACACCGGGCTTGCGTTGCGGGCGGGCCAGTTCCTTGCGCGTTTCTCCCAGCAGGCGCGTCAATTCGGCCTGCACGATTTTCACCACCTGCTGGTAAGGCGTCAGGCTTTCACGCACTTCCTGACCCATGGCGCGTTCACGCACATTGGCGATAAATTCCTTGACCACAAGGTAATTGACATCCGCTTCCAGCAGGGAAAGGCGGATTTCGCGCAACGCCTGTTTCATGTTCTCGTCCGTGACCTTGGCTTCGCCCTTGAGATAGCGCATCACCCGGGTCAGGCGTCCACTCAGATTATCCAGCATGACGATTTTCTCCTCTCCGATTGTACCACAGGGACCGCGGCGCCCAAACGCCCGGGAAAACGGATGATCAGGCCGAATGGATCCGGGGTATGGTCCAGTCCCCCTTCAGGTACCAGATCCCCATCAACAGCGCGGCCAAGGCGTTGGATACCAGCATGCCCCACCAGATCCCCAGGGCGGCGCCGGGTTGTCCCGGCCCACCAAGCCATATCACGGCCAGGTAATACACCAGCGGTACCCGGAAAATCCAGATGCGCGACAGATTGGTAAACATGACCGGAAGCGTATGCCCCGATCCCTGGAAAACGCCGTTCAGCAGCACCACCAGCGCGAAAAAAATCACCGAAGGCGCAACCAGTTTGAATATGGGCCCGCCCAGGGCCATCACTTCCGGATCGGCCGCGATGAAAATGCGGATAATCCAACGCCCGGAAAAAGCGGTGATCAACATGGTGGGCAACAGCACCGCCAGGAGCATGCGTAAGCCGCGACTGACCGCCAGGCGCGCCCGGACCACATTCCCCGCCCCCAGGTTCTGGCCCACAATCGCCGTAACGGCCTGTGAGACTCCCAATGCGGGCATCATGAACAGGTGGACCACCCGCGTGGAAATGCCGTATGCCGAGACCACTTCCGTGCCGAAACGGTTGACGATCCCCATCAACACCAGAAACCCCAGAGAAGCGCCGGACATACCGATGGACGCGGGAATGCCGATGCGTGTCATCAACGCAAACAATCCCCGCGCGGGCAGAAGGTGGTTCAGGGTGAGGAAGAACTTCCGCTGCGGGTTGAACATCCGCCACAATCCCATAGCGGACGCTACGGCCCGGGACATGACCGTGGCCAGGGCGGCACCGATTACTCCCATGGCCGGCATGCCGAACCAGCCGAAGATCAGGATCGGATCCAGGATCACGTTCATCGCGGCGGAAATCAGTTCAATCCGCAGGGGTGAACGGGTATCGCCATACCCGTTCATCACCGCCCGATACACAAAAAAAGGGAACGCAGCGGGCATGCCGATTACCATGATGCGGTAGTAATCCAGGGTCGGCTGCATTGCCTCGGGCGGTGTCTGTAACAACACCAGGAAATCCCGCGCCCAGGGTAACCCGATAACCACGAAAAAAAGCGAGAACAGCACCATGTAGAACAGCAGGTTCCCAGCCGCGCGGCGCGCCCGTTCCGTGTCACCGCTCCCCATGTATTGGGAAACCAGGGATGTTCCGGCAACGGCAAATCCCATTCCCAGTGAAACAATGAAAAAAATGATGTTAAATGAGATCACGGGCGCGGCCAGGGCGACGCTGCCGAGTTTGCCCAGCCAGAACGCATCGGCCAGGTTATAAAGGGTCTGAACCACCGATGCCAGGGCCAATGGGATTCCCAGACTGAGAATCGCGCGGAGCATCCCGCCTTGCAGCATATCGACTCGGTGTTCAGCGGCCATGGCTTCCCATTATACCCCAGTGAGTGGTTCGTCCAAAACCGGCTCAGTCGGCCAAGTTTCGACAGGCCCTTTTGCGTTCACTGCAGGCATGGTATATTTCAGGCAGAATGTCAGAAGAAAATTCCGCAAAGCAGCAGAAGCAACGGCTGTCATTCGGTGTGCGGGGCATGACCTGTGCTTCCTGCGTACGCCGGGTGGAAGAGCAGCTGTCCAGGACACCGGGCGTGGATTTCGTTTCCATCAACCTGGCCACGGAACGTGGATTCGTAACCGGATCCGCAAGCCTGAACATGGAAGCGGTGGAACGAAGCGTACGCGAAGCGGGATACAATGTCGTGCTGGAACCGCCGGGAGAAGATTCCCTGGCGCTCCGTTTCCGGCAGGCGCGAGCGAACCTGTTTCTGGCATTGGCAATCACCCTGCCGGTAACGGTGCTGATGGCCCTGCACATGGCGGGTATCCATGTTCCGGGCATGCCCTGGATCGAACTGGTTTCCGGGCTGGTATTGTGGGCAGGCCCCGGCCGCGGCACATTGCGCAGCGCCTGGATCGCCCTCGTTCATCGCCACACCAACATGGATTCACTGGTCGTGACCGGCAGCGCGGCGGCCTGGGTCACCGCGCTGATGAACGGCCTGGGTTCAACGGTACTCTCATTCGGCGCACTGGCCACCATGCTTCCGGCGTTGCATCTTACCGGACGCTACGTGGAATCCCGGCTGCGGCGCCGGGCGGCGTCCGCAATCCACCGCCTCATGGCCTTGCAACCCGATGAGATCGACCTCATCCACGCAGAAGGCGTGATCCGCGTCCCCGCTGACAGCGTCAAACCCGGCGCGCGCATTCGGGTTCGATCCGGCGAACGCATCCCGCTCGACGGCATCGTGGAGAGCGGCAGGGGGCTGGTAGACGAGGCCATGGTGTCCGGCGAACCCGTTCCCGTTCCCAAGCGCACGGGGGACGAAGTCATCAGCGGCACCATCCTGCAATCCGGTTCCATGGAAATCACCGTAACCCGGACGGGCAAAGACACTTTCCTCGCGCGCATGATCCGCCTGGTGGATGAAGCGCAATCCTCCAAGGTGCCGATTCAGGCTCTGGCGGACCGGATCACACTCGTCTTTATTCCCGCGGTTTTTACGCTGGCCCTGGCCGCAGCCGCGATATGGCTATGGAAATATGCCGAACTGCAGCCTTTGCTCGCAGAAGCGGCGGACTGGCTGCCCTGGGTGATCAGCGAAGCCGGCGCCGCGTCAACCGCGATCTTTGTTCTGGTGGCGACGCTGGTAATCGCCTGTCCCTGCGCCCTGGGCCTGGCCACCCCCATGGCCCTGACCGCGGGAAGCGGCGCCGCAGCCAGGCGCGGTCTGATCATCCGCGGCGGAGAAGCCATCCAGGCCTCACAGAAGCTGGACGCATTGCTGTTGGACAAAACCGGAACCCTGACCCTGGGTCACCCCGAAGTCGTCGCCACCAATCTTTCCGCGGAGATGATCGGCGTGGCCGCAGCGCTGGAGCGACATTCCATTCACCCCCTGGCTGAGGCGGTTTCTCGCTACGCCGCGCATCTGCACGCGCCTGCGCCGGAGACAACAGCGGAGATCAGAGAAGATCCCGGATCAGGCATCATGGGCATGGTAAACGGCCGCCCGTTCTTTCTCGGGCGCCCGCAAGACCCCGCTGATTACCCGGATTGGGTCCAGTCCGGTTACACGGTCATGGAATTGCGCTCCGGCAACCGCGTAGTGGGGGGGCTGGCGGCTGCAGACACGTTGCGTGAAGACAGCGCCGCAGCCGTGGCCCGCTTCCGTGCGGAGGGAATCCGCGTCATCATGGTGACCGGCGATCATGAGCACGCGGCCCGCGCGATCGCCGCGGCATCCGGCATCAGCGAAGTTCACGCGGGATTGACTCCGGAAGACAAAGTGGAAGCGGTTTTGCGTTTGCAACGCGAAGGCCGGCTGGTGGGCATGGTCGGAGACGGCCTGAATGATGCCGCCGCGCTGAAAACGGCGGATGTGGGAATCGCCGTTGGCGAAGGAACCGACCTGGCCATGGAAAGCGCGGACATGGTCATCGTTCGCGGAGGCCTTTCCCGGGTTGCGGATGCAGTCGATATTTCACGCGTCACTTTCCGCGCCATCCGCGGAAACCTGTTCTGGGCTTTCCTGTACAATCTGCTGACGATTCCGCTGGCCATGGCCGCCCTGCTTCATCCGTTGATGGCTGAAGCGGCCATGTTTTTCAGCAGCGCCACCGTGATCCTGAACGCAGCGCGGATCCCCGGCCGGGTCAAAAAAAGATTGTCCGCGTGAGGATTCCGCAACGCAAACCGCGGGTTACGCATTTGGGCCAACCGGCTCCGGCCGGAGCGGTTTACTGAAAGGAAACGATTCGCCTCCGGCCGGAATCGCTCCGGCCGGAGGCGGAATCACAACAAATATCAGGCGTCAGTTGCGCGCGAAAATTGTTTTCTTGCTCTCTTTGTCTGAACCGGAAACATTCGCCACCACGGTGACGGCATACTGCCATTCAGCCGCTTCTTCTTCCGTAGCGAAGCCGGGTTTTTCATCCCGGAAATTGTAAGTGGTATTGGAGTCGACATAATCCAGGGTCGTGTAAGGCGTGCCCCAGTCATTTTCACCCGCGCGGCGGCGGTAGATGTTGAAATGGGTCAGGTTTTCGAATTTGCCGTCGTTGCGGGGATCGGTTTTCCAGTTCAACTCATTGATGTAGCGCCGCAGGAAAAAGCCGCGGATCAGTGAATCACTGACGCTGGCCTCGGTGGGCTGGAAGGGCGCGTCGATCACTTCGACCGTCACGGCCTTGTGCCCCATGCGATTCTGCGCATCCGCCACATAGTAGTGAATCGTGTAGAAGCCGGGACTCTGGAACGTGTAGTTAAGATTCTGACCGCTTTGCCACAGGGCCAGTTTGTGATTGTACCAGGTATGCTTCTTGATTGATGAGCTGGATTTTGTAACCTTACCGGAAAAATTAACGGCTTCCTTGGTGATAATGGTGGCAGGAACGTCTTCAATGGCGACAGTGGGGCCTCCCGGCTCCTGGGAAATCTTGCGGTACCATACCGATGTCGCACAAGAATCAGTCACCCAGTCATTGCATCTGCGATCAGTCCAGACACAATGAATGTCTCCGTTATCATCAACATCGATCTCTGTACGGATCGGGTAACGGGAAGTACTGTCCACTTGAATGGTGGGAGATACCACTTCGTTGGAAAAACGAATTGCAACGGGAAGGAATCCATCCGCATAACCCGTTTTATTGATGGCATAGGCTATATCGTTTTTCCCGATGGCCAACCCCATGAAATCAGCGACACCAGGGCCGATGACGGGCTTGGCCTGCCATTCGCCGCCCACTGGCTTGTAGCACCAGGCAGTGCCGCCATTACGGAACGAATAGACTCCGATCAGATTTCCTTTGGAATCGGCTTCCAATTCAGGCCAATAGCCGGCGTCCTGAATCATGACCGGGGCGGGTCCGGGATGCACGGGATGGCCGTTTCGCGGCATCGACTGCCCGGCGATTTTCCAGGCGCTTTCCAAACCGTCCATGAATAGACCATGAAGCTGCCCATTGGCCCAGGCAGTTGATTGATGAATAGTGATACTTCCCCTGACAGGATTTTCCTGATAGTTGAGATAAGCGTATGAGAACATTCTGGCCGGATTGGTCCATGCAGATGCACCCTTGTGCAGAACACTGAACCCGATCTCCGAATCACCAAAAACATATGGGATCCCATCAGGGTGCAGTATCAAAACCTGCCAGGTGGCATAAATATCGCCTGTTTCCGGGTCCAGGGTCGCGCGAGGCCAGGCGGAGTTCACGGAATCCCGCAGAATCATCTGCTGGGTCCATTTGCCATCACGCAGCACGGTATGCCAGATATCGCGAGTGGGTTGAGACACGCCATCCTGGTAAATGATATGGATAGCACCGTCTCCATCTTCCACAATCTGGGGGAATGTACAGGAGAATGCCCGATTGGCCGCCACTTTGGGCAACTGATCCAACGGCGGGTTCCATTGATTGGTCTTGGTATCCAGGAAACGATAAACGATGTTGCAATGAGCTTCACTTTCGCCTTCTTCCCAGGCAACCATGATATTGCCGTCGCTCAAAACTTTTACCACCGGGTGCATGGAGCGATACGGCTCCCAGCCGCCGGAGCGGGAAAGGCTTATCTTTTCCGGATCGTCCGTGGGAACAACAAGCCCGTTGGGCTCAAGGTTGTTCTTCACATCTTCCCGGGCGCCCATAAAGGGCACCAGCAGGAAGGCCAGCAATACTATCAATAATCCCTTTTTCATGTTTTCCTCCTCAAGTAATCCTCAAACGCGCTTACAGGCTGAAGCGATAAACGACTCCCAGGTGCATGCGCAGGGTATCAAGTTTGGCCTCATCTTCGAAGCCTTCGATCTCGTAGGTGCCGAAACCGTATTGCAGGTCCAGGAACAGATCAACCCTGGGAGCCACAGTATAATACACTCCTCCCACCAGGCCGAAACCCCAGCGGGTCACATAATCGGCATCCGGAGCGTATTCATTGGTTTCCTTAGCGTTGAATGCAACTGCCGCCACCCCGACATAGGGCTTGAAATTGCCTTTCAAAGCGAACACGTAACGGGCGCCCAGGGAAATGGGCGCGCGGATGATCTCAGTTTCCGCGTTCACGCCCATGATCGTACCGGTCATGCTCGAATATGCCAGGTCCAGAAAGGCCTCCACACGCGGATGAAACGCATAGATCAGGCGAAAATTCAGACTCAGGGTACTGGATCCATACACCTCTTTGAACACTTCATCCGACATCATGGCCAAACCGATGCCCGCGCCTATGCCCAGGCTGGGTTTCCAGGTTTTTTCATGAACGGATTCGTCTTTCGCTTCAAAGGTGGGAATTACCGGTTCCGCTGCAACGGGTTCTTCTGGTTCAACAGGCCTGGCTTCTTCTACAGCCACGGGCTCGGGCTCAAGTGTTTTTTCCGGCTCCGCAGGCGCAACCCCGGTCAGGGTCGGCGCCGGCTCAGGCAATTCTCCTTTAAACTTCACGAAACGACCGGATTCCGGATCCTGGATCATCACGCGAATGGGCTTGCCATCTTCAAGGCAAACCAGGGAATCCGCCAGTTCTCCGGTCTTGCGGTTCAGCAGCTGATGGGTGATGACTAAATCTCCGGGAACCAGTCCCGAAGTCACCAGCACGCGACCTTCGTATTGCGCTGCACATTTGATGTCCGCGCGCCGGGCATACTTGTCGGCAACCACAAAAACATGATTGCCGGAATCATCACTGAGCACCTGATCCTTTGAAAGAACCACGGCATCATTCTCTTCAAGCTTGAGCCGGTTGAACGAAACAGATTGCGCGCCAAATGTTTCTTCCGCGTCCACAACACCCAGGCGCACGATATCATTCTCTATGGACTGGACAATCGCTTTTATGCCATTGCCAAGGTCGATATCTTCTCCCAGGGGGAAAAGCTCCAGGTCTTGCGGCTCAACTTTCAGTTCAGCCACTTTCAGACGGGGATTGGTCACCCTGGCCACCGGAGTCCCCGCTTCCACCTCGGTTCCGGGAACTACCAGCAACTCCACGGTTCCAGTCTGGGGTGCCAACACGGAAGTTTCCGGAGCCCTTGCTTTGATTTCAGCCAGGCGCTCTTCGATCTCTTTGATCTTTTCCCTGGCCTGGGATTCCGCGGCGGGGCTGCGCTCTTTCCAATGCTCACGTTTCCAGAGGGTCTTTTTCCACTGGTCCAATTCTGTCTCCGCGGCTTTGGATTCGGCATCCATGCCTTCGTTCAACACTACCAGCACGTAACCTTCAGACACAAGGTCACCATCAGACACCTTGATATCTGTAACAGTTCCCGCTATTGCGGTACTTGCCACCGCGGCTGCCGGTGAGAAAAAGGCCACAAAACGCTTGTATTCCGAAAATGTTTGTGCGGCTACTTTCTCAACCAGAACCTGAACACGTTTGGGGCAATCGGGACTTGTTGCTGCATCATCCTGGGCGGAAACACCCGGTGAAAACAACAAGACCATTGCTGAAAACACAGTGAGGCAAACTGATTTCATTCGATCCTCCAAAAACATTTTTTAATGAAATGGTAATATGACCAAGTCAAGGGGGCATTATATAGAAACCCCAAAATGATGTCAATCAATAAAAATCCGGAGAAGTCCAAATTGTCACGCCTGGATCTCATCGAGTTTTGGGTTTGACATTGATGACGGCTTCATTTACAATTCTCAAACTTTATCCTTCTCCACGAGGTGACGATGACCACGAAAAAATCCGCGACTCCATTGTATATTGCGCTGTTGTTGATCACCCTGATCAACATGATGTTGGAGTTACTGATTACCAGGGTTTTCAGCGTGGTTGCCTGGTATCACTTTTCTTTTATGGCGATTTCCATCGCCCTCTTCGGCATGACAGCGGGAGCGGTATACGTCCACATCAAATCAGAAAAATTCAACAGCCTCAACCTGAGAATCAACCTGTTTCGATATACCATATATTTCGCCCTTGCGGTTTTCTCCCAACTGCTGCTTTTCCTCAGCGTCCCCTTTATCCCCGGAGGTTCAATCCAGGGAATCGCGTCCATGACCGTGGTTTTTGCAGGAATCTCAGTTCCATTCTTTTTTGCCGGAGTACTGGTGTGCGTACTTCTGACCAAGTACATCAGCCGCATTTCCAAACTCTATTTTTTTGATCTGACCGGAGCTGCATTCGGATGCATGCTGTTTGTTCCCCTGATGGACCGCATGGATCCCCTGAGTTTAATTCTCCTGCTCTCCGGCCTGGCTTTTCTTGCCGCCCTCCCCTTGAAACCACCGGAGACCACCTGGAGATCTACGCTGACGATCGCCATTCTAGCAATACTGGCCATGGGTGCCGCTGTCGCCAACAACCAGACTCGCACCATGCGCATATCCTGGGTAAGGGGACAACAGGAACCCGCACCACCCTACGAACGCTGGAATTCCTTTTCCCGCGTAATCGTAAAGCCCTATTCCGACCGTCCCTTCGGTTGGGGCCTCAGCCCAGTCTATCTGCGTAACGCGGCGAATGTCCATCAGCAGCTACTGACAATCGACTCCTCTGCCGGCACAGTTTTGACCCGTTTTGACGGAGACCTGACCCGGGTGGAGCATTTGAAGTGGGATGTAACCAACCTTGCCCATTATCTGCGGAAAAATGCCTCGGTTGCCATAATCGGAGCCGGGGGAGGAAGAGATATCCTGTCCGCCCTGGCTTTCAACCAGCGGAAAATATTGGGCGTCGAAATCAACCATGATGTCGTCAACGCTCTGGTGGATACCTACGGAACTTACACCGGCCATCTTGATCGCTATCCTCAGGTACGGCTGATCACTGATGAAGCGCGCAGTTACATCACCCGGCAGAATGAAAAGTTCGACATCATCCAGTCATCTCTTATTGACACTTACGCGGCTTCTTCCTCAGGCGCCTTTGCGTTAACCGAGAACAGCCTGTACACGATAGAAGCTTGGAATACCTTCCTGGATCATCTTTCAAACCGGGGAATACTGACATTCTCTCGCTGGTGGCGCTCCGATATGGACGGGGAAATGTTCCGGCTCACATCCCTTGCCGCCGCGACATTGGAGCAGAGAGGAATCCGGGACGTGCGCCGTCACATGATGCTGATCCGCGGAAACAAAACAGGCAATATTCTCCTCAGTCCCAGCCCGTTTACCGCTGAAGATGAGGCAACCATCACAGAACTATGTGATCAAATGCAGTTTCAATACGTGCTCGGGCCCACCCGCAGCGTCATCCCCGAATACGAGGCCATTACCGATCCCGTTCAAAGAAAGCGGCTCTCCCGGACTATCCCCGTTACGCTCACCCCTCCCTCGGACAACAATCCCTTCTTTTTCCAGATACTCAAGTTCAGCCACCTTTTCTCTTGGGATGAGGCACGCAAATACGAAACCAACGCCAATATCTCCGCCATAGTGGTTCTCTTTATCTGCCTGGGCATTGTCATCATATTTTCCGCCGCCACAATCATCCTCCCCTTGCACCATACAACTCGAAAGACCCCGATCGACCAGGCTTCCATGCGCTGGGGCATCCTGTTCTTCAGTATGATCGGCCTGGCTTTCATGCTGGTCGAGATTTCTCAGCTTAACGTACTCTCCACATTCCTCGGACACCCCACATACGGACTCACAACGGTTCTTTTTTCGTTATTGATTTCCAGTGGTCTGGGCAGCCTGTTTACCCAACGTATCCAGGTCAACGCTTCGGCGGATTCCATGCGCCGACTGCGCGCGACCATGCTGGGGCTTCTCGGAGCCATTTTATTGTACTCCCTCGCATCACCTCTAATCTGGACCCTTTTCCGCTCATCTTCCACTCCGCTGCGAATTACCGTGGCCGTTTTCATGATTTCCTTGATCGGCTTCTTTATGGGCACCGCATTCCCGCTCGGAATGAAAGTAGCCGCTTTGGTTCCAAATGCTCCCACGCAATGGTACTGGGGAATCAACGGTGCAATGTCGGTCCTGTCCTCCGTACTGGCGACAATCCTGAGTATCATGATGGGCATCCAATTCACATTGTTGATCGGCCTGATGTTTTATCTGCTAGCTGCAATCTGCCTGTTGCGATTTTTTCACTCCAGCTGTCGACTTAAGCCCCGGGATGCACAAAACTGAAATGAAGGAAACTCCCGGTGAAGATGTTATTGTCCAGTTTTCCGGCGGTATCGACTCTTTGTACACGGCGTTATTCCTGGGTGAAAAGTACCGGCGTGTCCACCTGCTGACGTTTGACAAAGGTTACCTGCACTGCGGCCTGAACTTCAGCCGCCCCAACGTCAAGCGACTGCAGGAAATTCTGGGGCCGGAGCGCGTGATCTTTCAAATCGTCGACATCCGACCCCTTTTCCGTGAACTGGCTCTTTCCCAACTGCGGCGCAACGCGCGCGACTACGGCAACGAAATCGCCTGGTGCATTCCCTGCCGGGCATCGATGGCGCTTTCCTGTATGCTGTACGCCCTGGAAAACGGCATCCCGGCGTTTACCGACGGCGCCAACTGGGAACAGGCGCCGGGACGGGAAACCATCCTGGTCACGGCGGACAACTATCCCGGCTACCTGGAATTGATCCGCGACTTTGCCGCTGATTTCAAGGTGGACTATTTTTCGCCGGTTTACGCATTGAACTCGCGTCAGGAACGGCGCCGGCTGTTGTTGGAGAAAGGGTTTTTCATTGACTGGAACAGCCTCGACGTCAACCGCCCCAAGTCGGTGTTCAACCTTTTCAAACCAAGGTATTACCGTCGCTACCAGCCGGTCTGCCTCTCCGGGTGGCTGGCCCACTGGAAACGCAATATTTTCCATGTCCGCGAAGATACGACCCAGGAGCGGGTGCTGGACTTTATTGCTCCACGCCTGGAGCGGATCCGGCGCGAATTCTTTCCCGCCTATTTTCAGAAACGCGGTCTTGCGCTGGAAGAGATCCTGGCCCGTCGCCCTCACGTGAAAAGTGAAAAGTCAGGAAAGTAAAAGCAAGTTGAGTTCGGGAAAAGAAGTAGGGCGCAACAAGGTGTGCGGTAGGGCGTTTCTCTGAAGATCTGTAGGGCGATCCTCTCCCGTACGGGAGGACGCTCCCAAACACGAAATCCCAAACCAAAATGCACAAAACAAAAGCAACACAGTCCCATACCCCGTTGCCAATCGCCACTTGCCAGGTTCCCCTTTTTTCAGGTGAAGGGAACAGGGAGCGCGGGTGATGGCGCGGCGGGGAGTTTTAGTGATGGGGAGCCTAAAGTACGGTGATGGAAAAGCCGGGGCCGGTTCTGAATGAGGAATAAAGCGCGACTTGAGGGAGTTGCGATAGTAGAGGTTAGGGGGGAAAGGTAGTCTTTTCCGCCTGCTTTATTTATACGTTTATACGCACCGGCCCCAAATGGTTGCGCTTTTCATTGTTCCCGTATGGGTATTTCACTTTTCACTTTTTACTCCTTGTTCCCACCAGCCGTGCAGCTGGGCCAATACCGCGCTGATCTCCTGCAGAACTTCCTCCAGCCGCGCGCTTCCGTGCCCCGAACGCCTCAGGCGCTCACGCGCCGCATCCAGGCGGCGACGGGCGGAATCGACCCGTTTGTCACGGTCCGCGAAACGCTCAGCCAGGCAGCGTTCAAACCATCCATCCAGGTCGGCGATCATCTTGCGCAGGCGCTTTCGTTCGACCGGGTCCGCACAGTTGGAGAGACGCTTTTCAAGCGCGTCGATCAATAAGACCAGCACCAACATGAAGTCTACAGGCATGCCGGTCACCCCCCCCGTTCACAGGCCTGGAGACATTGCTGCATCCGTTCCAGCGCCGCGGCCAGGCGGCGCGTTGCCGGCCAGAGCCCGCGAGCGGAGCGCAGGTTGCGCATCAGTTCGTCATGGGTGGCCGCCAGCTCCGGCAATGCCTGCGCGGCCTGATCGAGCAGGGCAAGCACATTGTCCCGTTGGCGCAGCAAATTCATGCCCGCCCTGGCAACCCGTTCCCGGCTTGCGGGTTTTTCCGGCCAATTGTCCGAGACCTCCCAGCGAAAGCGCCGCGCGTAACATCTTTCCACCCACATCCGGCAATCCCACAGATCGGCCGCCAGTTGCCGGCACAAGGTGGCGAAAACCGGCTGGTTGACACGCATCAGGCGCCGCACCAGGCGAAACGTGCCGATCCCCCGTACGGCATGCGGGATGGTACTGACCAGGCCGGCGGCTATGGCCGCACCCGCAGGCGAAATCCATGGCCGGTCCCCCAGCTGCAACCCGGACAGATCCTTGCGTACCTGCTCGGCCTGGCGATCCAGCGCTTCCAGGGAATCCTGCTTGACCAGGGATTGCAGCAATTCCGCATACGTTGCCAGGTAGGCTCCCGCAACCTCACGGTTGCGCCGGCGCGCTTCGCTGAAAACCCGGGGTTCCAGGTCATCCGCATTCACCTGCGCCAGCGACCGGCTCTCGCGATAGCGCAATTCCCATTCCGCGTCCAGAACCTCCTGGTAAACCTCCTGCAATTGATTTTCCAGCCTTTCGCTCATGCGTGAAAAACCGCTGAAACGCTCCTCCATGCGATGCAGGACGCAACCCGCACACGCCCCGGCAATCCAGGCCAGCAGCAGGGCCCAGGCAACGATATGCGTCTGGCGGCGAAAACGGGCCCGGGAAGGCCCGGGGCCGGCGAAAAAAATTCGCCGGCCCCGGGTGGACGCACGGTCCTGGAGACCGGAATATTCGACTCGCTTCGGGCCGGGATTGCCGCGAGCGCATTTCACCCGCCGCCGGCGCGCCCGGCCCGTTTTCTTGCCAAAAAGCGCCGGATACCCGCTGCGCTTCAGGCGGAACCATTTTATGACTCTTCGTGCCTTCATGTGCTGCAAGCCCGGCCGGTCGCGTGGATTCTGTTTCGCCGCCCGCCGTGATCCGGCACGGAAGCGGTCGGCCGCAGGTGATGCTGATGAACGAAATTCATGAAGCGCTTGTATTCCACGGGGCGCAGGTTGAAGAGCTCCAGCACGTTGCGATAGCGTCCGCGACGCAGGCGCAGGGCGCGGTCAATCAGGCGGACGACTTCCGCGCGGTTCAGGTCCCGGCTCAGGAAAGGCGCGCGCACGGCGTTCCAGAAGCTTTCGCCTTTGCACAGGCGTGCCCATACCTCATCCACGCGCGTGCTGTTTGGGGAAGCGGCCAGGTCCCGGCAACGTCCGTTGTCAATCAACATACGGATGCCTTCCGCACTGACCGGACTTTGCAGCAGAATCCCCACCCGTTTCAACACGGTAAGCAGCTCGCGGATATTGCCCGGCCAATCATGCTGCAGCATCGCTTCCCAGAAACCGGGGGTCAACTTTTTGCCCTTGAGAAAATGCCGATGGCTTTCCACGAGCTGGCGGATATCCTGTGGACGATCACGCAACGGCGGAATGTCGATCTGCAGGACCTGGATGCGGTAGAAAAGGTCTTCGCGAAAACGCCCATCCATCACCATTTTCCGGACATCCCTGTTGGTGGCCGAAATCACGCGCACATCCGATTGCTTCTCGCGCACCTCACCCAGGGGACGGAACATCCCGGATTCAAGGAAGCGCAACAACTTGGCCTGAAACGAAATCGGGATCTCCGTGATTTCATCCAGGAATAAAGTTCCTCCCTCGGCGGCGGAAACCAGGCCTTCACGATCATGGCGCGCATCCGTAAACGCTCCACGGCAATGACCGAAAAACTCCCGCTCGATCAATTGTTCGGGAATGGCGGGAGTGTGAGCCACCACAAACGGGCCCCGGCGTCCGGAGTACTGGTGAATCAGCGCGGCTACGTGGTTTTTCCCCACTCCCGTCTCACCGGTCAGCAGGACGGGCTCGTCCTCAACCGCGTAACGCTGCACCTGATCCCGCAATGCGCTCACAACCGGACTTTCGCCGGTGATGCCGTCAACACCGAGTTGAGATCGGCGAATATGTTCGATGACTTCCTCCATGATCTCAATGATGACCTGGAAAGCCCGCCGGTCTTCACTGGAGAACACCCTTGATGATCCGCTGTCGATATAAAAAAAACAGGATGAATCCATGGGATGGATCATGACGCAGCCAATGCCGTCAAACGGTTCTGAAGTGGCCGGTGAATCCGGCAGGCCATAGCCCGCTGCGGGCTCTACGCATACGGAAGTTCCGCTGCGCAGGCTGCGCATGACCGCTTCGCGGCAGAATCCGCTGGCATCATCCAGGCGGTAGCCGTTGATTTTTCGTCCATGGTGCCAGAGAATGCGGCCGTTGCGGTCGTATACCATGGCCATGGAAATCCTTTCCCGATCGAGCATCTCCTGAACCTTGCGCTTGATTCGCCGAACCATCTCCCCCTCCCCGGGGCGTTGCGACAAGATGTCGTTGAGAAAATCACCATGCAACATCAATGCCAGCTTCGCTGAAATGGCGGAGATCCGGGGAAAAGCGGAAAAATCTGTTTCGGCTTGCATCCGGAACCGGCAGCGAGTGTAACTATTGTTGACACACAAAAGCATATTCAGACAGATAGCCTTGATAAACCTGGTTTTCTTGTCACACGCATGAATGTAAAGAATTTTTACACTCCACACCGATGATTCAAAACTCCGTTTGCAACAAGGTTACGCAAACACCCGGCCTGTAACTAATTGTTACAGTCCCTGATTTGTTTGAATGATTCCGGCCGGATTGCATGATCGTGAAAGCGGATGTGGCCGGAGGGGAACAGAGAAATGGGGAGTTGAGAATCCGTCATGAATCCCGTAGACTGATGAAGCGCGGGGGTCTTCCCCTCACGGAAAACCTGCCGCGGGGAGGAAAGATGGCCATATCAGCGATGAATCCGGCAACCGGGGAAGTAATCCGGGAGTATGCACCGATGACTGCGGCGGAGGTGGAAACCGCACTGGAGCATGCCCTGGCCGCGGCCAATCATTGGCGGTTGCTGACCGTCAGCCGGCGTGCAAACGTGATTCGGGCCGCGGCGAAAATCCTGTCTTCGCGCGTGCGGGAATGGGCGCGGTTGATGACGTTGGAGATGGGAAAACCCATTGTCCAGGCCGGATCGGAAGCCGAAAAATGCGCCTGGGTGTGCGAATACTACGCCCAGCATGGAGAGGCGATGCTGGCGCGACGTAATATCGGGACAGACGCCCGTGACAGTTATGTCCGATACGATCCGCTTGGCGTCATCCTGGGCATCATGCCATGGAACTTTCCCTTCTGGCAGGTGTTTCGCTTTGCCGTACCCGCACTGATGGCCGGCAACGCGGTTCTGCTGAAACATGCCTCCAATGTACCGGGTTGCGCCCTGGCGATTGAGGCCATCTGGAAAGAGGCCGGACTGCCGTCCGGACTTTTTCAGACCCTGCTGGTGGGCGCGGAAACCGCCGAATCCCTGATTGCCGACGCCAGGATCGCCGCGGTCTCCCTGACCGGGAGCGAAGCGGCGGGACGCCGCGTCGCGGCCGCGGCCGGAGGCGCAATCAAGAAAGCGGTCCTGGAACTGGGGGGCAGCGACCCTTTCATCGTGCTGGATGACGCGGATCTGCAAGCCGCGGCGCAGGCGGGCGCGATTTCGCGCACGATCAACTCGGGCCAGAGTTGTATCGCCGCGAAGCGCTTCATCGTGGTGGAGTCCGTGGCCGACGAGTTCGTGGAATTGTTGCGCCAGTCCCTGCTCAAAATGCCCGTGGGTGATCCCATGAACGAGAAGACCGCAGTGGGACCGCTGGCGCGGGACGACCTGCGGCGCGAACTTCACCGACAGGTGACCGAAACCGTGTCCGCGGGTGCGACCGTGCGGATGGGTGGAGAAATACCCGAAGGCCGCGGCTTTTTTTACCCGCTTACCCTGCTGGATCAGGTCACGGCGGATATGGCCGCGGGCAGGGAAGAAACCTTCGGACCCGTTGCCGCGGTGATGCGCGTAGAAGCGGAATCCGCAGCCATACATCTCGCCAATTCGTCCCCTTATGGCCTCGGGGCCTCATTGTGGACGCAAAACATCGAAAAAGGTCACCTGCTCGCGGCCCGCATCGACGCGGGGAGCGTATTCGTGAACGGAATGGTGAAATCGGATCCCCGCCTGCCTTTCGGGGGAGTCAAATCCTCGGGATACGGGCGGGAACTGGCCATTGAAGGCATTCGGGAATTTGTCAACACCAAGAGCGTGTGGATGGATTCCAGGTAAAACCGCCGCTCGGCGGAATCGGTCAAGGAGATGTCGCAAATGAATGTGAAAAGAGACGCGCTGAAGCTCAGGGAAATCACGCAGAATTTCATTCAATGGACGCAGAAAGATGATCCGGCGCTGGCGAAATCACTGGAAATGATCAGCGTTGACGGCCGCCGCGAACTGGGCGGCGTAATCGGAAGGTTCATCAGCGGGCCGGGAGGAGTCTCCGATCCCGCCGTGCGCTTACGGGTACGGCGACTGGTGGGCCGGTTGCACAAGCCGGAAATCGATATGCTGGTGACTCTGAACCGGACGCTTGATTACATGGACCTGAATGCGGACGGGAAATTGGATGAGAACGAGATGGAATTGTGCCTGCAGTTGTTCGAGCGTTTTTCCGGCATCATTTCAGCCAATCACACCCTCTCGGCGATTGAATTGGAACTGCTCTACGCGGTTCTGCGTTTCGCGGACCGGAACCAGAACGGTCGCCTGGAAGAAACGGAACGCAAGCAGTTGATGAGCGAGATCCAGGGAGGGCGTTCTTTCCTGCGGCGCCAATTCAGCGACAATCCTGAATTCCGCTCCGTCGCCGAAGCGCACCAGCTGAGTTTCTAAGAAATAAAGTTGGAGAGTTGGAAAGTTGGAAAGTTGGAGAGTTGGAAAGAAGGAGACAGGATGCAGGAGACAGGCAGTGGATAGTTGAAAGCAAATTCTTTTACAACTGTTTTAACTTCTTCCCTCTTCAACTCTTCAACTTTCCAACTCTTCAACTTTGCATCGACAGGAGGCAGGTGTAGCGGTTCTCGAGCCGCCCCGGAGCCTGTCATCTGTTTCTTTGAGAAATCCGGGCTAAAAACGCCATCCCAGTCCGGCTCCCAACGACCAGCCGCCCGGCTGCACACGCCGCCGTTCCAACACCGCATGCGCACTCCGGTAGCCGATCCCGGCCACAAGATGAATGGCCCGGAAAATCCGCCGCTTCAAGTCGACCCGCGCCCGCCATCCCAGGCAACTTCCGTTGACCTCTTCCATATTGGCTCTTTCTTCGAACCAGACCTGTTCCACCCCGAGCGACAACGACAACTGCAAACGCTCGCGCAGGGCATACTGCCAGCCGATTCCCAGGGCGGCAAAACGCTGATATCCCCATAGATTCACCTGGATCACGGGCAACGTGCCGGAGAACCCAAACGATGAAAAGGACGCCCACACGTTCCAGTTCCTGAAAACCGTTCCGGCCAGGCGGATCTCAGGCGTCAGATGCCAGCGTCCGTAAGCCCCGGCAAAACGGGAGTCCGCGCAGCTCAAGGCATTCAGCAGCAATTCCAACTCGATCCGCTGTCGCCTCACCCCGGCTTTTTTCCGCGCTGCTCGCTTCCAGAGCGCGCGAAACGATTCCGGGTATTCGTCGTGTTCCCGGCCGGGAAGCCCGATCAGCGCAACCACCCGGCTCAGCAGGGATTGAATGACCAGAGGTGATTCCAGGCGCATCCAGCGGATGTAGGCGCTTTCCAGAAGCGCGCGGCCTTTCACCGCATCCGCCTGCGCCAGGGTTTCAGCGCGAGCCAGCAGGTCCAGGGCCCTGCGGGAATCATTTTCCAACCGGAAAACATTTTTCGCCTGCGCGATCAGGTCCAGCGCTGCAGCGTCATCATCCGGCGGCGCACCGATCAGCCAGGCGCCTGCCACCAGCAATACCAGGCAGCTTCGGCCCCAACGCCGCGCCGTCATGGAGTCACCTCCAGTTCCACCCATTCGGATTGCCCGAAAAAACGCCCCGCCGGCCCGAAGCAACGCACTTGATACGCGTACCGGTTTCCTGCGGATACGGAAGTGTCGGTCCACTCGAGCCCGCCGCCGGACAACCTGGAAACCGGGATCTCCGCGACCCGGATGGTCTCGGTGTTGCCGAAGCGCCGGTAGAGGGAAACCGAACGTAGATCCAGTCCGGCGGAATCCACCGTTAGATCCAGATGGACATATGGATAGCGCAGAATCCAGCCCTCGGCATGCATCACCTGCGCCGTAAGCGCGGCCCGGAGCGGAGAAGAGAAAGCCGTGTACGCCTTGACGCACACATTGGATTCCGGCATCACCTCGATCAGGTCGTCCCAATCCACGCCGTCGCGGCTGATGAAACTCTGTCCCGAAGAGGCCGAAGCCGCTGAAGAATATCCGGTTTCCGGGTACTCAATCGGGATCGGATAACGCGTGCCCGGTGTTCGGAACTGCACGGCCACCGCGAAGCGTTCTGCTCTTGCAATCGGTACCGGGATTTCCAGGGGAACCGTTACAAATCCGGCGTGGGTCCGCTCACCGGCCTGCTCCAGGAAGAGCTGCCCGCTGGAGGGGTCAACTCCCTCCATATGGCGATAGATCCGGATCAGGTAGGCGGAATTCGAGCCGACCAGGTAAAAACCCACCGCGGACAATTCTCCGTCTTCTTGCGCGCGAAACACATTGCTTCCCCATGCCATGGCCGGCATGTCGGCCGACGATGACGGGCCCACAATCGAAACCGCTCCCAGGGGGTCGTATTGATAAACCCTGGCGTAATTGTTCAGATCCTCCAGTTGCGGCACCCCCATGCGGGGAGTAAAGCCGGTATCGTAATAAGACATGTAAAAATAGCCGCCGTCCCCCCACTGCTTTCCCCAACTGTTGCGCAGAATGAAAGCACCGTTTTCCGGCGCGATCTCCAGGAAGCGGAAACGATCATAGTGGTCGTCCCAGCCCACAACAATCACGCCGTGATTGAAATCCGGTCCTCCGGAATAGTAATGGGACGCGGTCGCGGAATTGTAACTGCTCGAATCATATAAAATGCTGGCGTAAAACGGCCCGTGCTCCACCAGATATCGCTTGAGCGCGTTGTTGTCCCGGCTGTTCTGCCGGGGTGGAAAAAAACGCAGCTCCTGAATATGCTTTTGCAAGGGCAGCTCCAATGCGTTCGCGTCATCCCCAGAGCCATAGGGAGAATCCTGTTCGCTCACCGGTCCGGACCAGCGCAACAGGTAGGCGGCATTCATCTGCCAGTTGCCGCCACTGTCTTTACCGCTCTCGTTGTGCACGTCAAAGCCGTGATAGCGGTAAATATGCCATTCAGAAAGGTTCAGGGCCTCACCCGGAAGCAACATGGATTCCAGCATGCCCATGGTGGCGAATGCCTGGCAGGCAGGATATCCATCCTGATCGCGGACCGGGGACAGGCGACCGGACTGGCGCAAATCAAAGCGTGCCGGAAGAGCGGCGCCATCGTCCACGGAGGCCAGGTGAGACAGGTCCAGGGGGGAAGGAACGGGCCGGGCCAGGCGCGTATCTTCCTGTAACTGCAGACGGGTTTTCGGCGAATCCGTGCGCAGAAAACGCACGAATTCCGGGTTCAGGGGAGCGACCCGCCATTTTGTTTCCGCAGCGAAAAGGCGGGAAGAGATCAAAACCGCAAAGAATGCCAGGCAAAACAAGCGCAACCGGAACATGGACACCTCCACTGCATCTGCATGAAAGGACGCGACAAAGAGCGGAGTGGTTGACCGGGCATGCCGCCGGTCATCCGGATTTTTCGCTGACCTGCAGGCCGTCGCGCCCGGTCATGCGCATGGAGTAGACTGAAGAGACTCCGGGTTCATTCATGCTGATCCCGTAGATGTAATCAGCCGCTTCCATGGTTTTGAAGTTGTGGGTGATGATCAGGAACTGGGTCTGGGCTTTCAGCTTCTGCAGAAACTTCAGAAAACGCTGGATATTGGCTTCGTCCAGGGAAGCGTCGACCTCGTCGAAGACGCAGAATGGCGAGGGTTTGTATTCAAACAAGGCAAAGAGGAATGCCAGTGAAGTCAGGGTTTTTTCGCCACCGGACAGCAGGCGCAGACTTTGCAGCTTCTTGCCGGGGGGTTGGGCGCGGATCTCCAGGCCCGATTCCAGGATATCATCCGGATCAGTCAGGACCATTTCCGCTTCCCCGCCTTCAAAGAGAATCTGAAAATTTTTCAGAAAGTAACCGCGGATTTCTTCGAATGCCTGCATGAAGCTCTCGCGGGATTCTGCGTCGATACGGCGAATGGCTTCGTTCAGGTCTTCGATCGACTTCATCACATCTTCTTTCTGCGAAACCAGAAAACCGTGCTCCCGGGCCAGGATATCGTATTCCGATTCAGCAGAGAAATTGAGGCGGTTGCTGTCCCGCATCCGCGTCAGCCTTGACTGGAACTCGTCCGACTCCGCCTGCAAGCGGTCCAGGTCCATTTCCTTCCATTCCTCATCGGGGGTGAGCCTTTCCAGGTCCGCGTTCAATTCCTGGAACGCGATGTCCTGAAGGCGTGCTGTGTCCTTCTTCAGCGAAGACACCTCAATCTCGAGGCTGCCGCGCTCGTTTCTGGCTTCATCCAATTCGTGGCGCAATGCTTCCAATTCACGGGTACGCTCCCGCAGGCGCTGCGAAATCTCCTGAAAACGTTCTTCACGCTCGCGGATCTCTTTTTCACGTTCTTCCCGGTTGCCTTCCAGTTCATCCGCTTCCCGCCTCAGCGCCAGCGCTTTTTCACCGGACTGGGACAACTCCTGTTCCAATCTGGCGGTTTCCTCTTCACGCGCCAGCCGCTGCGTCTCCAGTCGACGCTCCGCTTCAGTCAGGCGCTGCAGATCGGCCCTGCGGGAACGCAATTGTTCGGCTAGCAGGTCTACCCGGCCCTGGGACTGCAGCAATTCCTTCTCAATCTGCGCCGACTCCGCAATCGCTGCTTTCTCGGCTTCGGCGGCGTTTTCCAATCCGCTGCGCAACCCTTCCATGCGTGTGGAAAGCTCTTTCTGGCGCAATTCTTCTGTCACAAACGCCCGGCGCAGCTCTTGCCGCTCATCTTCCAGCAGGTGGATTTCAGCCCGGCTGCGTTCCACCCGTTTGGCCAGTGCGTCCCGGTCCCGCTCCAGCGTTTCCAGGCGGGTACGCCAGCGGGTCACTTCGCCGCGAGCTTCACGCAGGCGGCTTTCCAGTTCCGCGCGGCTGGACCGGATCCGATCCAATTCACTCTGCGCCGCATCCTTCTCGCTGGAAAGCCGGGTCAGCTTCTGCTGCCATTGCAGGCTTGACTCCTGCGCGGCGCGGATTTCGTCCATGACATCGAGAATTCCGCGCTCTCGATCCCGTACCAGGATGCCGTCGCGGGTGATCACAATACCGTCCAAAGTCACCACGTTGATGCCGTACGCCTCAAAGAGCCGCAGGGCGTCTTCGAGGTTCCTTGCCAGCACGCCGTCACGCAGAGAGGATGTAAACGCCGCATCTTTTACGGAAAAACGGTCCTTGACCCGGGCCAGCACACCGGGTTCGTTTTCAATGCCCGGCGGCAGCGTGTCCCTGCTCTCCCGCCGCAACCACAATCTGGGTCTGCGACTCTTGAGGGCGTCGGCGTTCTGATTGAGCAGGGGCGCGGACATCTCTTCGTAGTAGAAGTTTTCCAGCCAGCGGTGATCATCCTTTTCCGCCTGGATCTGCTCTTCGAGCATTCCCGCGGTTGCAATTTCTTCGTCGCCGCTTTCGGTCTGGCTCAGGCGCTGCCGCAATTGCCGGTACTTGTTGATCTGGTTCTCCAGGTTGCGGATCTCTCCGGAAGCATTCTGCTCATCCAGAATCAGTTGCTGCAGTTTCCCGCGGGCGGCTTCGAAGCGGTTGCTTTCCACTTCAAAGGCACGGCTGCCCGCCTGCTCCTCTTTCTGCGCCTGCGCCAGCCCCGCTTCGGCCGCCTGGATCTCCCCGGCATTCAACTGGGCGTCCAGTTCGGTGAGAAAAGCCGACTTGGTCTCGATCTCGTTGTCCAGCCTCCCCGAGCGCTTTTCCATTTCGCGGATGGTATTTCCCAGCCCCGACAATTCATTCTGCAGGCGAAACGCCGCGTCCCGCGATTCTGCATTGCGAGCCGCAGCTTCGCGGATGCGCAGCTTTACGGCATCCAATCGCTGTGAAATCCCCCCGCTCTCTTTACGCGCCTCAACCAGGCGCGCTTCCAGTTCCGCCACTTCGTTCGCCGCCGCCTCGGCCTCTTTCCCCCGGACCTCCTTTTCCTTGACCGCACCGGAGCGAAGCGATTGCAATTCGCGGATGCGTTGTTCGAGAAACGATCGCCGCTGCTCCAGTTTGTCCGCCTCGTTGCGCAGTTCCTGTACGCGGCGTTGATTCTCGTACACCCCCTGCTGTTCCTGTTTTAATTCGCGGTCCAGTTTCCAGCGGTTTTCTTCGTCTTCCAGCGATTCTTTTTCCCGCCCGGCGATCTCGACCGCCAGGGATTTCTCCTTGTTCAGCAGTTTCTCCAAGCGGGTGCGCGTAGCGGCAAAGGCCTCCTCCAGTTCCCCGTGGCGGCGGAAAAGCAGGGTGCCCAGCAGGGCGGCGCGCTTGTCTTTGAACTCGCGGTAACGCCGGACGTAGTTGACCTGGTTTCTCAATTCCTTCAGGCGCAATTCCTTGTCCGTGCTTAGCACATCGAGGTTCTCCAGGTTCTGTTCCGCCACAACGAGTTTCTGCGCGGTTTCCTTTTTGCGTTCCAGGTATTGCAGAATCCCGGCCGCCTCTTCGATGAGCAGGCGCTTTTCACTGGGTTTGAGCGAGATCAGCTTATCGATGCTTCCCTGTTCAAAAATGAAGTACTTGCGTTCTCCCAATTGCATGTCGTAGAGAGCATCCTGGATGTCCCGGTTGCGGCAGTACTTGTCGTTGAGAACATACTTGCTTTCGCCGGTGCGGAAAAAGCGGCGGGCGATATAGATGTTCTCACCCTGCTTGACAAAGTACGCGCCCACTTCAGCCATCCCCAAGGGCTTCAACTGCACGCTGCCGTTGAAAATCAGGTCCTCGTTGACTTCGCCGCGCAGGTTTTTGATCCGCTGCTCTCCCAGTACCCAGAAAATGGCGTCGACGATATTGCTTTTCCCGCAACCGTTGGGCCCCACAACAGCGGTAATGCCCTGGTGCAGACGAATCACGGTCTTTTCCGGAAAAGACTTGAATCCCTGCAGTTCGAGTTTATCCAGATAGATCATCATGGAGAATTTCCGATAAAATAGCACAATCGATGGGGGAAGACAATCATGATTCGGAATCCAGCACGCGCAGGACTTCCGCTTCCAGGCGCTCGACCGCCTCCGTCACATCAACCTGGGCAATGATTTTTCCGCGGCGGAAAAGAAACCCGCGCGCACGCGAAAACGCCAGTCCGAGGTCGGCTTCCCGGGCTTCGCCCGGACCGTTGACCTCACACCCCATGACCGCGACAGTCAAGGGCCGATTTGTCTGCAAGCGCTCCAGCCTGGCTTTCACTTCATCGACCAGGGAGATCAGGTCGACCGACGTACGCGCACAGGTGGGGCAGGATATGACCTCGATCCCGGTATTGCGCAGGCCGATGGCGGCCAGCAGCGCTTTGGCCACGCGGACTTCACGCAGCGGATCAGCGGTCAGGCTGACACGGATGGTGTCGCCGATGCCTTCGAGCAGGAGGGCGCCGATACCCACCGCGGATTTCACCTCGCCCTCCAGCCCCGAACCGGCTTCCGTTATCCCCAGGTGAATCGGGTAATTACAGGTTGCCGCGGCCAGGCGGTTGGCTTCCACGGTTTCCCTGACCCGGGAAGATTTCAGGGAAATCTTGATGCGGGTGAATCCCTGGTCTTCAAAAAAGCGCACATGCTCCATCAGCGAGTCCACCATGGACCGGGGCCGGGGAGTTTCGCAATCGCGAAAACGTTTTTCCAGCGAACCGGCGTTCACCCCGATGCGGATGGGAATATTCCGTTCCGCCGCAGAGCGGATGACCGGCACCAGGCGCCGGCGATCGCCGATATTCCCCGGGTTGATGCGTAAACCATGCGCCCCGGATTCAAGGGCCGCCAGCGCCAGGGAAGCGTCGAAATGGACGTCCGCGATCACCGGCAGGGGAGAATCGCGAACGATGCGTGCGAAAGCGCCGACCGCATCCGCTGCAGGCAGGGCCACGCGCACGATATCGCAGCCCATGGTGGCCAGGCCGCGGATCTGTCCCAGGGTGGCATCCACATCGCGGGTATCGGTATTGGTCATGGACTGGATGGAAACCGGATGCTTCCCGCCGATGCCCACGCTTCCGACAAAAATTTCCCGTCGCATAAGGGCATTATAGCAGATATGCCGGACCGGATTCACCCAAGACCGCAGAAACCAGGTTAAAAGTTTAAGGTAGGGGCAATTCGTGAACCGCCCATTCTGAATAAGGAATAACGAAGAAGGAATAACAGGACCTGCATTGTTTTTTGCTGCAGGGCGATTTTATTCATTATTCCTTATTCTTTATTCAGAGTGAAGCGGCAAGGCGGGCGGCCGAAAACCTCCGAAGGCATAGCATCGCTATGGTTGAGGAGAATGACCGAGCCCAACGCCGCCGATGCGGCCGGATCCGCCATTGCAGCAGATCGCAGTGAAAAATTCGGGCTATATCGCCAGAATCTTGATACTTCCGTTTACGGTTTTTACCTTGACCGCGTGATCGCCCTTGCCGACCACGCCGTGAACGGACTTTCCCACCAGGCGCCTTTCCACTTTCAACTCAAAATCGCTGCGCACGGCGCCGTTGAGCGTATCACCGCTGACTTCAAAGTCCGATGTCCGGGGAATTTCGAGTTGAATCGAGCCATTCACGCTGCGGGCGTTAATGCCGCCGGCCAGGGATCGGGCCACAACCGCCACGATGGCGCCATTGACGGTGCGGAACCGGCCTTCGGTGAATTCTCCCTGCTGACGCAGGGCGCCGTTGACCGACTCCAGGCTCAGCTCTTTCAAATCTCCCGAGGCGCGAACCGCCCCATTCACGGATGTCAGCGAAACGCTTTGCAACCGTTCCGGCACGATCACCCTGAAGTTGACCCAGGCGCGGGTGTCCCGGCGCAACCGCTTCACTTCCACGCGCAAGCCGTTGTCTTCGAGCTTCATGCGCACATCCACTTCATCCAATTCTTTTTGCGTGGGAGCCATTTTTTCCAGGTCAACGCGGATCTCGTGGCGCTTATGTGTGGACAACTCAACCGAGCCGTTAATGTTCTCCAGGATCAACGCGCCGCCGGGGGTTACGGGAAACACCTCGGTGCCGCGTTTGACCGCGGGAAAAAGCATGACTCCGGAAAGGATAACGATCAGCGGCAACAGCATCCGTTTCTGCATCATCTCAATCCTCCTCTATTTTCCCTTAACGCAGTCGCAAAGAAAAAGTTCCCGCGGCATTGCGCGGCCAGCGGGAATTACCGCATAATAATAGACCATGACCTATTACCTGGCATTGGGTTCCAACATGGGAAACCGCGGTCGCAACCTCGAAAGCGGCATCCGGTTGCTGGAAGCGCAAGGACGGGTCGGAAGCGTATCCTCCGTATACCGCAGCCCGGCCCAGGGAATGCCGGCGGATTCGGCCGATTTTTTTAACCTGGTCCTGCGCCTGGATTCAGAACTCGAACCCCGGCAATTGCTCATGTGGATCAAAATTATGGAAGCTTCCATGGGACGCGACCTGAGCCCCGGTCCGCCACGCTCCCGCCGCCTGGATGTGGATATCCTGCTCTGCGACAACCGGGTATTGAATACGCCGGAACTGACCATTCCCCACCCCCGTATGCCGGATCGGGCCTTTGTGCTCTTTCCCCTGGCCGAGATCGCCGCGGACGTGGTGCATCCGGTCCTGAAAACAAGCATCCGGACTCTGCGTCAGCGCCTGGACAACAGAGAAGGAATAACGCGCGTCGGTGATCCGCCGATTGTCTCCGGCGCGTAATCTTGGCGCTCAGTTATCCTGGGGCGGATCGGTGGTGAACACCAGTTTCACACTGCCCCGTCTTCCCAGGGAATAAATCGATCCGTGGGTGACTTCGGCTTCCCGCACCGGCTCGCCATCGCGAAACACGCCGTTTGTCGATCCGGCATCACGGATCCACAATTTGCCGGCTTTTTCAAATAACACGCAATGCCGCTTGGAAACGATCAACTCGGGAATCACGATCCGGGCCCGGCCGGGGTCACGGCCCACCGTGGTCGTGGCCAGGTGAACCCTCTGGGTGCTGATACGTCGCCCATCCACCATGATATCGACCCTGCCCCAGACGGGGTGATCAGCCGGATCTTCCTCCGGAACCAGGTCTTCTTCGTCTTCGCTTTGGACTTCATCTTCCGTAGTCGTATCCACTTCCATATCGTTTTCCATATCCATTTCCGCGTAAAACGAATGCCGGCGCCGGATCAGGATCCCCATGCCGACAATGGCGCCCACCAGCAGCACCAGGGCGATTATCCAATACACATTCAATTGCATCTGGCCTCCTTTTGCCCGTTATTGGGGCAAAGCACCGACCCGGATCTTATCCAGGGCTTCCAGCATTTCTCCGGCGCTCTGGAACCGGTGCTCGGGTCTTTTCTGGATGGATTTCGCCACAAAAGCATCCATATCGGCATCGATGCCGCCGCGCCGGGAAGACGGCGGCAGCCAGTCCTTGATTCGCTCGACCCACTTCTGCGGGTGCTCCGGATCCCAGGCGCCCGCGTCAAAGGGGATTTCGCCGGTCAACATCTCGTACAGGGTGACTCCGGCCGAAAACAGGTCGGAACGCACATCCACGGGGCGGCCGCAGAGCTGTTCGGGGGCCGCATACCAGGGAGTCGCCATGATAAAGCCATCCACATTGTGCGGATGAATTCCGGCAATTGCGGCGATACCGAAATCAGAAATCTTGAGTTGCCCCTTTGCGGTAAGGATCAGGTTGCCGGGTTTGACATCCAGGTGCACGATGTTGAAGCCGTGGGCATAACGCAGGCCGCGCAGGAGCTGTTTCATGTTGATGACCGCTTCCCGCACACCCAGGAATCCCTGACTGCGCAGAATATGCCGCAGCGACTCTCCATCCACGTACTCCATGACCATGACGTAGTGGTTATCCAACTCATAAAAATTGTAAATCGATACGATATTGGGATGACTCAATTGCGCCTGGGTAACGGCTTCCTTTCTGAACGCCTCCAGGCTTTTCTGATTTTCCAGCAGGTGCTCGTGGATTACTTTCAACGCCACCTTGCGATGCAACACCGTATCCATGGCGGCAAAGATCGTGCCCATGCCCCCGCTGCCCACCTTGTTGAGGATACGGAAATCACCGAGGACGCTTCCGACCGCAATCATTTGACCCCGACCCGAAACAACCTGCCGTCCGTGGTGACGGCCAGGCGATCCGCTTTCAAGGGTGACAACACGATATGCGCGATGCGCATGAAAACCGATTCCTGAGGCAACCCCACTGTCCGGCTCTCCCCGTTCAGGTCATACAGAGTCGCCTTGTCCGCAGAATAGGCCAGGTATCGTTGCGCGGATACGGCCTCGGCTCCCAGGGGCAAGCGGAAAGAAAAAATGGGGATCACCCGGGTTTCCGGTTCCTTTCCGAAAGAAAAGCGGCAGACACGCAGTTGACCGTCCAGCTTCACGAACAACGGCAACAATACATCCCGGCCTTCCAGTTTGATGGAGTGAACCAGGGGTGTAACCCCCTCGCCGATGGAACATTTTCTCAGACGCGGGGGCACCGCCGGCAACAACGGGTTTTCCACCAGGAAAAAACGCCCGGCATCTGCAAAGACGAATACATCTTCGGTGATCAGCACCGGCTTCAGCGGCAGGCTGAGCCCGCTGATGAATACGGTTCGCGTGGAAGGATCGATTCCATCTTGCGAATCGTGGGCGCGCAGGCGCAGCACCGGAATTTCGCTGTTGCCGCTGTAGACTGCGTATCCGCCCGCAGCAGACGGATCCTGCCGCAGCACCACCCGTTGCCCCGCCGGACTGGGGATGAGTTCATCTCCGGAAGGCAATGTCACTGCATTCACCTGATGGGGATTTCCAAGGTCCAGCAATTGAAACCCGTTGCCGACACGAAGCCATGCGCGCTCATCCGCAAAGAAAACCAGGCGGCGGGGATCCGCGCGCAGCAGGTCCACGGTATCCATGGACAAGTCGATCGGTTCCAATTCCAGCCGGCTTGAGTGGTCGACTGCATTCAAGCCCTGGATTTCATGCGCGCGCTCGCCGGAAACGGGTATCCCGGCCCGGCCTCCGGATGAATGAAAAAACAATGCCCACAGCAGCAGCAGAAGTACGCAAAGACCGATGCCGAACCAGAAATAGGGAAAGCGGCGTTGCTGTTCAGAAGCCGGCAACACCACCGTGTTCTCCAAGTCGACCAACGGTCCCAGGCGGACCACCAGGACCGTGATGTTGTCCATGCCGCCACCCTCGTTGGCGCGCCGGATCAATCCCCTCACCGCGTCACCGGGATAATAAGACTCGGCATACGCGCGGATCACGTCATCCGTGACATGGGTGTTCAGGCCATCCGAGCATAAAACCAGGATGTCTTTCTCCTGCAGCGGAAAATCGCTGATCAGTTCAGGCGTGAATTCATCCCGCGCACCCAGCGACATGTATAGAATATTTTTCTGCGGATGGTCGCGGGCTTCCTCTTCGGTAATGCGCCCGTCTTCCACCATTTTGGCCACGAAGGTCTGGTCCGTTGTCAGGCGCCGGATCACGCCGTCACGAACGAGGTAGATCCGCGAATCACCGACATGGATGATATGCAGGCGGTCATTGTCGACCACGGCCGCGCTGAAGGTGGTGCCCATGCCTTTCTTGTGCGGATCCTCCTGGGCCTTGCTCAGGATGGTCAGGTTGGCCTGGCGCAGGGACTGCAACATCGCATCCGCAATCGCCGTGCCCTGTTTGCGCAAGCGCTTGAAATGCGCCGTAAAACTCTGCGTCCCCAGCCTGGATGCCACGTCTCCGGCCTGGTGCCCCCCCATGCCGTCCGCGATGATAAAAAGATGCTCCTGGTCCCGGATCTGCTCACTTAGATAATGGTCTTCGTTGGTCTGGCGAATCCGGCCGATATGGCTGTCACCGTGTGCCGTGATCTGCATGCATGATCCGCGGGACAACTCCTCCCGCCCCTTGGCAGTTATCTAACACAACGAAAATCAAGTGTCAAATAGAGTCTGGAGAGAAAAGAAGTTGAGGGAGTAGGGGCGACCGGCCGGTCGCCCATGAACCGGGAAGAAATTCAAACCACGGAACACACGGAATACACGGAAGGGGAAGACGGGCCAGGCG
>OBLN01000025.1_pt1 | contig 51847 bp, 54 predicted proteins | sample 1519301 | NCBI WGS metagenome assembly OBLN01 (sample SAMEA2452533, study PRJEB22499) | sediment metagenome | reverse complement strand
GCCATAAGCCATTATTTGTACTTAATTAGTAATAAATGTTTAGTTAATGACTATAATATGAGTGAAATTTAATTTCACCTTAATAAAGGTGTCAAGTTTTTCCTGTAAGACAACTAAATATATACTTATTAATAAAGACGTTTATGGGATAAAGAAAAGCTGTGTTCAGACACACAGCTTAAAGTACTTCCTGTGCTCTCTTAAAGATAAGCTCTGCAATGAGCTTGTCACTACCAAGAGGCTTTGCGTAGACTATCCTGACCTTCTGTCCGTCAAACTCGATCTCGCCTTCGTTTGTCTCAGGGTCCAGCTTAAGGAACTCCGGAATATCCTCGGTGAGGTGAACACCGGATGCCATGAATATAGGTGTTGCAGCTATTTTTGTAACATCTGTGCCTGCAAAGGAATGAAGTGCTTCCTCTACTGTGGGTTTACTGTGCTCCACAAAGCCTATTTTTATAACATATTCTGGATGCTTCTTTGAGATCATGTCGGCGATCTCGGTGACTACCTGATTGTTGTATGGTAATTTGCTGCCGTGTCCAATAGCTAAAATTCCAATCTTTTCACTCATGATATGTCCTTCCTTGTTAAGTAGCATTAGTAATAAAGTATATATGTCTTTGCAAAAGTAACACGTGTAAATTAAAAATGTTGTTGAATGTCAAACACAATATTGTAGCTTCTGCTATAGCATAAAATGATTATTGAACCCGGTTCAAAATACCTGTCCCCTATTAAGGTTCAGGGTCTTTAATTTGGTGAAGTGTCCATCAAAAGTAAAAAAAGAATCGTCCGTTATAAGATAAAATGAAGTCATTGAAAAAACAAAATTTGCTAATAAAAAAAAGTACTGTGTCAATGACACAGCTTAAAGTACTTCCTGTGCTCTCTTGAAGATGAGGTCTGCAATGAGCTCATCACTGCCAAGAGGTTTTGCGTATACGATCCTTACTTTGTTTCCGTTAAGTTCAAGTTCACCTTCGTTTGTCTCAGGGTCCAGCTTGAGAATTGCAGGAATGTCCTTTGTGATGTGGATGCCTGATGCAAGGAATACTGGCGCTGCAGCGATTGTTGTTACTCCGGTTCCTTCAAAGGACATGAGTGCCTCTTCGACGGTAGGTTCGCTGTTCTCCATGAATCCTGCCTTTACAACGTATTCAGGGTGAGCCTCTGCAATCATGTTTGCGATCTCTGTAACTACCTGGTTGTTGTATGGTAATCTGCTGCCGTGTCCAATAGCTAAAATTCCGATTTTTTCACTCATAATGTAACCTTCTTTGTAAAATGTAGTATTATTCTTAATAGTATTTGTGTTACTTAACGGGGGTAGTAGGGTGGTTATGGGATATAATGTTTTTTGTTTATACTGCATTTGTAACGGTGTGATCATTCATTGATCATGAACTCTTTCTTCCCCGGCATACACATACAGATTTCTCCCTCTCACAAAAGCCACCAGCGCAATCCCTGCCTTCTCCGCCAGTTCCACAGCCTCCCGTACAGTGGCACCCTTACTTGCAATAAGAGGAATGCCTGCGTTCACAGCTTTTGACACCATGGTGGATGCCAGTCTGCCGGTGGTCACGAGGGCGCATTCTGACAGGTCAGTGCCTTTTAGAAAAGCTTTTCCAACAACTTTGTCTACGGAACATGCTCTCCCCACGTCCTCGCAGAAAAAGAGTACTTCTCCATGGTTATTACAGATTATGGATGTGTGCGCTCCTCCGGTCCTGTGCCATATCCTGCCTACTTCTTTTAGTTGTCCTACTGCACGGATGATGGCATCGGTAGTGAATTGAGTATTGGAGTTATTGTGTTTAACAAAATCCTTGCGGTATGATGTTGTCCCGCATCGTTCAAGATGTGTTAGTTCCTCAAGTTCGGGAGTATTAATTTCAATTTGGCAAAAAATGGATTTATTTTCTATCCTGATAGAATCAACTTTCATATCAGGTTCTATGAATCCCTCGCAGACGAGAAATCCCAGTGCAAGCTCTTCGAGTTCCTGCGGGCTTGCAAAAAAAGTGGTTATATGAACGTTATTCACGAAAAGGTCAAACCTTTCCTCTACAATAACGTCCACATTGATTTGTTGTTTACTGTTCTCAGTGATTTCCAGGCACTTCATGGGGACATAAAAGGGAGAGGAAATGTTATCCTCATCCTTTCGAAAGACTTGCGTCTTCCTGTTCCTTTCTGAGTACCAGTTCTCACTCATGCTTCCTTTTTGGCCTTTACCTTTGCAAAGAGTTGCTTGAGGGTGTCCTCATTGCTCTTTGTTTCAGGGAATGGTGAGTCTGTGAATGGCTCGAAGTATACAGGCACATTATCGAGCCTGTAGAACGTACCGTCACATTCCATAGCATCAATTACACCAGGCAGAACTACATCTGCTGCTGTGGTTGATGGGCATGGTGCAATATCCAGACAGATCATTGGTATGTCTGCAAGGTACTTTGCACTCTGTGCAGGAATGTGGTCCATCAGGTCTGCTGACATAACAAATGCAGCATCGACATCCTTCTCCCTGAGCAGGTCCACACAGGTTGTCTCACCAGGGTTGTACCTTGGGTAGCCCTTTGTGAAGTCAAGACCGAATGGGTATCCGTAAAGGTAGGATGCAATCTGGTTGAATCCTGCTACGTTACAGTGACCTCTGAGTGCACCGATGTTACACTTGGTGTAATTGTTCATCTCTTTGACGAAGTTCAGTGCGATCTCAATGTTCCTGTGCTTTCCGTATGAAGATGATACACCAAGACCGACGTAGATAGCGACGAAGTTTGATTCCTTCATCATCTCAACGGTCTGCTTCATCACTGAAATTGGGATTCCTGTGATCTCTTCAACGGATGGATGTGGTTCCTTTCCGTTAAGGATTGTGAACATAGCACTAAGGAGCTCATAGTCCGAGTTAGGCTTAAGCTGAAGATGCATGTCTGATGCAGCGGTTGTAGGTGTTTCCCTCGGGTCCACAGTGACCATGGTCCTGTCAAAACGTCCTCTCTTGGTCCAGTATCCTCTTGGGAAGACACCATATCTTGACATGTGTCTTGGCATGGATTCCAGTGCGTTGACACCCCAGTACACGATCATGTCCGCTCTGTTCTTTGCCTGACCGGCGGTAGCTCCTACCATACCGGATTCCTGAATACCCATAACAGTTGGTCCGTGGCAAATCGTTGCGTTTGAGTCTGCTATTCCACCAAGATATTCAGCAATGTGAAGTCCTACTTCCTGAGCTTCACATGAAGTCTCACTTCCAAGGAAGAAAAATGGCTTCTTTGAATTTACAAGGATGTCTGCTGCCATCTCCAGTGCTTCGTCCCAGCTTACATCCTTTACCTTACCATTCTCTCTTATGGTTGGTTTCAGGATTCTGTGATGACTTACAACTTCCTGGAATTTGGCGTTACCCATCTTACATGCGTTCTGGACATCTATTGTACCGTTCTTTTTATCCAGATCTATCTGAACGTCGTCACATGAACCACCGCAAACAGGGCAGATAATGTTCTTATAGACCATTTTATTCGCCTCCCATGTACATCTTCAGGACAATTTCCTCCGCGCTGAGGATCTCGTCGTCTGTAGGTTCAACAAAAACAGGGCTTCCCTTGTAACGTGGTGAACCGGTTGAGAATGTGTCAGGCTCAACAACTACATTTGCCCAGATGGACCTTGGTATGAATACCTGACCTGATCTCATTGCTTCAGTCACTTTTGTGCTAACTGCAACTGAGTATTTTCTGTCTCTTGATATGACTGCCACTTTCTCAGGGCATCCAAGATATGCGAAGTCTTCTGCACACATCCAGCAGACTGCACATTCCTTTGTGTAATCGTCGGTATACTTGCTTCCGCCTTTTGCAAGTCTACCCTCATCGATCGTACTACCTGTATTGAGTAATGCTTCCATGAATATCACCTCACAGACACTCGTTGTTGTCACAGGATACATATAGCGTACCTTTTCCCTTTTGTGGGATGGCGTAGTCGCCTGTGAACTTCTTGTATTCTCCAGGGCACTCGATGTCGTTGAACTTGAGGTCAGACTCAACGTCTACAAGCTCAAATCCAGGGGTGAATCTTTCAATACATCCACCGACAACAATGGTACCACCGGTCATTTCTGCTCCAACGGTTCTGACAGCGTTTCCTTTTACAACGATAAGGCCAGAGCTAATGCGGATTCCGCAGAAGTGCTTTACATTACCGTTTATAATTATCTCTCCGCCACTAAGACCGCCGCCAACCTGGCTTACTGCATCTCCATCAACAGTGATGCGTCCGCCGGTCATGCCTTTCCAGCTACCGCGGTATGCGCAGCCAACGTGGTCCTTTGTATTACCTTTAATGTGGATGGAACCGCCTTTCATCTCCATTCCTGCCCATGATTCAGCGTCACCTTCTACGATGATCTCTCCGCCTTCCATTGCAGAGCCGACATGCATTCCTGCAGAGCCTTTGATAAGGACTTTGCCGGCTGTCATCTGTTGTCCGATACGCTTGACCCTTGGGACGTCTCCATCTATGATGATGGTGGTATCTTCTGCTGAGCTTCCACCGTTCCCTTCAACTGTAAAGAAATCAGTAAGTGGGTACTCTGCAGGTCCCTGCCATACGAGTACTTTTCCAATCTCATCGGCAGTTTTTCCGGCAAAGTTGTCAGGTGTGACAACTTCTGCCTCTACGGTAAGGTCGAAATTTCCTATTGGTTTAAGAATTACGTCTGCCATTAAAATCACTTCTCCGCATTGACCTGGATCGGTGTTGGGTTTGCAAGGTACTTTTCTGGTGTTGGATATCTGTCAAAACCAATTGTGTAGTACTTGAACCACTTCTTTACATCTGCAAGCATACTCTTCTCATCGTCTGAATCTACTGCAATGTCAGTGTAGAAGGTATTCTTCTCAGGAATTGCAACGATCTCACCCATCTGGGATACGACTTCTCCTGCCTTGATGGTGTATGCAGCGTTCTCAAAGCCTCTTATGATGCTCTCATAATCGTTGACCTCAAGCTTCTTTGGATCGATGTTGTAGATAGCAACGTCACCGTCTGCACCGACACCAAGGGTACCCTTCCTGTATGACATTCCAATTGTCCTTGCAGGGTTTGCACGGGTAAGGATGGCAATCTCGTTAAGTGTCATTTCCCTTGTTTCTCCGCCCAGGCCTGTTCTGTCCTGTGCCCACTTGTGACATTCTGCGAATGTGTCCTCTCTTGCCTTGTTGGACATAAGCCATGCAATGACCTGTGGGTATTTTGTGAATGGTCCACCGTTCGGGCTGTCGGTTGTCATGATACTCTTCCATGCGTCCTTGACGTAGAGGAGTACTTCAAGACCCATTGCCCACTGTGAACTGTGTATTGGGTTGCTCTTCAGGTATTCGAATGGGAGTACACCTGATCCACATTCACACTCTACATCCGTATTTGACCATTTGTGGCCGGTAAGTACGTAGAGGTCGTGGATTGCAGGACCGTCACCGGTCATTACTGTTGCGTCACCGAAAGGCACACAGCCACTGTCCATTACAACGTGGTCGTTGCTGTTGACGTAGTCAGTGATTCCTTTTACACCGGACTCAAAGTCTCTCCATGATGTACCGCCAAAAGCATTGAACTGGCAGTGCGTGAGGTAAACGGACTCATGCCTCTTTGCATTTCTCTTTGTCTCTGCCCACTCAACATCTGTGTTTGGCTTTGCCTTGACACTCTTTGGTATTTTTAGTGAGTCCCTTGTAATTTCCCAGCATCCCGGGTGACCAAGGTTGTTTGCGTGCAGGTGCACAGGCATAGGGATTCCGAGCTTTTCGTTCAGTTCAGACAGGCTCTTTATCATATCTTCAGGTGTGACCTCGAAGTGAATGTTTGCCTGGTCAAGAGCTCCAACATTCTCTCCCCATCCCCAGTTTTCTACTCCACCAGGGTTGACACATTTTATACCATAGGTCTTGTGTGTCTTCATCATCCATGAGATATATGCTGCAGCCTTGTCGACATCTCCTTCCTTGAGATATCTCATGAGGAACCAGTTGTTACCCAGTACAAGGTATCCACCCATATCCAGCATAGGTGTTGAACGCATTTCCTCATGTGTGTGGCGTGCTTCCATTGGTGGGACAGCTGCCTCAAAAACAGTTGTGTATCCCATTTTGGAGTACTCGTATCCTCCAAGATAAACTGAAGGTACAGTGTATCCTGTTCCTGAATGTGTGAGTGGTGTTCTCTTCTGGTAGTGCTTGTAGTGGTCCTCTGGCCTCATCATCCTACCAGTATTGACCTTTGCTCCTGCTACGTGGGAGTGTGAGTCAACACCACCGGGCATAACGGTCTTGCCCTTTGCATCAATTTCCTTCACATCTTTCATGTCTGCGCCGGAAAGCTGAGTTACGACCTTTCCGTCTTTGATGAAGATGTCCATAATTTCCCCGTTAATCTCATTGAGGGGATCGTAAACATAACCGTTCTTGATTGCAATAGTTCCTGCCATTTTTATTCCTCCCTTCTCTCAAGTGTGATGGCACTTACCGGGCAGATCATAGCACATGCACCGTCTGAACCACAGAGATCCTGGTTAACGACCTTTGCCACACCATTCCTTACTTCAAGAATCTTCTTGGCATCAACTTCGTTAAGGTATCCAGCTCCAACGTTATCGTCGGTTGCGTTTACAGGACAAACAATAACACAGTTTCCACAACCAAGACATGCATCTTCATCGATGACAAGTGTGGAGGTGAGTGTAGGTCTCTTCATTTCAGCATTGAGAAGTTTCTTCTCTAGAAGTGCTTTCTTATCAACTTCAGGAATAATGGCTGTTTTTGTAACAGTAATTGCTTTGACAGGGCAGGCCATGTCACATGCACCACAATAGATACATGCATCAGCACGCTGTGCTATCTTGTCAACTCTCTCTCCTTTATCCCAGTCAGGGTTGAACAGTGCATTACATGGACATGTGTCTACACATGTGCGACAGGCAGTACAGGTGTTCTCATCCCTGAACCATGTTCCATCAAATGGCTTTTCTACACTGATAGCTTCAGCAGGACAGACAGCCTCACACCATCCGCAGTGTATGCAACACTCGGTGTCGATCTTTGTCTCACCGTCAACACTTGCGGTTCCATCGTTTGCAAGCCACTGTTTTACTTCAATGCATCCCTGCGGACAGATTTGCTCGCAAAGTCCACAGTGAACACAGTTGTCATTGACAGTTGTGTCTTTAAGTGCAACGCTTATGTAGCTATTGTCATTTACAGACTCTCCGGCCTGTTCCAGTTCAAGTGCACCTGTTGGGCATGTCTTAGCACAGATTCCACATACAATGCAGAGTTCTGTCTGGTTCTCGAGGAAATCTTTGTCTATAAGTCCTCTTGCTACGGCTCCTACTGAACCGAGAACTAATGAACCTTTAGGACATGCCATTACGCACGTTCCACAACCGATACACTTCTCTGATGTGTATAACAGTTGCTTGTCGTCTTTTACTCCAAACACTACTTCGTTCATCTGATCTTCTCCGTAATCCTGCCTATGAATGCAAATGCTTCCTGGTAGATGTCCTGTAAATGATATGCAGCAGTTCTGCAAATTAATTGCAGATATTGATACTGATGTCTGCTAAAGAACATTTATCAATCGAGCATTTTAATGTGTTTGCGGGCATGAATACGCCTTTTTCAACAAACTTATCCTTTCAGGCAAAAAGCCATTCAGGTTTGCCTGCTTACAATCTTGACTTTAATGATCGCGTCACTATACTTAAACGGTCTCCGGACTCAATGGACCGGAGAATTGTAATTATAGTGACACGTATTTGTTATAAAAGTATCGTTTGTACCTGCTGTTGTTTGCATTTTCCAGGCAGGTTTGTGTTTTCTCTGTCCGGCACAAATTAAATATAATTATGGACGGTGGGGTATTCGGTGACTTTATATACAACGAATCATCCCATATTATATGGGGTATATTATTGGGTTTCAAAATGTTCATGTCACTCTATTTGAGACTATCAATTTTTAATCACTTTTTATTGTTTACGCGGAGATGGGAATATGCCTTTGATGAGTATAATAGGTTGCAGAGAATTTGAAAAAGAAATTGTAGAATTATTAGCAGAAGATAAGACGATCGATCACCTGCTTGTTGTAAATGGGTCACGGTCTTTAGGATTTATATCTGCTCTCAAAAAAAAGGGTTTAATGCCGGATGTACTTTCTCCGGAAAGGATACCCGGCGGTTTGAAGAAAAGTAAAGGGTTCAATGTGCTTGTAACTCTACAGGATATCGATCTATGTAGGTCTCCAATGCACATGAAAAAGCAGACTTACGAAAAAATAAAGTTCTATGGTTTAGTGTCCAATGGTATCCTTATATTCCAGAGTTCATGTGGAGGTATATTTGGGGATGTACTTTCGGATTTTTCAAATAGTCATTTCTTCCTTGAACTTTTATCTTCAGAAAATGAAAATTATGTGGTGGACAAAGTTGACGAATACTTTTCAAACAACAAAGATGTCCTCACCACTGAACTTATAGAACAACATAGAAATTGCTACAATAAACTTAAGGAACAAATACTTTCGTAACACTTATATTGAAAAGCCAGATTCCTGTTTTCTTTTTTTTGAACATTATTCTTTAATAGTTTATAGTACTGGTATGGAGAAATGCAGTGCTTCACTTATAAATGGTGATGCACTCTTGAATCTATAAACATTACAGGGATATCGGAATGGTCTTAAAAGGAAGTGCCTATGCACTTGGTGCTGGTACGGTTATCAACGCAATAGCCACATGGAAAGGTGCGGCTTTTGGTATCGATCTTAAAACATTTGCAGATGTAGAACTATCTGATGATACGTCCGGTATAACAGGAGTTATCGAAGGTATGCCTGATGCTGATACAAAACTTATTGAAAACTCAGTATCCTATGTACTTGAGCATTTTGACGTTGATATGGGGGGCACTGTAACAACAAGATCGGAGATTCCCCTGGCAAGTGGTCTTAAAAGTAGCAGTGCTGCAGCAAACGCATCTATCCTTGCAACGCTTGCTGCCATAGGTGAGGAACTAGATTCCTTTGAAGCCGTTAAGATAGGTGTAAGGGCTGCCCTTGATGCAAAAGTGACCATCACAGGAGCTCTGGATGATGCATGTGCTTCATTTTATGGTGGCTTTGTCGTAACTGACAACAGGGAAATGAAGCTACTAAAAAGAACCGAACATGAATATGATGTATTGATATTTGCACCGGATGAAAAGTCATTCAGTTCCAACACCAATGTTTCACGTTCCCGGGTGATAGCTCCATGGGTGGACATTGCATATGATCTCTCCCTGAAAGGCGACATCGAAAAGGCCATGACACTGAATGGATTTCTGTATTGCAGTGCACTTGGCTTTGATACTGAGTTCCTGATGCGTGCACTGGAAATTGGTGTCAAAGGTGTTTCTCTTTCGGGTACCGGCCCATCTTATGTGGCACTTGTCACCGGGGAACAGGCAGGTGAACTGGAAGATGCATGGAATGACTGTGGTATCAGCGGAACCATGATAAAGACTAACATAAATAATAAGGGTGCAAATAGTATCTATGTCTAAGTTTAAATTAGCGGGGAATACATGTCCACTATCAAAGAAGTACGTGAAGAAATAGAACAGATTGATAGCGAGATCATACAGCTTATTCATAAAAGGGTTGGTATGGCTGCAAAGGTGCTCGAAGCTAAGAAAAAAGAAGGTATAAATATTAATGATCCTTCACAGAACACAGTGGTTCAGGACCGTGCAGCGGATGCTGCAGTAGAATTGAACCTTGATGCTTCTGCTGTAAAAGAGATATTCAATATATTGATACGCATGAATATAGAGCGTCAGCAAGAATTAAGGGGCGAAGGAAATCTTCCTTAGGAGAATAAAATGGTTGATATTGCATTAGTAATGGGTTCTGAATCTGACCGGTCTGTGGCAAACAGGGCAACCGGCGTTCTTGACAACACAGATTATTCATATGATGTCCAGGTCATATCGGCTCACCGGAATCCTGACAAACTGGATGAGTATATTGCACAGAGTGATGCAAAAGTGTTCATAGCCATAGCAGGTCTTTCTGCTGCGCTTCCAGGTGTTATAGCTTCCAAAACAAAAAAACCTGTAATTGGAGTTCCTGTAAGTGCAAAGATGATGGGTCTTGATGCACTGCTATCAACTGCCCAGATGCCTCCGGGTGTACCGGTTGCCAGTGTGGGTGTTGATAACGGTGCAAATGCAGCCTATCTTGCAATAAGAATACTGGATCTGATTCAGTAATCTATTTTATTTAGCTGGAATATGCACTGCTCGTCACCATTTCCTATGGTTTCAAGCACGTCAACTTCCATATCCTGTCCGTAAATATCCAGGATCCTTGAAAATATGCCCCTTGACAGGGTACAGAGTATGGGGTTTAGTTGTGCTTCCTCTTTTCCCCATGGGCAAACATTTCCCTGTATTGTGAAAATAGTATTCTCACTTGCCAACATTTCTGATTTAAATTCAGCTCCCAGCTGGTTTATTATCTGGCAGCACACATCACCTATGCATTCATAGCTCATGTTCTCGTTTTCAGAATCTGCATTTTCCAGAATAGCTTCTACGACCATATCTATCATCTGGTGTATAACAATACTTTTTTGTTCGCCTGGCAATGTTTTAAGCAAGACGGGGATGATCTGTGTAAGCACAGACCTGATCTTATTTTGCAGATTGAGCTTGTCTCTCTCTGCCAGAAGGTCATAATGCATATTCTTCAATTTGAGCAATGAGTTTATACGTGTCAAAAGCTCCATCTTGTTGACCGGTTTCGTCAGGAATTCATCAGCTCCTGCGTTTATACCAGCTATCCAGTCATCCCTTCCAGAAAGAGCAGTTACCATTATTACTGGTGTGAATTGAGTTTCAGGATTGCCTTTGAGTATTTCGCAGACCTGATATCCATTAAGTTCAGGCATCATGACATCAAGAAGAATGACGTCGGGTTTTTCACTATCTACAAGTTCAAGTGCTTCCTTCCCGTTAATAGCGGAAATCACTGTATATTTTTGATCAAGGTATGCTTTAAGCAATTCTATATTCATTATCTCATCATCAACGATGAGTATCTTTGGATCAGGGTTAGAGGATGTAATGATAAAATCTCCTTAATGCATTGTTTGATACGTTTTTGGCTGGATGGCGGAGGGATTTTAATTATTTAATTTTATATTTGATTTTTTATTATATATACGTGATGGCTTTACTGTAGATGTTCAATATTTATGGCATATCTTCAAAGTTATCACTACTTGTATTCTTTAAAAAATGTAAAAAAGTTTTTGAACTCTGATATTAATTCTAGAGTTCTACAATTTTCGCTTTAGAACCTTTCAAGCTTATACCTGCGGATGTGATGTCAAATACAGTGATGTCAAGGGATATCTTCGTACTACGCATCTTAGGTATACTCAGGAAACGCTCATTTTTGCCGGTATACGGATTCTCTTTAACCATTAATTTGACAGCACCATAAGTGGAATAATCTGCTATCTTATGTGTCATTTCATAGGCTGCTTCGTCCATTATGTATAGCATGGTTGTCTTTTGCTTTGCAAGTAAGCGATTGATGGTATCGAACTTGTCCCTGAATTCCTTAGCCTCAAGACCAAAAGCAAGGACTCCTATATTGTCGATAACTGCCACATCAGTTCCTTCGGGTATGAGCCTTACAAGATCAATAAGGTCTATCTCCTCAAGATTGAATCCTTCCTGATCCGGCTTAATGTATCTATCCAGTTGTGTTTCTTCTATGATATCTATTTCATTATCACTAAAATCATCTACTAGATGTGCTTCTCTGGCAATGGATCTGGTTCTGAACTCGATGACCGGTTTTATTTTAAGCATACCCTTCTCTATAAACGACTCAAGTCCAAGTCCTAACATTGCTGCCTGTTCTAACAGATCCTCCGGTGTTTCTTCCGTTGCAACCATTATGCATTTTTTTCCATCCATGCATGACTTATGCAGGAAATGTAATCCAAATATGGTCTTACCGGCACCAGGAACTCCGGTAATTAAAATTCCTTTCCCTTTGGGGTAACCACCACTGATCTTTTTATCAAGATTTGCTATTCCTGTGGGCATTCTTTCCATTTGTATCACGTTAGGCCTGAATAATATCCATATCTCATTGATTTATATTTTATTATGAATAATATTATATAAATATATTCTTTTTTTTGTTCCACTTTATTTATCTCTCCGGGAAGCCTATACGTTGTTTTATTTGTGGTGGATATGACCATTTACTCCTCATTGTTTATGTTACTTTTTTACTTTCTTTCTCAATTCCTGCATACGAATAATATTTATAGATTCAGTCCGAAAAATAAAAAGGGGCTGGATTCCTCATTTCGATTCTTCAGGGTGGGTCCGATTGAGGAATTATTCGAATTCAATTGGCACAATTCCTTATCTTATCATAAAGTCTTAAGGATGTACCTTTTGTTATATCCAGGTGAATGGAACTAAAAGGGGGATTATCGTGAACATTGATCTCAATTTAAAAATAGGGGGTGCAGCGGGTCAGGGGCTGCAAACCACAGGCATGGCTTTAGCCAAGGCATTGAAGAAAAGCGGATTCCATGTTTTTGCAACACAGTACTATCTTTCCAGAGTGCGTGGGGGACATAACACTTTCCAGATACGCATCAGTGACTCTCCTGTTTTTGCAATGAATGAAAACGTGGATATTTTGTTGGCTCTGGACAGTGCTTCTATTGAGCAGCACCTGTCGGAATTAAGCGATGGCGTGGTCGTCGTCGATTCTGATGAAATTAAAGTAAAAGAAACTGCGGATTCTATTTTTCATGTCCCAATGCTAAAAATTGCCAAAGATGTCTGCGGTGATAAGATATATTCCAACTCCGTTTCTATGGGGGCAGTTATTGGTCTTTTGTGTCTTGAGCTGTCAGATCTGGAATCTATACTGAAAACAACCTTCAAAAAGAAAGGTGAGGAGATAATACAAAAGAATCTAGATGCAGTACGTGCAGGTTACAATTATGTGAAAGATAACTACCCTGGCGGTTGTAAATTCGAGATAAGCGATGTAGGGGAAAAAGAGAACATGATGCTGGTCAGTGGAAATGAGGCTGTGGGTCTCGGTGCTCTCGCAGCTGGTGTGCAGTTCCTTGCCGCCTATCCTATGACTCCTTCAACTGGTGTTATGACCTATGTGGCTGCAAATGCTGATAAGTTCAATGTGGTTGTTGAACAGGCAGAGGATGAGATTGCGGCACTGAACATGATCCTTGGTGCTTCCTTTGCAGGTGCGCGTTCAATGACAACAACATCGGGTGGAGGTTTTTCCCTTATGGCTGAAGCTCTTGGGCTTGCCAGCATCACAGAAACACCTGCTGTTATTTTCCTCTGCCAGCGTCCGGGACCTGCCACAGGCCTGCCGACAATGACCGAGCAAGGGGATCTCCAGTTTGCTCTTTATGCTGCCCAAGGTGAGTTCCCAAGGTGTATACTCGCACCAGGCACGCCTGAGGAATGTTTCCATCTGACTACAGAAGCTTTTAACATTGCAGATAAATACCAGATTCCTGTCTTTGTCATGAGTGACCAGTACCTGGCAGATTCTCTATTCACATGTCCGAGATTCGACACTTCAAAAGTAAAAGTGGAAAGGCATCTTCTATCAGATCAGGAATTAAAGGCCAGGAAAGAAGAATACAAGCGCTACGAGTTAACTCCAATGGGAATATCTCCCCGGGCTCTTCCAGGACAGGCAGGTGTACTTGTTGTTGCTGACAGCGATGAGCATGACGAGTTTGGGCACATTAATGAAACTCCTGACAATCGCATAAAGATGAATGATAAACGTATGAAGAAGCTGGAAGTTCTCAGGGAACAAATGCCTGCAGCAAAAGTTTACGGAAATCCGGATGCATCCATTACACTGATAGGTTGGGGTTCTACGTATGGTCCTCTTGCAGAAGTTGTGGATATACTGAATGATGGTGGTAAATCTGTGAACCTTGTTCATTTTACTCATATACATCCGCTTCCTGTTGAAGCAACCCGGAAATTGCTATCAAAAGCCAAAAAGACCGTTTGTGTGGAGAACAATTCCACAGGACAATTCTCACGTCTTTTGAAAGCAGATGCCGATATAAATGTCTCAGAGCACGTGCTCAGGTATGATGGAAAACCCTTCAGTCCGGAATTCATAATTGCTGCTCTTAAGGAAAAAGAGGTGATCTGAATGGTCAGTATGGATGATTATGGTAAATTTGAAACTGCATGGTGCCCTGGATGTGGTAATTTTGGTATCCTTAAAGCTATTAAGCAGGCACTTGTAAATCTGGGACGCTCACCACACGAAGTGTTCATAGCTTCGGGTATCGGTCAGTCAAGTAAGTTACCTCATTACCTAAAGTGCAATGCGTTCAACGGATTGCATGGTCGTTCACTGCCGCCTGCCACAGGGGCCAAGATTGCCAACCATGAGCTAACCGTTCTTGCCGTTACCGGGGACGGGGATTGCTATGGTGAAGGGGGTAACCATTTCCTGCATACTGTCAGGAGAAATCCAGATATAACTATGATAGTGCATGACAACCAGATATACGGTCTTACAAAAGGTCAGGCTTCACCTACAAGTGAAATGGGTATGAAGACAAAAGTCCAGACCCACGGTGTGTTCAACATGCCGCTTAATCCGTTGTCAATGGCCATATCTCTGGATTGTTCCTTTGTAAGCCGCGGGTATGCCGGTAATATTCCTCACCTGACCAAACTTATCGAAAAAGCCATACAGCACAAAGGTCTCTCCCTTGTTGATGTGCTCCAGCCATGTGTTTCCTTCAATAAGCTGAATACTTTTACATGGTACTCCGAAAGGGTTTATGAAATGGAAGAGACTGGTTATGAGTTAAATGATCGTGTTAAGGCCTTTGAGAAATCACTGGAATGGGGCGACAGGATTCCTCTGGGTGTTTTCTATATGAATGAGAAACCAAGTTTCGAGAATCATCTTGATGTACTCGTTCAGGGTCCTCTCTATAAGAATGCCCCAAAAACAGAATTGGTGAATGAATTGATCGATGGTTTCGTCTGACCATTGATTATAGTTTCATTGCTCTCTGGGTAATTTGATAGTGAATGTGCTGCCTTTACCGGCTTCGCTTTTCACTTCAATTGTCCCTCTGTGGAGTTCAACGATATTTTTTACAATTGATAATCCCAGTCCGGTTCCCTGGTATTTTCTTGTCATTGATGAATCCACCTGGTAGAATGGAGTGAAGAGTTTATCCTGTTCTTCCTTGTTCATTCCGATGCCATTATCAATTACAGAGAGCTGCAAAAGTTCATCCTCGGTTGTTACTGCCACCTGGACATGGCCCTTTACCGGGGTGAATTTCACAGCATTGCTCATGAGGTTATAGAATACCTGTTTGAATCTGGTCTTGTCTGCATATATTCTTGTGTTCTTTGAAACCTGGAAGTTGATATCTATGTGTTTTTTCCTTGCAAGAGGGCCGATTATGTTGTACACATTTCTCATGACGTCATTGACATCAAATTCCTCAAAGTGCAGCTCTATTTTTCCGGCTTCTACTTTTGAAAGGTCCAGGATATCATTTATCAGCTCAAGCAGATGCTTTCCACTTGCTGATACATGGTTTGCAAATCTCTTCTGCTTTGTGTTAAGTTCTCCAAAACTGTCTTCCTGCAACATTTGAGAATAGCCTATTATGGCATTCAGTGGTGTTCTCAGTTCATGGCTCATGGTTGCAAGGAACTCACTCTTTGTACGATTTGCTTCTTCAGCTTCCATTTTAGAATAGAGGATTGCTTCCTCCACTCTTTTTCTTTCTGTTATGTCCTCAAAGCTGAAGATTACTTTCGCATCGTCATAGGTATTGATATAGGCTGTTGAGACCAATACATTCAGTTCAAGCTGTATACCATTGGGCAATTCAATTGTGGTGGTTCCTTCTCTTTTATGGATGTTCTTTCGTGTTTTGAATGTCTCTATCATGGCAGTATGGAAGATACATCTGGTACATTCTTCAGTGGTTCCACACCCTTTCCTCTTTGGTGCATTAACACAGGAGAATATCTCTCCTGGTTTTTTGCTGATAGATGCCTCTTTCTCCGACTTTGTTATTCTCATACATTCCTGGTTTATATTCTCAACAATTCCATTCCTGTTCACAAGTATCATGGGTATGGGGGCCAGATCAAAAATAGTATCAAGCAGCTTTGCTTGCTTTTCAAGTTCAAGTTCATTTTCTTTGCGCTTATCAATATTGCGGCTGATCCCCAGAAAGAATTTAAAGTTTCCTTCACCGTCAAGGACTGGATTGATATGCATCTCTACCCAAACGGTAGAACCATCTTTGCATGGCTGTTCCAGTTCTATGGTGCGTGGGACATCGGGGAGAAATCCTTTTTTGAATTTACTAAAGAAAGCATTCCATAGTTCCATCAAGTCCTGAAATGATTGGGGTGTAAATCTGTCTTCAACAGGTAAACTCCTCAATTCTTCAGGAGTAAATCCTCTTAAGTTTTCAATTGAAGGGCTGACATAAAGAGTCTGACCTCTTGCATCAAGCATCCATATTACATCATTTGCATTCTCAGCTATCAGGCGGAACATCTCTTCGCTTTCTTTTAAGGCATTTTCCGCCTCTTTTCTTTCGGTAATATCTGAGCAAACGCCAATTGTTCGGACTATTTCCTTTGTAATATCATCAAATATTGGTATTCCCTGCTCTTTCCAATACGTTATTTGACCATCTTTTGAAAGCATGCGATACTCAGCATGAAATACATCACCCGTTTTACGGTACTTATCTATTCTTTTCATGACCTCTTGCAGGTCATCCGGATGTACTCTCTCAGACCAGGCCCCGAGGGTTTGCGGAACGTTCCCTGGGTCATAGCCGGGAGCGTCACCAATGTCTCCATACCATTCAAGGTGGTCAGTTTTTATGTCCCATTCATAGATCAGGTCAGTTGTACATTCAGCCGCAATCCTGAAACGCTCTTCTGCTTTTTTGCGGTCATTTATATCGCGGATAACTCCTGTGAAAAATTTGAGTTTCCGTTCATCATCTAAAACAGGGTTTACAGTCAGCTCTGTCCATAATGTTGAGCCGTTCTTGCATAAGATATCCATTTCAATTGCCGGAGCTTTGATAGGCAGGCCTTTTTGAAGTTTAGAAAAGAAAGTGCCCATATGGCTATTGATATGATCATAAGACTGCTTTGTTACCAGTTCTTTCATATTCTTTTTTAGTGTTTCCTCCTGTGTAAAGCCTGTAATCTTTTTTACAGAAGGGCTGACATAAAAGAATTTACCTGCGATGTCCATTGTAAAGATAATATCGTGCACACTCTCAGCGATTATATGAAAAGTGTCATCGCTTTTATTCAGGGTGTTTCCAGCCTCTTTAATTTTATATTTGAGTTCACTTCGTGTATAAGGCTCCTTGATATACAATGCCTTATCTGACGTGGCAATTATGTTGAAAAAATATTCATCTGGTTCGGATATGATGAACAAAATAGGTGAATCGCTCTCTGAAGATATTTTCATTGCTTTTTCTACAATACCTTGATCAGTGTCTTTTTCAATTTTACAAATAAATAGGGATCTTTCAAAGGAATGTGTCACTTTATGGACACTGCGGTCTATGTGATGCACAGAGATCGTATTGCAGATGTCCTGGAGGTCGTTTTTCAGTTTGCAAGAATCGTTATTGGTATGGTTGAGGAGGACTGGTTTTGTCATATGTTTCCTCCATAATGGGATATGCAAGAATGTTCAACAAATGAACACGATGTGTAATTATATTATTCTTTGTATTTAAACTTACTATAAAGATATAGCTTAATAGTTTTAGGGACTAATTAAAACAGTTTTAGATGTTATTAAGCTTTTTTGCCTCAATAACAACCAATTCTTCAAAAGAGCATTTATCCCTGGCAACTATCTGTGGACTAAATCCATATTGTTCCATTTCCTGCATAACCTCTTTAATGCCTGTGAGGGATGAAACTAGCAATAAGATTATTCCATCAGGTTTCAGGTAGTTACGTACTTGTTCCATGAATGGTTTGATATCCTTGCGGCCATCGATTCCTCCGTCAAAAGCATAATTCAGCCATCCGGGGACTTTTTCATCTTCTGCTGTTGGAAGGTATGGGGGATTGAATATCACAATGTCGAATTGATGCCTGGTTTTAAGCCCTGTGAACATATCTGTCCTGATAACATCGATACCATTGGATCTTGCACAGTTTGCAGCTAAAGGGCTTATTTCTGTTGCCACAAGCCTGATATTCCGGTTGGCTTTCAGGACTGCAGATACAAAACCCGTGCCGGTGCCAATTTCCAGGACATTCATATCATCACTGACCAATTCAAGGGCGGCATCTGCAAGTAAATATGAATCTTCGGCAGGTTCATATACCTGTTCAGCGAGCCTGATCATTGCATTGCGATGTTTGATTGTAACCATAGTCTAAAAGAGTTATTTTTGTTTGTGCCTGAACATCGTGTTGGCAAGTTGTGCGAATTGTTCAGGTTCAAGATTTTCGGGTCTCAGGTTAAGCAGTTCTTCCGGCAATTCATTTATGAATTCTTTCATATCATCGATGCCAAGTAGTTGTTTGTTCCTGAGTATGGAGTTTCTCATCTTCTTACGTCTCTGCCCAAAAGCTGCAGTAACGAAATCAAGGAAGTATTTCTCATCCAGTACTTCAAATTCCGCTGGTCTGGGTATAATCTCGACAACAGCAGAAAGGACTTCAGGTGGCGGGGAGAAAGCTCCTTTTGGAATTTTCATGATCATGGAAGTATCTGCAAAGTAGTGTGCATTCACAGAAAGGCGGCTGTAGTCCTTTGAATTAGCATGTGCTACCAGTCTCTGGGCAAACTCGTACTGGTACATGAGTATGCCGAGTTTGAAATTGTATCTGAACAATTTGAATGTTATCTCGGAGGATATGGAATAGGGGAGGTTTGAAACGACCTTGTCAAAAGGTGGAAAATCAACTTCTAGTACGTCTCCATGAATAATGGTGAGTTTATCTGGATCTCCTAAACGGTCCTTCAGGACATCAACAAGTTCAGGGTCTCTTTCAATGGCAATCACATGGGCTGCTTTATCCATGAGCCTTTCTGTCAGGTTGCCAATTCCCGCCCCTATCTCAAGAATAATTTCGTCGGGTTTGATATCTGCAGCTTCGACAATCCTGTCAAGGATTCGCTCGTCAATTAAAAAATGCTGGTCATGGTATCCACCGCGGATACCATATTTCCTGAGTATGTCATAAACCAAAAAATGAACCCCTTTTACTGGTTGCGTGGACGACGTGGGGGTATTGTAAAGAGTCTGTACTTGATATTGTCATCCTTTAGTTCATCTATGACCCTGTTGACAATGGTCTTCTCAGGTGAGTGTACTCCACCGACCCTTTCATGAAGCTCTTCAAGGGTCTTGAAAGGTCCTTTCTTCCTCTCGTCTATGATGGCCCACATGAGTTTCTTCCCAATGCCCGGGAGTAATTCAAGCATATGTAATCTGTTTGTGATCGGATGCGCATCATTGAAGAATTTGACAAACCTTTCCTCATGATGTTTTACAGTCTTTTCAAGGATGTAAGGTAGCTCAAGTTGGGCACCATGACTTAGGTCCTGGTATGGTATGCGGTGTTTCACATGGTCTATAAGATCCCTGTCACCGTCTCCAATGTATACTCTGGACTGGATGTCCGGCACATTTCCTTCTTTAGGTACAAGTTCCATTAAAACGAAATGAATCTCTCCGACAGCCTGTACAAGAGGTTTCTTTTGATATGAAGGACGTTTATCATCAGAACTTCCGTATGGAAGGTAATCTAGGACCCATGCATACTCTTCTTTCTCAGGTGGCTTTCCCCTTGTTGTCATATAATTTCCTCCTGTAGCATACCTGCTGCTATTGGTGCAACTTCTCTCAAAATTAAAAAAGGGATATATCGGATATAAATCTAATCCATTGCTTCTTCTACAAGATCTAATATTTGATCGAGTTCTTCATCTATAAGTGTGAATCTCTCTTTTGCATAAAGTGATCTGAGCTCATCTCTTGTCTGCGGCATTATGTCCGCCAGTCTGATGGCTATCTCAGGCTTCATTTTTTCAAGCTCAAGAAGTTTGTTGACCAGACTCCTTGCTTTTTCAGGAGTTGTCTTTGAGAACGTATCTGCATGGTTGATAGCTTTACGCAGTTCATATCCAAGTTCTTCTTCGTCTTTGAGACGATCTTCCATTATCTCGTGCAACATACCCTTTACTTCAGCCAGGGTTAACAATTCTTCACTCAGAACTTCTTTTACTATCATTGGTATACACTCTATGCATTATTTGGGTTTTGGGTCATCTTTTGATGACAATAAGATATATTTATATCGTTAAATACGCGCAATAAAGATATATCTAACGATAAAAAAAGGTACTTCAGGTTGTTGAACCTGAAATTCCTGTGCACTTAGTATTTCTGTGGTTTCAGGTGCTGTGGGAGGGATATGAGTTCTTTTGTAGCATTTCCGTCCTTTATCTGTAAGAGATAAGCGCGGCCACGCTGACCAATAACTTTTCCTGTCTTACCCTGGAACCTTGCATTTGGCATTCCCTTCTGTACGCTAGGGTCAATGTCGATGTGGACCATCTGTCCATTGTCGAACTCCTGAATTGCCTTGCTAACAGGTGAAAGACCTCTTTCTCTTGTGGTTTTCTTTAACTTATACCTTGTACAGTGTTTTTCGCCGTGTGATGTTGCCATGATTATTTTCCTCCATTGATCAAATGATTAGTTTAATTTATGAATTTTCAAATGTGATATATTATGCATTAAATGTCGACTTTGACGACATTAAGTTCAGCCACTATTGCCTGTATTCCTAACTTCTCAGTCAGGCTTGGCACAGTCCTTCCATCGTCTCCGGACGTAAGTTCCTTGACATACAGACCGCCATCACAGTGTACTTCAATGATGGCATACTCATCTGTTTTCTCTATGAGTTGCATGTTATGGACATATCGTTTTCGGACAAGATCCGCTCTTCTGTGGGATACTCGCTGTGGAGTCCTTTGATGTATCTGTACTCCAATAAGGGAGTCTATAGCATCTGCAAGTTTATCCGTGGAAACAGGCTCTTTGAATGTAACTTTAAGGTTATAAACTTTATCCGCCTTTGAGGACTTCAGGTTTTCAACTACGCTCTTCTCTACTATCTTGAGTCCTTCAACTTCTACTTTGCCACCTGCGAACTCATTGATCTTGTTTTCCAGTTCCCATACATCTATACTTCGAATAACCGGATTCAGTGCCTCTACAACAAAAGGTCTTCCTGTTCCTAGCATAAGCGCATCGATATCCTCACGTCCGGCACCGTGGAACTTTGTATCTGTTCCATTTGTTGCCTTGATGACCTCTTCAGCGATAAGCTCGTCTACAGACTCCGGATATTGCTTCCCTGTATTGTCGCACTGTTCACAACCCCTGCCGCCACAGCTTCTGCATGGCCACCTTGTCTGTGGGATTCCTCTTACGAGTTTCCTGTACCTGCCCTGTATGTAAAGTGACTTTACCTGGATGCTGGTAGATTCTTCTGCAATATCAAGGGTTACAACAACGTCCGGCCGTTCGAACTCAACTTCTTTTCCAGTGCGTGCAGCTATGAGTTTACCGACCTCACGGTTCATTTCAGACTTGAACTGTTCTGCCTGTGTGATTCCGCATTCGCTCCACAGTATCTCTTCATTCTCTCCTATCAGGCCGCTTACCTTTGTGCCTACAAGGAATGTGGAATATTCTCTGTCTCCGATGCTTTCGACCGCCCTGTCTGCCCATGTGTCCAGGTTATCATAAATTCCCATGCATACCCAGCATTTCTCATCTTCGCCCTGTATCTTCAGAGTCTTTCTTGCATAGTTACTGCTCTTTGACAGTTCTCCAAGTAATGACTCATCGCCTGCCTCTTTGAACAAAGCGTCTCCTTCCATTGCAAGGCTTAATTTGATGGCCTGTCCTCTTTCTACATTGGTGAGGCCTGTGGATAATTTGGCGAACTGCCTTCCCATGCAATGGTCGCAAATGGGTCCTTCGTTGATTATCTTCTTAGCGGTTTCAAGTATGCTCATTGGATCACTTTTATATCCTGTAAATCTCTATTATCGGGCTTTATATGGCTGATTTGAACAGATAGGTACTATATAATATAACCTTTTTTAGTTATGCTTCTTTCCTATCCAGTTCATTATGTATTATTATCATACAATGGTCAGAATGGAGTGAAATAGGGCCTATGTTAAGCGTCTGTTTTGCCACACTGGCAATTATCTCTTCCTCTTCTTCAGTAACTCCCATGTGGTCCCCGAGGACAAATACTGCATCTGTATTGAGGTCTGTGTATTCGCGGATGTCTTTTCCATCCTCTTTCAGGTAATAGATGTCCCTGCCAGCGTCCTCGAATTCAGTAAGCAGTTCCTCAAGACCTGCACGGCGTATCCATACCCCTGGTGTTGATTGTGTCTCATATTTAATGGCATCTCTTTCAAGTGCCTTCTTTATGAGGGAGCCGCTGCTTCTCTCATCGGGATTGAGGTACTTCAACTTCTCTCCGTTGAACCTTATTATTTTTCCGGGGTCCGGATCTCCTAAAAGCACCAGATGGACATTAATATCACGTCTCATTCCGTGTGAAAGGAAAAGTGCGGAATTGACGCACCTGCAAAGAATATCCATTCTTCCGGCGGAACCGGGCAGGTCGTTAAGTGAAAAGTCACCGGTTGTTAATGCTTTATGTCCAATTATCACAAAATCTTTCATTTATTTCCCTCTGTTTTTATTTCTCATCCTTAAGTAACATTTTTGCAAGGGCAGCTGCAATTTGCCTGTAGTTCATATCATCGCCAGCGATACTTGAGACAAAGTCATCGTATTTGTCCAGGTGTCCTCGCCGGATCTGCATCCTGATGTCATCGGCAATGCGATTCTCTTTAATTCTCTCTATGTCTCTGTGGGTGGGCAGTTCTCTTTGAATGATCTCCGTATTGGTGATATTCATTATGTCTTTCAGCTTCCCAAATTCCTTGCCTGACACAAAAGAATAGGCAAGTCCCGGTCTGCCTGCTCTTGCAGTCCTTCCTATCCTGTGGACGTAGGTTTCAAGCCCCTGGGGCAGGTCGTAATTAAAAACAACTTCTATATTATCAACATCTATTCCCCTGGCAGCTACGTCAGTTGCTATCAGGATCCCGATATCCTCGCTCTTGAACCTGTCCATCCGCTGTTCTCTTTTCTTTTGCTTGATATCGCCGTGAAGTGCCTCAGCAGGATATCCTCTGGAACGAAGTTTTATAACTAATTTGTCAACTTCTTTTTTTGAATTACAAAAGACAAGTGCAGATTTGATATTCTCGGCTTCTATAAGTCTTTTCAAAGCCTCTGGTTTAGCATTATCCTTTATTTCAAAGTAATATTGCTTTACCTGCGGAACAGTAAGTTCTTCTTTAACCACTTTTATATGGACTGGATCTTTCTGGTATTGTTCTGTCAGCCTCAATATGGGTCCTGGCATTGTTGCTGAAAAGAGCAATGTCTGCCTGCTGCTGACCGGAGTGCGATTAAGTATTTTTTCGATGTCTTCCCTGAATCCCATATTTAGCATTTCATCAGCTTCGTCAAGTATGACGATACCAATGTCATCAGTATGCATCGTTTGCCTATCGAGGTGGTCTATTAATCTTCCCGGTGTCCCTACTATGATCTGTGCTCCTGTTTTGAGCGCACTGATCTGGGAATCGACTGACAGCCCTCCGTATATGGATATTACTTTGAGTTGCGGGATGTATTTTGCAAGTCTTCCGAGTTCTTCAGACACCTGGTTTGCCAGTTCCCTGGTAGGGCATACTATTAATGCCTGGGTGTTTTTGTTATTCGGGTCCAGGAGTTCTATCAAAGGTATTCCGAATGCTGCTGTTTTCCCTGTGCCGGTCTGTGCCTGCCCGATAATATCTTTTCCTTCCTGGATTAGGGGAATGCATTTCTCCTGGATTTCCGTGAGCTCCCTGAATCCCATTTCTTTGATACTTTTCCTTATCTCCTTTGAAAGATAAAGTCCACTGAATGTTTCTGATTCCATTTTATTTCCACTCCTGAGAAAACCCGATATTAATGATTACTATAGAAGGCAAAGGTGTAATGTGTTAGGCATTACTTTTTTAGTTCAATTCTTTACAAGCCACGTATCTTTCAGCTATTTTTGCAGCCTTATGTGCGACTTCTGTGGCGCTGTGGCCTATTATCCTGATCATGGCTTCCTTTCCGATGCCGCCTTTGTCAGAGATTATGTCTGGTATGCCTCCATGCGTTTCAATCGCATTTGCTGTACCCCAATCCATTGTGTGTGCATCTTCAGGTTCTTCTTCCCTGGAAAATGAGGATATACTAAAGTCCAGTTCCTTACATATATCTATGAGCTGTTCAGAATATCTTATATTCACAGCAGCTCTGAATATTGGGTCATATTTCATTGAAGCCAGTATTATGCGGGCAACATGGCTGCTCGCACCAAAATCAATGTCGCCAACAACCTGTGCAGTTCCTTTGACTTTCACGATCCTGCCTGTAACTGCGGCTATGTCAGCTGTTGACCCTGCAGCTGGTAATGCCATTGCTATGTTACATCCGACTTCGGGGATAAGTCCTGCAAAGTCCCTGCATTCTGTGAGTATCCTCACTCCTTCTTTCATGTCCTGCAAAACTGTGTATCTTTCAGAATTGTGCAGAAGGCCGGCTAACTGGTTAACAGGTCCTACTCCTTTTCCAACCGGCACGCTTCCTTTGATGGCTTCTACAACGAAGTCTTTTGCGATCTTTGCAGCTTCATCGATTTTATATCCTTTTGCAAGGGATGATACCAGTGCGGCAGAATAAGTGCATCCTGAGCCGTGTGTTCCTCCCTTCACAAAAGTCCCGGGTATGACTGTGTAATTGTCATTTTCGGAATCGTATATTATATCAGATGCTTCAAGGTGCCCTCCGGTGACAATTACTATCTTAACACCTGTCTGGCTGATTATTTTTGCAGCTTTCTTTGCTTCTTCGATGTTAGTTATCTGCATTCCGGAAAGGATATTAGCTTCATTTATGTTTGGTGTCACGACTTCGCTTACGGGTAGAAGTTCTTCCTTTAAGGTTGATACGGCATCTTTTCGAAGCAGGTCTCCTCCTGCCTCTGCTGCCATTACGGGATCGACAACCAGTTTAAGATTATGTTTTTTTACCATCTTTGCAACGGTTGATATTATATCTGAAGATGACAGCATGCCTGACTTGGCATATCTTATATCCATATCCTCACAAACAGCGTCTATTTGGTTGCGTATTACTTCACAGGGGATGTCGTATGCACTCAGAACTCCTGTTGTGTTCTGTGCAGTTACTGATGTGATGGCACATGCTGGATGCAGTCCTATGGAAGCTATAGTTTTTACATCTGCTTCTATTCCTGCTCCTCCGCCTGAGTCAGAACCTGCAATGGTGAGTATTACTGGTATTTTGCTCATTTCATCATCTCTATGTTTATGATTGCGTGTGACGCAGCTCTTAAATGTCTTGTCGTTTATATAGTAGTTGGTTAGCCGGGCCTATATATCTTTGCGATTTTGCCACTTTGTTTGTCAAAAAGCTGTCATCTGCGATAGTTTTATATACTGACTCTGCAACAATGGAGCATCGCAACATGTATAAGTAAATAAACAAATTTACAATCTGATACTCGCGTATAATTATTCGAATTTATTTAACTGAGGGCGACTAAAATGGGAAACAGACCTCTTGATATATTGAACGATGCTTTGAACACACCTGTGATTGTGAGACTTAAAGGCGCAAGGGAATTTCGTGGTAAACTCCAGGGTTACGATGTACACATGAATCTCGTACTGGATGATGCGGAAGAGCTTAAGGAAGGAGAAATTGTGAGAAAACTAGGCAGTGTTGTTATCAGGGGTGACAACGTAGTATATGTTTCTCCCTGAAGCGAACGTAATCTATAAGAACTACTAGCCGTATCAAGGGTAAACTCTAAGCCATCCATATACTGGCTACAACTGATCTATCAATTAATTAATTTCAACTTAAAGGTGATTATAAATGTCAAAAGGTACTCCCTCAATGGGTAAAAGGCAAAAGCGCACGCATGTGAAATGCAGGCGCTGTGGTAGCGTTTCACTTAACATTCATACAAAACAGTGTACTTCATGCGGTTTTGGAAAGACTCCTCGCATGAGAAGCTACAAATGGCAAGCAAAGTGCAAATACTAAGTCTTTTTAGACTAGGGATATAAATGCGCGAAGAATGCGGTGTTGTAGGGATCATACAGTTCAATCCAGAACCACATCCGGTCCCTTCCGCACTTCGTATCTATTATGCGTTGTACGCTCTTCAGCATCGTGGTCAGGAATCTGCAGGCATCGCTGTTCATGATGGCAAGCATCCAGAGGCTATAAAAGGTATGGGCCTTGTGCCTGAGGTCTTTAATAAGGATGATCTTGTAACTCTTAAAGGTGATGTTGGTATTGGTCACGTACGTTACTCTACTTCTGGTGACTCGCGCATAGAAAATTGCCAGCCGTTTATTGTTAATTACAAGAGCGGCAGTGTGTCACTTGCGCACAATGGTAATCTGGTCAATAGTCATGACCTGCGTTCACAGCTCGAAGCTGAAGGCCACGTTTTTGTTGCAAACTCTGATACTGAAGTAATTGCTCATCTCCTTGTAAAGGAACTTCTTAAGCATGATCCTGTTGAGGCTGTGCGCAAGGTGATGAAGCAGCTCAATGGTTCTTATTCTCTGGCAATCATGATCGATGACCTTCTCATGGCTGTAAGGGATCCTCTTGGATTCAAACCGCTGTGCATTGGTACTATTGATTCTGGTTTTGTTGTTGCTTCGGAGAGTGTGGCAATTGATACGCTTAATGGGAAACTCGTAAGGGACGTTAAACCTGGTGAACTTGTCATCTTCAGAAATGGTGATGTCGAATCCTATCAGTTATTTGATGAGAAATACTCTGCTCATTGTGTTTTTGAGTATGTTTATTTTGCACGCCCCGACTCTATAATCGATGGGCAGCTTGTTTACAAGGTTCGTGAAAGAATTGGAGAACGACTGGCCCGTGAACATCCGGTTGATGCTGATATGGTATCTCCGGTGCCCGATTCTGGAATCACCTCTGCGATCGGCTTTTCCAAGGAGTCAAAGATCGATTATGAGGAGAGCCTCATGAAGAATCGTTATATAGGTCGTACTTTCATTCTTCCCGGGCAGGCAATGCGCGAAACTGCTGTACGCCTTAAAATGAATACCATCGGTGAGAATATCAAGGGTAAGAAAATAATTCTTGTTGATGACAGCATCGTAAGGGGTACTACTTCCCGTCGAATTATAGATATGGTTCGCAATGCCGGTGCTAGTGAGGTGCACGCACGTATAGGAAGTCCTCCTATAGTGGCACCATGTTATCTTGGTATTGATATGGCTTCAAGGGATGAGCTGATAGCAGCCCATAAGACCATACCAGGGGTCGAAGCTGTGATCAATGCGGATTCATTGGGTTACCTGAGTATAGATGGCCTGGTGGAGTCGATTGGACTTGACAGGGATGATCTGTGTATGGGATGTCTTACGTCTGCTTATCCTGTAGAGATTCCTGGTGAAAATGTCTGCCAGCGAAGGCAATTGAAACTACATGAATTCTAGTTTCAATATCTCTATTTTTTGTGACATTCTCTTTGCAAATAAATTAAACTCGCACGCAAAATGTGTATATTTATATATTAGCAGTTTACTCTATTTATTTAGCAAACTTCGGATGCACTGATATCCGGGCAAGGCTGTACCACCCCTTGCTGGATATGGCCCGGTTCCATTATTATGTCCTGTGCATCGGAGCATGGTTTTTATTTTTTAATATCTGGCACACGTAGTGTTATCTAATGTGCCTGAATATTGGGTCAGGATATTGGAAAATAAGAAATTGACAAGCTATTTATTGTATTGTTTCCAATCAGGATCAGTAAAATAAGTTTATGGGGCCGGGATCGAGAATCGAACTCGAATCGTAGCCTCCACAGGGCTACAGGATAACCGCTACCCTACCCCGGCACGAAGTAGGTGCTTTCCTTGAAAGCACCCTATAGATGTCCGTTTCTTACATAAATCTTTTCATTAGAAAATATTTTATGCACGTGTTCCCGACTTGTTTTATTTATATTCAATCTTGTTTTTTCAATATCTCAATCGCAATTTCCGCAGCTTTTTTGCCGGACAGCATCATTCCGCCAAAGACCGGTCCCATTCGAGGTGCACCTGCAACGGCATTAGCTGCCATTCCTGTGACTATGAGCCCTGGATATACTTCTTTTGTAGTTTCCATCAGCATACGCTCTCCTACATCAGCCCACATGGGTTTTTCTCCGACAACACCCAGCTCGCCAAGTTCTGCGCCCGGGACTTTACGCTGGACGGTGCTGCATACTCCTGCATCATGACCTGTTCCATCAATAACTATCTTTGCGCGTATTGCAAGAGGGTCTACGTGAAGGCGTGCCATGGAAACCGGCCCCCAGTTGATGACAAGGCCGCAAACTTTGTCATTCTCACGTATCATCACATCTTCTACATCAATGAGATTGAATATCTCCACACCTGCCTCGGTTGCACCGCATATCAGCTTTGCGACAGACTCTATGGAGCTTGCAACATAGTATCCTTTTTCGTATTCGTGGTAGTTAATTCCGAATTCATCAAGGATATGTTTTGCCTCTTCCTGGACGACTATTCTGGGGAACATCATCCCTCCTCCCCACATTCCTCCTCCAATTGAGAGTTTTTTCTCAAAAAGAACAGTTTTTAACCCTGCCTCTCCAAGATATTTGGCGGCAACCAGATTTGCAGGTCCTCCTCCTACGAGTGCCACGTCCACATCAGTATAATCAAGAAAAACCTTTGAAAATTCATCAACTATAGCTCTTGTAATAACGATTTCGTCCAGTTCCATTTTATTTCCTCATCAGAATTGATATTAAATTATCAATTGGCTCTGATAGGTCTATCTTTATTAAAGTTAATGGGGCATAAAGACAAGGCATGCTATTTTAATCAGTTTTCAATTTCAGGATCAGTTTGGCATTTTTTCAGCCTGACCCAGAACATACTGCCCGTTCCTTCAGGATTATCTTCAACACCCACCGTTCCTCCAAGAAGTTCAGCTGTTTTTTTGACAATGGCAAGTCCGAGTCCACTGCCTTTTACTCCAGTTTTATTTACTCGTTTGAAACGGTCAAATACAAGTGGTTTAGCCTCATCTGATATTCCTTCTCCAAAATCAGTCACGGTTACTTTCCATTGGTAGTTGGAGTCGATCACATCCACGATGATCCTTGTGTTTTCCGGGCTGTATTTTATGGCGTTTGATATATAGTTGGAAAAGATCTCTTCTACAATAGGATTAAGCATAGCGAAACAACTGTCGCTTACTTTCAATTCAATTTCCATATTCTTTTCCAGAAGGCGCTGATCGAATTGTTCTATCACATTCTCCAGGATGATTTTGATATCCATTCTGGCAAGGTCCAGTTCATCTATGGATTCCAATTTGGCAAATTGAGCGGCTGTCTCGATCATGTCAATAAGCTTGTTATTGTTCCTTTGTAGATTCATGATATATTTTGTTTTTATGGGGTCATCTTCCATCTCATAAAGTAATTCTAAATAGCCTTTGATGTTTCCTGCTGGATTGAGGATGTCATGGCGCATTATGTCTGTGAACAGGTCTTTTAGCTCATTTGAACGGAGAAGCTCTTCTTCTACTCTTTTTCTCTCGTCAAGGTCCATTGTAGTTCCTGTGAACCTGAATGGTTCATTGTTTTTGTCCCATTCTGTCAACTTACCTCTGGCAAGTATCCACTGCCACTTTCCTTTGCTATTCTTCACCCTGAATTCAGACTCAAAGAAAGGTGTCTTTCCTTCCAGGTGTTCATTGATATTTTCATGCACTTTTTCAAGGTCGTCAGGGCAGGTCAACTTTCTCCAGCTTTCAATATTACCTTCGATGTCTGATAGATCATATCCTATCATTTCGGCCCAACGTTCATCGTACATGACCTCATTTGTCTTGAGATTCCAGTCCCATGTTCCAAGATTTGCACCTTCAAGTGCCAGTTGCATAACTTCTTTTGTCTTTGCAAGTATGCTTTCAATATCTCTACGCTTTGTCATGTCATGTACGATCGCAAGGGCATAATCATACTGGTCCATGGTAGAATAAGTGACATTTATTTCGGCGTGTAATATGCTTCCATCTTTTCTTGTCAGTATTTTGTTGGGTTCCAGATAACTATCTCCAAAGAGGTTTCTAAGGTCATTTTCCCAGAATTTATCATTGAAAAGTAAATGGATGTCCCGTTCTTCCATACTGAGAATTTCCTCTCTGGTGTATCCGAGTTCCTGGCATGCTGTTTCATTTACATCTATAATGATGTTCTTTTCCATGTCAATAACAAAGATAAAGTCATTGGATCTGTTTACTAGGTCCTTGAAAAGAGCTATGTCTTTGAGGAATGATCTGTGATTCAATGCCATGCTTATAAGTTCAGAGACCACTTTCAGCGTCTGGGAATATTCCTGGAAACATGCATCGGCTAAATTATTATTTTCGATGCTGATGAATCCTATTGATTCGCCGTTCGATTCCACGGGTACTATTAGGAGAGACTGCAATCCGCTTGAAATGATGGTATTCCGTTCCAGGTCTGCATTTTCACGAAGTTTAGTATCTTTTGAGATGATGATTATTTCTTTTCTCTTCAGTTTTTCTTTTATCCATGGAAAGTTCGAAAAACCTACGTTTTCAAAAATGCTTTTATGAGCCTGATTTTTATTCCATTGATGTGAGATGTACGGATTACTATTATTCTTAAACAGGAACAGGGTACTTTCATCAGAATCACAGAGTGTAGCTGCTCTCTCTAATGCTTCCTGTATGGTACCATCAATATCTTTAGGTGTGATGAACATCGATATGAGTGAAGATATCATTGCCTCTATCTTTGCGTTGCGTTTTACAAGGTATTCAAGTTCTTCGCGTTTGTCGTCCAGTTCAGTGATCTTTGTTTCCAGCTCGATGTTCTTTTTTTCTATATGGTTGCTGGCATAGATTATGGCTATAAACGTGAATACTATCAGAACAGAACTGACAATTATGGAGTTTGTATCCTTTGCAATTATGAATGGTGCAAGTAATACGAATCCCAGTATGCAAACAATCAAAAGAAATACGGTGTTTGCAACACCTGTTATTTTCATGTTCTTTATCGTATGTTCATTTTTCATCCAGTTATATATATTGTTTTAATTAGTATATTTATTATTCGTTTGTATATTTTGAAGTTTAAATCTGTTGTTCGTTCCGAAACCTTTAAGGGTTAGATTTAATAGTTTCCTTAATTCATTTAGTTATTAGAAGAAAAAAGAGATGATATTTATAGTACGTACCGCTCAGAAAACTAGCTCTAAATCTACTCGTGAATCAAATACCGAACCGGCAGAGTGTACGGCGGAGTTCCTTGTCATGGAACCGGCAGGTTATCCTATGGCCAGTATTCTTGATGAATACCCCGAGATCACGGATCCTGGCGTTTTTGAACATTATGCCAGAGAGCAGTGGAAAGGTTACAAAGCGCATAAAGGTGATTATCTTTTTGACCGCCGCATGTACCCTGATTTTGCATATAAGGTTGCTGACGTTGAACCTCCTGGTTCGGTTATCGGGCAGAATACTCACATTATTGTCCGGGATACGGTTGCGAGTAATGTTCCTACGGTAGAGTTTAGAAGTGATGTCACCTTTGATGATGTCATAGGTCAGCAAAATGCACGTAAGAAATGCAAACTGATAGAACGTTTTCTGGAAGCACCTGATAAATTTGGAAAATGGGCGCCACGAAATGTCCTCTTTTTCGGACCATCCGGTACCGGTAAGACAATGCTTGCAAAAGCACTGGCAAATAAAGCTCATGTGCCCATTATTCCTGTAAAGGCTACAGAACTCATCGGTGAATTTGTAGGTGAGGGCGCCCGGCAGATACACCAGTTGTATGAGAGGGCACAGGAAATGGCACCATGCATTCTTTTCATTGATGAACTGGATGCCATTGCTCTTGACCGCAGGCATCAGGAATTGCGTGGGGATGTTGCAGAGATCGTAAATGCACTGCTTACAGAGATGGATGGTATTGTCGAGCGTCCGGGGGTATGCACAATTGGGGCTACCAACCGTACAGATACGATAGATCCTGCTGTTAGAAGCAGATTTGAAGAAGAGATCGAGTTTACACTGCCTGATGAAAAAGAACGTCTTGAAATTCTAGAGTCCAACGTACAAACCTTCCCCATTCCTGCAAAAGATGTTGACCTTAAGGCAATAGCGAAGATGACCGGGGGGCTTTCCGGAAGGGATCTTGTTGGCAAAGTTCTTAAGACTGCACTTCACAATGTTATTATAGAGGACAGAGAGGGTGTAACTCAGGATGATCTGCTTGCTTCTGTCAAGAAACTAAAGAACATTCCTCAGCCATCAAATTCAGACCGTATGTACATTTAAGGATATCTTTTTAAACCTGGCAAATATATCGGGGGATTATGTCTGAAGTAAATGAGTCTGACAGATTTGAATGCGTTGTCGTTAATGTGATTGACTCCCTTATGTGGAAAGGAGTAGTTGTCCAGGAGATCGAATCTGGAGGACGTGTATATTTCGGAAAGGTCAAGGCAGAAGGTTTTAATTATGGTCCGGGTGACATTCTCTATATAGGTGCAAAACTCCTTCCGTATGAACTTGAAGAAATTACCATGGAAGTTTCCCTCTATGATGCTGACAACCAGCGGCTTGACTGGACCTTCCTTTAAATTTTATTTTTCATAATCTTATTCATTTATTCATTTTTTATCCCTGTATGGGATGTCAAGTTCCATCATGTCCTCGGCGACAACCACATTTTCGAAAATGTCTTTAGCTTCTTCAAATAGCTGACTTGCATCGTCTGAATATCTGGAGCTTATATGTGTAAGTACGAGTTTTAGCACGTTTGCTTCCTTTGCCAGGGCAGCGGCTTCCTGGGCAGTTGAATGCATGGATTCAATTGCCCATTCCTGCTGGTCGCTTGCAAGTGTGGAATCGTGTATCAGCAGATCAGCGTCCTTGCTGGCTTCAAGTATGGCTTTGCAGGGTCGGGTATCTCCAGTGTAAACTATTTTCCTTCCAGGGCGGCTTTCTCCGACTACGTCTTTTGAGTGAATGACTTTACCATCCAATTCTACTGATTCTCCTCGGTGAAGTTTGGAAAAGAGTGGTCCCGGTTCAACTCCCAGATCGATGGCTTTCTGACGATTGAACTTTCCAATTCGTTCATTCTCTATAAGCGCGTACCCCAAACTGGGTATGCTGTGTTCTGTTTTTAAGGCCATTATGGAGTAATCATCTCTTTTGATTATATCTCCGGGATTAAGGTCGATGGCATCGATCTCAAAACGCAGTTTATAGTAGCCAAGGGCACTGAGTATTTTGGCGAATTCATGCACCCAGTGGGGGCCATATATCTTCAAAGGCTCAGTTCTTCCGTGGAATGACATTGTCTGTATGAGTCCGGGAATTCCAAGAATATGGTCTGCATGGAAGTGTGTTATGAATATGGAGGACAATGCTTTCATTCCAGTCTTAGCCCGCATCATCTGTTGTTGTGTTCCTTCTCCACAATCAAAAAGCATAAGCTCGCCTTCACGGTTGACCATAATGGCAGATGGATTGCGTTCAGGTGTTGGGAGTGAACCTCCAGTTCCAAGAAATATTATGCGAAGCATAGCTCAATATAAGTGTTTGAATTATTTATGAATTGTCTATACTTGATCGTGGGCAGTGGCAAATTGTATCTGCAATGCTTTCTTTTTTGATGTGACTACCATTATGAAATCACTCGAAAACTTCATATAGCATCTTATTATTAAAGGAACGTCCATAAATCATACCAGATTTAAACAGAATTGCTAATAGTAATTCATTCACAATTACATAATAATCATAAGAGGATATATCATGAAATGGCAAGGTAGATCAAGAAGGAAATATACGGGTGCTAAAGTCAAAACGGCTCGTGGTAAGAGGAAATTCGAGCTTGGTCGTGAATCAGCTGATACTCACATTCACGAAGCAAAGAGGAAGAACATTTCAACCAGAGGCGGAAACAGGAAAGTAAGACTTCTCCAGTGCAATGTTGCAAATGTAACCGATTCACAGGGTAAGACTCAGACAGCCAGTATCGAGAACGTGACTGGAAATGCTGCAAATCAGCACTACATCAGGCGTAACATCCTTACAAAGGGCTCTGTTATCACAACATCTCTTGGTAGTGCAAAGATCACAAGCCGTCCTGGTCAGGATGGTGTGGTGAACGCAGTATTGCTCGAATAATCGAGCATTTTTTTTTATTTTTTAATTTGATCGTCTGGTATTATGGGGTTGCTATATATGGATGATAAAACTCGTCATATTCTGGAATGCCTTGAAGAAGATGCAAGGACAAGTCATGAGAAAATTGCTACCATGACAGGACTTACTGCCGATGAGGTTAGCAAGAAGGTAAAGGAACTGGAAGATGCTGGCGTGATTCGTAAGTACAAGACTGTCATTGACTGGGATATGGCAGGCGACGAGTACGTCTATGCGGTCATCGAGCTTAAAGTGACCCTTGAGAGGAAGCTCGGATACCAGGATCTTGTTGAACGTCTGTACAAGTTTCCTGAAGTGCGCTCTGTAAGGCTGCTCTCGGGACAGTACGATCTCTCACTTACCGTGTCTGGTAAGTCTATGAAGGAAGTTGCTTTCTTTGTTGCTGAGAAGATCTCCACTCTTGAACAGGTTCAGCATACAACAACTCATTTCGTCCTGAAGACTTATAAAGAGGATGGCGTTATCCTCTACGAGCAGGACCATGTTACACGTTTACTGGTGACTCCCTGATAGGGGTCATATCATACAGGATGTATAATATATGAGAAAAGCATGCAACTCTTCGGAATTTGTAGCGGATGTTATGAAGAAAGTCCCTCCATCGGGCATACGCCGTTATTTTGATCTTGCATCAGAGATAGATGACGTGATCTCTCTTGGTGTAGGTGAACCTGATTATGTTACTCCGTGGCATATAAGGGAAGCGTGCATACATTCTCTGGAATGCGGTGAAACCTCATATACTTCCAATTATGGTCTCATTGAACTGAGGGAGGAGATTTCAAATCTCTTTTCCACTAAGTACGGTGTTGACTACAATCCGGCTTCCGAAATCCTGGTAACTTCAGGTGTCAGTGAAGCTCTTGATGTTGCAATTCGTGCCATCACCAATCCAGGTGATGAGATTATTGTAGTCCAACCTTCATATGTGGCCTATGTGCCTTCTGTGATGTTTGCAGGCGGCGTGCCTGTAATCGTTTCCACGAAGCTGGAGAACAATTTCAAACTGACTGCTGAGGAGCTTGAATCTGCTATTACAGACAAGACCAAGGCTGTTATTATCAATTACCCTAACAATCCTACCGGTGCTACCATGGGCAGGAAGGACCTCGAGGCCATCGCAGATGTTGTCTGCGAGCATGACATAATGGTCATATCCGACGAGGTCTATGACTGCCTTACATACAATGGCGGACACACCTGTTTCTCCTCCCTTGAAGGAATGCGTGACAGGACTATCCTGCTGAATGGATTTTCCAAAGCATACGCAATGACTGGTTTCAGGATGGCATATGCAATGGCCACTCCGAAGATCATCAGTGTTATGATGCTGATACACCAGTATTCCATGCTCTGTGCTCCCATCACTGCGCAGATCGGAGCAATCGAAGCCCTCAAGAACGGCACAAATGAAATGGAAAAGATGGTCCGTGACTACGACCGCCGCAGACATCTTATTGTCAGTGGCCTGAACAAGATCGGACTTGACTGTTTTGAGCCAAAAGGAGCATTCTATGCCTTCCCGTCTGTAAAGAACACTGGCTTAACTTCCGACCAGTTCGCAGAACGCCTGCTGAACGAGCAGAAAGTCGTCACAATTCCCGGCAATGTATTCGGTGAAGCCGGCACAGGTTTCCTCAGATGCTCATATGCAACTTCCAGGGAAGAAATTGAGAAGGCTCTGGAGCGTATCGGGGCTTTTGTTGACAGTCTGTGAAAAGGGCTTATTTTGATTTATGATGGAATTCTTCATTCCATTTTTTAGGTCAGGGTGCTATTTTTGCTAATCATCCCTATTTGTTAATTCAACCTTGATATGTTCTCTCCAAATTCACTATCTCATAATTATGAGTCTCATTAGATTGTGCAATATAGATATATTTATACAGTGTAAAAAGCAAGTAGGAATTGTAGTCACAGAACCTAATGGTTCAGTGTCTGCTGACTAATTGGTGGTACGGTGTGTTTCATCGGAAAAGGCTGAAGTAAAAAACGCATCATAATTAACAGAACGTGGACCGATTCCCTCAACAATCACTTCATATCTCTCCCAAAAAACGCTTTTTGTCCACGTTCTGCTCTTCAGCATATTTAGTTTCATGTTTTAATCGTGGAGTAGCATAGCAACTCAGCATTCTATTTTATTAGGGAAAATGGAACGAAGATCAAATGTGACAACATATTATTATTATTATTATTATTATTATTAATGGGATACCTTAACAGTAAGAAGTTTTTCAGAAGAGCAGCTATTTCTGTTTTTTGATCCTAAAATAGCATTTACTTTTCTCACAACATCTGATGCATCACTTCCGTATATATCCGCACCAATTGCCTGAGCCCATTCGGGGGTAACGGGAGTACCGCCAACCATTGTTTTCAGGGAATAGCGGATTCCTGCCTCCTTTAGTTCTTTCTCAAGGGTTAGCTGATTGGTCATTGTTATTGTCATCAACGCAGATGTAGCTACGACATCCGGGTGTATGTTAATCGATTTTTCTATAAAAGTTTCCACCGGTACATCTACACCGAGATCGATGACATCATATCCGTCTATCTGAAGGGATGTTGCAACGATATCCTTACCAATTGAATGTATATCCCCCTCAATAGTTCCAATAAGAACAGTACCTTTAGATTTCATGCCGTAAAGTATGTTTTCCTTTGAGGGCATTAATATCCTTACTCCGGCTTCCATGGCCTCTGAAGCTGCTATCATGTGAGGCAAGAATACTTTTCCTTCCTTGAACATCTCTTCTATCATGATAATGCCAGCATAGAACCCCTCTTCAATAACATACTCCGGGTCAATTCCTGTTTCAAGTGCTTCCATTGCAACATTCTGTGCCATGACGTCATTGAGTGTCATGATGGCTTCTATTGCCTTCTTAATAATATTATCTCTTGATAGCACTTGCAACCACTTCTCTGGATTCTTGAAAGTTCTGCCTGCATTTCATTGCGGGCAACAAGTAACTGTATTCCTTGTTGTAGTATATATATTTTTCTAAAAGATGCTATTGGTGATAGTACATAAAGTGATTGGAATATTAACATCAGATTTCTTTTTTGTCATTATTCTGCAATTATCAAGAGTGCGAATGCTCCTGTTCATACGTACAAACAAAAACAATAGCCATTAAAGGGAATGAATGAAAGTATTTCATTGATTAGCAAGTTCCTTGATGTGGGGGATGACTTGGTCCTATTCCATATGCGGGCACGTATTTTGTGAAATTGTTGAGGGAAAAAAATTTATTAAAAAAGTGTGCGGAAAAGTCTCTGGACCTGATAATCATGTATCCATGTTTTATTGTCAGTACCTTTCCTTCGTTTTCAGGATTGGTTTTTTTGTGTTGACTTATGTTCTCACTGCAATCCTTATTCAGAGGGCTGTCAGCTCATAACCTTTCGCAGGCATGTTCGCAATTCCTGGATTTACTTCTGGACTTTCGTTCATTAAAGTCTCATTTATATCCGGTACGTTCTTCAAACCATACAGGCTTTGTCTTGCATCCTTGAAATAGAACCTTTCCTGCAGGAAATCCTCATCCTTCAGCCTGTTAAGTGCGTACCTGATGGTGCGGGGAGGGAGGTAACTTTGTTCGGCTATCTCCTTTTGAGTCAGGAGGCCACCGTATTCAAGCACCTTAAAGACAAGTTTTGCTGAAGGTGGCAGTCCTTCAATTGTTCTTCTCAGATGTTTGTCTTTTGATGCTTCTGTATTTTTCTTTATGTGTATTTTTTCTACGTAGTTATCAACAAAAACGATCCCTCATTATTATCACTCCATTTTATAAACTTAATGTAAATGTTTCCATGATGTATGGTGGCGGTCACAATTTCACGATTGAGATGTAACAATTGTGAATTGAGTTTATGTTTGATTAACTTTTCGATAAATCTCCTGTGATCAGGGCTTAAGGTGGATCTGCCCCATAACGTTCGGAAAAGGATAAATAGGAATTAAAAAAATTGAGGGTATACAAATGCTTTCGTATCTCTTTGAGATTTTTTCATTTATTCTCGTTGTGAGACAATGTTAAAAGTGTTCAAGGAAATCAGAGAACATCCTATCTTAATTATCTTTGTTTTCAATTTCAGTAAGGTACTCCTCATTGAACATTTTTGCCATAAGGACTACGTATGATATTAACAGTGGTCCTATAATAATTCCAAGCAGGCCGAACAGATTAAGTCCGATGATAACTCCTATGAGTGATTCAAGTGGGTGGATCCTTCCTACTTTTTTCTGAATTACCGGTCTCAGGAAATTATCTATTGAACTGAGGATGGCTCCTCCAATAAGGATCCCTACGGCGGTAAAGTAATCCTGCTGGACAAGCTGGATCATGGCTGCAGGCAGCCATATAAGTGTCGCACCCACCACGGGCAGGAATGAAAGGAGGACTGTAACAAATCCCCATAGAAATGCCCCCTCAACTCCAAGTAGCAGAAATGTTATTGTGAGTATTGCTCCCTGTATGATGGCGATTATTCCGGAACTGATCAGTGTTGCATTGACAACGGACTTGAATTCCTTCTGAAGGATGTCTGTATTCTTCTTGCTGAATGGTATTGCATTCTGAAGCTTCATCGAGCATCTTGAATCCACTCCTACAAGCAGATAAAAAAGAAGGAAATACATAATTACAAATTCAATGATCCTCTGTCCCAGGCTTTGAATTGCATTTACAAGCATGACACTAAAGAAATTAGCAGCTGATGAGACTACTTCTGTTATCCTTTCACTGATGTTGATATCCAGAGGTAATCCTTCAAGATGCAAGTTATTCATGTAGAGATTGATAGTATCCAGATATCCGAGAAGAGCACTCGTGTCAAACAGGATATTTTGTATTTGGATAATAACAACGGTTATGAGCAGATATAGGGGTATCATTATCAATATGATCGTGAGAAAAATGATTCCAAAAGCCGCGATATTTTTGTTTATATTCTTTTTCGTTGTAAGGTACATATAAAAAGGTTTGAAGACAACATATAGGATAAATGCTCCAAAAAAAGCGTTGATGTAGGGGTAAAGTGCATAAATGAGTACCGCTGCCAGTACACTAAGTATCAGGAGTGCCTGTGGCATCTTGCTTGAGTGGTTCATTACTTCTACCATTTCTTAACCATACTATTTAAGGTTAATATTCAGGATGATTATGGCTGATAACAACTATATTCTATTGGATAATAATTTTAGTCAATGGTATCTGGATATGTAGGCCTTTTCAGAAAAACTCTGGATAAGTGGGTGGAAGATGATGGTATCACAAATAGTGCGGCTCTTTCTTTCCATGCAATAATAGGTCTGCCCGCTCTTCTTCTCTTTGCTCTGTTCATAGGTAGTATCTTCCTGAAACAGCAGATTATCGAGGCTGCCATTATTACGGATGTATCCCTCCTTACTGATGATCTTTCCATACAGGCTTTGAATATGCTTTTTACACAGCTTTCTATAAGCAGTTCCCCAGGCCTTGGCATAATTTTAAGTTTCCTGGTATATCTTTGGAGTGCAGGTAACATTTTCCTTCAGCTCCAGAAGATGATAAATAAAATGTGGGGTTTGAGAATTTCTAACAGGAGCTGGTTACATCAATTTGTCCGCAAAAGGGTCTCAGCTCTTGTTGCAGCTCTGGCTTTTGGAATGCTTGTGGCAATAAGTACTGTTTTTGAACTGGTATTCTTTGTTGTTTCCGATAATCTGGAATCAGTTCTTTCCATTTCAACCGGTGTTGTGAAATATGCTAGCTTTTGGATAAATTTTGCAACCCTGATCGTTCTTTTCATATACCTTTTCAGAGTGCTTCCGGAAGCAAACATCGATTTAAAATATGTTTTTACAGGTTCATTATTAACAGTTAGCCTGCTTACGGTAGGAAAATATCTGATAGGAATTTACCTTGCTTACAGTAATATAACTACTGTCTACGGAACTATAGGTTCGATACTTGTCATTTTTCTCTGGATATATATGTCTTCCATATTTGTCACTTTCATGGCTGAATTCATAGGTGTCTATTCAGAATATGATCATTAAAAGCTGTTTCAAGTGTCATGTTGCTCTTTCTTTTGTATCATTGATAATATGTGCATCATTGTGTTGTATGCCCTTTAGTACATCCCTATGGTGCTTTATGAGTTGTAATACTATCTGGTCATACATCAGGTAATCATGTTCATGCGACGTGTATGATTTTATATTACTTTTTCATACGCGTGGTTGGTGTCTCTTTTCACTCAGATTGTCATTTGTGGTGTATGATGGGAACATATAACTATTATTCAATATGATATGTAATAAGGGAGTGCATAAAGGTGAACTGGGAACTAATTGACTGGAAAAAACTGATAATTTCAATTGCCTTATGTCAGCTAGCTGGCATAGTTGGGGGACTATTCACTTACAGTTCCATTCCAACATGGTATGCATCACTTGCAAAACCAGCCTTCGTTCCTCCAGGCTGGCTTTTTTCAGTGGTATGGCCGCTTCTTTACCTTCTAATGGGTATTGCTCTTTATTTAATATGGATCAAAGGCTTGCAATCTTCTGGAATAACAATAGCAGTAAAAGTATTTGCAGTCCAGCTGTTTTTAAACATCCTCTGGTCAGCTTTGTTCTTTGGGTTGCGTTCTCCCTTTATGGGTTTTATTGAAATCCTTGTCTTATGGATTGTTATTGTAGTGAATATTGTGCTGTTCTACAAAATATCAAGACCTGCCGGAATGCTTCTTATACCCTACATTCTCTGGGTGTCTTTTGCTGTTTATCTCAATTATTCCATCATGATATTGAATTCCTGAATTTTATCAGGTTCTTCTTCTTTCTCGATATGTATCAACAGTTTTCAATGCAGAAGAATTAGTAAAAATGGAGAATTCCCAAATGATTGCAGAAAAGCCTGTAAAATGGGGGGTAAGATTGACTAAGGAAATTTCTACTAAGTAGAACTTTTACCTATTTTTCTTACCTTTTATGTTTCTCGTTGTATTCGTTTTTTTATTCGATTATAAACTGTCATACTGTTATGTTCTTTTTGATCCGTATGATTGTGAACTCGGCGGGTTTAAGCGGGGCGAAGCCTACAAGGATATTGAGGGAACCGTCAATGATGTCATTTGGAGTTGTAGTTTCTGAATCACATTTCACAAAATAGGCATCTTTCTTATTTGCTCCCTGAAAAGCTCCTTTAAGGAAAAGTTCATACATGAATGTTTCAATGTCAATAAGTAGCCTGTTCCATAGAGTAGCATCATTGGATTCGAAGGTCGCCCATTCAGTCCCTCTGTCAATGCTCTCCTCGACGAAGAGGGTCAGCCGGCGTACAGAAATATATTTCCATTCCTGGTCCTGGCCATTATTTTCTGTCAGAGTCCTTGCTCCCCATATCATGACATCATTTCCCTGGAAGGTTTGAAGGCAGTTAATGAATGCCTGAGTCAGCATCTCCTTCTCCCGGTCTCTTATTTGATATGCCAGCCCGGAAGCACCATTTAGCAGTGCCCTTGTTCCTGCTGCAGCCTTCCATACTCCGAATCGTTCGTCTGTTCTTGCAAAGACTCCGGCAATTGCACCGGAGGGGGGCTTGTGGGTGAGACTTGAGCCATTAAGAGGATCTGCAATTCCAATTTGCGGAAAATAGAGGGCTGCATTTCTGCTTCGTATTGCTGATGCCCAGTTGATTATGCTACTGGCATCCTTTTCAGGATCAGGGTCTATCAGGTACATTGCCTTGTATTCTTCACAAAAACGAATTGCTGCTTCAATAACACTCTTTTTTCCGGAATCATGGGGTAATCTTGTTGTATCGGGGATGACCAGCAGGTTGAAACTATCAACATCCTGCAAAGCATATATTCCGGTCTTGTCTGCATATGTACCTATCAGGTCTGGTGCATTTGGAATAATATCTGCTGTATCGGACAGAGTATATTCATTGACCCTGATTCCGGCAGAAAGCCTGCTACGGGGGCTAAATTGTCTCCGCTTTGGAATATATATTCTACTTTTTTCCGGCCTGCCCGCTACTCGTACTACATATGCATCCCTGCCTCCATTCTGGAAGAATTGCCATATGGCATAACTTAGCAGGCTATCCTGATGTAACCCGCCGAATAAGTTTTCATATTCTATGAAACTGAATATTCTGACAGCTTTATTGAAAATACCTTTTGGCGTGTATCCCACAAAAGCTGCTATGGATGTGCTGACTCCGTTAATTTTGTGTAGCAATCCGGATTCTTCAATTGTTACATCAGGGTAGATGGTTTGCAGGGGCATTGCAGTTGTCCAATGTTATTAAACTCATATTCAGCTAATCATTGTTGGTGCCACAGTTTTCTAATTATGTGGCCGCTTATAATATCTCTCTCAGGGCATTAGCTGCAGTATAAACACTTCCTATGCCTCCGATGTAGTTTGCTATGCGTACTGCTTCCATGATTTCTTCCTTTGTTGCTCCTTCAGCCATTGCCTGCATGGCAAGTACTTTTACACCATCGACTGCTCCATGGTCTGCATCAAGTGCCATGGCTATGAGTAATTTGTATTTCAACGGAATGCTGCCTTCAGAAAGTGCATTCTCGAGTGCTCCTTCTATGACATTGAAAAATTCACTGTCCTTTTCCTGTATTATGCTCAGTGGGTGTCCTTCCATTCTCTTATCTCCTTTCTTTCAGAACTTACATTCTGGATTTGATACTGTTGTATAATAATGTGGTTGTATGATATTTTATTGTTTACATTCGGTCTTTTATTTTTTCTTAAGGGGCTGTGGTTCAAAAAACTTAAGTATGACTCTGGTCATTTATGACCGTGGTCATATTTATTATGTGCCACAAATGAGGTAGTATGTCCCTGAGAGAAAAAAAGAAACAGGATACAAGAACTCGTATCTTTGAAGTATCCGGTAAATTGTTCAAGGAGAAAGGTTTTGAAAATACCACAGTTGATGAGATCACTAAAGAAGCTGGCATAGCTAAAGGCACATTCTTTAATTATTTTCCTACAAAAGAGTCACTTTTGTGTTATTTCAGAGAGCAGAAAGAAGAATTTATCTTCACCATAATGGAAAATCAAATGTCATTAAATGCTCCTGCAAAGGAGAAAATAAAGAATTTCCTTGTTCTGGTTGCAGAGAACTATGAAAAGGACAAGGAGCTTCTGAAATTATTATTCTTTGAGCACAAACGATTGGTTATGGGCTCTGATCAGCGGCCAACTGAGAAAAAACAGAGGCATCAAAAGCAAGAGCGTTTTATCAGTATGCTCTCTGGTTTTCTAACTGAAGGTGTGGATAAGGGGGAAATCAAGAAGGGAATCGACATGAAAATAGCATCGGAATCCCTCTATGCCATTTATTTTCACTCACTTATGATCTGGCTCCATTCTGATACGGACTACTCTTTTTCCAGAGATATATCCACAAAGATCGATATAATATTCGAAGGCATCGGTGTATGAAAAATGTATGCAATTACAGTTGAGAATCTAGTTAAGAGATTCGGTGATTTTACTGCCGTGAACGATCTCTCGTTCGAAATAAAGAGCGGCGAGGTATTCGGTCTGCTTGGTCCCAACGGAGCCGGGAAGACAACAACCATGTCAATGCTTTCGACAATGCTCAAACCAACATCCGGAAAGGCATCTGTCAATGGATTTGACATCCGGACAAATGAAGATGATGTACGTAAATCCATAGGCATAGTCTTCCAGGACCAGAGTCTGGACGAGGAACTCACAGCCTATGAGAACATGGATTTTCATGGAAGACTTTATCGTATCCCTAAAACCACAAGGCAAAAAAAGATAGCAGAGCTTCTGAAGCTGGTAGAGCTGGATGATAAAAAAGACAATCTTGTGAAAACATATTCAGGTGGTATGAGGCGCCGTCTGGAGATTGCAAGGGGTTTGTTACATGAGCCTAAAGTGCTGTTCCTGGATGAGCCTACCCTTGGACTTGATCCGCAGACAAGGAATCATCTGTGGGATTACATATCGAAACTGAATCAGGAAAAAGGTATCACAATAATCCTCACCACACATTATATGGAAGAAGCAGACAAACTCTGCCACAGGATAGCCATAATAGACAAGGGCCAGATAATAGCGATGGATACTTCTGAAAAACTCAAAAATGATATTGGTGGTGATGTTATCACTATAGTCTCTTCTGAGCGGGATAATCTGTATTCTGCTATAAAATCCCTGCCTGCTATTAAGAATATCGAACTTCATGATTCATCTATCACTATTGGCTTGCAAAATGCGGAAAAGCACGTTGCACAAATCGTCAACATGGCATCTGGAAAGGGTATTCTCATTGATTCTCTGTCAATTCATAAACCAACTCTTGAAGACGTGTTCCTGCATTTTACAGGCAGGACTATCAGGGAAGAGGAAGCCAGTACCAAAGACAAGATGCGCATGATGCAAAGGGTAAGGAGATGATCAGATGGATATAGTTTACACGATCTGGTTAAGGAATGTGAAACGTTATCTTCGTTCAAAAAGCAGAATGGTAGGCAGTCTGGGTATGCCAATGTTCCTTCTGCTCGTACTTGGATTTGGCCTGAATTCCGTAGTTGCCATTCCGGGTATGGAACAGGGATACATTGGTTTCATAATGCCTGGAATTATTTCCATGAGTGTTCTTTTCACTTCAGTGTTTGCAGGCATACAGATCATATGGGACAAACAGTTCGGATTCCTGAAAGAGACACTGGTAGCTCCGGTATCCAGACTTGAGATCATGCTTGGGCAAACCTTCGGAGGCGCTACAACTGCTGTTATACAGGGATTCATAATATTGGTCCTGTCATTATTCATGGGTCTTGACATCAGCAGCATTTCGGGATTTGGAATAGCTGTTATTTTCATGCTACTCATTGGAATTTCCTTTACAGCATTTGGGATTGCCATTGCTTCTAGAATGGAGGATATGCATGGTTTCCAGCTCATAATGAACTTCGTTATCTTCCCGATATTCGGTTTGTCAGGTGCCCTGTTTCCTATTGATAGCCTGCCGGGATGGGCTAGGTACCTTACACTAATGGACCCTCTTACATACGGAGTTGAAGGTATCAGGTATGGTCTTCTTGGCAGTTCCCAGATAGACCCGGGCATAAGTTTTGTAGTTCTTTCAGGATTTACGATATTGATGGTAATACTGGGTTCATACCTGTTCAGGAAAATAAGTGTCTGATGAATGCTAAAAGTAAAGTATCTCAACTTTGTTTTGTAAACAAGCGGTTGTAATACAATTGGTTGTAATTAAATTATAAAAGTAGCAGGGAGTCTGTTATACAGGCTCCGGATGTTATTTATTTAAGCTATTTTTTATTTCTTTCTCCCTTAGATAGGGCCTATGCTCATACCTCATTTTCATAGGTGAAAAGAGTCCATTGCAAATTAGTCCAATCGTATAATAATAACAAAGCAGTATTCTTTTATATAAGTAACATTATAACAAAAGTGACATTATAACAGGCATAAATATTCGTGTATGTATGGTCGTATGTGGATACTTGCTGATTATATAGACTTGTTCATTGACTGGTTGGAATGGAATATATGCAAAGATTACTATTGCTCGATTCTAATAAGAAAAAGGATTCTGAGCTTGGATCCAAACTTAAAGGAATGGGGTATCCATTCTCTTCGATATTAGTTTCCGGTCAGGGTAATTTTGATAACTCGTCCATCAAAAAAACAGATATCATTTTTTATTCATATGATGAAGCAGAGTTTGATACGGTCTTCAATGATCGGTATGATTTGCTGGCAGATAGTCCTGTTATTTTTGTAGTTGAAAATTGCAGCAAGGCATTATTTGATAGCATGGCCCGGTTCAGTAACTCCTGGTATCTCAAGGAACCTTTTGAGAAAAATGAACTTGATTTCATTGTCTGCATGGCACCTGATGAAGGTGGTTTGCATGAAGGGACGGCTGTCGGTGAATTTGAAAGCATGGAGCATAAACTGGAAGAACAAAAAAAACTGGTAAATGTAGCCTTTGATCAGGCTCCTGTGCTTATGATGATAATTAATAATCATTTCCGGGTGGAAATGATCAATGTAATTGGACTTGAGATCATAGGAAAAGACCCTGGTGACCTTCTTGGATTAGCAGGAGGGGATATTTTCTCATGTGTCAATTCATTCAGGGGTGAAGGATGTGGCAACACTTCCGAATGTGCAGTATGCTTCATCCGTACTATCGTCGCTGAGACTTTCAGAACGGGTGAGGATTATCACAAGATAGAAGGGAGCATGGGAATCCTCCAGAATGGTGTTGTTTCAAATCATGATTTCCTTATATCTACTGCATATTTGAATTTGGAAGATGAAAAGAAGATCATTCTCTATATGGATGATATCACTGAACGTAAAAGGGCTGAAAAGACTTTAAAGGAAAGTGAGGAGCGTTTCCAGGTCTTGTATGAGAATATGCCGGGTGGGACGATAATCATCGGAACAGATTATGTTATCGAGGATGTGAACCAGCGTACATGTGAGATTACCGGTTACAGGAAAGAAGAGCTTTTAGGTCAGTTATGCGACATTGTTTGTCCCAAAGGTTCATTATCAAAAAAATGCCCTATATGGATCGATGGTCTTGAGGGATTTCAGGGAATGGATACCGCCATCAAATGCAAAGATGGCAGTAAGACTCCTATATTAAAGAATGCAAAGAAGATCTTTATCGAAGGTCAGCAATACATTCTGGAGAATTTCCAGGACATCTCTGAAAGAAAAGAAGCAGAAGAGGCTATAATCACTTCAAAGATAACTGCTGAGGAAGCAAACAGAACCAAGAGTGAGTTTCTTGCAACCATGAGCCATGAACTTCGTACACCTCTAAATGCTGTAATAGGGTATTCCGATCTTTTGCTTGACGATGCTTTTGGAGTGCTTAATTCACAGCAGAAAAGGTCTATAGGTCATATTTCTCAAAGTGGAAAGCATCTTCTGAAGCTGATAAATGATATTCTTGATATCTCTAAAGTTGAATCCGGAAAAATGGAATTACACTACGAGGAATTTTATGTTAATGAGATATTCATGACTGTGCTGAATATTGTTTCCCCGCTTGCAAGGAAAAAGAGTATAGAACTTGAGATGTCCATTGTTCCTGATAAATTATTGATAAACGCTGACAAGGTTCGTTTCAAACAAATATTGTTCAATCTTGTCAGTAATGCGGTGAAGTTCACTCCGGATGGTGGGCATGTTCTGTTAAAAGCATGTCAAAAAGATAATATAGCCGTGATCTCGGTCATAGATACGGGTATCGGTATCTCATCTGTAGATATTGCTAAACTATTCCTTCCTTTCCAGCAGATCGATTCCACTATTTCTAGGCAATATGATGGTACGGGTCTTGGACTATCGCTTGCAAAAAGGTTCGTTGAAATGCACGGTGGCGAGATGTCAGTTGATAGTGAATTAGGAAAAGGCAGTAACTTTACTTTCAGAATCCCTGTTGATGTAACAAAACACTGATAAATTCTAAGCCAGAAGTTCCTTATCAAAGTTTTCGATAAGATCATTCATTTTCTGATACCATTGATCAATGGTCTTTTTTATCATTCCTTTGACCATGGAAGGTTCAATGGCAACGTATTCATAATAGTATCCACCGATGGAAATCGACTTTGTTTCCCTGTATACCAGGCCTGCGGAAATGAGATTTTGTAATGAGCGATATGCTGTACTTCTCTCGCGACCCAGTAACTCTCCGAGTTTCTCTGCTGTCATGGGCCCATTCTCAAGCAGTGTCTTGTATGTATTGATGTCAAGCTCCTTTAGGCCGAGTATACATTTTGCCATATCCTCACATTTACATTCGGCTCTTAGCATTTCAGGGATGGAACTTGCCATATTATTTCCTCACATCTTTCAAAATTAGTTTGACTGATTAGGATTGTACAATTTGCACAAAACCGATTAAAGATTGCGTCAATTATATATATAGTTTGCCAGAATTCTATCTTCCTTGACAATAATACCCGAAGATGAACGCTCAAGTCTCCCGCTTGATACAGATGAGATCATATACCATCCTGATATGATACGTGCAAATGAGTGGGTACTTTCTGAATATGAACCGCCTGTCAGGGATTTCTGCATATTCGTTCCCTGTGCAAAGAAAAAGCCATATCATGAAAGTCCTTCACATAAAATATTCGATAAAGTGATCTTTGAAATGCTTGAGCCTGATGATGTGCATATTGTTGTTTTCGGGACATGCGGTATCACTCCCCGGGAACTTGATACGGAATATCCTTTCATGGATTATCAATTCATGCTTGGAAAATGCAATGTGGCAAAAATCAAAAGGGATTTCATTAAAATGGAAAGCCAGAGGTTATCACAATATCTTGAAAAGACGCGTGATAACTATAAGCATCGTATTGCTTATTGTATAGGTGATTTCAGGAAGGCTATGGAGCTTGCAGTTGAAATGTCTGGTGTTGATGTAATAATAGTTCCGAAAGAAGAAACTGTTAATGAGCATGTTCAACCGGGGAAGAAGTTCATCTACGGAAGCCTCAACCAGGCAAGTTATCTTCAGGATTTTTCAAATTCAATCACATCCATTATCGGAAAAGATGTACAAAAGGCAGTTTGCGCTGATGATGGAAAAACCAATGACAATGATTGGTACTTGTATTAAGACTGATCTTTGAAAGGAAAATTAAAAAAGAGTGGCACACATTGCCACTATTATTCCAGATATGGCGATTGTGCGAGTACTGACATGCCATTGTCTGAAATATTAAGTACACGAACTTCGTTGATAGTGCCGGATCCTCTCATCTTCATTACGTAAATTGAACGCTGAAGGTTGTTTCCGGTAATTATACGGTCAAGTTTGATTACTGAATCTGCGCCATATTCCACCATTTCGTCAAGTCCGAACATTGCTCCTACTGTAATTACAGAAGTCACATTGTGCTTGCGGAACACGCCGAAAACATCATCTATGAGTGTTCTCAATTTGTAGTTTGATTCAATGGCAAGGAAAAGTGCCTCAATTGAGTCTATAAAGATACGTGTTGGCTGTATGTCCTCGATTTTACTTTCAACCAGCTTCTTAAAACTTTTGATCAGCTCTGATGGTGCTATCTCAACGCTTTTCTGAAGACGCAGGCTTGGATCAGTGATGTCAACAAAGGTAAGAAGGCCCTGATCTACATATTCCTCAAGGTTCCAGTTAAAGGAAGTTTTCATCTCTTTAACAATGGATTTTGATTCCTCTGATGTGATGATACACATTACTTTCTCGCCTTTCTTTGCTCCCTCAACGATGAACTGTGTTCCAAATATTGTTTTACCTGTACCAGACTTTCCTGATACGACATTTGCAGTTCCTTCGAAGAATCCTCCACGTAACATCTCATCCAGTCCGGCGATTCCGGAATTCACTCTCTTTGATGGGTCAGCATCTGTCATATTAAATCCACCTCTTAATGTCTATATATCTAAAATTATGTTCCCAAACTTCTTGAATGTAAGATTTTAATATATACTTTCGCTAAAAAGCATATAATGATTATCATGAGTACTTTTTTGAATACAGTTTATTATGCCATCATAATATAAAAAAGCACGTATTTAATTTTATTCGCCTGCATTATTCACTTTATTCAAGGGGAAAAAAGCAATTAGGCGTGAACTATTTGTATTATTGCAACCAAGTCCATACTTATAAAAAAGATACAGGATGCTGTTTGTTTTATTCACGGAAGATTATTATGAAATCAAGAATGGATTTGAACAGGGATAAACAAGAATTGCTGGAGGATGTTATCTCCGGTAAGATTTCTTTTCACAAACTGGATAGTCTGACGGATAAAAAGACTGCTGTAATGATAAGGAGATATGCTCTTGAGGAAACATCAGGATTCAATTTCGATCATATACAGAATTTCTCAATTGATGTCGAAGATGCAAGCAAACGAAATATAGAAAATATGATCGGAGCCATCCAGATCCCTCTTGGGATAGCTTCCCCGTTGAAAGTTAACGGTGAATTTGCAGAAGGCACGTTCCAGATACCTCTGGCTACAACAGAAGGTGCTCTTGTTGCCAGTGTAAATAGGGGATGTTCCGTTATTACAAAATCCGGTGGTGCAAATGTTCGCATATTCCGTGATCTTATGACCAGGGCTCCTGTCTTCAGACTGGTAAATGTGATAAGGTCTAAAGAGTTTGCAGACTGGTTGCAGGATCCTGATGTTCTCTCCCGCATGAAAGCCAAAGCATCTGAAACCACACGTTTTGGTGAGCTTGTGGATGTCCAGGCATTTGTTACGGGTAATACCGTTTATGTTCGCTTTTCCTATGATACAAAAGATGCCATGGGAATGAACATGGTGACTATTGCCACGGATGCTGTCCTAAGTCTTATAAAGGATGAATTCGGTGCAATTCCCGTCTCTCTTTCCGGCAATATGTGTATTGATAAGAAGCCGGCGGCCATTAATAACATTCTTGGTAGGGGCAAAACAGTCGTTGCAGATGTAACGATACCTGCAGAACTTGTAGAGGAACGTCTCAAGTGCAAACCTGAGACAATGGTTGAAGTGAATTATCGTAAGAATCTACTTGGTTCTGCAAGGGCAGGCTCTCTTGGATATAATGCACATGCTGCAAACATCATAGCTGCAATGTATCTTGCCTGTGGTCAGGATCCTGCTCATGTTGTTGAAGGTAGCAGTGCAATAACTACAATGGAACTGACCCGTTATGGTGGGCTCTATTGTTCTGTCACTCTTCCTGCAATGGCCATAGGTACCGTTGGTGGCGGCACGAATCTGGGTCCGCAGAGTGACTGTCTGAGATTGCTGGATGTAAAAGGCTCCGGAAACCCGCCAGGTTCCAATTCAAAAAAGCTTGCCGAGATAATCGCATCTGCTGTACTTGCAGGTGAAATATCATTGATAGGGGCACAAGCTGCAGGGCACCTCGCAAAGGCTCACGCAGAACTAGGAAGGTGAACTACCACCCATGAATAGGGTGGCTTCCTGCTTCATTCTCCTGACCACTGTCAGTAAGTCCACAAGCTCTTCCCGTAGTCCCTACGGTGCTAAATTCCTATTAAGTTCTGCTTATCTAAAGCAAACTTTTTGATATTAATAGCAGCATTAAGATCCCTGT
>OBLN01000024.1_pt1 | contig 51914 bp, 43 predicted proteins | sample 1519301 | NCBI WGS metagenome assembly OBLN01 (sample SAMEA2452533, study PRJEB22499) | sediment metagenome | reverse complement strand
CGGTCGCATCACATTTGTCAAGCAGTATGACTTTGACAGGATACTTGAGTTAGGTATTGTACGTGGTGGTGTGGATACCATCCTTGTTGTTGAATTATTCTCTCCGGGGAACATTGTTCTTCTGGACTCCGAAAGAAAGATCATCCTGCCCATGAAGCCTGTATCCTTCAAGGGAAGAAGGATACGTAGTGGCGAGGTATACCAATACCCTGAAGCTCAGATAAGCCCGGTGGATGCAGGTGTGGAGGATCTTGAAAAAGCATTCTCCATGTCTGATGCTGATGTAGTGAGGACCATTGCTACCCGATTCAATCTGGGCGGTGTCCTTGCTGAAGAGGTCTGCTCAAGGTCAGGTATCAATAAAAGTGAGGCTGCAAAGGATATAGGTCCAGATGGCATCGCAGCCATCATTGCTGCATTAAGGGGTGTATTCTCTCCTCTTCTGTCCGGGAACCTTAAACCGTGTGTGGTCAAAAAAGATGTCAAAGGGGAGAAGCAGGCATTTGATGTGCTTCCCTTTGAGCTTGATATTTACAATGAGTATGAAAAAGAGCCATTTCCGACATTCAATGCCGCACTTGATGCATTCTTCGGGAAGATGGCTGCAGAATCCGTGCAGGAAGAGGTAACTGCTGTCAAAAAAGAAAAGGTGGATGTTTTTGAACGCAGGCTCCATAAACAACAGGCTGCAATCGGAAAGTTTGGGGAAGATGCCCAAAAGCATACTCAGGTGGCAGAAAAGATATATGCCTACTATGTTGAAATAGAGGAAATACTCGCTGTCCTGGAGCAAGCCCGTACAAAGGGATATTCATGGGATGATATCAAGTCCATACTTAAAAAGGCAAAGGATTCTATACCTGCTGCAAAATGGATCACAAGTATTGATTCTGCAGCCGGAAATATCGTCCTTGACCTTGACGGGACAAAAGCAACCATTGATATTAAATTAACCATTCCTCAAAATGCTCAGGTCTATTACGACAAGGCTAAAAAGCTCACCAGGAAAAGGGAGGGGGCTCTGAAGGCCATAGAGGATACAAAACTTGCAATGCAAAAGAGGGAGAAAAAAGTATCCAATAAACGTAAGGTCAATACAAAGAAATACTGGTATGAGCGTTACAGGTGGTTCATGTCGTCCGATGGTTTCCTGGTGATTGCCGGCAGGGATGCGGACAGCAATGAGGAGATCGTGAAGAAGTACATGGAAAAGAGGGATATTGTTTTCCACACGCAGGTTCCCGGTGCTCCTATTACGGTTATCAAAACACAGGGTGAGGAAGTGCCTGAGCAAACTCTGGGTGAGACTGCACAGTTTGTGATATCATATTCAAGTGTATGGAAATCCGGTCAGTTCAGTGGTGATTGCTATTGGATAAAACCTGAACAGGTATCTAAAACCCCTGAATCCGGAGAGTATCTTAAGAAAGGTTCATTCGTGATTCGTGGCGAGAGGAATTATTTCAAGGATGTGCAGGTAGGTGCGGCGGTAGGCCTTCAACTTAAGGGGAATACCAGGGTTATAGGCGGTCCGTTGTCAGCTGTCAGTAAACATGGTGAACATGTCGTTGAAGTTGTTCCGGGTAAGTTCAACCAGAATGATGTAGCGAAAAAGATATACAAAATGTACGTTGATAAATTAAAGGATACAAATTTTATAAAGCAGATCGCCTCTCCTGATAAGATTGCAATGGTGCTCCCGCCCGGGGAATCTGATATTAAGGGACAGTGATGGCTTTAATTTCCTTATTTTATGAAGGAATATTGTTGTTAATAAGGTAGCTCTGAAGGTGTTATAAATGAGGGTCAAAAAAAGAAATTTGAAAGGCAGAGAAGGTGAGATCACACTGGTTCCTGAAACATTGGATGACCTATGGCACCTGAAGTATATTATTGAGAAAGGTGACCTTATCTTTGCCCTGACCAAGAGAAAGGCTGATGGGGTGGCTGATAAACTTCGGCCGGAAAAAGTGGAGAAAAAGACTGTACGTCTCGGTGTTAGGGTTGAGGAGCTTGAGTTTCATAAATTCTCTAACCGGTTGAGAGTACACGGTCCTATTGAGCATGGGATGGATGCCGGTCATTATCATACCTTTAATGTTGAAGAAGGTCTTGATCTTTCTATCATAAAGACATGGAAAAAGGATCAGCTTGAACGTATTGATGAAGCCGAAGCAAGTTCAAAACGCCCAAAAGTAGTCATGGTGGCTATCGAAGAAGGTGATGCGGATATTGGCCTTGTGCGTCATTACGGCATAGAGGTATATTCTCATATCAATCAGTCATCAGGAAAGGGCGAAGGTACTCTGAGGAATGTCTTTTTCGAGGAGATTGCAGGGCAGCTTCTAAATGCGGCTTCGGAATCTGAGGCTATCGTTGTTGCAGGCCCTGGATTCACAAAGGAGGATTTTCTGAAATATATACAGTCCAAAGAGCCGGAACTGGCCTCAAGAGTCATTACTGAGGATACATCTTCAATAGGCATGTCCGGTTTTCAGGAAGTATTGAGGCGTGGGGCAGTTGATAGGATCATGGAAGAGTCACGTATAGCCCGTGAATCCCGTTTAATGGATGAGTTACTCAAAGAGATATCCATCGATGGAAAAGTTGCCTATGGTCTGGAAGAAGTGAAGATGGCCCTTGGATATGGTTCTATCGAGACACTCCTTGTAGCTGACGAGATGTTGAGGATGGAGCGTGAAAAGGGCAGCATTGATTCATTTTTACAGGAAGTGGAGCACACGCAGGGAAAAATAGTGGTCTTCAGTACAATATTTGAACCTGGTCAAAAATTGCTTGCACTTGGTGGTATTGCAGCACTTCTGCGTTTCAAGATATAATTAATTTTTGTGATTTGCTGAATGTGCCCTTTTGTTTGTGGTTAATGAAAGCAAATCTATATTTCATTCTTATTAATAAGCTTTTCGGAATGATTGTGCATCAATTGTGCACACCATACACAACGCCTGTCGTTTTTGTATATATATTTACACAGTATTCGTTTATTAACATATATTAGGTTTTTTTTAGTGTTTTAACCGTAAAAATGCTTTATTTGACTATTATATCCATTTTAAAGGGTTATTAAATGCTCAATTTAGAAATGAATTGCTTTTATCTATTATCCGATTTTGTAATAATCAAAAATGATATATACTTCTATTTCAAAGTCCTTATCTGGAGGTGAAAATGGTAACACTTGATGGAGGTAGCAAGCAGTTACGATATTCATTTAATCTGATGGAAAATTTTCTGGTATTTTATTTTGAGACCAGCAATAAACAATTATAACATTGTTAATATTGTTTAATAATTATATGTACTTATATTAGGGAAGTGATAAACTATGGAAGGAGAAGTAACAATTAAAGATACAACTGCAGGAAGCCCAGCAGCAGTAGGTTTCTACGGTCTTGGGTTTGCAGCTACATTTGCAGGACTTTTAAACATGGGTATGTTCTCAGATGCCACAATGGTCATAGCAATGGCAATAACTCTTGGTGGCCTGGCAGAAGTTTTAGCAGGTATACAATTATTTAAGAAAGGTGACACATTTGGTGCAACAGCATTCACAATATTTGGTTTCTGGTGGCTTGCTTTTTCATACATAAACCTTGCCCCCGCAGGATTATTTAATGCACCAATGGCAGCAGCCAGTGCTCCATCGATGGCATACTTCACACTTATGTGGGGTATCATAGCAACTTTGCTTACAATTGCCACATTAAAGATTGGTGTAAAGATGATTACCGTGGTCTTTATAGTGCTTGACCTCACATTCTTCAGTCTTGCACTTGTGTTCTTTGGAGTACTTCCACTGGGAATCGCAGGATTGATAACCCTGGTCACTGGTCTCTGTTCACTTTACCTTGCCAATGCGCTGGTAATGAGTTCAGTTGGAATTAAAGTACCATTCTAAGTAGTTGGTGTTGTAATATTGACGCAAATGATCGGTAGATTATGCCGGTCTATTTTTATTTTTTATTAGTCAATTGGTTAACTTAAACGGCCATTTTCAGGTATGTATCCTATTCTTGCTCTATAAAAATGGTTTAATACGTTATATTTACTCATTTTACTCTCATTTTCGTCGTAATAGTGCACAACTGTCAAATCCAATCAAGCTTTTTTGCATGTCCTCTGTTTGAAGACAACACGAAGTAGAATTAGAAGTCGTTATCGATGATCCGGTGGAACTGCTAGACTATCAGTTCTAAAAATGGATAAATCAGAAAAAAAAAGCATTCTTATGGCAATTATGAGATTGTAATAATTTTAATTACACGATCTCTATATTCAATCATCAATGAATGCATACTTTTTACCCAATTCTGTAAGACTGTATGTAATTCATGAAGCTTCTCTGTTACCTTCTATCAGATTGTTATCAGCAAGCACTGAAAGATGATATGAAAGTTTTGAGGGAGATGTTTTTGTTATTTTCTGTATGACACATGCACAAAGAGGTTGTATCGAAAGGAGATTCAATATCTTTAATCTGATTGGGGATGATAGTACCTAATATATATTGCTTTGTCTGATCATCTTATTTTCCCCCCTGGCAGCCAGTCTTATCAGTAGTATGTTTATGCTTTGATCCGATAGTCCCAGCTTCCCGGGCAGTTCTTCTATATTCGGATCTTCTTCCAGTATCTCTAAAAGATCTTCACTGATTTTATTCAGACATTCCTCAAAAAACCTGTGTAGCTCAGGCGTTGCATATGCTCCTAGATATGCACTTTTTTCAACAGCATTTTCATACGTAACTATTCAGCCTTCCACAATCGGCCTATTGATACTGATTCGATTAAAAAAGCTGTTTTATCCGAAATGGATCTGAAAAGAAAAAAGCAATCAATTGGCATAATTAATATAAATTCTTCATAAGAAGTTCATGTATCAACAATTTATCAAGATGAGTATTGATCGCGATTTTATCAGGCGTGACAAAATAAGTGGGTCTTTAAGTCAAAATTCGAATTAGACAACCTCGTCAGTTAGTTGAGTAGGAATTGGAAAAAAGATGAGGCAGGACTTATCTGCTGGATTAAGTGATTACGTTATTTGGATGCTACAAAAATAAGATTAAAAAAATAAGAATGGTGAGGTGTTGCTTGTATATACCTCACTCATATGTCGTTTTTTGTTTGTGTATCAGTCACCGTCGCCGCTGAAACGGGCGGATTCGTGGCACTTGCCGCACGAGTTGGGCATTACGTCCGCATCCTGTGTGGCGAACGGCACGAGTGTAGAGCTTTGGCCTGGCCACACCACATCGAACACGTGTGATCCTACATTACCCTCAACCACAGCACTTTTACCGTCCGCATCGAGAGCCAGATGCCACTGAGCATCGTCCTTCACATCCTGAAGTTTGCTGATTTTGGGCATGTGGCACGAGGTACACCTGCCTACTGGCGATGTCTCATCGGTTGGGGTATAGGGAGCTACACCCATGCTGGCTTCCTCTTCCATGTGCCTGACGACCGCACGGGCCACAGCATCACGAGTCATGAACCCATCTTCCCCGGCAATGTTAAGTAAGTCTTCTTTTGCAATATCCTCAAATGGCTCGTGGCTCGCATGGCAGGCCAGACACAGCGTGTTGTCATTGTAGGCAGCTTCCTCGAACTTGACCCCGTCTACCTCAAGGTCTGGAGCACCCAGAGTATGAGCGTCGTGGCAGGTAAAGCAGGTGAGCTTTTCGAACGGGTTGTCGTAGTGAACCGAGCGACGTATCTCAGAGAGCATCTGGGAGTGTGCCCGGGCGTGAGTCTGGTCGGGCCAGCTGTGGAACGTGCCCTCTTTCCAGGTGCCGGAATAATCCTGGAGACCGAAAGTAGGTTGATCATAATTGAAGTAGAAGTCTTCGATGTCGTACAAGCCGGGCACGAAGAAACCATATCCCAATGAGTTTTCGTAACTACCGTTATAGGGGTATTTGTGAATCCCTTCGGGGGTAGCACTCATGCCCGCATGGGATCCGTGGCACTGGCCGCACAGCTCATTACCCGCCTTGGCCGTCAGATACTGAGGTAAGATTATCTTGGTTATATCCCCACTCTCCGCGTGATCAGAGCCAGGGCCGTGACACCGCTCGCACGTGATGTCTAAGTCTTTGAACTCGAAGTTCGTGACCACCTGTTTAGCGTCGCCCGATTCGTGGGCGTCATCGAAATCTTGCTTCTCGATCATTCCGCCTGTGGCATGGCATCCAGCACAGTTGCGTGCCATTGTGTTTGCGGGATAGGCCCAGTGGTCGGGGCTCTTCTGCCAGAACTTGGGTGCAGGCACATCGTTGGGACCCAGAGCGTCACTATCTGCAGGAGTACCATCCTGCATGATGTACAAGGGCATATAGGCTATGTAGTCTGTGTAGTCATCCTCAAGCCAGTTGGTCACGTTGTTTTCTTTGGCCCACTGGCGAACCCAAGGCACATCCTGCATCCGGCACATGTAACGTTGCTTGCCTTCACCGAAGTTAGGGTGGGAGTCGGTTTGTTCATGATTGGGATCTGCCCATCCCTCGCCCCAGTTCCCCTGACCTCCAATGGTGGCTGCCACAGGGATGAAAATGGGATTCTCTTCAGGATCGTACGTTCCGGCGTCCTGTTCATCTTTCCAGGCGAAAATGTCCCCGTCAGCCCCTGAGCAGTCGAGGTCGTTCTCGGTTAACTTCTTGTCGCTTTCCGGATAGAATTTAAACAGATACTCTCGATCTCCTTCTTTATCCCGGGTGCAAAGAACAACATTCACAAGTCCTTCGCCATCCTGTGGGTCCTGCACCATAAGAAGGTCGCCTTGTGGATCTCGGGGCAGCACTTTGTCACCGGGTTCGGGCCACATGTCAGGATAGACCATCTGATCGATACCCTGAACCACGAAGCGGGAATGGGCAGACGCATCCCCGGTGCCATCATAAGTTTCGAACAGGTCGGACCAAACCCTGCCGTGGCACATCTGGCACGTCTCCATGCCAACGTAGGTCGACTGGTTGCTCGGCCTGCCCGAGAGAGTAATCATGACATCAGAAACTGTCGAACCAAATTCGACAGGTATCGACTTAAGATTTTCACCATCCAGGTACGCTTCCGAGGGTGAAGTTACGTAAAGATATACTGAGCCAGGTTCAACGTTGGTAAGTTTGAAAGATCCATCCGAAGCCGTGGCATTGGTGGCAGTTTTCCCCACCACCTGTACGAGGGCACCTGGCACAGGATTCATTTTAACATCCAATACCTTCCCTTGAATCGTTTCGGCATCTGAATCAGTAGTTTCTGGCTTCTGTGAGACACACCCCGATATAACGATCACGATTAATGAAAATAACACTAACAGTCCTATTTTACCCCTTTTCATTTCTTTTCCACCCCTTCTTTTCCGATAACTATTCAGCCAATTGTTAACGGTGTTAATCAATTAAAAGTTGACTACTATAAGATATAGTATTATCGTCCCTGCCCACATACACAGTCAAATCTCAGAGCAGCCAAGTCTTCCATTACTTTCCTGTCAGTCGGTGGCTAGAATTCAAAGTCTAAATCATCAGGTGTTTTTGTTTACCGGAAAAACAGCGAACCTTATCCTTGCTTTAATTGCAACAACTTCTCTTTGTTTTCTCTCCTGGTCAAAGAGGTGATCAAGCACTTCCTATCTAATTTTGTCAGGAGCAGCTGCACGGTTATGACATCATAAAAGCCATTAAGGACCTAAGCGAGGGTAAACACACCATCAAATCAGTCACCATGTATACCACCCAGTGCAGGGTGGAAAATGAAGGTCTGCTGGAGTCCTTCTGGGAAGGACGTGATATATGGCCTGCCAGCACATACATCCCTGGTTTTATAGTTACTACTCTTTGTTGAAGGGGAGTGGAAAATCTGATACTACCATGCATTCGCACTCTGGCCATTCAATTCATTTTGAGCATTTATGCCATTAATGCAGACGTGCTGCTCTTTCTGTGGACTCTATATGCAAAAGTTCCTTTCCATCCATATAGATGTGAATCACACCACCCGATTCTGATATTGTTATCGCAATAGATACCGTATCTCTTGTGATTGCTGCAGCTGATACGTGTCGGCCACCGAGGCCTTTTTCTACGGCTATATCTCTGGCATCAACATCCAGATATCTGCCTGCAGCTTCTACAGTTCCTTCTTCTGATATGACAAAAACACCATCCAGTTGGGCGAACTCTTTTATGGATTCCCAGTTCTTCCTGTCCAGAACATCCCTGTCTTCTTCTGCCTGTCCTGCATATGGGTTCAGGATCATTTGATGCGAGCGTATCATGACCTCTTCAACATCTCCTACTATGAATGCTGTGCCAATCTGTTTTCCTTCACGGCCAGTATTGGATATATCGAAAGCTATTTTCAACACTGCACGCAGTATTTCAGCAGATATTCTTTCTTCACACTCATTCAATATCTTCACTATATTATTGTCAGCAAGATTGTGAACAACGATGGCATAGGAATCCTTGCTTTCAACTATTCCTATAACTGTACCCTTTTCAATCTCTTCCAGCATAAACTCTATGGCTGAGATGTTTTCCACATGCTCTGTTTTTCCGGAAGCCTGCTGGTTGATCTTATCCATAATTTCCTTTGACCGGTCTTCTTTTGTTTTACTGCTTGCCACAAGATGGTCTATGAGTGTTTTTTGTCTACGGCTTGCAAAATAAACAGGTATGGATGTTTCTGGTCTTTCTAAATTGATATCTCCTGATATTATGATTGCAGTAGACTTCAGCTCCTCTGCAAGCCTTATAGCAGCATTGACAACTACTTTTGTACTGTCCAAATTATCCCCTCTGTTTATATCACCGATATAAATAACAGATTATAATATATTACATATTCTTACTTTATAAATAAAACCTGTTCCTTAGCGCTATTAATTTATGCCCCCAATATAAATCATAATTGGTGATAGGTTTGGTGAGAACTTTTGTTGCGGTTGATCTCCCTGTGGGGGTGCATGATAAAATTGCAGATGTCCAGTCAAAGTTCAATGATTTCAAGTTCAAATTTGTAGATCCTCATATAGTACATATCACGATGAAGTTTTTGGGCGATATTCCTGATGACCGGATTCCTGATATTGCAAAAGCCCTTGATTCGGTAAAATGTGAACCTTTTGAAGCACGCATTAAAGGGCTTGGTGTATTCCCAAAGCCAAAGTTCGCCAAGGTCATGTGGTTAGGTTGTGATGGGAATTTTGACAAATTATATGAATTAATTAACAGCTCGCTCTCTTCCTTTGACTTTGAACATGATCTTCATCATTTTAGTGCTCATGCAACACTTGCCAGAGTTAAGTATTTGCCAAAAAAGAAAAAAGAAGAGTTCCTTGAGTTGCTTGAAAAACTGGCAGATGTAGATATCGGGACGATACAGGTTGATACTGTGAAATTAAAAAAGAGCACGCTGACGCCAAATGGTCCCGTTTATGAGACTCTGCATGAAGTCAGCCTGAAATGAATGTCCGTTTCTTTTAATTATTCTCGTAACTGGAAAAACCACTGGAACGTATGATCCTCTTATCCGTTGTGATCAGAAGACATTCAATTTCATCAATATTTTCTATCATGTCCATGCCATCTTTTTCTCCAAGTATGAATACTGCTGTAGCAAATGCATCAGCATCCATTGCAGAAGCAGCTATTATGGTTGCACTGATGAGGTTCTGGGAAGGGTAACCTGTTCGGGGGTCTGCGATGTGTGATACTCTTGCAGTATCATTGAAATAGCGCTCGTAATTGCCGCTTGTGGCAACAGCCATATTCTCGACATTTATGATGGTCACCGCGTCTTCGCTTTTTTCCGGGTTCTGCAATCCTATTCGCCACTGGCTACCATCTGGCTTGGTGCCAATGTATCTTCCATCGCCACCAGCATTAACAAAACCTGAACTTATGCCGTCATTAATCATCGATTCAATTGCAAGGTCTGCTGCGTAACCCTTTGCAACTCCTCCAAGAGTTATTCTCATATCAGTTCCAAGAGTGATGTTGTCCCCCTCGATCATTATAGCAGAATAATTCACCAGCATAAGTGTTTCATTGATTTCCTCATGCGTTGGATCCTGGTAAGTTCCGCCTGGGCTGTACTTGCTTGCCCACAGGTCAAGAACAGGCTGTATGGATATATCAAAGGCTCCTCCGCTCACTTCGGAGTAATACACGGATCTATTGATCACATAGATAAGTTCAGAGTCTGCATTGTTGACGACTCCTTCTTCATTAAGTAGACTGAGTTCACTCTTATTGTCGTAGTTGTTCATAAGTATGTCAACATAATACATTCTGTCAAAAGCACGGTCGATAACTTCCAAGGCATGTGTTTCGTTGGAATCGATTACTGATATTGTGACAGTTGTATCCATCAGACTTCTGGTTTGGGAGTGACTTACTTGTTCGACTGTTATGTCTGTATTCTGGTCAGCTGCATAATTTATAACGAATAATACTGTGAAAATCGCTATCAGTCCAATGGCAACAGTTTTATACCTCATGCAGTATGAAAAGAGATAATTAATATTAAACTTATGTACTGCGATACAGAAGGAAACGATTTTCCGTCTGTTTTAGTTATTATATTCATCTGAAGGAAGTAATAGAATGAGCAATCCCAGCACAGGATCAGGTACGGGAAACAGTTCAAGCAAGGATAAGTATCTTGTTGTCGCTCTTCATCAGTTAATGGAAGAATACGGTTGGAGAGGTATCGAGAAGCACTTTGGTTTTGTAAAACATCACATAATTTATGTGAAACCAGGTTCATCTCTAGATAAAATTGAACTTAAAGCGAATGTACTTGGTAATCATATGGATGTGGACTTTTTAGGAATAAGTCCACAGAAAGGTCTTCTTGATAAAGTCTTTGACTTCAATGTACGTGTAGTGCGCAAGTCATTCGAGATCAGTAAGTACGTCTCAAATGACATGAAAATAACAAATGAGCAGAGTCTGAGAAACAGCATTATAGTTGTGATCAGACAACTCGAGGAAGTTGCAGAGAAGTGAGGACGAGGTAAGCATGGCTAAATTGAATGTAATTCTGGTTGGAATCCTCGTCGTGATGTTCGCTGCAGCCGGAGTGTATGCTTTTATTGGCTACAGCGGCAATGAAGCTCTCTCTGCTCATTACATGACTGAACAGAAATGGTCTGACAGTTCATGTAGCGGTTGTCATGTAGGTGTGTACGAGGAAGTTTCCGAATCATATCATGTAGAACAGGACTTGAAAAAATGGTCATCTATCATGGAATATGGTGTTGATGTTGACAGTATTGATGTCGACACTATGGCAGTAACCTATGGGCAGGTCCATCCTGGTGGCGGTTACATGGCAGATTATGGAGTTGATATTGACTGTATGATCTGTCACGAGCAGGTTGGAGGATATGACTTTGAGGCACGTGCAGAAAGCATAGCTTCAGGTGATTTCGCAAATGCAAACGAAGCTGCGATCGAAGAATCCAGGGCTGAGTTGCAGAAAGAACCTCTCTATGTAGCAAGTTATGTCCTTGATGTTCTGGCACCTCTTCCTCTTGTGACTGAAGTTCATGATGAGGTCAACGGTGCACCAAGCAAGGCACTCTGTGGAAGCAACTGTCACACAGGCGACGTTGCAACAACTGCTGTAGCATGGACACTTGAAGATTCAGCTTCCTATGATGTTCACGATGCTGTTGACTGTCAGGAATGTCATGAAACAGAAGAACACCAGATAGGCGGAAGGGCATATCTGTTCGAGTCCGAATCCATCCATGAAGCACAAAGCGGTGTACTGGATTGTGATTCATCTGGATGTCACGAAGGTATATCACACGGTGGAATGGTTGATGCCCACCTTGAATTCATAAGCTGTGAATCATGTCATATTCCGGCACTTCCAGGCAGTGATGTCACTGGTACACCGGTTATCAGGGAATTCAGTTGGGCAAACGGTGTTCGTGAAGATGTCATTTATGATTCCATGTTCACACCTACTCTTTCATGGTCAGAAGGTGTGTACTATGACCAGTTGCCAACAGCACAGGAAAGAGAAAACCATTCAGTGCTAAAACCGTTCAACATGATCACAGGTATCTGGTGGGACGAAGGGGTCGACCAGGACGTGCTTGCCAATCCTGATAACAGTCCATCAATTGGTAATCCGATAGCACCATCTGATGTGCTAAGTGCTGATACAGATAATGACGGTGTTATCACTGAAGGTGAGATCCGTTCATATGATGGCAACATGGACGAAACTCCGGATTATCCGAATGCGATTCTAAGGCATGTGGTGATGTATTATCAGGTAAGTCACAATATTGCCAGTTCCGGTATAGGTCTTGCCGATCCGCTTGAATGTGCAGATTGTCATGGGGTATCAGCTTCTGATACGCTTCAGAACGTTCACTTTGGAGATAGGGCCCAGGATTGTTCAGATTGTCATGACATTGTGCCGGTGATAAACTGGAAGTTAATCGGCTATGATAAAGATCCGGCAGAGACTGATCCACCAACCGATTTCTCCACAAAGACAATAGAAGTAACAATCCCCGGCGCGAAGCCAACTGAGGTAGAAAGGGAGCCTGCATTCTAAGGAGTTGGTAATGTGGAAATCAAAACATTGGATAAATTACCGGAAAAAATAATAATTCCACTAAGACAGCACAGAGGTGCTGTCTGTGAACCCCTTGTAAAGAAGGGCGACAGGGTTCTCATTGGCCAGAAAATAGGTGAGAGCAAGGAATACTACTCATCTGCTGTCCACTCTAGCGTCTGCGGTGAGGTTCTTGCTATTGAAGAGTATGCTCATCCTGATGGTAACAAGGCAATGAGTATTGTCATCCAGCCGGAAGACAGTAACGAGACCGTTGAATTCTCTCCTGGCAAGGATCTTTCATCTGAGGAGCTTGCAGATCTCATAAAGGAATCAGGTATCGTAGAGCATTATGGAATGCCTACTCATACTGTCCTTAAACCACAGGGCAAGAAGATCGACACAGTGCTTATTAATGCTACATCCTCTGAATGGATTGGCGGCACATTCAAGACTCCCAAGGAATATGCATCCCATGGAATCAATGCTCTCAGACTGCTTATGAAAACGGCAGGTGCTAAAAAAGGAGCAATTGTATTGAGAACCGACGATTCGGAATCAATCAATGCTTTTGAAAGTATTGAAGTCGATAATAAAAAGATAAAAGTGGCTCCTTTGGTAGGTGGCCGCAGAATAGGTTACTACTTCAAGGAACAGGATTCAGACATAGTTGTTGTTTCCCAAAAACACATTTATGGAAAAAAGATCCTTAATTTCTTTACTTATAATGTAACAGGAAGGAAGGTGAAGGTTGGCTGCGATCCTACGGATGTGGGAGTTGCTGTTTGTGGTGTTAAATCTGCTAAAGCCTTTTACAATGCTTTCAATGCAGGAAAGCCTTTTTATGAAACTGTTATTTCCATTGAAGGCGTCTCTGATGACCTTGAATATATGCAGGTAAAAATAGGTACTCCTTTCAAGGATGTTATTGAAGCATGTGGGTTTACCGGTGAGATTGGCAAGCTAATTGCCAATGGTGTAAGGACTGGTGTTGCTCAGTACACTGATCAGGTACCCGTGACAAAAGGGACCACAAGAATTTCTATACAGAAACCAGAAGAGGTCCAAAGAGACGAGTCTATCGCATGCATCCATTGTGCACGTTGCGTGGATGTCTGCCCGGTTGAGCTAATACCAAGCCGTCTTGCTGTTATGGCAGATCAGGGTCGTTTTGACGAATGCAGACAAATATATATCGAGAACTGTATCGAATGTGGTGACTGTGCAGCGGTCTGTCCTTCAAAGATACATATATTACAGCTTATCAGATATGCAAAAGATGCTATAGAGATGGCCTATGAGGACATGCCTTCAAAGGAATCATCCAATCTGAAACTTGGTTGCTGTGGAGGTGAGTAAAAATGACATATACAATTTCGGCCCCCCCTCATAAGAAAACAAAACTCGACTTCAGGTCATTGAACATGAGTAAAATAGTTGCTCTGCTTCCTCTGTGCCTTGTAGCCATCTATTTCTTTGGTGTTCCTGCACTTGGGATTATCCTTGCATCAGTATTAGGTGCTGTTGCAACCGAATATGGAATACAGGCTTTAACCAAACAGAAGATTACGATTGCAGATGGGCATGCAGCACTTGTCGGACTTATGCTGGCATTGCTTATTCCGCCGGAAACTCCTTTATGGATTCCTGTAATCGGTGGTTTCTTTGCTATAGCTGTTGGAAAATTCGTATTCGGTGGAATTGGTTCTTATATATTCAATCCCGTTCTGGTATCATGGGTGTTTATCAAAAGTGCCTGGTCTTCCTATATGGTGTCTTCATCAATACCTCATGTCGGCCAGTTCTCTGACCTCATACTTGAAAGCGGCGCAGGTTTACTTGTGGATGTTTCTCCGATTGCATTGATTGGTGGAGTGTATCTGGTCTACAAGAAATATGTTGACTGGAGAGTTCCGATTGCATTCTTTGCAACAATGGTTCTATTCCCACAGACCATGTTATTCCTTTCAGGAGTATCTGCACTCATCCATGAAGGTGTAATGAATCCGTTGATGTACATGTCACAGCTTTTCACTTTCTTAAGTATGAGCCCTGAGATTCCTTATGCAATGATAGGAATCGTTTTCTTCGGAATTCTTTTCCTTGCAACTGACACTGCAACATCCCCTGTAACCAAGAACGGTCGTGTCATATACGGAATTACATGTGGTCTTCTGGTTTCCATTTATGGTTATTTCGGCAACTACGTTGACGGAACATTATACGGTATCTTCCTTGCAAATTGTGTCGCTTCTTTCATAGAGATCAATACAATGCCTTCATCATTCGGAACAGAGTCTTTCCCTGTGAAGGTTTACAGACGTGTGATGGACAAGATTCCTGCCTCCATGAAATTCGAGGTGATGAAGAATGAGTGAATCTAATAAAGAGACAATGGTGGTCATAGGCAAGCTTGTTATCATATCAGTGGTAGCAGCTCTTTTGCTGGCTATTACTTATGTTCCTACAAGTGCACAGCTTAAGATAAACGAGGAAAATTCCCGAAAAGAGATTCTGGGTGAACTGATTCCTGAGGCTAACAACAATTTCGAGGGTGTTGAAGGTGCTGTCATCAATGAAGAGGGTGACAGGGAAGTACTTTACTATCGCGCAAAAGATGCCTCTGGTAATATCATCGGTTATGCATTCTTCAAGCAGCAGGCAGGTGCTCAGGGACCCATCGTCGTTGCAGGTGGCGTGGATTCATCATTTACAACTCTCAGGGGTATGAATATTCTGAGCCATGAAGAAACACCAGGTCTTGGTGCGAAGATCGTGGACGATGCTTTCCAGACTCAATTCGTTGACCTGCCAATTGCATCACTGGGTCTTTCCAGTTCTGGTGGTTCAGTTGATGCGATCACCGGTGCAACGATATCCTCAAAGGCAGTGGTAGATGCTCTGAATTCCAAGATAAGTGAAATAGAAGAGGCAGAGGAGTAGTGGTATTAATGGACCCATTAAGTGAATATATTCGTGGTATTACAAGAGACAACCCGATCTTCGGACTTGTTCTGGGCCTCTGTCCTACACTGGCAGTGACCACATCAGTCGAAAATGCTATCGGTATGTCTGCAGGCACTGCATTTGTGCTTGTATGTTCAAACATTTTCGTTTCAGCCCTGAGGAAACAGATTCCTTCGGCAGTAAGACTTCCAATATTCATTATCATCATAGCGACCTTTGTGTCGATAGTAAAGATGATAATGCAGGCGTATTTCCCGCCCATGTATGCGGCGTTAGGTGTTTTCATACCGCTTATCGTGGTTAACTGCATTATTATCGGACGTGCCGAGGCTTATGCTAACAAGAATAATGTATTCTATTCATTCATAGATGGTCTTGGTATCTCAACAGGTTTCCTGTTGGTTCTGATGCTAATCGGCGGTATAAGGGAACTCCTTGGTACCGGACAGATAGTAACATTCGATTACACTTTGATCACTTTGCCAATCAATCCTTCCGTTACAACAATGATCCTTCCTCCTGGAGCTTTCCTGACAATAGGGTCCTTGATGGCGATAGTGAATTACCAGAGAGCAAAGAAGAGAGCAAAGGGTGGCTAAAATGGTGGAAAAAGCATTATTCGCAATCTTTATGGATGGTCTTTTCATTAAGAACTTCCTGCTTATCCAGTTCCTTGGACTCTGTTCATTCGTAGGTGTGACCAAAGATGTCAAGAGTGCTGCAGGAATGTCAGGAGCCGTGGTTTTCGTTATGGCAATGGCATCTACTGTGTCATATCTGATTTATACGTACATCCTTATCCCTACAAAAATGGAATTCCTTGACCTTATCAGTTTCATTGTTGTAATAGCAGCACTTGTCCAGCTGGTTGAGTTTGTTGTCAGGAAGAATATCCCATCACTTTATCGTTCACTGGGTATTTACCTGCCACTGATCACAACTAACTGTGCAGTATTGGGTGTTGTATTGCTTAATGTAAGTTCTACTTACAATTTTATGCAGAGTGTGGTTTTCGGAATTTCGGCTGGTCTTGGATACACTATAGTAATGTTGATGATGTCTGCTATAAGGGAGCGTTCAACCTTTGTGAATATCCCCTCATCTGTCAGAGGGCTTCCACAGGCATTCTTTATCGCAACGATGCTTTCTATGGCTTTTGTTAATTACTTCTGGGTGATTCCAATATGAGCGTATCATTTAGCACTTTTCTTATAGAGGCAATGGCGATCCTTGGAGGTCTTGGATTAGTTATTGGTGTCCTGCTTATTGTGGCATCAAAGAAATTCAAGGTGGAAACCAATCCTCTTGTTGATGAGATCATGGAAATTCTTCCCGGAGCGAACTGTGGTGCATGTGGTTTTGCAGGCTGTGCAGATTTTGCAGAACGTGTGGTAAATGAAAATGCACCAATCAACGGCTGTCCGGTTGGTGGATTTGATGTTGCCAAGGAAATAGGCGGCATACTCGGTCAGGAAGTTGCAGAAGGTGCAACACAGTATCCTTTCGTCAGGTGCAACGGCGGTCTCAATTGTGTTGACCGTTTCGAGTACGTAGGCTTTGAGGACTGTAAGGCTGTCATGTTGCTCTCAGACGGGGAAAAAGGTTGTAACTACGGATGCATGGGCAGGGGAACCTGTGTACGTGCATGTCCGTTCGATGCACTTTCCATTGGCGAGGACCGTCTGCCTCATGTGAACAAGAATCTGTGTACAAGCTGTGGTCTCTGTATCGCCTCATGTCCAAATGACATACTGGTGTTTGCAAAGGAATCTGAAAAGGTGCATGTGCTCTGTATGTCACATGATAAAGGAAAGGCTGTTAAGGAGTCCTGTACGGTTGGTTGCATTGGCTGTAAGATATGTGAAAAGAATTGCCCTGAAGAGGCTATAACTGTCACTAACTTCCTTGCGGAGATCGATCAGGACAAATGTACAGCATGTGGAATATGTGTTGAAAAATGTCCGCAGAATACAATTTCTATCAGGTGATCATATGACATATAAGACAAAGATAGGCCTGGACGAGAACATCGTAGCAGCACTTAGCTATGTGGGTTTCTGGATCACAGGGATAATCTTCCTGCTAATAGAGCCTGACAACAAGTTTGTCAGGTTCCATGCAATGCAGTCATTGCTGATATTCCTTCCACTTTCATTATTGATCTTTGTAGTGGGATGGGTACCGGTCGTTGGCTGGATAATCGCTGATTTCCTTGGATTCGGTGCACTCTTTTTGATACTGATATTTGTGATAATAGCATACAGGGGCATTTTGTTAAAGGTTCCTGTTGTAGGCACTTACGCTTACAAGCTGATATATCAGTGAACTCATACAGGAAATGCCTTATCTGGCATTAAATCCTGTATCTTTTTTATTTACGAAAACTTAAAAAACTACATCTTCCTATTATTGCTGGAATGTACACTTTTATGCGGAGGGTTTGAAATTAAAGAAGAGATATGGATTGAAAAGTATAGGCCCTTTAAGCTCGATGACGTGGTCGGCCAGAAAGAGACTGTAGAAAGGCTCAAATCGTACATAAAAACGAGAAACCTTCCACATCTTCTTTTCTCAGGTCCTCCGGGAGTTGGAAAAACGGCAACTTCCGTATCTATTGCACGTGAGCTTTTTGGAGATTCATGGCGTGAGAACTTCACGGAACTCAATGCTTCCGATGAGCGGGGTATCGATGTTGTCAGGACAAAGATCAAAAACTTTGCGAAAACAACACCAATAGGCGGTGCAGATTTCAAGATAATTTTCCTTGATGAAGCTGATGCACTTACGTCAGATGCCCAGTCGGCCCTCAGACGTACAATGGAGCGTTATACCAATAACTGCCGTTTCATTCTTTCATGCAATTACTCGTCCAAGATCATTGAACCTATCCAGTCCAGATGTGCTGTTTACAGGTTCCGTCCGCTTGCAGATGAAGCTGTTGCCGAACGTGTGCGGTTTGTAGCACAGAATGAAGGTCTGGATATAGCAGACGACGGTGTGGATGCGATCAAGTATGTTGCCCAGGGTGATATGAGAAAGGCAATTAATGCCCTCCAGGCAGCAGCTCTGGTTGAAGACACTATTCATAAGGATGCAATATACAAGATCACTGCAACAGCCCGTCCTGAGCAGGTCCGTGAACTTATAAATACCGCACTTGAAGGTAATTTCAGCGCTGCCCGAAAACACCTTGATACTCTTCTGCTTGAGCAGGGTCTTTCAGGTGAGGATGTTGTCGGACAGATATACCGGGCTATCTTTGAGATAGAGCTTCCTGAGAAAAGGATGGTTGAACTGATAGATGTCATCGGTGAGATCGACTTCCGGTTAACAGAAGGTGCAAATGAGAGAATACAGCTTGAATCCCTGCTGGCACACTTTGCACTGTCAGGAAAGGAATATCAGTGAACCTTGAAGCACTGGTGCTGGAGTTACTTTCTTCAGTACCACACTGGCTTGCTACAGTTATTATTGGTGCCCTTCCAATATTTGAGTTAAGGGGCGCTATACCCATTGCTCTGGGGATCTATGAAATGAATCCCATTGCTGCGTATTTGTTTGCAGTGTTGGGTAACATGATACCGGTGGTCCCATTACTTCTGTATCTTGATCCGGTTTCAAAGTATCTCCGAAGGTATGTTATATTTGATAAATTCTTTACATGGCTATTTGGCAGAACTCAGCGAAATCATTCTGCGAGGTTCGAAAAATACGGTACCCTTGCATTAACTATATTTGTTGCAATTCCTCTCCCTGTTACAGGTGCATGGACCGGATGTGCAGCAGCCTTTGTTTTCGGTATCAAGTTCAGGCATGCCCTGCTTGCGATACTTGCAGGCGTTCTTATAGCCGGATTGGTGGTAAGTGTTGTCACATTGACAGGAATAAGCCTTTTATACCTTATCTGATGCCTTCAATGCATCATTTTTGATGTGAAAAAAATAGAAAATAAAATGGGTATTACTTACCCAGCATATCTTTTGCGAGCTTTATATCTTCAGCTTTTACAGTCTTTCTGCCGGCATGCTCAGCAAGCTTGATGGCTTCCCTGGAGATCTCAAGTCCGAATTCTTCAAGGATTTCGGTAAGTGCCATTCCAGCAGATTCACTAACTCTTTGTGCTCCTGCGTTTCTTATAACTCTCTCAATAGGTGCAAATGGTATTATTGTCATAAATATCCTCTTATGTGTCTTATAATTTAAATTTAGTTCAATTTCACCTGTTAATTAGCAAAATAAACTATATATAGTTTATTAACACATTTTCAATGTGAAAAAAATCAGATTTATCTTATCAGGGCTATCTCATCAGACCATTTGGTTTTTATAATTACTTTTTTTTCATCTTCTTTGCCAGGTCCTTTCCAAGTCTCATACATTCTGCCAGGTCTTTTTCATTTGGTACATACTGAATCCTTAGGACAGGGTCTATGACATCTACTCCTGCTTTCCTTAGTTTCTCAGCAATCATTACAGGAGCTTCTCCACTCCATCCATAAGAGCCAAAAGCAGCACCGATCTTTCCTTCAATACCTATTTCTATGAGCTTGTCTATGAATTTGGCAATTGGCTCAAGCATTGTATAATAGAACGTTGAAGAACCAATACAAATAGCATCATACTTGCTTATGTCTGCCGGATCCCATTCATAGAAATTATCTATGTCGACATCCACATGTTTTTCACGTGCTCCTTTTGCAATGGCCTCTGCCATCATTTTTGTGCTTCCCTGCGTGCTAAGGTATATGATTGCAAGTTTTGGCATTTTCCTTACTCCCCATTTATTTGTATTCTATTATTGGCTTTAAATAGTTTCAAAATCCTTTTTAAGAATATGCTGTTTGCTTATTATTAAACATTTCCAGTATTTGATGGCAAGGGCCAATATCTTTATGAAAAGGTTATCTTTATTGCCAATCAGGAAATACAATATTACCTACTTCAAATAATGGAGATTCCTTATGGACGAAAAAATTGCGCCGCATATCGAAGAATTAACCATGGCGCTTGGAACTATTAACAAGGAGGAGATTAGTAAGGAACTGGACAAGCTCCTTAAATATCGCGTTCCTCTTGATGAAGCGAAAAGAATCTTAAAATCTAAATATGCAGCAGTTTCTTATAATTCTGTAAAGGTAAAAGACCTTTCTCCGGGATTGAATGGAATTGATATAAAGGGTCGTATTATCGATATAATTGAAAAAAAGGTGTCAATACAGGGAGAGAAAAAGACTATATTCTCAGGAACCCTGGGCGATGATACTGGTATTTGTTCTTTTACATGTTGGGATGATATGTCTCTAAAGTCCGGGGATGCTATTTCGATCAGTAATGCATATACCCGTTTGTGGAATAACCGTCCTGAGCTGTATTTTGGTAAAAGGTGTACAATTACATATTTGCAGGACGTCGAGCTCCCTGATATAGAGCAAATGTCACATTCCAATCTCAAGAAACTGGATGAAATTGTTCCTGCTGATGTTCTTGCTAGTTCTTTGGTACTCATAGTCGAGATGTATCACAGGGAAATCATGCTAAAAGGAGAGGAAGTAACTGTTGTGGAAGGTGTCATTGCAGACGAGACTGCAAAACTCCCATTTACAGCATGGGTTCCCTTGGGAGCACTTGATATAGGTAGCTATATTCGTTTTGAAGGTGCTGCTGTAAGGATATTCAGGGGTTTGCCATCCATCAACTTCAATGAGAATACTTCTATTGAACCGGTGGAATCTACTGAGGATCTGCCATTTACCCTTGAATCTGTAAACAGATCAAGTTCACCTTTAGCTATTGAACAGGTTCTTGAAAAAGAAGGTATGTTCGATATAACTGTCAGGGGGAATATAATTTCCATCAGGCCAGGTTCCGGTCTTATCGAAAGATGTCCTGTGTGTAATCGCGTTACACAAAAATCCATATGTCGTTCCCATGGGGAAGTGGAATGCCTGATGGATATGCGTATAAAGGCAATTCTCGATGATGGTACGGGTGCCGTTCACTTGATGCTTAACCGTGAGCTTTCCGAAGCCATTTATGGAAAAAGCATGTACGATGCGGAAAAAATGGCTCAGGTCTCAATGGCCAGTGATTCGGTATTCGAGGATATGAGAAAGGTACTGACCGGCAAATATCTTGCAGCCCGTGGTAATTCTTCAAAGAACGAATTCGGTGTATCTCTGGTAGCCAAATCAGTCTGGGCTCCGGAGAATGACCTTAAGGAACGTATGGGTCAGCTTCTGGAAAAGATAGGCAATGGGTGTGATGAGTAATGGTTGAAAGAGAAGTAGCACACAGAATGTTCGCACAGGAATTCAACGATTCACGTTTTAATTTATATTCAAATTCCTCTTTACCCGGGAATCAGGAAGTCTATTCTCCTAATTTCCTTATAAGTCCCACAGGGCTGAAAGTTAACCGGGTCTTTGTGGTGGGTGTGATCACGGAAGTAGACAGGCTCTCTGACCAGAACGGGAGTGAAAAAGAACTATGGAGGGCACGTATATCTGATCCGACAGGGGCTTTTACAGTTTACGCTGGCAGTTATCAGCCGGAAGCATCGATTTTTCTATCAACTGTGAGTGTTCCTTCATATGTAATGGTTCTTGGTAAGGTTCGTTCCTATGAGCCAGGGGATGGTTCTGTTTATGTATCCCTGCGTCCGGAGGAAATCAACTATGTCGATGAGTCTGTACGTGATAGGTGGATAGTGGACACGGCGGAAATGACCCTTGAGCGTCTGGATGCGTTTGAACGATTCTTCTCATCAGGCCCTGGAACTGAAAAACTGTCGGACAGGATGGAATCGTGCGGTATCCTGCAGACACTTGCAAGCGGTATGTGTCTTTCATTGGATTATTACCACAAGGATAAGGAATACTATGATTCCTTAAGGTGCGTTCTCAAAAAAGCTCTTTGTTCTATAGGGGCATCACTTGATAAGCCTGAAAAAGAAACGGATTATGAATCTATCGTCCAGTCAATTCTTGAAACTCTTGATGATGGGTCTGGTTTTGATTATTCGGAATATATTGGAAAAGCAGTTTCTCAAAATATACCGGGTAACATTGCTGATTCCACATTAAAGTCTTTATTGTCAAAAGGGCATATTTATGAACCTCGCGCAGGTTTTTTCAAGGTTATACACTGAAGCCGGCTATTTATTTGCTTAAGGCTTTTTTACATGGCGATATACTTAAATATGCAAGAATATTAGACCTGATAACTAATTCAACATATTAAATGTACATTTTATCAAAGAAGGGGTATTCATGGAAAATGATGAGATCATAGAAAATGTAAAAACTAGCATCATCAGTATGAAGGGTGTAGGAACTACACTTTTACTTAATGAGGAGGACCGTGAGATTATCAGGGAACTTGAGAAAAAAGCTGATGAGATGACCCTGATGGGACTTGGCAGGGGTGATAATAAAGGTGTAAAAGCAGTCCTTAAAAATGATGTGATCTTTGCTTTTACCACCAATATGGATTTCAGCTGGCCCGAAGGCCCTAATGTAATTCTCATGCACAACGAGTGTGTTGTAGGTCAGGACCTTGATGATGAGGCCAAACTTGAAGAAATGAAATCCTGCAAAGATAAACTTGTTATCGGCAATATTGTCATATATGATACAAGTGTCCTCAAAAAGATGGATGCTAAGAAAGATCCATTGATAGTTGTATTGCCACCGAAACCCTGCGAGGAAGTCGAGTGTGTGGACAAGGTGTGTAATGTAGTGCTCGCATCTCCTTCTCCTCCAAGCGATGAGTATCTTAAGGGAAAGATGGGACTTGACAATCTCCACGGAACAGGTACTTTCCTGCTGGGATTCGATTTCGATTGTTCCTGCAATTAGTAACCTGTATGGTGTTTGTTTTGCAAACACCTTACCAACTATTTTTAATACTTTTTGGCTTTGCAATATAAAATGTTATTTGAAAAAGGGCAATATGGGCAAGTCAGTGCCCATTTTAACTAAAAACCTTAACTACGAATTCATTCACCGTTGTAGATATTCAATGCATCTTCAACGGACGCATCCTCGATGGTAATGGCATAGATGGCGTTGCATAGCCTCATAGCTTCATCAAGTGGTCTTTGGTGTATGTTCCTTCCCGTTGCATTGCCCTCTGCACCGCTGACATGGATCTGTGCATAGAGTTTCTTGAGGAAAGCTTCAGGATCGTCGCTGGAACCACCCGCGCAAACAACTTTTGTCCTTCCTGCTGCAAGGACTGCTTCCCTGAATGCCTCTTCTGATTTCATGCCTTCTGCTTTTGGATAATTGACCTTCACAAAGTCTGCGTTCAGGCATGCCCCGACACCGGTTGCACCTGCAATGAGATGTGGGTCCTTCTCATTTTCCACAGCTTTTCCTCTTGGATATATCCAGAGTACTGTTATCATTCCATACTTATGTGCAGTATAGATGAGCTGTGCAGCCTGATGCAGCATTTCAGCTTCATACTCGCTTCCAAGGTATATTGTGTATCCAATACCAAGTATCTTCAGACCACAGTTATCGCGGAACTGGGCCACTTGATGCATATCATACCACTGATTGCTGAATGGGTCATCCTGCTCTGTTTTAATAAGGTGGGATTTGGAGTTGACCTTTACAAGGTATGGGACATCAGGGTAATCCATGCCATATCTGGCAATAAGTCCCATCTGTGTGGCAAAGACTCCTATATTTGAGTTTGCAGCAATTTTAAAGAGGTGCTCAGGGTCGTTGTCATCTGAGGGTATGCCCTCTCCGAAAAAATCATCGTTTAGATGTTCAACTTTCTGGTCACCTGCAAATAGCATCAGCCTGCCGGTTTCGCGGGTAATCTCCATGTAATTCTTAATGTATGTCTCACGTGCTTCCTGCGGCACATCTAATGGGACTTTGATGTCTTCTTCTTTTATTAAGACCATTTTAATCACTCGAGTTCAAAATGTTATTCGATAAGCGTTTTGTTTCCTACCTACCCTTAATCATGTTTTTCTATTTTAATCATTGTGTGGCTGGAGAAAAATATATGATTTCGACAAATACATTTTTATCAATGGGAAACTACGATAGTACAATAACGCTATATTGGTCCGGAATTATTTTTTATTCCCTGCATCAGGGTTTTATATCTATAGTCCTATCAGATAAATAAAATACATAGTACATATATTAAAATCACGTAAGCATAATTTTGCATACTCATGGAGCATGGTTGTGGATTCGATATACCTTCTGGAAATAGTGGTTTCTGTGCTTTTCATGAGCATGGTCGCCCAGACACTTAGTAAACACTTCAAAGTACCTGTTATTATGTTCCTTCTGCTGGAAGGGATACTTGTTGGTCCTGAAGTACTGAATTTCATAGATCCGAATATGTTCGGTGACGGTCTTACGGCTATTGTATCTCTTTCAGTTGCCGTAATAGTATTTGACGGCGGTCTGCATATTGATGTTAAAAGCATTCGACCTATACAGAAGACTGCTTTAAAATTAACTACTATCGGTGTTCTGATCACTTTCATCGGTGCAACGCTGGTTACATATTCCCTGTTAGACGTTCCCCTAAAACTTGCAGCACTTTTCGGAGCTTTGGTGGCTGCAACCGGTCCGACAGTGATAACGCCTCTTGTAAGAAACATACATGTGAATCATAAAGTCAGTAAGATACTTGAAATTGAAGGTGTTTTTAATGATGCAGCCAGCGTCATCCTTGCAGCATTCATGTTCGAGTGGATAGTTTCCCAGCTTACTGGATTCAGCGCTGTGGTCTTTATTTTGCAGAGACTTGCAATAGGTATCGCTATAGGTATGGTAAGTGGAACCATCCTGAAACGTTTTCTTTCAAGTGGGTCTCTTGTTACTGACCAGACTGCCCGTCTATTTACTTTAACAATGGTAATAACCACCTATGTTCTATCTGAGTTATTAGGCAACGAATCAGGTATCCTTGCGGTTGCAGTTTTCGGAATAGTCACCGGTACATCCAACATCCCTCACAAGCAGGCTCTTAAAGAGTTCAAATCTGATCTTGTGATGTTGATGTTGTCTATTATATTCATCCTTCTTGCAGCCATGCTAAAGTTCGAGGACATTATCGGAATCGGTGTGAATGGTATCATAGTGGTCTTGCTATTGATCGTCCTGGTTCGTCCTCTGGCAGTATTTGGTTCTACAGTAAATTCTCATCTTAGACGAAATGAGAAATTATTTATTTCATTCATAGGTCCAAGGGGTGTTGTACCGGCATCTATTGCAACCTATTTTGCCATCAAACTGGATTCATTCAATATCCTCGGTGGCCAGATGCTGGTGGGACTGGTATTCCTGACAGTTATTATCACAGTCATAACAACCGGTACTTTAGCAAGAAGAGTAGCTAATTTTTTAGGAGTTATACCTATGGAAATCCTTATTATTGGAGGGGGCGAGGTCGGTAAGATCCTGGCCGAGAGATTTGAGAAGCGAGGCGAGAATGTCGTTGTAGTAGACAATTCCGAAGATAAATGCCAGCGTCTGTTGAAACAGGGTATACGTGTGGTTCACGGGGATGCTGAGGATATCAATGTCCTTAAGGCAGCAGGCATAGAGAAAGCCAAGTATGTGGTTGCTACAACTAATCAGGATAACACGAATCTCTTAGTATCTCAGATAGCCAAGAGCAAGTTCAACCTGAAAGAGGACCAGATAGTTGCAAGGGTCAACAACGTGGAGAATTTGCATGCGTTCTGGGATCTATCTATCCGTTCAATGAGTCCTCAGATGACAACTGCTCTTGTTCTGGATAACATGGTGGGAAAACCCTCTATGTTCTCTATGTGTGAGGTGGGGGAAGAAGGAGAGATCCTTGAGGTAAGGGTCACAAACCCGAAGGTTGCAGGCAAAGCCATAAAGGATTTATCGCTTCCTGAGAACAGTCTGTTGCTAATGATAAGGCGTGGTGATAAGTCCTATATTGCCAATGGTAACCTTGTCCTGGAGTATGATGACCTTGTTACTGTCATTGGTGAAGATGACGCAGCAAGGGAAGTTGCAGATATTCTTAATAGATAAGTTCTCTGTATGGTAGTTCTCCTGAACTATCATCTCTTTATATATTACTTTCACCCCGCTTACAACTTAATTATATAGGGTTGGAACATACAGATAAATTGCCTCTCAAGATGAAACAAACAAGAGGCTTGAGGATTTGAATATGAAACAATTAGCACAGGAAATTAGTGCCAGGTTCCATGAACTTGGAGTGGAGATTCCTATTGAGGATATCGAAGAACGTCTTGACAAAATGATAACTAAGTTCAAGGTTCCAAAGGAAGAAGCACGCAGAAGCGTTGTAAACTACTTTTTAAAATCATACAATATCAATAGAGGCGAGTTTTACACCGGTCAGACAGAATCCCCTACTGTAAAAATATCTGACATAGCAGTAGATGGGAAGTGGGTCAATGTAAGGGGAAAAATTGTCCAGTTATGGGACAATTCTCATGAATCTATCTCTCAGGTAGGACTTGTCGGGGATGAATCCGGAACCATCAAATTCACACTGTGGGAAAGTGCTGCAGCACCTCTGGTGGAAGAAGGTAAAAGCTACGTATTCAAGAACGTAGTCGTGAATGAGTGGAATGGTAAATTCCAGTTGAATGTTAATAAGAGCAGTTCCATTGAATCCATTGATGAGGAAATTGAGGTTGGTTCTACAACTGTGGAGTTCAAAGGTGCAATGGTCGACATACAGTCCGGTTCAGGTCTGATAAAAAGGTGTCCTGAGTGCAATCGTGCGTTGACAAAAGGAGCATGTATGGAGCATGGCAAAGTGGATGGTGTCTATGACCTTCGTATTAAAGCTGTTATGGATAATGGTGCTTCCATACAGGATGCTATACTTAAAAGGGATCTGGTCGAAGAGATTACCGGTATGACGCTTGAAAATGCCATTGCTCTTGCGGCAGATGCTCTTGATCAGGGAGTTGTCCTTGAGCAAATGAAAAAACTGCTTGTGGGAAAATACTACCTTGTAAGTGGGTCCAAAATTGAACGATATCTGCTTTCAGATTCCATCACTCCTGTATTCTCATTCGAACCATCTGAACTTGATGAATTAATCGCTGCAGCAGAGGTGATCTGAATGGCCGGATATACAAGAGAAGTTGCCAGAAGAGTATTTGCCCAGGAGTTCAGGGAGTCCAATCTCAGTTTCAAGGATGGCGACGACCAATATGCTCCGCAGTATCTCCTTACGCCAACAGGCGCGAAGGTGAATCGTATATTTATTGTTGGCACGCTCATTGAAAAAGAGGATATTGGTACGGATTCTGAATATTGGCGCGGTCGTGTTACAGACCCTACCGGCTCTTTCCTAATATATGCCGGACAATATCAGCCTGAAGCTGCCCAGGTACTTGCTGAATGTGAAACTCCTGCTTTTGTTGCAGTAGTCGGCAAACCCAGTACTTATACTACCGGCGAAGGTGATGTTATTACTTCTGTGCGTCCTGAGTCACTTTATATAGTCGATGGGCAAACAAGGGATTTGTGGGTAATGGAAACCGCAAAATGTACTCTGGATAGGATCAAGGCTCTTGAAGGTGCATCTGCCAATACCCAGAGGGCAAAGGAATACTACAATCCGGATGCTAAGCACTATTCTTCAATGGTTGCTCAGGCTTTAAGGTCGTTAAAAGAAACATATTGAACATCAGTTTAGGGGCATATTTTTGCCCTTTTCTACTTTTATCTGACCAAAAGTACCATATGTAACGCAATCATTGTGGTTTTTGAGGGTATCATATGAAAACTTATCTGGTTCTCTGGTTTAACAGCAACGGCGCAATGCCTTCTGAAGTAAACAGAAGTCTGATGTCCCTTGGATTCAAACAGGTTCAAGGAAATTATGACTATGTTTATGACTGGGGCGACAATGTGGATCTGGATGAGATCCTTCTATTCACAGATAGAATCCAGATGACTTTGAAAGGCACTGGTGTGATGTTCAAAACAGAAACTATCAATGGCCAGAATTAGAACTCAAATCAGGCATTTTACTGATTCTTTTCACCAAGTTTGCGGGAAAAATCAATATATCCGCAGGATTGACCTGTTATCGGGATAATATTTGTCTCGATCGAGCCATTTTTGATTTGTATTTCAACTGCACATGGATCAGACATCCTCGGTTTTGTAGGTGAACCTGGACAAATAAGAAGTACATCGCTTTTTTCTATAATTGGCCTGTGCAGATGTCCGAATACAAGAACGTCTACGCCCATCTCCAGAGCCATGTATCGTGTTGCAGTATTGTCAACTATGGAGAGGGAGGCTTCATGGATCACTCCTATCTTAACTCCATCGACTTCAAAGATCAGTTTTTCAGGAAGTAGCTCTTTTACAGCTGGCTCATCTGAATTGCCGTGTACGGCTTTTAGTTTGCCTGTCGCATCAAGTGCTTTGAAAAAAGACATGGAATCAAAATCTCCGGCATGGATTATCATATCATACTGATCGAAAACTTCAGAAAGGTAAGCAGGAATGGTGTCAGTTTCCAAATGAGTGTCTGATATCAGTATAATTTTCATGCAACCCTCTTGTCCGGTTATTGTATACTAAGGTCCACAAGCTCGTATTCCAGATTCTCTGTTTCAAGCCTGCTCAGGATGGATGGTACCTCTTCATCGATTGCCAGCACCAGTGATGAAAGTCCGTGATAAGCAGCCTCTATGACTGATTCCTTTGCCCCGAACATGACATCCGGTTCAAGGCCAATTCTCTTTAGGGCTATAAGTGACTCCACACCCACGGTTGCAATATATGCTTTAGATTTAGCAAGAGCCCTCAGTCTTTCCACATCAACATTATGTGATCCGCCCCGTTCAACCCTTGGTATCTTGCAAATTGTAATACTTGCATTTTCAAGGTCAATAAGGCCCATCAAGTCCGTCACTCCAACATCTTCACCCTTCTTCGCGCTTGAAATCGTTGTTCCGGTTGCGTTTGTAACATCGCTGGTACTTACATATAGCAGGCCCTTATCCATTTTAAGGTAGACCTCTTTTCCTTCTTCAAGGTCTTCCTCAGCAATTGCAGTCCAGGTAGAAACATGACTGATTATATCGCTCATTACATAGCGTGCATATCTCTTCATATCTGCGGCATTCTCAAGTACCCACTCAACACCCTGTTTTGTAATTCTGTAGCGTACTCTTCCTTCTGAATAGATCAAGCCTTCTGCAACAAGTTCCTTTATGTACTCGGATACTGCCTGGGGGGTAACCCCTATCTTCTCAGCGATTTCCTTTTGTCGTACATTAGGTTGGTGTGCAGCCACTTCGATCAGTATCTGGAATTTAGTGATACCACTTTTGCTATGAAGAAGTTCTATCATTCTGCTTCTCCATTCAGAAGTACCTTGAGTCTTTGTCCCATAACTGTGAGTTTATCAGACCTGCGGGCAACCGCACGAATGTATAGTGGACTCTTGTTCAATGCTCTTGTAAGACTGCTCATAGAATCGTTTCCCTGTTCAACTAACTTCTCAAGCTCTTCAATGGCATCTTTCACTTCTTCATAAGGCATGAAAGTGAGCATAATGATATCACTCATGTCTTCAAAAGAACATTGGAAATTTGTCTGGACTTTAGAATAGGATGAACGGTATTCTTTTTCAGGAGTCTTACCAGGCTCTGGCATGTGCCACTGGCTTTCGATCAAACCGCTTTTTTTGAGAATATTGATGCTTTTAGTAACGTCAGTTCCTAAAAGTTCATCAAGATCATCTTTTGTCATCCATAGGTTCAGAAGTGAATCAAATACTTTTTTGTGTCTCTGGGATCCAAAAACCTGAAGCAGAGGTACGAGTTCTGAAGGGTCATTAATAATTCTTGTTCGTTTACTCATCTGATTACCTCGATCTTGTCAACGGACCTGGTAAAAATAGCCACATTTGAACTTCTTACCTTGTTCATGTGGGAATGCATTGCCCACGCGTTGTCTATTTTAGTACCTATCATATGGAGGTTAAACTTAATAAATGTGTTGTGATTTCATATTGTTTCGAAATACATCTTCGCCTGTCCTTCTTCCCAGTTGAAAGAAGGTGTTTTACGCACCTGATCATTTGTCTTTTCGTAGAGCGCCTGGGTCACAATTGGAAGTGCAATTGTAGCGTCCATAAAGACCTGGACCTTTTTTGCTTCCTTTGCAATTTTACCCCATGAGACTGCTTCATCGAATGTACATCCTGACAGCCCGCCCCAGTGAGGGACATCGGCAGTATACTGGATTGCATACTCATGTCCTGCAACTTCATGTCCCATAATGGAAGCAACGACTTCGGTCTGCTGGATGAAGTTTTTTGGGACTCCTCCTCCAACATAGATTACTCCGGTCTTTTCTGAAAGTTCCACCATTTGTGTAATCTCATCAACATCCTTTATCTGGTCGATATTGACATTGAAGCCTAACCTTCTTGCAATGGTGAGGCCGATTCCTATTGAACTGTCACAGAGGGCAGGTATGAAGATCGGTACGTTGTGCTTATACGCACTGGCAATAATGGACTGATCATCACCTTTTTCAGAGATTTCCTTGCCTAAAAGGCTAATGAATTCCCTTGAAGAGTATTGTTCTCCATCATGCCTTTTAGCAAAATCTGCTATGAAATGATCAGTATTCCTGAATTCTTCCTCATATGCAAAAACATCATATATCCTGTCCACACCATGCTCAAAGAGTTCCTCATCATTTGCCATATGTGAGCCTACGTAATGTTTCAGGCCAAGGGCTTCATGACAATCGTGGAATATATTTGCTCCTGTGCTCACCAGGCAATCTATCAGGCGACTTTCTATAAGATATGTTATGACCTTTCTCATTCCGGCAGGCACCATTGCACCGCTAAGTCCCATGAAAATAGTAACATTTTCATCTTTCAGCATATTTTCCCATGCTTTTACGGACTCGGCAAGTTTCCTTCCCTGAAATCCGGTATATTGCATCGCATCCATCAAATCACTAAGGGATCTGTCTTTGATCTCAACTGGTCTGGTGGGGTTTTGGGTAAATATGGGTAAGCGCATTCAATCCTCTGAAATGTGTCATAATTGAAGCGAAGTTCAATTTTTGCCTTATATGTATAAATGATGTCGTAATATTAATGGCTTTCATATGTTCCGGGTACAAGTTTTGTCGATCAAAATGATTTCATAGAATCAGATTCGCAGATTCAAAATGATGGTCTGATCTTTCCATGGCCACAGGGAACAGTTTTTTATATACCAACTTAATATTGGAAGGATTGCTATTGTATAGTTTTCCTTTAACTTATGAGGGACTCTTATAACGTCATTATTACTTTTAAATCTACCTATTTCCAAGTGAATTTTTTTGAAAGGAACCGCTAAATATATCAGGTTTGTTACCAATCATGGTGCAGTTACTATGTCTGCAAACATCTATCTGCTTATCAAGGAAATTCTCAAAGGTAGACAGCTTTCTATCAGCGGTGTCACACGTGAACTGAAAGATAAGGGAATAGATGAGCATCGGCTCGTAATGACAGGTTACCTGCGTGCTCTCAAGGACCTCAAAAAGCTAAATGAAGTTGAGATTCCTCCCTCAAAGGTCTACAGCATTGTAGAGACCGGGCAAAATGAAAGTGGTGACATATATTCATTCATATCCGAGCATATTAAATCGGTGGAACCTTCTTTTATGATACCTGTTGCTGTTTATGTCTTATCGAGAACGCTTGATAGGCCGGTATTTAAGGAAGAAGTCATCAAAATGGGCTTTAGTGCCAAGAGCCTGACAGATTATCTCGCATCAGCAAATTGTGCTGTTACGCTGGCGGACAAAATTCCAAAAGAATATGTTACCAGCATCACCAAGATAAAGATAGCTCCCGAAGGGCCTGCCTATGAGCTTAAAAATGTGAATGGCAATATAATAAAACATTCCAATTGTATCCTCATAAAAATAGTCCGGAGTTCTGTTGATATAAGTGGCTTGATACCTAAAACAAAATCCACCACTATCACGGATTTTGAATAAGGTCCTCACTCAGATTATTGATATCAAAGCATGCATTGAGTCTGAAAATTGATCAAAGGGTTTTGTTTTCCATGAACGGCATAAAGGTAGCATGTATCCAGATGGACATACTCAACTGCAGAAAGGAAGCGAATATATCAAAAGCTCTTAATATGGCACACAGGGCTGTGTCAGAAGGTGCTGAGATCCTGGTATTTCCTGAAGTGTTTTCAACAGGATTCTGCTATGAGAATATGGCGGATTCTGCAGAAACTGAGCTTGGTGAAACTGTAAAGAGGATGTGTGATTTCTCAAAAGAATACGAATGTATCCTCATCTTTTCTATTATTGAAAGAAAGGATAGTGCTCAAGGTCCTGATTATTACAATCTCGGAATCTGTATTGAGGATGGAGAGGTTGCAGGGATATATCGAAAAACCCATCCTTTCAAAAAAGAAAAACAGTATTTTTCTGCGGGAAATGAGATCGTTCCCATCAGGCTCAGGAAAAGAGATCTGACAATTGGTCTTCAGATATGTTATGAAATACGATTTCCTGAGGTTGCCCGAAAATTAGCTCTTGAAGGTTCTGATATTCTTGTAACAATTGCTGAGTTTCCCTCTCCACGGGGACACATATGGAAATCCCTTGCAATCGCACGTGCAATTGAGAACCAGATACCACATATTGCATGTAATCGGGTGGGTGATGGTCCGGATTCATCATTCTTCGGAGGTTCAATAATAGTTGATGCTCTCGGTGAGGTCAAAGAAGAAGCAGGAGATAAGGAAACTGTGCTTTACCAACTCCTTGAACCTGAAAACACTGTTAATGTACGGAAAACGATTCCGGTGTTTGATGACAGAAGGTCTGATATATACTAATATTTTCTCTAATTCTTTGCCTTTTGAAGATTTACTTTGAAAGCGGTTCCTTTTCCATCAGGTCCATCTTTTACCTCCACTGTTCCTTCATGCAGGTCTATTATACGCTTTACGATAGCAAGTCCAAGCCCTGATCCTTTTACATTTACTTTATGCGCCCGCTTGAACCTGTCAAAGATGTGGGGTTTATCTTTATCCGGAATTCCTTCTCCTTCATCGGTGATTGATACTTCCCACTTATCATCCAGATCATCGATATTTATTGTAATGGTACTTCCTGCAGGACTATACTTAATAGAATTTCCTATGAGGTTTGAGAACACGTCCTCTATAGTAGTATTAACATCAGCCGGATATTCGCCTGTGGGTTCAAAAATAATATTCATTGCTTTTTCATCCAATTTTGGCTTGAGATTATCAATTATATCTTCGATTATCTCTTTCAGGTCCATGGCTTCAAAATCAAGCTCATCCATGTTCTCGAGTTTGGCAAGATTAGCGGCATTCTCAATTAGATCGATCAGCTTTCTGTTACTTCTTTCAATTGCCTCCAGTGCATCTTTCTTCTTTTCCTCGCTCTCTACTTCTATGAGATATTCTACATAACCCTTGATGATGGTGGCAGGATTTATGAGGTCGTGCCTGAGTATGTCGGTAAAGAGGTCTTTGAGTTCATTTGAGTTCTTCAGTTCGAGGGAGTATTGTTTCAATTTTTCCTCTGCTATCTTTCTCTCCCTTATCTCTATTTCCAGTTCCCTGTTCTTTGAATTAAGTTCTGAGGTTTTTTCGTCCACCTTGTTGCGCAGTGTCAGACTCAATATGACAAATAATAATAGTAATCCGCCACCAACGCCAACAGACAACTTCAACCAGGATGGGCTCTCCCATGTGGTCAGGTCCGGATCGCTTGTTTCTGATGGTGGATAGGATACATTCCCATTCTCAATTACCATCTGGTGAATATTTTCATCGATTATTCTGACAATTTCATTGTCAGCATTTTTAGATAATGCAAAGACCATATCAGTGGGAGATATAACCAGCGATATTTTTTCCACATCGTACTGTGTTTCATATCTTTCAGCATAGGATTTTGCTATAATCCCTGCATCAGCTTCCCTGTTCTGCACCTGTCCAAAGACTTCCATGTAATTATCAGCCGTTACGAATACGTAGCTGGTGTAAGGGGTGCCCGGGATAAATTGCAGTTTCCATCCTTCTCTCAAAGCTATACTTTCCAGTATATCAATATACAAACCTTCAGCTGCCCCGTCCTTATTGATGGAAGTTAGCGGTTCATTCTGGTATACTCCTACTTTTATCTCACTTGCATATGCGCAGGAGATGAGCAATGAACTGAATATTAAGGTGGCAATAAGGACTTTAAGATATGAATTGACGTGTTTTATCCTGGTTTCATTCTGAATTATGATTCTTCCATTTGTTGGGTATCTAATATGTTACTTCTATTTTATTGGATTCAGATTTATAATTATCGCAACAAATTATATAATAATCGTGGACAGGATTCATATCTAAAAAAAGAAAGCTGGCTTCAAGAGCCAGCAACACAATTCATTCAAGATAAATTGCAGGCCTGAGTGGGGCTGCAAACTTTGACTTGTTCTCAGGATCGTACTCTGGTTCATCTGCAGTGTAAACCTGTATCGTACAACCTATTTCATTTGAAAGACAGCCGATATTCTCCTGAAGGATTGTCATCTCATCAAGATTCATTCCAAGCAGCATCTCAAATCTTTCAGTCTTCATGCTGGAGATGTCCGGTACAAGTTTCTGGACATATTTTGGAATCTCCTTCCCATACTTGCGATTCTCCGGGTCTGCCATCAATGTCTTAATGAGTTTTCCGGGATTGAGGTCACCCTCGTTCTTCATTTCGAGTGCCATCTTGAAAGCCTTCACTTTCCATTGCGGGGAAGTGTAAAGTGCTACCATCTTCGGTGTTATCTTGGTGACCTTTATGATCTCCTCGATATCTGAAAGTGTGCTGCACATAAGCTCTTCTGCGAGTTCCGCATCGTTGTCGGTGAACCTTGGGCAGAATATCGGATACACTGCCTGTGAAACAAAATCACCATCTTTATGACCCATTGCAGCCCACAGTTCCTCGCATATGTGAGGAGTAAATGGTGCCATCAGGCGTACCCATGTATCGAGTACATCATAGAGGAGCGCGCTTCCACCTCTTCTTTGATACCATTTCACATCATTGTAGAGCAGGAAGAATGCATTTTGAAGCGCACTTCTTGTGCGGATGGATGTCATGTCGTTGTTTGTTTCCCTGATGCACTGCTGAAGCCTGCTGAGCATCCAGCGATCGATGAGTTTAAGTTCTCCCTCAATACCGGATGCTGCACCGGAATCAATTATCTCATTTGCAAGTTTGTAGAACCTTTCCACCTGCTTCCTTGAGGTTTCGACCCCTGAATTTCTCCAGTCTGCATCCTGTGTCTGCTCTGCACTTGAAAGGATGTACATACGTGAGACATCAGCTCCATAGGTGTCAACAGCTTCTCTGAGTGTAAGTATGGGGCCTTTTGATTTACTCATCTTCTGTCCTTCAAGGGACACAAATCCGTTTACTGCAAGGGCACGTGGCCATTTGTCCTCATCAAATATGGCTACATGGTGGAACAGGAAGAACAAAAGGTGATTTGGTACAAGGTCCTTTCCTGATGATCTCAGGTCCACAGGATACCAGTAGTCGAAATCTGACTTGATGTTTGCAATGAGTGATTCCGGAAGTTCGGTATCAATTGCTGCCTGCTGCACGGTTCCTTTGCCAAGCAGTACGTAATCAAAGAGTGCAGGTTTGAGTTGTTCTACATCGATACCCTGCGCAAAGAACTTGTTTGTGATATAATATGACATGTATATTGTTGAATCACCAAGTGATTCGATGAGCCAGTTAGGATCGAACGGAAGTTTAGTTCCAAGTCCTTTTTTCCTTGCACAGGCCTTGTCCTTTAACCAGTCTACCTTGTTGTTGAACTCAACCCTTAGTTCCTCAGGGATAATGTCCATGTTTTCAATGCATTTGTAGACCTTATCTTTCCACTCCGGATTAGAATAATTGAGGAACCACTGTCCTTTGACCATGTTTACCACACATGGGGTTCCGCAGCGGCAAACAACGGGTTCACTGAACTCATAGAACACTTCTCCTATTCCCTGCTCAATGAGGTCCCGTGTGAGTATATCCTTTATCTTGGAAACAGCGACACCGGCGTATTTTCCTGTATTCTCTTTCAGGACACCACCATGGAATTCACGGCGGTAAACCATCTTCGTTGCTTCTTCAGCTTTAGGGTCTTTCTGGTCCTTTACACCGAATTGCTCAACAGCTTCAACTGCCGGATATTCTCCGAATTCCTTGGCCTGGATAAGGGAGATAAGTCTGATGTCTCTTAGGTCTTCTGTAATGCCATATTCAGAAAGGTCTTTGTCGTAGAGATCCTTGAGTGCAAGGTAATCATAAGGTGCGTGTGCAGGAACGCTCATAACTATTCCGCTGCCGTTCTCTGCTTTAACAAAGGATGCAGGCAGGGTAATTACTTCATTTCCTGAAAGCGGATTCTTTACCTTAATACCTATAAGGTCTTTTCCAGGTACGTTTTCTATGAACTCAATCATCCTGTCGGTGAAGGTAAGCTTCCTGTAAGCTTCCTGACTTACAATCCATATCTCTTCACGGCCATCCTTTGTGACCTTAAGTTTTGCATGCTCTATGTCCGGGTTCACCCATAGGTTAGTAACACCGAAAATAGTCTCAGGCCTGAGAGTTGCACATGGAAGCACCATTCCGTCATACCTGAATTTCATCAGGGTAAAGTCAACGATCGTGGCTTCTTCTCCGTGAAGTATGTCGTGGTCCTCTACAGGGTTATTGTCATTAGGGCACCATTTGACAGGGTGTGCGCCTTTTACGATAAGTCCTTTGTCATGAAGAAGATTGAACTGCCATTCGATGAATTTCTTATATGTATCATCGGTAGTTGTGAACTTGCGTCTCCAGTCAATTGAATAACCAATGGAGCGCATGGCTTTTTCTGCTTCCACACTGAAGTATTCCACTATCTTTTCAGGAGTTGTAAGTGTTTCAAGTATATCATCGGGTATCCTGTGCAGGCGGGAATAAACATCTATTGTCTGCGGATCCTTGTTTGCAATCAGTTCTGCGAGTCCCACAATAGGGGTTCCTGTGACATGGAATCCCATAGGGTACAGGACATTATATCCAAGCATCCTCTTGTGCCTGGCTATGACATCTCCGATGGTGAAGGTTCTTGTGTGCCCGGCGTGTAAATTGCCGTTTAAGTATGGGTAAGGGATAGTAATAAAGAATTTTTCCCTTTCATCAGGCTCAGGTTCGAATATCCTGCTCTCATTCCAACGGCTTTGCCATTTGTTCTCTATTCTTTGTGCATCGTAATCCTGTTCCATTGTTAGCACCTCTTACACCGGACATAAATAACCGCAAGAGTTCATTACATAAACTCGTTCAGGTCAAATATTAAGTTTCTGTATTCATCCTGAAATGAAGTTATCTCATATCCTTTGTATTGGGTACACATGGATTATCGGCAAGAAAGCTTCAGGTGATACATCAATTGGTTGTTCAGTAGTATTTTATGTGGTAATAAATAACAACCTACATAAAACACACGGAAAAACAATTATTGATATTTTTGAATAAACCATTTCAGAAGCAGTATTCATATTTATTCAGATGTGTTCTGGTTTACCTCATTCCCAGTTTCTTGTCATTCGTTCCCCGCAGAAAGGGCACATGATGTCTTCTTCCCCACAGTTATTACAAGGAACAATAACTTCTCTGGCATAACCGCAGTTATGGCATTTATAAAGCTTGTTTTGATGTATGTCGTGTTGTTTGTTCATAATTCCCCGTATTCCATTCAGTCTGTTGGTCTATGGGCTGATAAAGTTATCCAGTTGCACAATGGTTCATGCATATCTGACCGATATACTTATTCTCAGGGAACCTTGTATCATGGTACATGGAATTCAAGATGACGGGTGGATCTATCTCCATAGACAGTGTGCCTGATTTTCTTAAGATGGTGAGGTCTGTATCTTCTGATTATAAAACCATCATTCAGGCAATGGACGCTGGTAAGATAGCAGGTGAAGAACACCTTCTTTTTGCTGTCCGGAAAGCCCTGCGTGCAAAAGAGAATAATTGCTGCATGGCACGTGATCTGGGCATAGAGATAATGCGATACGCTTCTGGGAAAAAACAGATTGAAGAAGCATTTTCAATGGGTGTTCATGAAGGGCAGATGGATGTGGCATTTGTTGTTCTTGGAGATAATGAAAATGTGAAGCAATCTGTCAGGGCCTTAAAGGATATTATTGAAGAAGCACCTGTAATAGAATATAATAGTTCTAAAAGAGCCGCTTTGATCGAACAGTTTTCTATAACTGATAAAGAGGTTCTAGCAGCAGGTGAAGATATGATTCCGTCACTTGTTCTGGAAAGAGTGGCTCTGGTTGATGTTTTAAAATAACAATATCATTTAGGAATCAACCCCGCGAAACTCTAATATAGAAACCATTAATACATGTGCCATCAAATTCTTTATAAAAAACAATTCAGGAAATGATAATTATGCCTCACCCTAAAACCGCTGAAGAGATGATTAAATGTGCGGGACCGATCGAGTGTTCCCTTTTGCCCAGGTTATTACATGTTACTGAAGCAGCAGCTATTGCAGCTTCCTACCAGATGGGCCGTGGCGATAAGAATTATGCAGACCAGGTTTCTGTGGAAGCCATGCGTAGAATGCTGAACTGTCTTGATATGAAGGGTATGATCAAGATAGGGGAAGGTGAACGTGATGAAGCACCTATGCTTTTCATCGGTGAAGAAGTGGGAACAGGTGAAGGTGACCTGGAAGTCGATATTGCAGTAGATCCTCTTGAGGGAACCAATCTTGCAGCGAACGGAACCCCAGGCGCCATATCTGTTATGGCTATGGCTGAGAGAGGTGGGCTGTTCCATGGTCCGGATATTTATATGGATAAGATAGTTGTCGGTTCAGAAGTCGTAAAATATGAGAAAGCACATCCGAATGAAAAAATAGACCTTGATGCACCCGTACTCCAGAATCTCCAGATAGTTGCAAAGGCTCTTAACAGGAATGTGGATGAGCTTGTGGTCGTTATTCTTGAAAGGGACAGACACAAGGATAAGATAAAAGAGATAAGGGAAACAGGTGCCAGGGTGAACCTGATTACCGATGGTGATCTCATGCCTGGTATAGCAACTGCAATTCGTGGCTCCGGCGTACACATGGTACTTGGTGCAGGTGGTTCCGGGGAAGCTGTGCTTACAGCAGCTGCAATTAAGATACTTGGTGGTAAGATACTTGCAAGGCTTGTTCTCCCAACCGTGGCAAATGGCGGTTCACCTGAAGAGATAGCAACGGAAAAGGCTGAAAAAATGCCAAGACTTGAGAAGATGGGCATCACAGAAGGGAACATCAACGATGTAATGGACACTGAGAAACTGGCTCCTGGAAAGGATATTATTTTCTCTGCTACAGGTGTCACACCAGGATTACTGCTTAGAGGTGTCAATCTTTTCGGAGACGGCGACGCAAGGGTTCATAGTATTACCATGGGTAGTTCCGGTGTTGTCAAATTTTCAGATACTATCTATATCCATGACACCGAGAAAACTCCTCTGAGATTCATATAAGTGTTAATGATCTGTAAAATGAAAGTACATATCTCTACATACGGCTGTTCTGCAAGCCAGGCATCAGCTGAGATAATGAAGGCAAGTGTCAGGGACTGCGGTCATGAGCTGGTCCCTGAGAAAGATGCTGAGGTCGTTGTTATCAATACATGTACTGTGAAGTATACTACTGAGCAGAAGATTCTTTACAAAATCAGAGAGCTGGGTGAAAAAGGAATAAAAGTTATAGTCACTGGCTGTATGCCTGAAGTACAGCTTGATGATATCATGCACCAGAATCCCAATGCCCACATACTTGGTGTGAACTCTATATCACGAGTGGGTCAGGTGCTTGATTCTCTTAACTCTTCAAATGGCAGTGTTAAGGTATTCCTGTCGGAACCAGAGGGTTTCCAGAGTGTTCCAAGGATACGTTTCAATTCTAATATCCATATCTGTCAGCTATCACAGGGCTGCAACTATGCCTGTGCATATTGTATAGTGACTATTGCACGTGGTAGCCTGCGTTCATTCGAGCCGGATGAGATAGTGGATGATGTCAGAAGGGCGGTTGAAGACGGTTGCCGTGAGATTTGGCTGACTTCACAGGACAATGGCCAGTATGGCACTGATAAAGAAGTGTTGTTGCCTCAATTGCTTGACAGGATATGCGGGATACCCGGCCAGTTCAAAATAAGGGTTGGGATGATGAATCCTTTTTCAGTGACGCCGATTCTTGATGACCTGCTGGATGCTTTTGAAAATGAGAAAATATACAAATTTCTTCATCTGCCTATACAATCCGCATCTGATAGCATTCTGGAAGCTATGAACAGGTATCATTCGATTTCAGAAGCTAATACAATTGTTGATACGTTCAGGTCCCGATTTCCGGACATGACCATTTTCACGGATATCATTGTAGGTTATCCGGGTGAAACAGATGAGGATATCAAAAAGACAGTTGAATGGGTGAAAGAGTACAAACCTGAAAAGGTGAATATATCCCGTTTCACTCCAAGACCACATACCAAAGCCTGGGATCTGCGGAAAATCGATTCCCGCATAATCGTGAACAGGTCCAATGAGATGCATGAGGTTTGTGAATCTGTTAAACTTGGGTCAAGGGATTGTATGATTGGCAGGGAAGCTGATGTTTTCCTCTCAAAGCCTGCAAAACAGAAAGGAATGATGGCACGCACTGATTCATACAAACCGGTAGTCATTCCTGAATGTGATCTTGAACCGGGAATTACCTGCCGTGTCTACATATACGATGCTACACCGGGCTATTTCCTGGGAAGGATTGTAGTTTAAGTAAATTAAACCGGAATTTCAACAAATTTAAGCTTTAACTCCGGTTAAGTGCCTTCTTTTTGAAGTCGCTGAACTTTGGCAAGAATCTTCTTGTCATATAACTTAACGATATCACTGCGTGTTATTATGCCAAGCAGCTTCGTTCTGTCTGTTTTTGAGACTACCGGAAGTCTTCCGATATCTTTTGCAGCAAGGCGCTTCAGTACTGTATTCAAAGTTTCTTCAGGATATGCCACTTCAACATCTTTAGTGCAGATCTCATTGATCGTCTTATTAAGTTCGTCATGGCCTACTTTGTCCCTGACATCTTTAAGCGTAACGATGCCGGACAGGTTTCCATTTGAATCAAGCACAGGGAACCCGGCATGCCTGCTTGTTTGCATAAGGGATATCAATGCTCCTACATTTTTATTTTCCGATACTGTCTGGACGTTGTGTTTCATTGCATCTGTCACCAGGAGTGATTCCATGATGTCGATTTCCCTTCCTTTACGGATGGTGAAGCCCCTTCTATGTAGTCCTTCTGTGAATATGGATTCGGAGTTAAAGGAAGTTGAAACCACATTGCTGACCACGCATGCAAGCATTATTGGCAGTATCATGTTGTAGTCGCGTGTAAGTTCAAAAAGGATGAGAATCGATGCAAGGGGTGCCCTGCTTGTTCCTGCGAATACGGCTCCCATGCCAGCAAGGGCATATGCGCCGGATTCTGCTGTGACCATTGGGAACATACTGTGAACTATTGAACCGTAGGCGCCACCAAGCATTGCACCCACAAAAAGTGAAGGTACGATGGACCCTCCGGACCCGCCGGATCCCATGGTGAAAGAGAATGCGATGATTTTCAGAAAAATGAGTGCCAGCATGAGTTTCAGCGCCAGTCCGTTGTTCAGGGCATCGGTGATTACGTCGTATCCCACGCCGAACACCTGTGGGTAGAAGAATCCTATAAGGCCTACGAACAGGCCACCAACAGCAGGCTTGATCACCGGGTGTATGCTCAGAGAATCAAATACTTTGTGTGTTCCGAAAAGGGCACGCAACAGAATTGCAGATACTATTCCGGCCAATACTCCCAGGAGCAGGTATAGTATGGATTCAAAGAAGGGATTTACAAGTTGATACGATGATACTTCTATTGTCCTGACTCCAAATATGACACTTGAAACAAGTGTTGCAAAGACAGCAGAGATGACAATGGGTATGAATGAACTGGCTTCAAGTTCACCGAGTATTACCTCCACTGCGAACACGACTCCTGCAAGAGGTGCATTATATGCTGCGGCGATTCCGCCTGCTGCGCCGCAGCCGATAAGTATTTTCACCCTATTGCCATGTATCTTGAGTATCTGTGAGAGTGACGATCCTACACCTGAACCTGCAAGAACTACGGGTGCTTCCTTTCCTACAGACCCGCCTGAACCTATGGATACGATAGATGCAAGAACTTCCAGGAATGCATTTCTTGCTGACATTCTGCCGCCATGCAGGGCAGTTGCCTCAATGACCTCTTCAATGTCATAGCGTCTTGTATGTATGAAAAAATGAACTATTATACCAACGATGAGCCCACCAAGGGCAGGCAGCAGTATTATAAAATAGCCGGGGGAATCTGGAAGTATTCCGTAAAAGGAATTATGACTAATTTCCAGTAACCTGTCATAAAATACGATGGTAAGCCCTGTCAGGACACCTACGACAAGTGCCAGAGAATTGGATACCAGTGACTCTGTCTGCAACCATTGGAGCAGATTTTGCTTGAAGTTTTTGAGAGCTGTTTTTCCATCCAAGAAGTTTCATCTCTATTACTGAGTGGCAGGTTTAACATGTACATGATAGATATATTTTTTGAATTATCACCATATGTCGATATATTCATTTTCCTGTATCTCTTCATGTTTATATTGCAAAATAATTATTGAAAATTTATATATTACATGCTATTAAATAATTATATATTATATTATTACGTATTGAATATGTGGAGTAATGTGGGACATCAGTGATAATACTGCATGTCCGTAAAAGTAATCAGCGTTAGCTGTATACTGACTTGTGTGTAACTCATATATATTTGGCAGATAATTCTGGATCAAATTACAGATTATTGTCAAGGGTGAGAGTATGCATCCCTTTATGAAAAACAGTACACAAAACGCTATATTGAAGTATACAAGGGTAATATTGTCGATATTGTTCGTTCTTTCGATGTTTATCCCTATAATAATTGCAAGTGCGGCACCTGTTACAGTAACTGAAGTTACAGTGAAGGATGCTCCAAAGGTTACTTACAATGACACCGAGGAGCTTGATCTGACCGAACTTGTTGTAACACTTAAAATGTCTGATGCAAGTACAGAGTACATTGGTTTTGCAGACTTTGAAGAAAACAATTTGACAACTTATCCTGTAAACGGTACAGCCCTTACTACCGCCAACAGTACTGTCACTATAACTCATGGTACAAGTGGTGAGAATGTAACACAGTTAATTACTGTTAATGCGATTACAGTAACTGGAGTTACAGTTCAGACTGCTCCAGCAAAGGTTACTTACAATGACTCCGAGGAGCTTGACCTTAGGGGACTTGAAGTGACCCTTACATATTCTGATGCAAGTACAGAGTACATTGGTTTTGCAGACTTTGAAGAAAACAATTTGACAACTTATCCTGTAAACGGTACAGCCCTTACTACCGCCAACAGTACTGTCACTATAACTCATGGTACAAGTGGTGAGAATGTAACACAGTTAATTACTGTTAATGCGATTACAGTAACTGGAGTTACAGTTCAGACTGCTCCAGCAAAGGTTACTTACAATGACTCCGAGGAGCTTGACCTTAGGGGACTTGAAGTGACCCTTACATATTCTGATGCAAGTACAGAGGACATTGCTTTTGCAGACTTTGGAACAAATTATCTGACAACTTATCCTGTAAACGGTACAGCTCTTACCACCGCTAACAGTACTGTCATTATAACTCATAGTACAAGTGGACAAACAACCACCCAAGCTATCACTGTCAATGCGGTTTCAACTACCACATCCAGCATCAGCTCCAGTTCCAGTGGTGGCGGTGGAGGATCCATGTCTTCCGGTGAAAAGTATGAGAACATCGCTTCCAAGAATTATGCCCTGAAGGCAGTTCTAAAAGACATTGAAACAGTTTTCCCCTTTTATAAGGGAGACAACAGCATTGTTTCGGTAAGTTTCACCTCAAAGCTCAATGGTGGTCAGGTCAAGACAGTAATTGAAATGCTGGTGGATACTTCCTCACAGGTAAGCTCCAGTGCTCCTGGCAATGTTTACAAGAATATGAATATATACGTTGATTCAAATCTCGCATCCGATATAATAGGCAATTCAAAGGTCAATTTCAAGGTGGAAAAGAGCTGGATCAATGACAATGATATTGATCTTTCTACAATTACACTTTGCAGGTATTCAAACAGCAAATGGGACCAGCTATCAACTGAAAGTAAAGGAGAGGATGATCTTTATTTCTATTTCGTTTCAACAACTCCGGACTTCTCCCCATTTGCCATTTCAAGTGTAGAGCCATCCGTAGCAATGGACGGGGACTTAGGTAAAGATGTTGTAGACAGTTCTCCAGACAGCGGGGATACAGTTATGTCAACTGAAGATGCCGTTTCGATGGAGTTGACAACAGAAATTCCTCAGGAGAGCAAATCATCACTTTCATTTGTATCTGTCCTGGCATTGGTTGGTATCATGTTCATTGCTGTGCTAGGTTATATGAACAGGGGTTACTACAACAAGTTGCGTTTGCAAATAGGAAATCCCGACGGCAAGCGTTACAGGCGTATTAAACAATAGTCTGATTATAATGATTACACCAGATTGCAAATGTCTTGCTAATCTGTTGTAATTATTTTTCCATAAAAAGTACATCTATGAACTGATCAAGTATAGGGGTAGGAATTATTCACTGCATCTGAAGTATCGGATGATAAGGGTGAATTACAAGTATTCCCCGAATGATGGATGTACAAAGGAGCTATAATTCACTGGGGAATTATAAATTAATCAAAATTAAATAATCTTATAATAGATTATTGTATAATGGTAGTTGTGGAGTAATGTGGGGGCATCAGTGATAATACTGTATGTCCGTAAAAGTAACCAGCGTTAGCTGTATACCGTCTTGTGTGTGACTTGGATATATTTGGCAGATAATTCGGACTCAAATTTCAGATTATTGTCAAGGGTGAGAGTATGCATCCCTTAATGAAAAACAGTACACAAAACGCTATATTGAACTATATAAGGGTAGTATTGTCGATATTGATCGTTCTTTCGACGTTTAACCCTATGATCATTGTAAGTGCAGCATCTGGAGAAGTCGTTTCTATAAGCTCAACCAAGGTAAATCCTGGTGATACTGCTAATGTAACCATTTTCCTAGAAAATTACGAGAACGTTACAGGCATGAATCTGACACTCGTATATGATCAAAGTATCATATCTTTGGATGATACATCTGTTAATGAGTCCGTTGGATCGGGCCAGATAGATTATGTTGTTGATACTTTTGGAACTGTTGAAATAAGGCTAAGGCAGCTGGATAATCTCACTGAAAAGGGATTAGTTCCCCTAATTGACCTCGGTTTCGATGCGCTAGTAAGTGGTGCCTCAACTCTTGATTTGCAAAATGTAGAACTTCTAGGTGGCGAAACTCCATCAATCCTGGGTGGAATGGATGATGGATACATTATTGTAGAAGAAATTATAGCGTCAAACAATGCACCTGTTCTTGATTTCATTGGTGACCAGTCTGTCCTTGAGAATACACTTCTCACAATCACTCTTAATGCAACCGACTTTGATGACGATAGTCTGACATACTCCAGCAATGCCAGCTTTGGTACTCTTACAGATAGTGTTTTTACTTGGACACCTGGTTATGATAAAGCTGGAACCTATTATGTTAATTTCAGTGTAAACGATGGTCTTACCTCCGATTCCGAGATCATAGGTATCACCGTTATAAATGTCGACCAAGCACCCGAATTTGATTATCTTATCGGTGACAAAACAGTCGATGAAAACAAGCTTCTCAGCTTTACCATATCAGCCACTGATCCAGATGATGATGTAGTGAGTTACTCTGCCAATAATTTGCCCAATAAAGCTAAGCTCGATTCATCAACCGGAGAGTTTACATGGAGGCCTGTTAACAGTGATTCTGGTAATTACTATGTTGATTTCATAGCCACTGCTAATGGTCTTAATGATACGGAGACGATTACTATAATAGTAGGAAATATTGATCAACCTCCTATATTTGATTACCTTATTGGTGATAAGACTGTAAATGAGACCGAACTTCTTAACTTTACCATCTCCGCCACAGATCCTGATAATGATACAGTAATTTATTCTGCTATTGGTTTGCCTGGTGGAGGTAGCCTTGATTCAATTAGTGGATATTTCATCTGGACTCCGGATTACGATGATGCAAACAGTTATGATATCCAGTTAGTCGCCACTGCTAATGATTTGAATGTAACTGAAACTATTACTATTACAGTCAATAACCTAAATCGAGAACCAGTGCTTACTGATATAGGAAGTAAAACCATTCAAGAAAATAATACTCTTGAATTCACTCTGTCTGCTACAGATGCCGACAAGGATGATCTGAGCTACTATATGAGTAGTGGTCTTCCACCAGCAGCAACTTTGAATTCAACAACCGGTGCTTTCTCCTGGACTCCTGATTATGAATCAGAAGGGACATATACAGTATACTTCACAGTTTCTGATGGCAGTATAGATAGTAATCCAAAGTATACTGAAATCAAAGTTAAGAATACTAACAGGGCTCCAGAATTTCCAAAATTTGAAACCATAAATACTGCAGAAGACAGTACACTTACTCTCAACATAAGTGCATTTGATCCTGATGATGATTCCTTAATATACGATACCAATGTATCATTTGGTATCATCTCTGGAGATAATTTCATCTGGACCCCTAGCTTTGGTGATGCAGGAACTCATTATATTGAGTTTACTGTATTTGATGAATTCATGTATTCAGATACTTCTATTGTCAAAGTTGAAGTTGATGATGTCAACAGGGCGCCAGTTCTGAATTCAATCTCACCTCTTTATGTTCTTAAAGTAGGTGATACTCTTTCCTTTAATCTTGTAGCTTCTGATCCAGACGATTATTCACTAATGTATAATGTCACAGGATTGCCCGAAAGTGCAAACTCCAGTTTGGATAAGAATACCGGCACATTCAGCTGGACCCCTGTTTCAGATGATGCAGATGACGCATATAATGCTGTGTTCACCGTTTCAGATGGTGCTCTGCAGGATTCAATCGAGACAACTATTGCAGTTGGCCTTAACAATCCTCCTGGCTGGGAAACCATTGGTCCTCAACAGATCAATGAAAGTGAAAATCTAATAATTGTATTGAATGGTTCTTCTGATAGTACAATCACTTATTTTGCATCTGAATTGCCTACAGGTTCTATATTTGATAGTGTAAGTGGTACTTTTAGCTGGACGCCATTTTATAATCAAAATGGAGTTCATTATGTGAAATTTGGTATGAATGCTGGTGGTTCGACAATAACAGAAATAGTAACAATCACAGTCAATAATGTCAATCAGGCACCTTCATTCGGATATATTCCATTTTACACGGTAAACGAATCAGAGAAACTAAGCTTTGTTCTCAATGCTACAGATCCTGATAAAGAAGACGTTCTTACCTTCTCATATAATGTATCATATGGTTCAATATCCGATAATGTTTTCACCTGGACTCCTGGATACACTGCAAACCAAACATCGAATGGAACCTATTACATAAACTTTACAGTCACGGATGATGGTGGACTTAGCGATGATATGGTCGTGATAATTCATGTCAATGATGTAAATGCACCCCCTGAATTGTCCATTATTGAAAGTAAGAGTGTTGTTGAAGGCAAGGAGCTTTTAATAAATCTCACTGCAACAGACGTAGATAAGGATATTCTGACATACTCAGTCCTGAATAAACCTGAAAATGCAACTTTCAATAGTGCAACTGGTGTGTTCAGATGGACTCCTGTAGCAAGTGAGGTAGGAACCACTTCATTGATATTTGGCGTAACTGATGGTGAATATAACGACACCGAAACAGTCGCTATCACTGTCACTAAGAGCTCATCAACAAGCACAACAAGCTCTAGTTCCAGCGGTGGAGGCGGCGGTGGAGGATCCCTGTCTTCCGGTGAAAAGTATGAGAACATCATCTCTAAGGATTATGTCCTGAAGGCAGTTGTAAAAGATACTGAAACAGTTTTCTCCTTCTATAAAGAGAACAACAGTATTGTTTCGGTAAGTTTTACCTCAAAGCTTAATGGGGGGCAGGTCAAGGCTGTAGTTGAAATGCTGGCAGGTACTTCCTCACAGGTAAGCTCCAGCGCACCGGGCAATGTTTACGAGAATATGAATATATATATCGACTCAAAGCTTGGTTCAAATGCTTTAGGCAATTCAAAGGTCAATTTCAAGGTGGAAAAGAGCTGGATCGATGATAAAGAAATTGATATCTCTACAATGACCCTATGCAGATATTCCAGTGTCTGGGTTCAGTTACCAACTGATATGACAGGAGAAGATGAATATTATTACTATTTCACTTCGATAACACCAGATTTTTCACCATTTGCCATTTCAAGCATTGATCCGTCTTTGATAGCAGGAGATTCTACGGCTGAAGATGCTGTATCCGGTTCTTCTGATACCGAAGATACGGTTATGTCCACCGAGGATGCAGCTCAGGACGGAGCAACAGCTGAACCACCCCAGGAAAGTAGTTCAACGCTTCCATTCATGTATATCATAGCACTGATCGGTCTAGTTGTCATCGGAGCATTTGGCTATAAGAAAAGGGATTACTATGAAAAAGTGCGTATGCAGATAGGAAACCCTGATGGTAAACGTTACAGACGTGTTAAATGAATTGAATAATAATTATTACAGCAGATCAAAGAGTATATGATTGGTCTGCTGTGCACAATTTTATTTTATAATTTCCTCTCATCCTTCTTAATCAACAAAATATAAATGTAAATATATACTCAATTAGGTTTATCTCATCTGGAATTCAAACTAAAGAAAATCATGGAGGGGATTTCATCTTTAGCTTCAGATGTCAAAAACTTGCCTGCTTATTTAAAAATGGATTAATACACAATAGTTTGATAAGTACGTCTATTCTGAAGACTGTGTCCGTTATTCTTATCCTTTTGACAATTTCACCAATTGTAGCAGTTGCTGCAACAGAAGAGGCTCCTGTTCTGGATGTTATAGGAGATTGCTCTGTCAATGAAGATCATTTGTTGTTTTTCACATTGCATGCAACTGATTATGATAATGATTCTCTTTCATTCTCCGGCACAGGTCTGCCTGTTGGTTCAAATCTGGATGAATCTACAGGATTGTTTGAATGGACACCAACCTATGAACAATCAGGTAGTTATCTGGTTCAATTTGTGGTTTCTAACGGAGATCATATTGATTCGGAATATATCACTATAACTGTGAACGATGTTAATCGTTTACCTGTATTTCCCTCCATTTCTGATGCAACAGTAAACGAAAACGAACAGGTCCAGTTGGTACTTGAAGCATCGGATTTAGACGGAGATATTCTTACATTTTCAAAGGATGCATCATTTGGAAATCTTCAGGGCAATGTTTTCACATGGGTACCGGATTACAATGATGATGGCGAGCATACTATCACTTTTACTGTGAATGATAGTTTTTCACCAGTAACACAAACTGTCAGAATAAGCGTTTCAAATGTAAACAGGAAACCAGTGTTATACTCTATAAGTGATACTTCTGTTCCTCTGAATAATCCTGTAGAGATTCAATTGAATGGTTACGATCCGGATGGTGATGACCTGATTTATTCCATTGTAAGTGGTTTCCCTGAAGGTGCATCATTTGATTCGGATACCGGATTATTCCAATGGCCAAATCCTGATTCAGCAGGTGTTTTTTATCTACAGTTCATTGTGGATGATGGTTTCACTACAGACACAAAGACAGCAAAAATAGTAATTGGTGACTCAAATTTACCCCCCGTTATAGATTCTATGGAAGCTCAATCGATAGATGAAAATTCAGAGCTTTCTTTTGAGATTTCAGCTTCTGACCCGAATAATAACAAACTGAGTTTTTCGTATCCGGATGATCTTCCATCTGGCGCCACCTTAACGATGAGCAGTTCTTCGGTTCGATTTGAATGGACTCCTTCATATGAACAGGCTGGTAACTACAAGGTGGAATTCAGGGTTTCAGATAACAGCAAGTATAGTTTTGCATCCTACGAAGTAGTAGACATTACTGTATCTGATGTAAACCGTCCTCCAGTCATTGATGCTGTAGATGACTACTCAATTAGTGAAAATAGTGTTCTTTATATTAACTTGAGTGGGAATGACCCGGATAATGATCCACTGACATTCTCGACGGACAGCACCCTTGAAACAGTAAGGGGAAATTTGTTTACCTTCAGTCCTGATTATTCTGATGCAGGAGTATATAATATACAATTCACTGCATCTGATGGCAGTTTGAGTGATAGTACCACAGCGACTATTACTGTCACTGATGCGAATATGCCACCTAAGATAAACTCCATAAATCCTCTGAAAGTAGCTGTAAATACAACACTTGAGTTTTCTTTATCAGTCTCTGATGATGAAAAGGATGCTCTTACATATATGGCATTAGATCTTCCTTCTGATGCCAACTTTGATGATTCAAAAGCTCTTTTCGAGTGGACTCCTTCCAGTAGTCAGATTGGTGACTATTCTGTGAGTTTCCATGTAAGTGATGCTTCATTTGAGGATTATGAAACCGTTTCAATAACGGTTGTCAATGAATCATCTTCAAGTGGTGATACGACCAGTTCTTCATCTTCCGGAAGTGGTGGTGGCGGTGGTTCGCAGAATACCGGAGAGAAGTATGAGAATATTGATCTGAAGGATTATTCCATCAAATCTGTAATGAGGGATGTAGAAACCATATTTGAGTTCGACGAACCTGCTAACAACATTGTGTCTATAAGCTTTGTTTCCAGACTTAATGGTGGCCAGACAAAAGCGCTGATTGAAATTCTAAAAGGAACTTCCACACTGGTAAATAGCGCTCCTGCCGGGAAAGTCTACAAGAATCTGAATATATGGATTGGAGATTCAAAGTTTCCTTCTGATATGATATATGATGTAGTTATCACGTTCAGGGTCGACAAATCGTGGATCCATTCCAATGAACTGGATTCTCAATCGGTAAAACTGTATCGAGGTTATCTAATTAGCTCCTAATCTCTCCCATTCTAATTAGACAAAATTTTCAA
>OBLN01000023.1_pt1 | contig 53381 bp, 45 predicted proteins | sample 1519301 | NCBI WGS metagenome assembly OBLN01 (sample SAMEA2452533, study PRJEB22499) | sediment metagenome | reverse complement strand
TGGATTCCCCCCTGGTCCGGGATCATCCGAACCTCTTCATTCAGCGTGATGACCGCCCGTATGCCGGATACACCTTCAATGGCCCCGAACTCAGTCCGGATCCCACCGTTTCGATCCGCATTGAAGATCATTACCATGACCGCTCGGACGCCGCGGTGGTGTTCCGCATGCGCGATCGCGAGGGGCGGCATCGCTTCATCTATCATGGGAACGACGGTACGCATATCCCCTGGAACGACACCGCCCAATTGGATTTCCTGCAAAAGAAAGTCCGCGATACCGTCCTGGACCAGATCCGCAACGTGGCGCGCCGTGTACCCATCATCCGTTTTGACGCAGCCATGACCTTGACCAGGCGACATTTCCGCCGCCTGTGGTACCCGCCCCCGGGCGAGGCGGGCGCCATTCCTTCTCGAGCGGAATCGGCCCTTGAAGAAACGGTTTTCAACGCGCTCATGCCTGACCGCCTGTGGTACCCGCCCCCGGGCGAGGCGGGAGCCATTCCTTCACGAGCGGAATCGGCCCTTGAAGAAACGGTTTTCAACGCGCTCATGCCTGAAGAATTCTGGCGACAGGTGGTGGATGCCGCCGCCGGTGAATTTTCAGACACCCTGTTGCTGGCGGAGGCATTCTGGCTGATGGAAGACTATTTTGTCCGCCGGCTGGGTATGCACCGGGTGTACAACAGCGCATTCATGCACATGCTGCGCAATGAAGAAAACGCCGCTTTCCGTGACTACATCCGCTCCATCTGGAATGACAACCCCGCGATCCTTTCCCGGTTCGTGAATTTCCTGAGCACCCCGGACGAGGAAACCGCCGCACGGCAATTCGGGCGGGGAGATAAGTATTTTGCCGCTTGCACCCTCTTGGTGACCCTTCCCGGCCTGCCCATGTTTTCTCACGGGCAGGTGGAAGGCCTGGAAGAAAAGTACGGCATGGAGTTCGCCGCTCCGCGCAGCAGCGAGCAAACGGACGAGCCGTTCGCACATCACCACGAAGCCTTTATTTTCCCCCTCATGCGCCAGCGCAGGCGTTTCTCTGCAGCCGATGACCTGGAAATGTATTCGTTCCGCACCCACCGCGGTGACGCGGATGACAACGTGCTGGCTTTTTCCCGGGGTACGGGAAGAAACGCCATGCTGGTGCTGGTGCACAATCGCTATGCGACCACGGAAGGTTATCTGCGGGACGCGGATCTGCTACCGGGAAACACTCTGGCGGACACGTTGAAACTGCCGGGCTCCTGCAACCGGGACCTCTGTTTTCGCGATCTTGTCAGCGGCCGCGAAGTGATCCAATCCGCCGCAGACATTCGGCAACGGGGGCTGCATTTCCGCCTGCACGCCTATCAACACCATCTGCTTGAATACCAGGGGCCCGTGGACTCGATCAAGCCTTCCCGTGAAGCGGACGCCGGAAAACTTGCAAATTCAGAATCCATGGGTTATGCTGAAAAAAATATCGAAGCGGGGGAAAGGGTGAAAAGCGATGGAAAAACGCAGAGAAAAAAGACTGAAAAAAAGAAGCCTGATCAAGGTAGACGATAAGGCCGGCATGCTTCTGGATATCAGCGAAGATGGCATAAAAGTGGCGTTGCCCTCTTTACCCACCCATCGGCAGATCCGCATCTCTCTCCAGCTCGAAGGCGAGGAGTTCAACCTTTCGGGGACGATCCGCTGGATCAAGAAAACGTTTTCCGCCCATGGCTCCAACGAATTGGGAATCCATATTGAAGATCCGCCGCCGACATTTATTACCGCTGTCGCACGGATCGCAGGCCCGATCATCGCCCAGTGAGCTCCGGCGGACAACCTGCGGTTATTCCCCTGAAAATGGTTGTCTTTCTGGGGAACCCGGGCCAGGAATACCGTGAAACCCGACACAATTTCGCATGGAGAGTGCCGGCCTGCCTCGACCCCGCTCCGCAACAATGGCAAAAGAAGTTCCAGGGTGAAATCAATCGCTATACGCCGCATGACCAATCCGTATGGCTGCTCAAGCCATTCACCTTGATGAACCGCAGCGGACGCAGTGTCTCCGCCGCCGCGCAATACCTGGACATCCGCCCTGAGGAAATCCTCGTTGTGCATGACGACCTCGAGATCGATTTCGGCTGGATCGGCATCAAGCAGGGCGGAGGCCTGGGAGGCCACAACGGCCTGCGCTCAATCAGCGACTCGCTGGGCACCCGGGATTTTCCACGCCTGCGCCTGGGTATCTCCCGCCCCGGACGGGGATCGGTGACGTCATGGGTGCTGGGGCGATTCAGCAAGGAAGAAATCCCGGGGTTGAACGATATCTCCGCCGCCGCCGCCGCTGAGATCAACCGTCTGGTGCAGCACGGGTATTCCACGCTGGATTTCACGCGGCGCCGGGTCTATCCCCTGATCCCGGCCTGAAAGCCGGTTTTACTGCCTGCGGATCACCTGCGGGATCAGGAACAACTCCACCCGGCGGTTGCGTTGCCGCCCCGCCGCAGTCGAGTTGTCAGTGACCGGTTTGTACTCTCCATATCCGGCTGCGGTGAGGTGCTGCGGATTCAATCCCTTATTCGTCAGGTGCTTGACAACTTCGATGGCACGATACGTCGACAATTCCCAGTTGGACGCGTAACGATCACGGGCATCCGGCCGGATGGGCACATTATCCGTATGACCGGCGACAAAGATGTCCACCTTGTCGGCCTGTTGCAGCAGAACGGGGAAAACCGAGTCAAGCAGGCGTTTACCCGGATCACGCAAGCGGTGACTGCCGGATGCGAAAAGGATATCTCCCTGAAACGATACTTTCAGTTGACCGTTCTCGATCCGGGTCTCCAGGTCCGTAACGGCTGACTGCAAATCCGTGCGAATGCCTTCCAGTTCGCCGATATAGTTTTTTTGGGCTTCCAGCCGGCTGCGATACTCCTCCAACTCATTGAGTTTTTCGCTCAGCAACAGGTTGCGTTCATGGAGATCGGTGTTAATCTCTTTCAGCTCCAGGTTAAGCCGGCCAACCTTTTCACCCAGGATTCTTCGCGAACCATCAAGAATATCCTTTACTTTGCGGTTAAAGAGAGAACGAACCGCGCCCAGGGCGGCGCTGTCGCGATCCATGGGCCTCAGGAGCATTTCCGATTCCGCCGGACGCAGCAGCACGCGTTTATCGCCTGCTTCCGTCGCGGCGCCAAGCAGCGACTCCCGGGTCAAACGGGCAAAATCGCGCGCCTGGATCTCCGCTGCCAGGCGTGCCAGACCGTCCTGTTCACTTTTCAGCCGGTCGCGGAGGACATCCCTGGACTCTTTCGCAATCCGGAGTTCTTGGCGCAGAGAGCTGCGCGTGGAGAACAGCTCTGAACCGGAAACAGCATTGATTCCGTTCATGAGGGGTTCCGCCAGAAAGACTCCCAGTAAAAACACGACCAACAACAGTGGGATCCACCATACCGGTCTCATGTTATCCCTCTTTGTCTGCAACGCTCACGCCCATCTCCCGCAGCAGGTGATCCGCCCCGCTGTATTCACTCAGAAACCAGAGAATGAAACGGATATCCACACCGATTGATCGGCTGAAACGATCGCTCCAGGCGTAATCGTTCACCGTGGCTTCAAACACGCGATCGAAGTTCAGGCCGACCAGTCGGCCCCGGGCATCGAGAACCGGGCTGCCGGAATTTCCTCCGGTTGTGTCGCAATCGTAAAGCATGGCTACGGGAACTTTCCCCAGAACCGGATCGACGAACCCCCCGTAACGGCCTTCAGCAACCAGGCGGCGCAATTTTTCCGGAGCCATGAAGGGCGACTCTCCCCGATGTTTTTCCACCAGGCCGTCGAGAGTGGTCAAGGGTGCCATCTCCACCGCGTCTGCCGGGGAATATCCACGAATCCGGCCCATGGTCAGGCGCAATGTGCCGTTGGCGTCGGGGATAAAATCCCGTCCCTGAAAAATTCTTTTCACCTCGACCAAACGCGCCAGCAACGCGTCCAGGCGTCCCTTGCGCGCTTTGTCCTCGTCCTCCAGCCGTTGCAGCACCGGATGGATGGCGATTGCCAGGCGCATGACCGGGTCCTGGGAGCGCCGGAATTCCTCGGGTTTCGCCTGCAGCCATTTTTCAGCGGTTGCACGCGAGTTCATTTGCGTTTCCGTGAACAAATGCTGCAGAAACGCCGCCGATTCCATGTCGCCCAGAGCCGCGCGTACCGGTGCAGCATAAGCTGAATCGGCCGCCGACAGCAGTTGCGCCAGCATGTGCCCGGTCAATACCCTTTCCGCAGGCAGGTGAACATCACGATAACCCCGCAGGATACGCTGGCTCAAGCGGGAAAAATTGCGGTCCATGTACGCCGCCTTGCGTTGCAGGTCGGGTTTGCGTCGTTCAATCGCGGCCTCGTAAAGAGTATGGGCCGTTCCCAGCAGGAAAGAAACCCGCGGCAGGTACGAACAGGCCAGCCGCGCCTGCCAATCCCGCCGGTCCTCTTCGTAGAGTTCGCGGATCTCTTCCAATACCGTCTCGTACCGGGGCTTCAGGTCCGGCCGGGACAGGATAAACGCCTGGAGTCGATCTTCGTCGGCACGCCGCTGCGCCGTGATACCCGCCTGGCGCATGCCTTTCAATTTTCCGCGGTAATTCTTCATTACGTTCCAGAGTCCTTTGAGACGCGGCGCCAGCTTGATGGCTACATCGCGATCCCCTGCAGGCATCTTCTCCAGCACATCGATCATCCACTCGTAGTTGGAGACCACCCAGGGCATGCGGCGGTTTTCTTCGGATTCGAGAAACCAGGATGTACGATGACGGTAGGTCCTTCCCGGATAGCCGGGGATGAAAACAAAGTCCCCTTCACTGACTCCCCGGGGATTCACCCTCAGGAAGGCATCGGGATGATAGGGGCGGTTTTCCTTTTTCATGTCAGCCGGATTCCCATCCGTTCCGGTATACGCGCGCAGCAAAGTAAAATCTCCGGTATGCCGCGGCCACATCCAGTTGTCCTCTTCACCGCCGAACTCGCCGATTGACCGTGGAGGGGCGTATACCAGCCGGACATCCCTCAGATCCGTGTAAACAAACAAAACATACGTCTTTCCGGGGAACATCTCGGCAACGGATGCGCGTTTGCCGACATGCCGCTGCTCGGCTCGTTTCACAATCGCTTTGATGCGCTTTTCCTTTTCCCGGGTCTGGCGCGCATAAGGCATGGAGGCGCGGACTGCGGAGAGGACTTCGTCCGACACATCGCGATAGGAATCGATGATGCGGACGGTATATCCGGGAGCGGGGAGTTCTTCGGCACGACTCCCGGCCATGAAACCTTTTGCAAACAGATCGTTTTCCGCCGTGGTCGCCGACTGGATGGCGCGAAAAGCGCAATGATAATTGGTCAGGATCAAGCCGTCCGCTGAAATGAAAGATGCCGTGCAGCCGCTCAGGTTGATAATGCCGTCAATCAGGCTGACACCGTCCGGATTGTAAAGCTCCAGCGGATTCATCAGCAATCCGCGTGAAGCCAGGTCCAGCTTATGGATCTCACTCAACGGCCACATCCCCTCCTCGGCCTGCAGCGAAGCAGACGGGGTCAGTATCCACAAATAGATCAAAACCGAAGTCAAAAAACAACGCATTTTTTCCTCCCGAGCGATCATGGGCCGGCGATCCGCCTGGCTCCGTTTCAGTTTAGCCCATCCCGTTACCCGTCGTCAACCCGGCTCCGTATTGACAATACCTTGCTCATGGGGTAAAATCACCTGCAGTGGTGAGTGTAGCTCAAGGGTAGAGTATCGGTCTGTGGAACCGAATGTTGGGGGTTCAAATCCCCTCACTCACCCCACCGACTCTTCATGGACGCCGCACATCGACTCAGCGTTTCCCCCAAGCGGTCTTTCCTGCCATGAAATTCAATTCTTTTTTCATTGCCCTGCAACACGAAGAACTGCAATTCACCGGCAGAGTCTCGGTCGGCGACAGCCACCTCCAGGCGACATTCACCCGCGTGGACACGGATCTGTACACGGTGCACTTCAAGCAACAGGTCCTTTTGCGCCATCACCAGTGCATTCGCCTGGGAAACCGGGAAATCCCGGGTGATGTGCGGCTCCCTGTTCTGTCCAAGTACAACAAACGCAAACTGCGAAAAATCGCCCGCATCCTCCAGAACCACCCGGATCCGCAAGCGGATGAAATGGTCCGGCTGCTGCTGGATGTGGATCGCTTCATCGAGGCGCAATGCATGCTGGAGTTCTTCGGCGTATCCCATGACGAGATGTTGAAACGCCTGATCAAGTCCGAGTTGCGGGGTGAGCTGAAACTGATCGAGACCCTTTCCCTGCTGGTTACTTCTCAGGACAACCTCACACTGATCCGCCAATCCCTGCGCGAGTGGCTGGAAACAAAACAGGAAAAAAATGCCCGGGCGGTTCCGCTGGCGCACCTGGAATCCCATTTGAAAATCCCCGGCGCCTCCCTGTTGTTCCGCTACCTGTTATTCTCCGAAATTCAGGCGGGCACATTCCGCATCCTGGATGACCAGATCGTGTTCCCGCGTCAGGGCTTATCCGAAAAAGAAAAAGAAAACATCCGCCTGATCGAAGAAGAAGTTCAACGTCAACACAAAGTGGTTTTTTCGATTGACGACCTGCTGCATACATCCGGGTTGTCGTATCCCTCGATAAACAGTGCCCTCTGGTACCTGTTGAATGAAGAACAGGTCGTACGCTTGAATGAAAGGGATTTCGTTTTTCAGGCGGATCTCTCCCGCATCGTCAATCGCCTGAAAAAATTCAAACGCAATCAGGGCGACATGATCGATATCCCCACTTTCCGCGAAATGACCACATTGAGTCGCCGCGCCATTATCCCACTGATGGAATACATGGACGCGCGCCAGATGACCACCCGGATCGGAGATCGCCGCAAAATCCTCCTGCCCGTCTAGAAAGTTGGAGAGTTGGAAAGTTGGGGAGTTGGAAAGTTGGGGAGTTGGAGAGTTGGAGAGTTGGGGAGTTGGAGAGAAGGCGACAGGTTTCAGGAGGCACAGTCGGGCGGAACAAAGAAGGAATGCCGGCCGAACCCAAGGCTTCTGCATGGAAACAGATAGTCCCAGTTACCGGCAAGTGGCAAGGGGCGATGGGAAAGGGGCAATTGAGTCGAAAGTTGAAAGCCTGAAACAAACGCCTTTAACGCCCGTTTGGTTTCTTCCCTTTTATGCCCGAAAGGGTACTCCGACTGATCAACTCACCAACTCCTTTTATCACTCAGTTCAGGCGTGATTTGGCCGCGGACAGGATCGAACTGAATCCCTGGTCCTGCTCTTCCTGTGTCTGCCCTTTTGTCTTGACATTGTAGTAGAGGTGACGCAGGAGCTTGTAGACACGGGATTGGGTGGAGGGGTTCATCTGGTAGGCTTCGGCCAGATAACGAATGGCTTTGTCCAGGTCCTTGGACTGAGACAGAACCGCGATATTGTAAGCGGTTTTCACGTTGCGGCGGATCTGGTAGGATTGTTCCAGGTAATCGATCGCGCGATCCTTATTGCCCATCTTTGAGTACCAGACGGCAAGAGCACCGATGTAGCGGGTATTGTCCGTTTCCTTCTCTACCAGTTGCTCCATGATGTTGACAGCCTCTTCCTTGCGATTGAGGTTGAACAAGGCATTGGATAGAGAGAACAGCAGGTCGGAGTTTTTGCGCACCGGTTCGATGTTGTACACTTCCAGCCCCTTCTGCGCGGCCTGGGACATCATCTCTGGATCTTCTTTCCCGCGGGCGTAAAGGGTCTGAATCTGGATACGCAACGCGGGCGCGATGTACTGCTTGTCATACTTGGCGGCAGAGTCACCACCCTCGGTGGTTTTCAATTCCCGCGCCACCACGATCACCTGCTCCGCATACGCGTATGCTTTCTCCAGATCAGTCTTGGTCACATTAAATGAATTGGCGAGCCACAAGCAGAGGTTCAACTTGTTTTTCTGATCCAGGTTCCTCTGGGTCAGGGCCTTTTCGCCGTATGTGATGGTTTTCTCGAACTGCTTTAACTGGTAGGTAGTCAATGCCAGGTTCAGGTAAAGCACATCAAGGCGTTCGCCCTGATCCTGGGCGTATTTGTTTTCGTATTCCTGGAGAAGGGCCAACTTGGTTTCCAGGTTGTTTTCCTGACCGATCCTGGACCATAAATCCTGTTTTTCATCCGCGAGCAGGAAAAACGATGATATCACCATGATAATCAAGAGCATTACAATTTGTCTTTTCATAAAAAAGCCTCCACAGATCAGACAGTCTCGCCTTAACTATATTCCAGCCAAAAAATCATTATATAAAGTGAATGCGCGGATTGTCAAGAGTCCAAGTATGCGGCGATCTCTTGATATTTCCCCGGCGGTATGCTAATTTCCAATCAGAATCACAGCGGATATGTCCAGAGTCCAGCTAACTATCGGCAGATCCGGCTCTATTGGAGATGATCATGAAGAAAACCCGAATCAATCGCGCCCATTACGAGTTGAACGGACGCATGGTGGATTTCGCCGGCTGGGATCTCCCGGTGCAGTACTCCGGAGTGAACGAGGAACATCTGGCCGTGCGCGGCACCGGCGGCATCTTTGACGTCAGCCACATGGGCGAAATTTTTCTGCGTGGCCCCCAGGCACTTGACGCGGTGCAATACATCACGTCCAACAATGCCGCGCGACTTGACCCCGGAAAAATCCAGTATTCAGCCCTGCTGACTGAAAAAGGCTGCTTTGTCGACGACATGCTGGTTCATAAGTTGTCGGACACCGAGTACCTCCTGGTGGTAAACGCGGCCAACCTGGAAAAAGACGACGCCTGGATTCGCGCAAAAACCGCTGCGTTTGACGTTGAAATCGTCAACGAAAGCGCAGAATACTCGCAGATTGCCATTCAGGGCCCCGCGTCCCAGGCCCTGCTGGCGCAATTCACCGGGGCTGAACTGGCCGGGATCCATTATTACACATTTGTATCAGACGAAATCCAGGGTGTACCGGCGCTGATATCGCGTACGGGTTACACCGGTGAAGACGGCTTCGAAATCTACTTCAAATCCGATGAAGATTTCGCTGCCGGGCTTTTCCTGGAACTGGTTCAGCGCGGCAAAACCGCCGGCATCGTGCCCGCGGGCCTGGGGGCCCGGGACACCCTGCGGCTGGAAGCCAGCATGCCGCTTTATGGCAATGACATCGATGACAGCCACACCGTGCTGGAAGCCGGGCTGGGCTGGGTTCTGAAACTCAAGAAAGGTGATTTCATCGGCCGTGACATACTTTTGCATCAGAAGGAAACGGGCATCCATCGGCACCTGGCCGGTTTTGAAATGATCGGCCGGGGAATCGCCCGCCACGGATATCCGGTCTTATGGGACGGCAAAGAGGTTTCCCAAGTCACCAGCGGCACCATGGCACCATTTCTGAAAAAAGCCATCGGCATGACGTACCTGCCCCTGGAAGCCACCGAACCGGGGACTGTTTTCCAGATTCTGATTCACAACCGCGAAGTGGACGCCCGGGTCGTGCAAATGCCTTTTTATAAAAGAGAGAGTTGATCGCAGGTGACGGGAAGAAGACGCCTCTTTGCGACTTCTTTCATGGATCCTGCGTTAAGGATGGCATGAAAAACTTAGCAGTACAGGAGAAAAAAAATGAGTGCTGACACATTGAAATTCAGCAAGGACCATGAGTGGGTACGGATGGAAGGTGACATCGCCGTGGTGGGAATTTCCGAACACGCCCAACACGAACTCGGAGACGTTGTGTACGTGGAGCTTCCGGGAGTGGGAGATGCCTTCAGCCGCGGAGACGCGTTGGCCAACGTGGAATCGGTCAAAGCCGTCAGCGATATCTACGCTCCGGTGAGCGGCGAAGTTGTCGCTGTCAATACGGAACTGGAAGATCATCCGGAAAGAATCAACCAGGATGCCGAAGGAGAGGGCTGGATCGCCAGGATCAAGATTTCCGACCCTTCGGAGCTCGATGCGCTGATGTCAGTTGAAGACTACCGCAAGATGATTTCCTGACCTGAGGAGAACGCCATGAGGTACCTGCCGTTAACGGATGCTGACCGGGAGTCGATGCGCCGTTGCATGGGGATCAACGACACAGCCGAACTGTTTGCCGATATTCCGCAGAAGTACCGCTTCCCCGCTCTCGAGGAGATCCCCGAAGCGGTCGGCGAAAACCGGCTGTTGGAACACTTCCGCGGATTCGCCGCCGCAAATCGCCATGAAGAATACCTGCCGTTCCTGGGGGGTGGCGCTTACCGCCACTTCATCCCAGAGGTTGTGGCGCACCTCAGCGCCAAGGGGGAGTTCCTGACGCCCTATACCCCCTACCAGCCGGAAGTCAGCCAGGGAAGCCTGCAGGCTGTTTTTGAATACCAGACCATGATCACGCAGCTCACCGGCATGGACATATCCAACGCATCCCTCTACGATGGCGGCACCGCCGCAGCGGAAGCCCTGTTGCTGATGCAACGGAAATCCCGGCGTTCCCGCATCCTGGTCGCGGAGAGCCTGCACCCGGAATACCGGGAAATCATCCAGACCTATATCCAGAACCTGGACATTCAGGTTGAAACAGTGCCGATGGATCCCGCCACAGCCCGGGTGGACCAGGATAAACTCAAATCCATGCTGGATGCGCAGACCGGGGGATTCATTTTCCAATCGCCGAATTTCTTCGGCGTCATTGAAGATGCCGCCGCCATTTCCGGGATCACCCGATCCATGCAGGCCTATTCCGCTCAGATTGTGGCTGAAGCCATGTCACTGGCATTTCTGAAGCCGGCGGGAGAACAGGGTGTGGATATCGTCGCCGGCGAGGCCCAGAGTTTCGGCTTGCCGCTGGGGTTCGGCGGTCCCTATCTCGGATTCATGGCGACAAAAACGGACTTTCTGCGCCAACTCCCCGGCCGTATCGTGGGGGAAACGGTTGACGTGGAAAACCGCCGCGGCTACGTACTCACACTCTCCACCCGCGAGCAGCACATCAAACGCGAAAAAGCCACGTCGAACATCTGTACCAATCAGGCCTGGTGCGCCGTCCGGGCCGCCATGTACATGGCCACGATGGGTGAAAAGGGTCTAATCGACATCGCCCGCACCAATCACTTCAATACCGCCTATTTCGCAAAGCACGCCGCGGGGCTTCCCAACATGGAATTGGTGTTCCCGCGCAACTTTTTTAACGAGGTGGTATTGCGGACCCCAACCATCCCGGTTGAAAAACTGCTCGCCCGTCTGGAAAGTCAAAACATCCTGGGCGGCATTCCCTTGAAATGGTTCTTCCCGGAGTACGCGAATTGCCTGTTGGTCAATATCACGGAGATGCATCGCCGCAGCGAAATCGACCGCCTGCTGGACGCCTTGAGAGGTGTGCAATGAAGATCCTGCCCGAGCTGCTGTTCGACAAGAGCCGCAACGGAAAGATCGGCTATTCATTTGACTCCGACCCCATGCCGGACGCCGGCCTGGCGGTGGATCCCGAACTGACGCGTTCCGACATTCCCGGTTTCCCCAGCTTGTCGGAAGTCGAGATCGTGCGCCATTACACCAACCTGAGTCACCTGAACCATTCCGTGGATTCCGGATTCTACCCACTCGGCTCCTGTACCATGAAATACAATCCCAAGATCAATGAAGCCATCGCCGCCATGCCGGCATTTACCGGCGCGCATCCATACACGCCTCACCACCTGGTACAAGGCAACATCACCATCATGCGCGACCTGGAGAACTGGCTGTGCGCCGTCACGGGCATGCGGGCTTTTTCCCTGACTCCGGCGGCCGGTGCTCACGGTGAATTGACGGGGATGATGTTGATCCGCCGCTGTTTGACCCAGCGGGGCGATCCCCGCCGTATCGTGCTGATCCCCGATTCGGCCCACGGCACCAACCCCGCTTCGGCTCATTTCGCCGGCTACGATGTGCGCGAAATACCCTCAGGACCGGACGGCGTGCTTGAGGTGGAAACCCTGAAGGCGAACCTGGATGCGGATGTTGCCGCCCTGATGCTGACCAATCCCAACACCCTGGGCATTTTTGAACGCAATATCTGTGAACTTGCGGCATTGCTGCATGAGAACGGCTCCATGCTTTACATGGATGGCGCCAACATGAACGCCCTGATGGGAATCGTACGCCCGGGTGACCTGGGAGTGGACGTGCTGCACTTGAACCTGCACAAGACTTTCGCAACACCTCACGGCGGCGGCGGTCCCGGGTCCGGCCCGGTTGGCGTGGCGGAGCATCTGGCTCCGTTTCTGCCGCCCCCGGTGATCCCGACCGCGGATGATTCCGTGCCAAGCTATCACAGACCGGAATCGATCGGACGCGTCAAGAACTTCTACGGCAACTTTCTGGTCATGGTACGCGCCCTGGCCTACCTCATGAGCCTTGGACGCAGGGGACTGCGCCAGGTCGCCGAGGATGCCGTCCTGAACGCCAATTACATCCGTTGCCGCCTGAAAGACCTGCTGGACCTTCCCTACGCATCGCGCACCCTTCACGAAGTGATCTTCTCCGACAAAGGCTTGCCCGTATCCACGCTGGATATCGCCAAACGCCTGCTGGACTACGGAATTCATCCATTCACCATCTACTTCCCCCTGATTGTTCACGGCGCCATGATGATCGAACCCACTGAAACGGAAAGCCTGGAAACCCTTGACCAATTTATCGAAGTTATGAACAAGATCCTGGCTGAAGCCCAGACCGACGCTGAAAAAGTCCGCCATGCCCCCTACAATACACCCCGGCGCCGCCTGGATGAAGTCCGCGCCGCGCGCAATCCGGTATTGGCCTGGCAGCCGCGCCATCAGGAATAAAGCATGAGTGTTCAGGACATTATACTTAAACTGCAGGAATTCTGGTCTCTGAATGGTTGCATTATTGCTTCCGGATACGACATCGAAGTGGGTGCCGGAACCATGACCCCGGACACGTTTTTCCGGGTATTGGGTCCACAGTCATGGAGAATCGCCTATTGGCAGCCCTCCCGGCGACCCGACGACGGACGCTACGGCGACAATCCCAACCGCGTCCAGAAGCACAACCAGTTCCAGGTCATTCTGAAGCCGATCCCGGTTGAAGGACAGTCTCTATACCTGAACAGCCTCTACCACCTGGGAGTGGATATCCGCAACCACGATATCAAGTTTGACGAGGACAACTGGGCGTCACCATCTTTGGGAGCCTGGGGAGTGGGTTGGCAGGTCATGTGTGACGGGCTGGAAATCAGCCAGTTTACCTATTTCCAACAGGCGGGCGGCCGGGAATTGCATCCCAATTCCCTCGAAATCACCTATGGCGTAGAGCGCCTGGCCAGTTTCCTGGATCGCAAAAGCAGCATATATGACCTGGAGTGGGGGCATAAAACATCCTATCGCGACCTGCGCCACGAAGAGGAACGCCAGTTCTCGGCATACAATTTCGAAGCGGCGGACATTGCCATGCTACGGGATACTTTCCGCATGTACCGTGAAGAAGCCGCGCGTTTACTGGAAAAGGGTCTCTATCTGCCCGCGTATGACTACCTGCTCAAGTGCTCCCACACCTTTAATATCCTGGATGCCCGAAAAGCCATATCCGTAGCGGAACGAACATCTTTGATGGCGGCGATGCGGGACCTGGCCGGATCTGTCGCCGATTTGTACCTGAAACAGGTTCAGCCCCAGGCACAAATCCCGGAGAGTGAACAAAATGGCTGACTTCCTGTTTGAGATCGGCGTCGAAGAAGTTCCGGTATCCGAGGCTCCGCTGATCCGTGACCAGTTGGAAACCGCATTCCGCATGGAGTTTGAGAATGAGCATCTGCCCATGGAATCCATGGAGGCCGCGGCCACGAATCGGCGATTCATGATTTATGCCAGGGGCTTGCCCGAACGGGCGGAAGATCGCGAGGAAATCCTGACCGGCCCCTCCAAGCGCATCGCCTACACCGCTGATGGAAACCCGGCCGTGCCGCTGTTGAAATTCCTCGAAGCCAACGGCAAAACCCTGGCGGACATCGAGGAAGTGGAAACACCGAAAGGCGCATACATGGCGATTAAACGCCTGTTCAAGGGCCAGAAGACCCAGCGCATACTGGAAAAAGCCATTCCGCGCATCCTGGCCGGGCTGACCTTCCGCAAATCCATGGTCTGGAATGACTCCCGGGTTCCTTTCATCCGCCCCATCCGCAATATCCTGGCCATTCTTGACCGCGAACTGATTGCCGTGGAATTTGCCGGTATACGTTCTTCCCATGAGATCGACGCCCACCCCCTGCTGGCGGAAGACAAACTTGAAATCCATTCCTATCGAGATTACATTGAAAAACTTCACAAGAATTTCGTGATTCCGGAAGAGCGGGAGCGGGAAAAGATCATTCTTCAGGATGCGATATCTCTGGCAGCCGACCTGGAAACCACCGTGGAGATGGACCCGGAGCTGTTGCACTACTACGTGTTCAACAACGAGTACCCGGTCGTTTTCAGCGGTGAATTCGACCGGCGTTACCTGACGTTGCCCCAGGAAATCATCGCCGAGTTCATGCGCAACGAAAAAAAGCTCCATCCCATCCATGACGGCTCCGGACGCATGATGAATCATTTCATCGGGGTTTCCAATGTGCCGGACGAACATCGGAATGTGGCCGGAGGCAATGAAAAAGTCATCCGGGCCACATTCGAGGATGCCGCCTTTTTCTGGGAAACCGACCGCGCGGAAGACTTTACCGCCCTGCGTGAAAAACTGTCCACCCTGAGTTTTCACGAGGGCCTGGGAACATTCCTGGAAAAATCAAACCGGCTGCAGACATTGGTCAAAGACATATGCAGCCTGACCGGTCACGACGATATGGCCGCGGACCTCAAAAAAGCGGCCGAGTGGTGCAAGAACGACCTGGTCACCCGCATGGTCAGGGAGTTCCCCTCTCTCCAGGGAATCATGGGCGGACTTTACCTGAGGGAGACCGGTAATCCCGAATCAGTCTGGCGTCCGGTCTACGCTCATTACGAACCCCGCGGCTTCACGCCCGACATTATCACCCACCTGGGAGGGGGACTGTTGTCCATCTGCGACAAAATCGACAACATCTGCGCGTTTTTATCCAAGGGCATCCGCACCTCCAGCTCCAGTGATCCGTATGGAATGCGGCGGGATGCCAATGCCGTGATCAAAGTGATTCTGGATCTGGGACTGGATTTTGACCTGAGGGACCTGATCCGCAACGCCTGCATGTTGATCGCCGAAAATGAGCCTGCGATCCAATCCCTCGCGGAAAAAGTCAGCGAACTCTTTCGCGTTCGCCTGGACAACATCATGCGTGACAACCTGAATATTCGTCACGACCTGGTCGACGCAGTCCTGACCGCCGCGAACCTGGAAGTGTATCGACTTCATCTCAAGGCTCTTGAAATCCTGGAGATGATGGACACGCCGGCGATTCAACCGTTGATCATCCTTCACAAACGCCTGAAAAATATCTCCCGCAGTGACGAAGAAGTCGGCGAGGTCACCCCCGACCGCTTCCAGGACTCCGAAGAAAAGGTGCTGTTTGACATTCTCAAACAAACCCAACCCGTCATCCGCCAACATATCGAACGCCGTGAATTCCGCGCCGTTGCCGCCGAAGTCCTGCAGATGAAGCCGGTAATCGACAGTTTCTTCGACAATGTGCTGGTAATGGCCAAAGAAGAGGAATTGCGCCGCAACCGCATCGCCCTGGTGCGCCAGATCGATGAAATCCTGATGCAGGTGGCTGATTTCACCCGCATCGTGGAAGCTGGTTGAGCCGTTGAGGATCTCTCCGACGGTTCACTGAAAGGAGGGGCCCGATGAAACGAAATGCGCATGCCCTGTACGAGTGTGTGGAGTGCGGTTACCAGAGCCCGAAATACTATGGGCGCTGCCCCCGCTGCGAAGCCTGGGGGTCAATGATCGAGGTCCCCTCTCAGGAAGAAGCGGCCCCATCCAGGGCGGCGCGCGGCCGCATCGCCGCAGTTCCCCTTGAAAAAGTGGATTCGACCCGGGTCAACCGCAGGTCCACTGGAATTCCGGAACTGGATCGCGTACTCGGCGGTGGATTCGTCCCGGGTTCAGTTGTCCTCATCGGCGGGGAACCCGGTGTGGGAAAATCCACTCTGCTGCTGCAGATCTGCGGTCAAGCCGGAACCGGCGAGGGCCCGGTGCTCTATTATTCAGGTGAAGAATCGGAATCCCAGATCAAGCTGCGGGCGGAACGCATCGGCATCGCTTCCGCCGGCGTTCACCTGCTGGCCATGGGAGATATCGACGACCTGCGTGACGCGGTCGCGCAATTGAGTCCGCGCATCCTGATTGTGGATTCCATTCAGACGCTCAACGGCGGCGCCGGCGCCGCCGGATCTGTCGCCATGATGCGCCAGGTAACAGCGGCATTGATTGAAACCGCCAAAGCAGTAGACATGACCGTCTTCATTATCGGGCACATCAACAAAGAGGGGCAGATTGCCGGCCCCAAGACCCTTGAACACATGGTCGACGTCGTATTGTATTTCCAGGGAGAGATCAAGTCGGATCTGCGCATTCTGCGTTCGGCCAAGAACCGCTTCGGCCCGGTTGATGAACTGGGCGTATTCCGCATGAGCGCAAGCGGCCTGGAATCCGTTGAAGATCCATCCGCCCTGTTTATTCACGGGCGGGACAACCGGGAACCCGGCGTGGTCATCTTCCCCACCCTGAACGGTCAACGGGCACTGCTGGTTGAGATCCAGTCCCTGGTTTCAGAGAGCCCCTTTACCGGCAACCCGAGGCGGATCTCAGTCGGGTTCGACGCATACCGGACCGCGATGCTGATCTCGGTGATAGAAAAGAAACTGAAAATCCCCTTCTTTCAGCACGACGTGTTTATCAACGTGACCGGGGGTTTCTCCTTGCGTGACCCGGCGGCCGATCTGCCGGTCCTGGGCGCTTTGTTGTCCAGCCGGCAGAACATCGCCTCTCCGCAGCCGCGGACCATGATCGGCGAAGTGGGGCTGACCGGAGAAATCCGCCCCACCGCCTGGATTCTGCCGCGAATGCGGGAGGCCATGCAACAGGGATTGACCCATTTTATTCTGCCCAAAGCGCAGTCGGGGATTCCCAAGCAGGCGGGGCTGACGATCCACCGGGTGGAGAACATCTTCGAACTGCAGCGCCTGTTGCAGCCGGCCAGACGCGGCGGTTAGCTCATTTCCTCCGACTCCCTCTCCAGAAACTCCCGTAACGTCCGTAACCACGTGCTTTTGGGGAAAACCGGTTCATGTTTCAGCACCAGGATATGAAAAGAGCGCCGATTCCACTCGATGCGGGAGAACGAAAACGAGATCGCCTCGAGGTGTTTGACCATACGCGGAAGCAGGTCCCGCTGGTGTTCTGAAGAGACCACCAATACCGTTCGCTTCAGGTGGTGAAGATTGCGATAACGGAAAATCAACTTTTGCCCACCCTGGCGATTGGCCTGCTCGACCGACCTGGCGCACAGGCGCACGGCTTCGACCAGCAGATCATACGGCGCTTCGATGCGGTACAATTCATCAAAACTGAAAAAAATGTCGCGTACCAGCATCTGGTTGAACGCTTTCAAGGTATCGTACAAATCCCCGAGAACCCGCAGATCGATCTCGCGAAAACCCTGGTCAAAATCTCGGAACTCCCCGTAAACGGTTTTGATCCGCCCTTTCAACACGTCAAACACTTCGCGGACATTGGAAAACTCCGCGAATTCCACGCGAACTTTCAGGATCGCCACTTCCACTTGATCCGTATAACGCTTCGGCGGCAGGCTGGAAATGACCTCCACGCCGGCAAGGGTCTCAAGGGCCGTCAACAGGCGATGCAGCCGTTGCGGATCCTCATCATGAGCGACCACGACCAGTTTAATCGTGATGGAAAAATCCGATTGGGTCTCCACGCTCATGAACACCTGGTTCATTCCGGTACGGCGCAATTCCAGCATCAGAAACGGGATGATGGCGCGGGCATAATGCTCGAATCCACCGATGGACTTGACGCGGGAAAACGGTTTCGCGTAAGCCGTATTCACCAGCTTCATCAGCGAATCCTCCAGATGCTGGATCTGGGCGCTTTTCAAAGGATTGCCATACCGGTCAACGATCTCCAGCCGGTACACCAGAACTCCGTGTTCGTTGACGAAACTCTTGTGATGCTTGAGGATATAACCGGGAACCATGAAATTGAGGGTGTGCAGGAAATCTTCAACTGAGATCAACTCCTCCCGGCACACGAAAGTGATGCCCGTGAGGTGCTCGAATCGGGTCTGAAAATTGCGAATACGGATAACCTGCTCCACTTCGCCCCGGCGCAATGCTTCCTGGAAACGGTGGTTATCGATAATCAACTCCGCCAGCATACGGATCGACCTCTCCTCAAGGTATTCCCGGCTTCTCGAAGAGACAAAATACAAGGCTTCGCCTTTCTCGCCGACCAGTTTGTCCACATCCGGCTCATGGTACACACGCCGGATGCGGCGCACGATATCATTGTAAATTCCGAATTTTACGGCTTCATCATCCAGCAGCAGTGACTTCCCCGCGCTGCCGACCGCCGCGGAACGGATGCGCCGCACCAGTTTCTCTTTTTCCGCCAGAAAATGCTCATACTCGTCACGGCGGTTCAGCGTGAACGCAAGGATCACCAGGCCGACAGTGGCGGACTGGTAATGCACCGTGAATCCTTTCAAGAAATCGACATTGCGCGCAGCCTGGTGCACGATCCCCAGGATGGAATTGGACATACCGGGCCAGTCCTCGGCCAGGGCGCCAATCGCAAAAGTAATGGGCAACCGGGACTCGCCGATCTCTTCAATCAGGATCACCGCCTTTTTTCGCGACTCTTCATAATTGCTGATCAATTGCAGAAGCAAGGCCCGCTGTCTTTCCAGAGGAAACACGTGCTGGGATTCGGCGATCAGGTTCATGCGCCGGGCGATTTTCTCTTCAGAAATACGCACCCCCCTCGATTCCATGATCCGGTTCAGGCGCGAGATCTCCGCGGGATTCAAATCACCTTGCATAACCCAATTGTAAAGAAGCGGGCAAATGAAGTCAAAAAGGAAACAATTCGAAAAAATGAAAAAAATCCTTGGAAATGCTTATTATACTTGACTTTCAGTTTTCGGTTGCCTATTATGGGCCCTAGGGAGGTCATCATGAATAAAACCGAGTTGATTAAGGCGATCGCTGAAAAGGCGAATCTGAAGGTAACGGACACGGAAAAGTTGGTCAATTCCTTTATCGACACCGTTTCCGACGAATTGAAGCACAAAGGGAAAGTCACCCTTGTGGGCTTTGGCACTTTCAGCGTTTCCCACCGCAAATCCCGTACCGGCGTCAACCCCAAAACCGGAGCCAAACTGACGATAAAGTCAAAGGATGTGCCGGTTTTCAAACCGGGGAAAGCCCTGAAAGACCTGATCAACTGACCCGGTAACTTTCATTCGTTTCAAGGACCCAGAAATCCCCGACCGGGGATTTCTGCGCGATTTTTGAAAAAAACGCTACTTGACCTCTATTTGCACCGCTTCCGGTGACGCCAGTTCCACTTCTTCCCCCGTATCGGTAAACGCTTGCAGATTCCCGATCTGCAGGGAATGCCGGCCCGGCTGCGAAAATTTCACCTGAATCTGCGCGAGCACCCCCTCATCTCTCGGGGGAGAAAAGGTATAACCGAGGTCAAAACCCGCACCGCTGAAATTCTTCAGGGTTTTCACCTGCTCCGGTGACAGGAAGGCGGTATTGATGGACACAATCTCGGCCCCTCCCGAAGGGAATTCACCGGTCACGGAAACACGCGCGACCGGCGAGGGCAACCCGGACATACGCAGGGAAAAAACCACCGGTTGGTTCACCGCCACATTGCCCGCTCCCGCATCGATCAGTACGCGCCCTGCCTCCCGGGCCTCCTGCGGCTTGTCGCGAAGCGGAAGCCGGGCGGCCGCAGGCGGGGCCGGTGCCGCAGGCTCTTCTTCCACCGCTTCGACCTGACCGCCTTCCACACCACCCAATGTATTTGTCCAGATGGTTTGTCCATCTCCACCCGCTTTGCCCGGACGGCGAATGATTCGCGGAGAAATGGAAAAAATCAGGTCGGTCTGGTCGATATTGCGATTCGTGCTGCCGAACAGCTTCCCCAGAACCGGCAGGTGCGCAATCAGGGGGATTCCTTGCAGGATGTCCCGTTCCTCATCGCGAATAAACCCACCGATAATGTTGGTCTCGCCTTCTTTCAAGCGAATCATGCTTTTGACTTCGCGTTTTCCCAGAACCGGGAACTGATCAACATAACTGGTGACAAACGTCATGGACAACTCGATTTGCAATGTCACCTCATCGTTTTCATGCACGAAAGGAGTGATCTTGATCTCCAGGCCGACATTTTCATAGCGATACGTGGTGACCGGCGTATTGTTGACGCCGCCGGCCGCAAAGGACTGGAACTGGGTCTGGGGAATCGGGATCTTGTCCCCCACCATGAAGTTGATTTCTTCACCGTGGATGCCGCGCAGATTCGGCTTGGCGATCAAGCGGTTGTCACCGCTGGTTTCCAACAGGTTCATGGCCACGCTCGGGACCGTCATGAAAAAGTTTGTGTCCTTGATGAGGTCCATGCGGAAGGTATTGCTGATTGTGCCGCTGTCACTCTCCGTACCCATGTTGAGTTCAAACAGCGTGTTGCCGAAACCGGCCCCGATCTCCTGCAGAAGGCTGCGGTTGACTTCCAGGATTTCCACATCCAGTTCGACCTCGGCCTTGGCCTTGTCCACCTGGGCCAGAAACTGTTCCACTTCTCTCAATGTCACCAGGTCGGCTCTGACAATCAGGGTATTCTGGGAAACATCTTCCTGCACCATGGGCCGGCTCTCGCGAAAAACGCTCAGCACCAGTTTCTTGGCATCTTCCGCCTTGATACTGCACAATGGAAAAACCTGAACGCCGCTGAGTGCGAACGCGCGGTTTTTATACGGAGTATCACTGAAGATCAACACGGTAGCCGGATCCAGCGCGCGGTATTTCGCTCCCGCGACCAGGCAGAGCTGGTTCAGAACCTGATCAAATGAAACACTCTCGACATCCAGTGAATAGACAAAATCGCGAAAGTCCTTATCAAAAATGAAATTCACCCCGAACGATTTCCCCAGGGCCTTGAAAATCCGCGTTATCGGCATGCTGCGCAACTTCAGGCTGACCTTCTCCGCGGGGTCGACATTCATGCGCACGGGAGGCTGGATTTTCGATTGAAAGCCGGCGGCACCGGATTCGAATGTTCCTCTTCCGAGGTATTCATCCATCTCCTGCTGCAGTTTCCGGTTCCCGGGAAAAATTTCCAACGCAGCCCGGTATTGGGCGATGGCTTCGTTTTCTTCTCCTTTCTCCCGCAACGACCTGGCCTTGTATAAATGTTGATAAAAGCGCGACATCCGCGCCCGCAACAACATGGTGCGGTATTCGGTTTTTTGCGGATAACGCCGTACCAGGTCCGCGAAATGTGCCTCAGCTTTGGCATAATCCTGCATGCGTGAGTAATCCAGGCCCTGCCTGATCCGTTCCTTATGCAAAGAGCACCCGCCAAACACAATCATCATGGCCATGAATCCACCCAGGGCCAAGGTTCGTTTCCCGCTCAATTTAGGGCTCATTGTTTCCTACTCCCTGGAATGGGATCTCGTGTCGTTTCCCATCCACCAGGACGACAAGCTGATCCTGGTCCAACGCCTGCACCGAGAGGTGATCCAATAACTGCTCTCCTGCAGCCGCCACGAAGTACTCTCCATCCACGCTCAGAATGGCAGTCAGGCGTCCGTTGCGTTGAATGTATCCTTCATACACGATGCTGCGCTGCACGCGCGCGGTCGCGTCCGCAGCCGCCTGCTTGCGTGTTTCAGCCTCGACCGGGATCGGTTCCGGGCGAACCCGGGATGGTGCCGGCATCCGCGTCTCTTCCCTGCGAAACAGATCGCGGTGCAACTGAAGTTCACTCGCGGGTTTTTCCAGGCGCGAGAGGTGGACCACCTCTTCAGCCCCCAGAACCGCAGCCGCACTCATCACGATTCCCAGAAACAGTTTTTTTTCAACGCGCAAAATAGGCCTCCATCACGAAAACGGCGACCACTTCACTCTCCACCCTGCGCAGGCGTGCCGACTGCAGGTAAACCATGCCGGGCCGGTTTTCCACCCCGTGCATGAAACGCTTGATTGCCGCATAAGGCCCGGATAAAGAAAATTCCAGCGTGACCCGTTGCATGTTCCGTTCAACCGGGCGCATGCGATACGTCAATCTCAGCGACTTGAGGCCGCTTTCGGAAATACGCCGCTGCAGGTCGCTGCGAAAAGCGGGGAATTGGTCAAAACCGGGAATGGCCCGGGCGCGAAACGCCTTCAGCCCGTCCGGCACGCTTCTCCAGGCATCCAGTTGCCCGCGGCTTTCTTCCAGCCGAACGCGCTGCTGCTGCATCCGTTGAAGTTCCATCCGCGTCTTTTCGCCGGCACCCCCGGATGCGCGCGCCAGGCCGAAACTGATGATCCAGAACAAGAGTGAACCGGCCAGAATCCCCGTTGCCAGCCAGGCCACCAACCGCAGCGCTCTCATGGCTTCACCCGCATATTCAGGGAAACGCGGTACTGACCGGCCGGGTCCTTGATCTCGCTCTTGACCTCCAGTTGATGCGCGGCCAGTTGACGATACGCATCAATCAGGTCGTTGAATGATGGTGCAACAATCTCCATCTCCAATCGCTGCGGATTCCCCTGGTCAATAGTCAACCTCTGCAGAAAGACATTGGCGGACAGGAGTTTTTCCAACAGATCCAGGCGGGTGACGAACGAGAAAGACTTGCGGGCGATCAGGGCATTGGCAAAACGCACGCGGGGTTCCCATTGCTGCTTCAACCCGCGGATTTTTCCGGAAACGGACTCCATATCAGCCGCGAACCCCTTTCCCGCTTCCCGCAGCGATTGCAACTCCCGCCTTTGCTCCACATCCAGCCCATCCGGGCGGGTCAGGGATCGTGTTCCGTGCCAGATCAACAATGCGGCGGCTGACAAAAACAGCAACACCAGCGCGCAGAAACGCAGCCAATCCAGGCGCGGCGAAACCGCCATGTTCAGATCCAGGCGCTTCATTCGCCCCCCGGTAAAGTCAACTTCACACCCGCCGGGATTGCCATCAAGCGCAACTCCAATTCCCGCCAGATCGCCGTTGGTTGCGAAAAAGTAAATACGGGCTTTCCGGGGAAAAAGGCCACGGTACGAGGAGTGCGCGTGTAATTGCTTTTCACGAATTCCAGCGTTTTGCGCATTTCCCGGCGGAAACCGTCCTCGGAGTCGCAGCGGAACTTGCGGATGTAATAGGGTCGGCCCGAATCCTGAAACACAACCATACCCAGTTGATGGTCCAGTTCAACCAGGACCTGGGGAGAGGGTCTGGAAAACGTTTTCAGTTTCCCGGCCCACAAACGGTTCATTAACTCAATTGTGGAATTTCCCAGGAATGTCAGGCGTATCGAATGTTCACGAAACCAATTCTCCACCACGACCGCGTCCTTTTTCGACAACAACACGGACAGCAACCGCTTGCCTCCGGGGTGAAGTACGGCGTGGATGAAATCGGTCGTATCTTCGGGAAAAACTTTCTCCAGTCTCCATTGCGCCAACTCGCGCCGCCTGGCCTCGCCATGGGGCAAGCGCTCGAAATCAAACACATTAAAGATGAACGCATCGGAGCGGAGAAACACGCCCCAGGCATGTTTTCCCAGTTTCGCAGCCAGGCGTTCGCCATCGTCCGGATTCATGTTCATCCAGCCGCTGGTTTCAACGGCATGAAGCCGGCGCAATCCCCTGCGCTCCCTGAGAAAACACTCCACACCCCCGGTTCCGATCACGCAATAGCGCGCGGGGCGTTTACCGGCGAAAAACAGCTTGTCTATAGCCATTCCTTTATGGTCACCCGATTGAGCTCATCCAGGGACGTCTCGCCACTCTTCACCTTTTCCAGGCCGTTCAGGCGGATCGGCAGCATGCCCTGGGACATGGCCACTTTCTTGATCTCGGAAGTCGGTTTTTTCTCGAGGATCATTTCCTTGATGTCATCCGTCAGTTCCAGGATTTCGCCGATGGCCGTGCGCCCCGAATATCCCAGACCGCCGCATTCCGGGCATCCCCGCGCCTCGAAGAGCCTGTCGGGAAACGAGGCGGCGTCGATACGGTTGAACTGAAAATCCTTTTGCGTCAAGCGCACGCGACGGCGGCAATGGGGGCACAAAACCCGGACCAGGCGCTGAGCCACAATACAATTCAGCGAAGAAACAAAACTGTAGGTATCCACGCCCATATGAATGAATCGGCCCAACACGTCAAACACATTGTTGGCATGAACCGTTGTAAATACCAGGTGGCCGGTCAGGGCCGACTGAATGGCGATCTGCGCGGTTTCCGGGTCACGGATCTCACCCACCATGATTTTATCGGGATCATGACGCAGAATGGAGCGAAGGCCCCGCGCAAACGTCAACCCTTTTTTCTCGTTCACCGGTATCTGCGTGATACCGGCGATCTGGTATTCAACCGGGTCTTCAATCGTGATGATTTTGTCTTCCGGTTTTTTGATTTCGTTCAGGGCCGCATAAAGCGTGGTGGTTTTCCCGCTGCCCGTGGGACCGGTCACCAGGAACATGCCGTAGGGCTGCGTAATGTAATATTGAATCATCTCCAGCAGGCTGCTGGAAAACCCCAATTGGCTGAGTTTCAATTCGCCGATGTTTTCGGTGATCATTTCCCGGTCCAGGATGCGGATCACGGCGTTTTCGCCATAAATGCCCGGCATGATGGATACCCGGAAATCAATGGTTTTGTGCTTGAACTTCAAGCGGAATCTTCCATCCTGGGGAACGCGCCGCTCTGCGATATCCAATTCGGAAATCACTTTCAGCCGCGTCAACAGGGGGAGATGATAGAGCGGGTCCAGCGGTTCCATCACCTGGTGCAGGATACCGTCAATACGGAACTTGACCAGAACGGCTCCGGCCTGGCTTTCCAGATGAATATCCGAGGCTTTCTTATTGACCGCCGAAAACACGATATTGTTCAGCAACTGGATGACCGAATCGTCCTCTTCGGTGACCTGTTCAATACTGAGGGCCTCTTCTTCAACCTCACGGCTGGAGCGCTTCTGAAAAAACGTTTCCGTCTTCTGCTTCAGGGCCTGGGTAAACGTATCGCTGCGTTTCAGCATGCGCTCGATCTCATCGCGGTCCGCCTGGAGAGGCACAACAGTTTTACGCAGAAAGTTCTCCACCATGGCGACTTTCTCCAGGTTTTCCGGATCCGCCATGGCAACCTGGATGACGTCACCATCGTCATGCAGGGGGAAAATCAGTTGCGCAATCAGAAACTCGGGGGGAAATACCGACAACAACTCATAGTCGATCCGCACATCTCTCAAGTCCACACTCGGATTCATCGCACCACCTGAACGGTATTGAAGATGGGGAGGTAAATCGACAACAAAAGGAATGCGATTACCAGGCCCAGGATCACAATCACCACCGGTTCAATTAAGGATATGACGGATGCCACCTTCATGTCAATCGAGGCCTCCAGAAACTCGCTGTTCTGGTCAAGCACTTCCGGCAGATTGCCGGAAGAATCTCCCACGCGGGTCAACTCAACGGTTATCGGGGGAATGTCCGGCACTCCGGCCAGCACATCCGACAGCAGGCGTCCGCTGCGGATCTCTTCGGGTACGTTGCGCATGCGCAGGAAAAGCCAGCGGTTGGTGATGCCGCTGACCGCGACTTCCGCGGCGTCGGGGACCGTCACACCGCCGGAAATCAGGATGGACAAGGTGCGTGAAAACACGGAAAAAGCCCGTTCACGAATGATGCTTCCGCTGAACGGGACACGCAGCTTGATCCAGTCGGTGAAGGCCAGCTCCGGGTTGAGTTTTTCAGCCAAACGCACCCCCAGCACCAGAACGACCAGGACAGCGATAAAAAGCGGCGCATAGGCCTTGAGAAAAAGCGAAGATTGAATAAAAAACATCGTAATGGCGGGCATCTGCGCCGAAAAATTGCCGTAAAACTCTGAAAAGCGCGGAATCACGAAAACCATCACCGCGCCCACCATCACAATCATCAACACGAACAGGATAGCCGGGTACGTCAGGCTGCTGACGGTTTTCCGGCGCAGGTTGTTCACGCGTTCAAGGTAGTTGTTGAACTGGCGCAACATGCTGTCCAGGTTGCCGCTGCCTTCGCCGGCCAGAAGCGATGCGCGATAGATCCGTACGTAAGGAAGCTGTGGGCTGTTCAGGGCATCCGAAATCTGAACCCCGTTGCGCACATCACGCAATGCCCTGGAAACCACTTCACGCAACGCCCCTTTGCGCATGCCCTCCAGAATCACTTCCAGCGAACGGATAAACGAAGAGCCCGCCCGCAACAATACGGCGAGTTTCTGGTTGAACAAAAGAAAATCCCCATAGCGGATCCGTCTCGAAAACAGGTTCTTCAGCGATCGGTTCACGCCGAAAAGGCGTTGCGTGGAGATCAGCTTTTCGTTGCCATCTCCAGGATACTGCGCGGCCAGCTCCGAGCGGCTGCCCGCGAACACGTCCCGGTGAAACACTTTTCCGGCCGTGTCGCAAAAAGTGCACCGATAATAGGGCATCTACACCAACCGCTTCTGGTCCGGAAAACAGGATTCCAGTACGGTGGGAACATTCACGCCACCGTCCGCCGTCTGATAATTCTCCATGATCGCGGCCACCGTACGTCCTACAGCGAGCCCGGATCCATTCAGGGTATGGGGATAAGTCCGGTGTCCCTTTTCATCGACGTAGCGGATACGCGCCCGCCGGGCTTGAAAATCATGGAAATTCGAACAGGATGAAATTTCCATGTACGCGTTGCGGGAGGGCATCCATACCTCGATATCATAGGTTTTCGCCGATGAAAACGACATATCGCCGCTGCACAGCAAAACCACCCGGTAATGCAGATTCAATTTCTGCAGCACGCGTTCGGCGTCCCGGGTCAAAGACTCCAACTCGGATTGCGATCGCTCCGGAGCCGTGAATTTCAGCAGTTCCACCTTGTTGAACTGGTGGTTGCGAATAATGCCGCGTACGTCCTTGCCGTATGAACCCGCCTCACTGCGAAAACAGGGCGTATACGCCACGTAATTCAATGGCAGATCGGCGCTGGACAAGGCCTCGTCCCGGTGAAGATTGGTCAGCGGCACTTCGGCGGTCGGAATGAGATAATAATCCTGGTCTTCGACCTTGAACAGGTCGCCCTTGAACTTGGGCAGATTCCCGGTTCCCACCAGGCTGTCCGTATTGGCCAGGAAAGGCGGCAACACCTCCAGGTATCCGTGCTCGCGGGTATGCAGATCCAGCATGAACTGAATCAACACCCGTTCCAGCCGCGCCAGGGTGCCGAAGTATACGGCGAAACGAGCGCCGGCGATTTTCGCCGCACGGGGGAAGTCCAGCCGGCCGATTTCGCTGCCCAGTTCCCAATGCGGCTTGGGAACGAAGCCGAATTCGGGCTTCTCTCCCCATTGCCGGACTACCTGATTGTCTGTCGCATCTTTCCCGAAAGGAACCGAATCGTCCGGGAGGTTGGGCAGGTTCAGCCACAAAGCATTGAACTCGTTTTCGACTTCATTCAGTTGCAGGTCCAGCGCTTCCAGTTCTCGTGCCAGGGCGATGCTGCCCGCTTCCAGCTCATCCGTGCGTTCACCCTTGCGACGCAGCAGACCGATTTCCTTGGAAATCGCCTTGCGCTTGCTTTTGATGGATTCGGCGGCGGTGATCAGCCCCCTGCGTTTCTCGTCCAGCGCCAGGAAGGTTGCGCTATTGAAACTCACACCCTTGGAAGTAATTTTTTTCTCGACCAGGTCCAGGTTCTGACGCACAAAGTTCAAGTCCAGCATGAGCCGATTATAGCATAGGCATCCCCCTCAGGCCAGCCATGCGGACAAGCCCGGACATCGCCGCATGCGGAAAACTTGAATTTCGCGCCGCAACCCGGTAGTATGAAGTTGGTCCAAAAATGACGCGGCGCCGGGCGCCGCGTGAATCAAACGCGAAACGGACCGGTTTGTATGGGGAACGGGGGCGGCCCTGATGAATGAACGATCATTCGTCAGCGGCGGGGGTTTCCGCGTTGCCGCTTTGCAAAAGAATCAAAGGCAATGAACCGCAGGCAAATGAGCGAAAACTTCCTGGAAGAGGTGTGCGCCGGAATCAAGAATTCAGCGTCGCCGGAAGCATTCCTGGGAAAACTGCCGGACGCGCTGATGCGCAACCTGCCGCTGGACCCCCTGGTCCTGTTCTACCTGGATAAAGACGGCAACCGATTCTCCGCCTTTGGACGACCCGAACACATTGGAGAATTGTTTCAACTCGAGGAGGGCAGCAGCCTGGCCGAGTGTTTTTCCAGCCGGACCGGTCCGCTGGTACTCGATGGCGGCGCGGACATGTACCGTGCGCTTTTCAATCGAGACACGGGCGGACTGATCGATCGCCTCGCGATCGACCTCATCCTGCCCCTGCATTTTCATGGCCGCCACCGGGGTATGGTTGCGGCGCGCCGGGAACGCAGATGCCGCTATTCCCCCACCGCCCTGGCGAGGTTGCTTGAACAATGCGCAGCCATCGTCATTCCCGCGGTTGAAATGGAAAGGCTCGAACTCGAAAATGACCGCAACTACTACCGCCTGTTCAAGTTCGACCGCCTGGTGCTTCTGGGCCAGATGGCGGCGGCGATTGCGCATGAACTGAAAACGCCGCTGAGTACGGTCACGCTGGAACTCCAGGAATTAACGGACGGAGAGCTCGCAGCCGGAGAAGCCGCCGCTTCTTCCGCCCGCATCCGCAGGCAATTGCTGCGCCTGAATGAATTGATCGAATCACTGCTCAGTTTTTCCCGTTTCCGGGCGCCGCACCCGCAAGAGACCGACTTGAAAGACCTGCTGGAAACAACCCTGGCCGGACTGCCCGGCAAACGTGTTCCGCAAGGCGTTCGCATCACCACCTGCCTGGAGGAAACCCTGGTGAGCCGCGTGGACCGCAACCGCCTCCAGCAGGTTCTGCTCAATGTCCTTTTCAACGCTTTTGACGCCGTGGGGCCGGGAGGAAAGATTCATATCCGCGCGTACGCTGAACGCAAGGCCACCCGCAGAGACTTCCACCTGGTAATTGCCATCAGCGACAATGGGCCGGGGATTCCTCAACACCTGAAAACGCGCGTTCTGGAACCTTTCTTCACCACAAAAGCCGGTGGCACGGGATTGGGATTGTACATTTCCTACGGCATCATGACCGGCATGAAAGGAAGCCTGGAGATTCAGAGTTCGAAAAAGGGCACCACGGTTTACCTGATTCTGCCGGGGAGGACCGCATGAACCGCAAGGCAACCCTCTGGATTGTGGAAGATGATGATTCCCTGCGCGATTCCTTGCGCAGCGTTCTCAGCCGCCGGAATTACGCGGTGGTGGAAGCGGCGACACTGAAAGCGGCGCTGGCCGGCGTCAGATCAACCGCATTTGACTTGATGCTTCTCGACCTGACTTTACCTGACGGCAACGGCATATCCTTGTTGCGTCACCTCCCGGAGCATGAACGCAACCGCGTGATCGTGATCTCGGGTACGCCTGATCTCAACCTGGCCATTCAGGCCATGAAGATGGGCGTATTTGAGTTCCTGGTCAAACCGATTGATCGGGAAATGCTCTTAACCGCCATTCGCAAAGCATTGAGCGTCAACCGCCAATTGGAAGGGTACCGCGAATTGCAGGGGTCCCTGCGGGATTTTTCCAGTTTCGATCGCATCCAGTTCCGCAGCCGTTCCATGAAGGAAACGATTCACAGGGCACGCGAAGCGGCTGAGTGCGAACGCACGATCCTGATCCAGGGAGAGACCGGTACGGGAAAAGAGTTGCTGGCTTATGCCATCCACAACGCCTCACCCCGTCGTCAACACCCCATCATCCCCGTCAACTGCGCGGCCATTCCCGAGCACCTGGCGGAATCCGAATTGTTCGGATTTGAACAGGGTGCCTTCACGGGCGCCAGCAGCAGTTACTCCGGCCGGTTCCGCCTGGCGGAGAAAGGCACCATCTTTCTGGATGAAATCGGCGAAATGCCGCAATCGATCCAGTCAAAACTGCTGCGCGTATTGGAATCAGGAGAAGTCTCGGCCTTGAAAAGCCGCAGAATGGAACGCCTGGACGTTCGGGTGATCGCCGCATCGAACCGGGATCTGCAGCAAATGGTCGATACCGGCCTGTTTCGCGAGGACCTTTTCTACCGCCTGGAACAGATCCGCCTGACCATACCTCCCCTGCGCGAGCGACCTGAGGATATCCGGTTGCTTGCCGACAGTTTCCTGCGCAGCGCGGCACTGACCTACAACCGCGAAGCGGCCCGATTGTCGGCGGCGGCCCTGGATTGCCTGACCATGTATCACTGGCCCGGGAACGTGCGTGAGCTGAAGAACACGATCTTTGAAATCGTGACCTTTCTGGACGGGGGGGAAATCCAACCCGGGCACCTTCCCGCCAAGATCCAGGATCGCTCAGATTCCCGCAGCCAGGCGGTCAAAACGCTGAAAGAGGTTGAAGCGGAACATGTTCGTGGCGTGTTGCGGCAGACCGGTTTCAACATCTCCCGCAGCGCCGATCTTCTGGGAATATCCCGCCCCTGCCTGTATCGCAAGATCAGGGCGTTTAACCTGAAACGCTGAACCCGTGCCGGGGTATTCGATATGTATTTCGCGGCAATCCTTGTGAAAATGCAGGCTAACCCAGGAATTTTTCGTAAAGCCGCATCAGGTCCATTTCTTCCAGGTCCGCGGCAAGTATGGGTTCCCGCGGCAACAGGCGGCCTTTTTTGATAAAGGCCACGCGATCCGCGATCCGCAACGCGTAAAAAATATCATCGGTCAGATAAAGTATGGCTTGTCCCCATTCACGGCGGCGCAACAGCAATTTGTTGAAAGCCATTTCAAACGATTTCCTCTCTTGACGGATGAAATCATTGATGACCAGGTTGGCGGCGGGGATCGCCAGTTGAACAGCCAGGACCAGCTTGCGAAACGACTCTTCCTCAGCATTCTGCAACCGCTTGCGCAGATGCTCCTCCCCCACGTTCAACTGAATCAGGTTCTCATAAACAGTTTCCCGCTTCAGCCGGAAAGCGCGGCATAACAACCGCAAATGCGCTGCAAGCGTGGCCTCGGCATCAAAATCCCCGGCGTTCAGCGCTTCCATGGCGACCACGTTGCGGTCACCCGGCGCTGCAGGCCGTGAAAAGGCTATTTCCCCCCGGTCCGGTGTTGAAAACCCCCTCAATACCGAAAACAGGTGTTGCCGGATCTTCCCATGTTTGCACAGCAGGCAGAAGACCTCGCCATCAACCACGGTCAGATTCAGATCCCGCACGCATTCGTTCGCGACTTCCAGGAAAATTCCGCGCAATTGAATCATGCTTCTTTGACCAGGTAGTAGTAGCGACGCTGGGACCAGGCGCACATCATGACCATGTACAGGATCATCAGGCTGACCCCCCAGCCGAAAACCGGCGTCAGGTAACTGCGGGAGCGGAATACGTTCTCTCCGGGGCGGATAAAAGGCTTCACCTCATCCGCCCGGTGAAAGTAATGCTGCTGAAAAAAGAAATGCATGAACCCTTCCTGAAGGTGCATGATATGACGCTTGAAATCGAGATAGCCGCAATAACCCAGGCCGGATATTTCCCGGTTGACAAACAGGTAGAACTGGGTGGGAATCAGCACTGAAAAGCGTTCGTATTCGCGGATCAGGCGATGAACCCGGCGCGTCATGTCCAGTTCGATATTGCGGTTCAGCAGGTGGACGTTCTTCATAAAGAAATTCACCTGGTCTCGCAGCACGGCGTTCATGTCGACATCATCAAGTGATCGCATATTGCGCAAATGATCTTCCGCGCGGGCTTCATTTTCCAAGACCGCCCGTAATTTCAGAAAATTCAACGAATCGTTGGAAGGCAGGTGCCTGGAGCGCAGGTAAACGTACTCCATCACCAGTTCCGGGAGCAGGAAAACCAGCGCGAACCAGATCAGAAAACTCCAGAGCAGGTTGTTTCTCTGAAAGCGGAAAACGCCTCTGAGCATCACGCCCAGGATAAAGAAAAACCCCAGTATGCCCCACAACAACAGGCAGTTCGCCGACAAGTGCCGCATTTCAGTCGCAGTCATGCCGATATCTTTACATGCGCCCAGCGCGTAAATTCCACAGATCGGCACGCCGAAAAAGGCGGAGAGAATCGCGAATCGGCTCAGCAAGGTGCCCCAGAACACCCTTGAATATCCCAGAAACTGCATGCGCAGGGCGATTGACGCACGACTGGAAAAAGTCATGGCCCCGCTGTAGATCATGAGCAGGGTTCCAGCGACGAAGAGGAAGCCGAATACATCACTGAAATACCCTTTTACGGCAAAGAGCTTGCGGCCCTTGTGCACATTGAAGATCTGGATCAATTCACTCATGTCCACATTGCTTTCCACATTGGCCAGCAACCTGCCGCTTTCGGTAAACACCGCCAGCGGCGAAGCTTCAAACAAAACCCGGAAACCCAGCGCAGCGTATTGGGCGTAATTCACGTATTGCGGGATCCGTTGCCTTTCATACTCGATGAACGACTGCTTTTCCAATTGGAAAGCGGCATGATTGCGCATCCCCGTGGCCGCGAGCAAAGCGGTCAGCAGCATGATGAACAGCCCCACGCCGACAATCCGCCGGTCGCCCAATACGCGGCCCGCTTCATACCTCAAAAACTCCAGGATCATGAACTCCCCCGAACCATCATAGCAATCGCAGCAAAGGGAATGCAAACAAAGCCCCCCGGCGGTTTGAACATTCACCCCCCCATTTTCCCGCCGGGAGGCCCGGATCAACTCCAGCCACAGTCATCATCAGGCATTGTAAAACACCAGCGTCACGTAATTGCAGTACAGGATGGCATATGAATAATCCTTCAGCAGCCGCCAGATCGATTCCATGGACGGTCGTGTTTCCCGTACCATCAGCCGGCGGATTCGACGCATCCCCATGATGATGGCATCGACGTGGTTCAGGTTTTTACGCAATACCCCGGAGATATCACCATGAGAAAGGTTTTCACCCACCTTCTCCATCACGGGAACAATCAGGTTACGGCTCTTTGCGAACCCGCGATAATCAAACCTTCGCAACCGTTTCAGGACCGCGTCATCGTATTCGGCGGCCACCGCCGCTGCCAGCACGCGGGCGAATTGTTCCCGTGAACGCTTCAGCTTGGCAATGGCCGCGTCCGACAAGGCGACCCCGCGCCGGAAATCAAAACCGGTCTGCGCGCCGGCTTCAACTTCGCTGAACAGGAGAAAAGCGTCCGCGTTGGACTGCAGGAAAACAGATGTCGCCTGAATGACCCGGTGGTCAATGCTGCCGTCCCGCCCGCCCAGATCCGGCGGAATACTGTCGATGCGCATGAAAGCGTGAAGATATGTCAAAACGGCGGCCAGAAACAAGCCGATCACGACACGTTTCCCCATGGGGAAAGCCTCCGGCGCCGGAATGCGCCTTTGGTTATGTGTTCTGAAAGCCGTCAGCCGCTTGCCGCGCATGAATGTTCAGCTCACGCTGCCTGTCGATCTTCCCCATCCAGGAAGAGAGGCACCGTAACGGTCCAGAGAATCAGCAGCACCGATGCCAGCCAGGAGAAGTAAATTCCCCAATACACGAAAGGACCCCCCAGGGTGTAGACCCATACGAGAAAAGAACCCGTACTCGCCACCAGTTGCATCGGCCTGGACACACCCTGGAAACGTTTCAGGTAAATCGGCGTCAGCACCATCAGCAACACGGCCGCGGCAGTGATCACCCAGGGCCCGGAATCCCTGGGAATGATCCCCTGGACGGCCACCCAGGCGGCGATAATCTCTGAAGGGATCAGCTTCAAGAGCCGCTCGGAATAGCGTTGAGCGGGACGAATCTGGCGCGCCATTTCAGGCCGTCTCCCGGATTGAACCTTGCATCTCTTCCATATGCAGCGACAACCGGTACCGCCCCAACCGTACCGGACGCCCGCGACGAACCGATGCGCACAACCCCGGGCTTGATCCATATCCCGCTCTGTGGTTGCATCTCATGTTATACCTCCCGTAAGCGAATCCGGATCAGAAACCCTGATAGAGGCTTCGAAACAGCCAAGCATGAAGGATTCCATCCCCCTGAGGCCTTCAGGAATGCCCGAGAACAAAGGAAAATCTCCGGGTTCCTCCGGGCCGGGCAAGCGCTGATATTCCAGGACTGTTACAAATCATTACAGCTGAATTGGCCAATTTCTTCTCTTCACCCTATATCAGGAGATATTTTTACGCAATCCAGAGCGTGTCACAGAGCGATACACTTTTTTTGCCAAACTCCCCGAATCGTGTTCTTATCATAAAAAAGCCATCCCCATAACTGTATCAATTGTTTACATTCGCTGCGGACGGTTCTTGTCCGTCAAGCCGTGTTTGCGCATCAGGTTGAACAGATGGGTTCGGCTGATGCCCAGGCTGGATGCCGCCCGATCCCGGCTCCAGCCATGTTCAAGCAATGCGCGCAGCACCACGGAGCGTTCGAATTCATTGCGTTGTTCCTTCAGGCCGGGGGCGTACCGCCTGCAGTGGCCGCCTTCTTCTTCGAAATCCGGATAAAATGTCACCAGTCGTTTGATGCGCGCTTCCAGCTGGCGCACATTTCCCCGCCACTCCTGGTCGGACAGCCGGCGCAGGAAACCGTGAAAATCGCCTTCATCCAGATGGCCGGCTCCGATCCGCTCCAACAGGTGCCGGGTCAGCAGCGGAATATCCTCCAGGCGCTCACGCAATGGCGGTATCCGCACCAGCAGGTCCTGAATGCGGTAAAACAGATCCTCGCGAAAAGTACCTGAACGGATCATGTCCACAAGATCCCGGTGTGTGGCCGAAACCAGGCGCACGTCTACGCGGCGAGGCTCATTTTCACCCAGGCGCCGGATCTCTCCTTCCTGCAGGACCCGCAACAGTTTGGCCTGCAAAGGCATCGGGAGATCGCCGATCTCATCCAGAAACAGAGTGCCTCCACTCGCGGATTCGATCAGCCCCCGGCGCTCCCGTGTCGCGCCCGTAAAGGCTCCCCGTGAATAGCCGAACAGCTCCGCTTCCATCAATGTTTCGGGCAAAGCAGCGCAGTTTACCGCCACGAACCGGTTGGAGACGCGGCGACTCAAGTCATGAACAGCCCGTGCCACCAATTCTTTGCCGGTTCCGCTCTCCCCCAATATCAGCAACGAAAAATCCACGCGCCCGAAACAACGGATGCGGCGCTTCAACTGCCGGATCGCCCGCGAGCAGCCGACAATGCGTTCAAGTGGATTTACACCGTCGTGGCGGGCAAGCAACGCTCCCCGTTCTCCTGTGTCCAGCCTCAATTGGGATTCTCCTGCGCCGGGTTATCAGCAATCACGTTTCCAACCTGCCAGGATCCTCCGCCAAGCGCGCTACCGCCATCAGGAGGAGGTTCGTGACGTCACAAACCCCTGGTAATTTCCTGGGAACAGCCAGAGTAATTCTAGTCAGGGGAAGGAAGAAAAAGAGCCGGGAAGAAAAATGAAAAGTGAAAAGCGAAAAGTCGGGGCGGGGGTTAAATCCACCCCCGGGAACATAGAAGTTAGAAGCCGGAAAAATCGGGTTAACGAATAAGGGATACTGAAAAGAAATCTAGCGCGGCAATTACCTGGGGGGGTTCGGTTATTCCGTCCAACTCCTATGCCCCTCGCCAGGAACTGGATTCTTCTACTTCCGACCTTCTACAGGGCGGCCTCGGGGATCGTTCTGCCCCCAACTTTCCAAACCTCCAACTCTCCAACTTTATTTTCAATCAGCCGGTGCGTTCCTGGATCTCTTCAAACAACTTGGCTACATCTCGATAATCGGGATCGATCGTCATCATTTCGCCGAGGATTTCCAACGCGGCGGGCAGGTTGTCTCCCAGGCGATGACAAAGCGCCAGTTCGTAGCGGATGGCCATGTATTCACCCTGGCTGCGCCCTTCCACATCCAGCGCCCGCTGCAACCAGGTGATGGCCTCGGAGAACATGCCTTTTTCACGGAAGCATAATCCCAGCAACCCGGCGGAATCAAAAAACTTCTCGGGATGCTTGGCGGATATCAGGAACTCATGGATGGCTTCCTCCAGCAGACCCATCTCTTTGTAAGCGATCCCCAGGTTGTATCGGGTATCGAAATCGCCTTCGCCGATTTTCTCGTCGACTCCCTTCTTGAACTCCCGGAAAATCTCCATCATGTTTTTTTCGGTCGTGGATGTGCGCTGGCGCTCGATCTCTTTCATCCACGCCTCGATGACTTCCCGCTCGATGATCACGGAATTTTCCGTCTCCAGGAATTCCTCCACATCCATCATCAGGTCGCCTTCACCCAGCAGGGTTTCATCGCTGTCGAACGGCGACGCCTCCTCGCCCAGGTCGCCGAACGGAGATTCGACATCCGTTCCGGTTTCTTCACCGATCATGATATCGTCGATATCCAGAAGGTCATCAACGGATGACTGCATCCGCCCTGCTTCGGCAGCGCCCGAACTTTCCGGTGCCATAACCAGGCTTTCGCGGTCGATTTCCTGTGCCGGTAACTCCTGGTTTTCACCGGTTTCTTCGAGGTCGATCTCAAAAGAGATGTTCTCCATCTCGGCAAATCCTGGGCTCAGGGTCACCTTTTCCTCAGAGGGGATATCAATGCCGGTCTCGATGGAGGAGGTCTCCCGGGAATCTTCATACTCCTGCTTGGTCAGAGATTCTTCGGCGATTGAGGATTGGATGTTGAATGGATCCGATTCCTCATCGAGTTCAGTTCCGGTCTCCGGGGCGGCGGCCGCTTTTTCTTTCCCCAGGTTTTCAATATCCAAAAACAACTCCTCGACCGATTTCTGATCCGGAATCGAAACCGGTACGGGGATCTCCTGCGGGCTGGAATCCGGTGTCAGGTTATGCGACTCGATCTCAAAACCGCCCAGGTCGATATCCAATTCCAGGGCGTCTTCTTCCAGCGGAACGGGCTGTTCATCGATCCGGATCGATTCGGTTGCAAGGTTGCCCTCCTGCGCTTCCGCCTCTTCCGGGGCGGTCTCCGGCAGGGGGGATTCCGCCTGCTTGAGCATCTCCAGGCGACGGAGACGATCCCTGACTTCGGGGTGATCCGGAATCTGGCGCCGCAAGGCATTCAGCATCTGGCGGGCATTATCCAGGCGCCCGAATTCCAGCATGCCGTCCAGCTCTTTCAGCATCTGCTGCAATGCCGGTTCCGGGATCTCTTCGCCGCCGGTATCCGCACCGGCCGCTTTATCCGTGGCCATGCTGTCGTCGTCGGTCAACAGGAAAACATCATCTTCGTGGCTCTCTTCTTCCTGTGAAAAATCGATCTCGTGCAGACCGCCGGTGTTCAGCTCTTCAATCTGCTCATTCAACTCTTCCTGGCTGAAATCAATTTCGATGTTGGTTTTTTCATTCAGGGTGTATTCCAGAAGTCGCGGGTCATTGGGTTTCAGCAGGGAGAGGGTTTCCAGGAGCCGGTTGAATTCGGGAATGTTGTTGCTTGACCGATAAATCTCAAGCAACTCGATACCCTCATCTACCAGCAATTCGAGCTGATTCAGCATCTGGTACACGTCAAACGCCTTGAGACGGATTTCAATGTTCTGGGGAAAGGTTTCCTTGGTTTTCTGCAGGATGCCGATGGCTTTGGCGGAATCACCCTCGCTGATGGCTTCATCCACCACCTTCATGTTGAAGCGGATGAACTGACTCTGCTGTTTCTCTTCATCACTCATCTCACGTGAAGAGGATGATGAATCCGATTGCTTGCCACGCAACCGCGCCAGGTGCTCTTCGTACGTGAAAGAAGAATCCGACAAGCGGATCAATTCCTCCAGTACGCTTTCCAGTTCGGCTTTCATCCCTTTCTCTTCGTATATCGGGATCAGGGACTCGTAGAGGGCGATCAGGTTGCTCTTTTTCCCGCCGGCCTTGAAAATGGATGCCAGTTTCAGCAATGCGGGTATGTGGGCGGAATTGGACGCGATAATGAAACGCAGCAGGGACGTCGCCTCTTCGAAACGCTGTGCGTCAATCGCCTGATCGATGATGGGCAGGAACAACTCATAGGTCTTGTCGTACTCCCTGCGTTGCAGATAGACTTTGCCCAATTTGAGAATGACTTCTTTTTCCTCGGGATTGATCTCGGTGATTTTCTGAAAAATTTTCTCCGCTTCGCTCAAACGGTTGTTGCGGAAATAGAGCTCTCCCAGAAGTTTCAGTAATGCGCTGCTCTTGAACAAGGTCGACCCCAGAGAAGTCAACAATTCAATCGCTTTCTGATCCTGCTCCTGGTTGGTGTAGCAGTTGACCAGTTTTTCCACCAGCTTGGGACTCTGGGTCTTCTTCAATACGTCGCGCAACACCTCTTCGGCACGGTCAAATTCCTTTTTTGAGATCAGGCGGTCAGCCGCGATCACGTACTCGGTTACGGCGCTGTCCTCTTCGCCTTCACGCAGGTATTGATCCGCCAGTAAAAGCCGCATCTTGAGGTTGTTGCGATCAAATTCAAGAATGCGTTTGTACATGTCCAGCGCGCGTTTGCTGTTGTTCTTGCGTTTGCTCTCTTCAGCCAGGTCGAGATAGATCTGCTTGGCTTCAATCACAAGCCCCTGCTTGGTATAAAGGTCCGCCAACTTGAAATAGACGTCTTCATAATTCGGGCTCACACGCGTGATGCGTTTGTACATGGCAATGGCTTTTGAAAAAAAGCCCTCTTTCAGATAATAGTCCGCGATCCATTCGAAGTGTTCCACCGCGGCGTTTACATCATGCTGTTTTAGATATAGATCACCCAGAATGCGCCGGGTTTCCAGGTCATCCGGCTTGAGTTCCAGGAGGCGGCGGTATTGCTTGATAGCGGCATCGATCTTGCCCTGGCCCAGGCATTTCTGAGCGTTTCGTTGCAGGATCAGGCGTTTTTCTAAAGCCATTGAACCTTCCTGAAACTGAGGCGGTGAAACCATGTGGCGCCGTATTGTTCCAGGGCGTTCACATGCCGCGAACTGGCGTAGCCCTTATTGGCATCCAGTTCATATTCCGGAAACCATCCCGACATGCGCACCATCAAATCGTCACGAAACACCTTGGCGATAATGGAAGCCGCTGCTATGGATAAACAACGATCATCCCCATGGAGAATGCCGGCTCCCCGAACCGGCAGAAAATCGGGTCTCATGCCATCTATTAGAACATAATCAGGAGATATTTGCAATCCTTCCACCGCCCGGGTCATGGCGACGCGGGTCGCCTCCAGAATGTTGATCCGGTCAATGACATCGTTCCAGCACCAGCCGATCGACCAGGCCCTGGCGGTAGCGTAGATCACGGAGGCCAGTTCGCGACGCCGCCCCGGTGAAAGGCGCTTGGAATCACGAATGCGATAATCCAGTTTTGCGGGATCCAGAATGACTGCACCGGCGGCGACAGGGCCGAACAATGCGCCCCGCCCGACTTCATCCACGCCGCAGATGCGGCGGAAACCCAACTCCAATTGCTCCCTTTCCAGGGAAAAATCGGCCATTAACGCAGTTCTTTCAACCTGGCTGCACGCCCGCGGCGACTGCGCAGGAAATAGAGCTTGGAACGCCTCACCCGCGAATGACGATTCACCTTGATCGCCTGCACCAGCTTGGAATTCAATGGAAAAATCCGTTCCACGGACACGCCGAAAGAGGCCTTGCGGACCGTAACGGTACGGGAAATTCCCCGGTTGTTCTGCGCGATCACCGTGCCTTCGAACACCTGGATCCGTTCCTTCCCGCCCTCGATGACGCGGTAGTGAACAGCGACGATATCACCGGTGCGAATCTGGGGAAGATCATCGCGCGGAGTCTGGTACTCGCCCAGGTCATGGGACGAGAATACCTTCGGTTCCGATTGATCCCCGCGGGAAACGTCCGCGTCGCTCCCGGTTGATTGCGAGACGTCTGCTGTATTTTCAGCGGTCTGTGTTTCGTTGCCTGTTTCTTCCGACATGTTCACTCCTCAATCCGGCCTGTTTTCGGTAATATAGACCCAATGGAACACCATTGTACTATTTTTTGCTCCCCAGTTCAATAGCGGACCTCTGATTGACGCACCCGCAGGATTCTGCTATATCACTCGCATGAAACGGACCGTCACCGGCCTGTTGCTGCTATTCTGCCTCTGCCTTTTTTCTGGTGAAAAAGAAGGTTGGGAACAGGGGATTCGCACATGCACGGCCATTCTTGATCAGATCCGCGAACATCACCCGGAAACCCCGGACGAGACGGAACTGGTCCAGGCTTCACTCCACGGCATGCTCGCCAGGCTGGACCCGCATTCTTACTACCTGGACCCGGCCGCGTTCCGTTCCATGTTCGAAGACCAGCGCGGCAATTATTTCGGCATCGGCACGCGAATCCGGCGCATTGAAAACCGCCTGACCGTGATCGCACCCATAGAGGGAACGCCCGCGTTTCAATTGGGGATCCTGCCCGGAGACGTGATTGTCTCGATTGATGGAGATCCCACCCGGGACATGAGCCTGGATGAGGCCATGAAGCGTCTGCGCGGACAGGAAGGCACACAAGTCAGCATCGTTGTGGAGCGCCAGGGGATCCCCCAGCCCCTGACCTTCCGGATTGCACGTGCGAAAATCCCCCTGTCCACATTGACCCATACCCTGGTTGAACCCGCAGACCCCCTTACCGGTTATATCGGCTTGAGAACCTTCGGCCGCAACACCGCATCAGAGTTCAGAAAGGCCCTTGAAGCGCTGATCAACCGGCACGATATCCGCCGCCTGGTTATCGACCTGCGCTGGAATACCGGCGGCTCGCTGGCGGCCGCGATTGAAATGGCGGATTTTTTTCTGCAGCCTGGCCGCCCGATCGTCACGCTGCGGGGAAAGTCAGTGGAACGCGGATTCACCTCCCGGGAACGCCCGCTCTGGCCTGAATTGCAATTGGCGGTGCTGATCAACCGTTCCAGTGCCAGCGCTTCGGAGATCCTGGCCGCCGCCCTGCAGGATCATGGACGCGCGGTCATCGTCGGCAGCCGATCGTGGGGAAAAGGACTGGTAGAGACGGTATTCAACCTGCCGGGAAACCGGGGTATCGCCTTGACCACCGCGCGCTACCATACTCCCCGGGGGCGCTGCCTGCAAAGAAATTACGGCGGAGCCCTCAATCCTTTCGGATACCGTATTCCCGATGATTACGATACCAATCATGCAATTGCCGGCGGAGTGATCCCGGACCTGCTCGTGGCTGAAACACGACCCTCCCGGACCGTCAGCGAACTGGTCTTCAGGGGCGCTTTTTTTCTTTTCTCCCGCCACCTCATGGAGGCGGGAGTCACCGTCACGCAGGACATGATCATCAGTGAAGAGTTGCTCCACCGTTTTCAGGCATTCGCCGGCAAGCTGGGCCTGAAAATCAATATCAGGGAATCCGAACAAGCGGAAATCAGACGGGAGATCCTGCGCGCGCTGCTGACTTCGGCGTTCTCGGAGTCAACGGGCTACAAGGTCTTTCTGGCCCACGATCCCGTCAACCGGGCCGCGCTGGAATACCTGGCGCCATCTCTATCACTCAAGGAGCCGGAAATATGAACAAAAAAGACGATTTCATTACCCAGATCACCAAACGCTCCGAGGATTTCTCCCGCTGGTACGTCGATGTGATCCGCCGGGCGGAACTGGCCGATTACTCTCCCATGAAAGGCGTGATGGTGATCCGTCCGTACGGATATGAGATCTGGGAACTCATGAAGGAACAACTCGACCGGATGTTCAAAGCCACGGGACACCGTAACGCGTACTTCCCCCTGTTCATTCCCGAAAGCTTTTTGAAAAAAGAAGCGGAACACGTGGAAGGTTTTGCGCCGGAAGTCGCCTGGGTGACCATGGGAGGCAACGAAGTCCTGGAGGAACGCTACGCCATCCGGCCCACTTCGGAAGCGATTATCTGCTCGATGTATGCGCGCTGGATTTCATCCTGGCGCGACCTCCCCGTTCTCATCAACCAGTGGGCCAACGTGGTGCGCTGGGAGAAAGTAACGCGGCCGTTCCTGCGCACAACCGAGTTTTTATGGCAGGAAGGGCATACGGTTCATGCGACTGCTGCTGAGGCGCAGGAAGAAACGCTGCGCATCCTGGAAGTTTACCGCACTTTTGCCGAAGAATACCTGGCGTTGCCGGTGATTGCCGGCTTGAAAACGGACGCGGAAAAATTCGCCGGAGCCGTCAGCACCTATTGTATCGAAGCATTGATGCCCGACGGGCGGGCGTTGCAGGCGGGCACTTCCCACAACCTGGGGCAGAACTTTTCCCGCGCCTTCAACATCCGCTTTGAAAACCGGGACCAGGAACTTGAATTCGGCTGGGGCACATCCTGGGGTGTTTCGACCCGGCTCGTCGGCGCCGTCATCATGGCGCACGGAGACGATTCCGGCCTGATCATTCCTCCCCGCGTGGCGCCCTTCCAGGCGGTCATCATACCCATCAGTCGCGGAGACTGGAAAGAAACCGTTCTGCCGGAAGCCACGATGCTGCAGCAAGAACTCCAGGCCGCGGGGATCCGTGTTCACCTGGATGACCGCGACACCAACACCCCCGGGTGGAAATTTTCCGAATGGGAAATGCGCGGCGTTCCCCTGCGCGTGGAAATCGGCCCCAAGGATATCGAGAAAAAGCAGGTTGTGCTGGTCAACCGCCTCAACCGGGAAAAATCATTTGTATCCCGTGAAAATTGCGTAGCCGAGATCGGGCGGAAACTCGATGAAATCCAGGCGATGCTCTTCGAGAGAGCGTTGCGCTTCCGTCAAGAGAACACACGCGATGCCGCGGATTCTGATTCCCTGGCGGATATCATCGAAAAGCAGCGCGGCCTGGTACGGGCCGCCTGGTGCGGTTCGGCCGACTGTGAAGCCCGGGTCAAGGAAAAAACCAAAGCCACCATCCGCGTCATCCTGGAAGAAACACCTCCATCCGGCGCCGCCTGCGCCGCATGCGGCAAGCCCGGCAAGCACATGGTCCTTTTCGCGCGCTCGTATTAAAAAAAGTTGAAAAGTTGAAAAGTTGAAAAGTTGAAGAGTTGAAGAGTTGAAGAGGGAAGAAGTTAAAAAAGCTGACAGGTAGCAGGAGACAGGAACCCGTGCCATTTGCCCCTGGCAACTCGCCATTCATGCCCTGAATAAAGACTCTGAATAAGGAATAAGGAAGACTGAATAAAAAAGCCTTTCCGGAATACTCTGGCTACACTTATTCCTTCTTCGTTATTCCTTATTCAGGATCTGCCTCCTGCCTGCCCGTCTTCACCACTCGCCTCTTGCCACTGTTCCCTTGTTCGTATCGACACTTGTAGAAGGTGGAATTTAGTAGAGCAGGGAGTCTCTGCAGGAAAGGCAAAAGCTCCCGGTTATTGTTTGCTTTAGACTTTTGACTACCTTCCCCCTTCACTCCAACTCCCCAACTACCCAACTTTCCAACTCTCCAACTCCCCAACTCTCCAACTTTCCAACTCTCCAACTTTCCAACTCCCCAACTCTCCAACTCTCCAACTTTAATTGACATGTTTTTTCATATCGGTCTATAATACGCACATGATCATTGAATGCCCGAATTGCAAGGCACAATACAGTGTCCCGGACGGCAAGATTCACGGGCGCAAAAAATTCAAGTGTGCGCGTTGCCAGAAGGTGTTTGCAGTTGATTTAAAAAAGGAAGACTCAGCCAGCAAAAAGGACACCGCCAAGATCATCCAGGAAAACATCACCGACTCGCTGTGGTCCAACGAGAACCTGAAACTGCCCGATGACCGCAAGATTTCAATAGCCGTGATCAAGGGTGCACGGGCGGGATACATATTCAAGCTCAGCAAACCGTATATCCTTGTCGGCAGGGGAAAAGTAGACCTGATCATTCCCGACAAGGAAGTATCCCGCAAACACCTGGCCGTGGAAGTCCGCAATGAAAAGATCCTTCTCCGAGACCTGGGCAGCACCAACGGCACGTTTATCAACGGAGAGAAGGTTTCCATAACCGAAGTAGATGATCAGAGTGAATTCCGCATCGGCCAGACCACCCTGATGCTGATTTCCACCCCGATCAACCGGGAGTTCGATAAGTAAATTGTGGCGTACTCTGCGTCTCTGCATTGACTTCTCGCTGAGCGCACTGGTATTCACTTTCTTTGTCACCGGCCTGATCCTGATGCTCAACCCCGAAGTACTGGTCAGTCCGGGGGACTCTGTGCTCCTGTTCGCCAACCTGCTGCTCTTTTTCGGGATCGGCTGGTGGCTGATTACGGCCATGCTGCATTTCTTTGTGCAGTTCGCGTCCGGGCGGAAATTCGCGGTGGGCATTCTCTGGCCGCCCACTTTGACTTACCACCTCTCATTTACCCTCCTCGTGATCACGCTGGTGTATTTCCTCAACTACGACTACTACCGCAGCTTCCTCTCATCCGAAGCCTCCGCGCTCTGGCTGCGCATCCTGGTGGTCCAACTGGTGCTGGTGCTCACGGGAATCGTGTTTATTCTGCGCAAGGGCAGAAGCAAGCGCTGGATTCAGCTCTTGTTCCTGAGCCTGTCAGGTTACCTGGTGCTCGCCACCTTCACCGGCATGATCTCACTGAGCGTGCCCCGGGTCCAGGACGTGAAGCCGCATCAACTCGTTCAGGAAGTGACGCCGCGACGGATCCGCATGGTCATCGCCGACGGCATTTCCATGAGCCACCTGCTGAGCCAGTCGTCGGAGCAGAAGTTGCTCAATTTCAACTTCCTCATCCGCAACGGCGTACGTGCCCGCATTCGTTCCTTTAAACCGAATTTCAGCCATTCGCAGATCAACACCCTGCTGTCCGGCCTCTCACCATCTGCTTTTCACAACCACTCCCAGGTCAAGTTCAAGGTGGGGCGGATGAAGCACGAATTTGACCTGTTTCCCCGCTACCTGTTCATGCGCTATTCTTCGGTTCTCGGCGTGACATCATTCTACCGCCGCTTCGCCATGCCGGTTAAAGACCATATCCGCGCTTATTATCAGGCCAATCGCTTCGGCACATTCTCACTGGTCTATCCCGAATACGCCCCCATGTACTCCGAGCGGGCCCTGGAATACAATCATCGTTTCAAACCGCTTTTTTCCGACCTTCTCAACCAGGTCGACCGCCGCTACGAAATGGTCAGGCGCTTCTTTTTCTTTGATGATTATCTCAAACGCAGGATCCCGGACCTGAAGGACACGCCCCTTTATTATTCCTGTTCCCGTCTTTTCGGATTGGCCAACGTGGCGCGGTATTTTTCCCAGTATTCGACCAGCCAGGTATTTGAAAACGTACCCGAATCCGCGGTCAAACGTTATTCCTGGGTCCTCGACAAGTACTATGAATACTATGATTCCATTATCGGCAACCTGATCAGCACCACCGGAGACAATGAACTGCTGGTGATTGTCAGCCTGTACGAATTCGAACCCCTGCCGGTGTGGCGCCGGGTGTTGCTGAACCTGTTCGGCAAAAAAGATGTCTACGTTTACAACCCCCTCGATGCCCGCGGCACCATTCTGCTTTACGAGAAAAGCGCCCTTAAAAAAGGATACCCGGTGAATTCCATCTCGATCTACGACATTTTTCCCACCCTGCTGTACTACTCCGGATTCCAACTCAGTCGAGACCTGCGCGGAGAAGTGGTCCGCGAAATCTTCACCGATGAATTCCAGCTCAACAACCCGATTGACATCCGGCCGAACAACCCCTGAGCCTCATTGACCGCGAAGCGGCTTATTGCGTATAATTACATGACGATGAAGTCTTTTTCATTCTGCATACTCCTCAGCGTTCTGGCGGGCGCGTGCGCCCGCCCGCCCGCAACCGTTCCCGAAGTCACCCCGCAATTGGAGGAGCGCCATCTGAAGGCCCTTGAAGATGATGCGGATACAGTCGCAATCACCCGTCATCACCGGCACCTGATACTGGTGCGTTCCTCCGGCGCGATCCTGAAAATCGACCCCATTGGGCTGGACCGCCTGATGGCCGCGCAACTTACCGAAAAGGTGCGTAAAGGCGTGATTTCCGGAGACGGCCGCATGCTGTTGTCCACCCAGGCATCACCACCCGGCTGGATCGTTTTCGACCTGGATACATTCCGCGAAATCGCCAGGTTGACCCGCCCATCAGAAGCAGAAGAGGTAGTGGCAATCGGGCGCGACATCCTGGTCACGCGAAACGGGAGCCGGCTGACACTGACCTTTTACGCATCAGATCCGCAGACCCGCGAGATCGATATCAGCGAAAATGATTTTCGCGCCTGCCAGGTGCATGACGGTCGGGCTCTGATCCTTTTGCGCCAAGCGTTCATGCGGCTCTCGCCTCCCGATTTCAGACCGGAACGCATTCCGCTCCCCCATGCGGCCGCCGGCGACTTCCTTCTGCATCAGGGAAATCTGTATTACGGCAGCGAGAACCGCCGACTGGTAAAATGGTCGTTTCTCACCGGCAAAACAGCCTGGGCGGTTCCTTTGCCACGGACACTGTCCCTGGCGCCGCTCAAAGCCGGAGAACTCATCGCGGTGCTACCCCGTGACCAACATATACACTTTTTTACACCAGCTGGAGGGCATGCCTGGTGGTCCCCGCTGAACGGCACCCGCTTATTCCCTCCCTTACTGCTGGAGCAGAACATCGCGGTATTCCTCTACCCCCCCCGGAATCCGGAAATCCGTTTTTTTAATTGGAAAAAGCAAACTTCCGAAAGTTTCAAGATCACCAAGCCCCTGCGTGATCCGCCGTTGGCCGTGGGCGGGCGGATCTTCTTTCTGACCGAGTCGGAAGGGAAAAACCGGGTGCTCACGGTGGCCAACATCAGGAAAATCGATATCCAGATCGAACCGAAGTTCCCCCGGGTTTCCGGAAAATCCCTGGAATTCCGTCTCAATGCCGTGAACCTGATTCAACCCGAGTTCACATTGAGCCTGCGCCGCAGCGACAGCAAAACCCCGATACTGGAAACGCGTGTTTCGCGAAAGCAGACCCCTTCCGTGGCCTGGTTCGCCCGTGATCCGGGAAATTACCTTCTCGAAGTGGAAGCCAGTTCCAGAGACGGGCTGAAAGTGAAGGCATCCAGTCGCTTCCGGATTGCGGACCCGACTGAATTGACCCGCGCCCACGTATCCGCTGTCCAGGCGGACTGTGATGCAGACCACGTCGTCGCAGGGGATGCAAAACCATGATCGACCTGGCCCGGCGCCTGTCCATGCCGGGAATCACCTGCAGCCGGCCGGACCGGTCCGGCCGGCACACCACCTTCGGCATCGGCGGCATGATCGCCATGTCGGTCCAAGCGACAACCCGCCCGGCTCTGGTTGAAGCGCTGCTGATTCTGAAAAACGAAAAAATTCCTCACGTCATGATCGGCGCCGGCAGCAATACGGTATTCGCGGACACCGCTCCCGATCTTGTCCTGGTGATCAACCGCACCCGGGGCATCCGTCGCGTCGATTCCACGCGGATCGTTGTTCAAAGCGGCGAACCCAACCTGTCACTGATGGCCTGGTGCGCCCGCAAAGGGTTTGCTTCGCTGGAATTCCTGGCCGGAATCCCGGGCTCCGTCGGCGGAGCGGTCGCCGTCAACGCGGGCGCTTTCGGCCAAGACATGGCCGCCGCCTTCAGCCATGCCGTTATCCTGGATGGCTCCGGCAGGCAACGATCCATCGGCGCGGATGAATGCGGCTTCCGCTACCGGGATTCCATTCTCAAGCGCGGCGATTCCGTGCTGCTGGAAATCACGCTGAATGGTCAATCCGATGATCCACAGCGGATCCGTCAACGCATGCGCAGCCACTTTCTGCATCGCAGGAAAAACCACCCCGACCCGAATGCCCGTACCGCCGGGTGTTTCTTTAAAAATCCCCGCCGCGACCCATCCGCTTCGGCAGGGCGACTCATTGACAGTGCCGGGCTGCGCGGCTGGAGCCGCAACGGTCTTGAAGTATCCTCGAAACATGCGAACTTCATCGTGAATACCGGTGATGCGGGGATGGCTGAGCTGGAGGCGTTTGTGCGCCATATCATCGAAACAGTCGAAAAAAAGCACGGCATCCGTCTGGAGCGGGAGGTGTTGTTTGTGGCTGCGGATGGAAGGCGGTATTGAATTGATCCCCGGCTCGCCGCGCTTCGTATTCCTTTTCCTGGACGGAGTGGGGTTGAATCCACATCCGCACGCAAACCCCTTTGCCGGGGCGAACTGTCGTTACCTGCCGTTTCACTCTCCGTCTCCCCGACTTCCCGACGGCACACCCATAGCCGCCGTGGACGCCTTGATGGGCGTTGAAGGCATACCCCAGAGCGCCTCCGGCCAATCCACACTCTATACCGGCATCAACATTCCCGCGCGCTGGGGTCATCGCGGCAGTTATCCCGGTACAGATATCAGGCGCATCCTGTACCGGGACAACCTGCTCAAATCCCTGTCCGTATGCGGACGCAAAGCGGTTTTTCTGAATGCCTACCCCCACTATGCGCACCTGTTCTCTCCACCGCATCTTGAATTGCGCGCCGACGGCGAATGGCGGTTTTCAGACGAGTTTCCCGCCCAGTTCCGCCGCCGCCTGTCCACCACTACCTGCATGATGCTCAGCAACGGGATGCTTCCCTTCAACGAAGAAGATATCCGCCTGGGAAAAGCCCTTTACCAGGATTTCTCCAACGCTTCCCTGATCCGCCTGGGACTGGATGTTCCGGAGTATTCCCCGGAACAGGCGGCTGAAATCCTCGCGGCAAACGCCGCGCTGGCTGATTTTGTATTGTTCGAGTTTTTCCAGACCGATCTTTTCGCCCACCGCCACGAATTCAGCGAATGCGTCGACCTGGTCGCGCGCCTGGACCGATTCCTGGGGCACTTGCTGGACAGCATGGACCCGGAACAAGACACGTTGCTATTGACCAGCGATCACGGTAACCTGGAAGACTGTTCCACACGCATCCATACCCGCAACCCCGTCCCGCTGCTGGCCTGGGGTAAGAACGGCGATGTTTTGCGATCCAGGATCCGTGACCTGGGTGATGTGACTCCCGCCATCCGCGACCTGATGAATTGCCCGGCGGGAGGGGGAACCGCACGACTGCAGGAACGCGATCCTGATGCCCCGCCGCAAAAGGAGGTTTCGTGAAATCGTTTCGCCATGAACTCTGGTTCAACACCACCAGACGCCGCGATTTGATCAACATCACTCCCACACTGCAGGAACTGGTCGATAAGAGCGGCATTCAGGACGGGCTGTTGCTGTGCAACGCCATGCACATCACCGCAAGCGTCTTTATCAATGACGATGAAAGCGGTCTTCACGCAGACATCGAGAACTGGCTGGAAGAACTGGCCCCTGAAAAGCCATACAGCCGCTACCGCCACAACCGAGGTGAAGACAATGCCGACGCGCATCTGAAACGCACCATCATGGGACGCGAAGTGGTCGTGGCCGTTACCGGCGGCAGCCTCGATCTGGGGCCATGGGAACAGGTTTTTTACGGAGAGTTCGACGGCATGCGCCGCAAACGCGTGCTGGTAAAAATCATCGGAGGGTAGACCAGCCGCCGTACGGGATCAGTATGCGTCACATTTTCAGTTTTCAAACTTCAGTTTGCAACAGCAAGGCAAATACATTACAATATCTGATTGCGTCGCTGTTTCAGCGCCGGCATAACAGCATCATGGTGGAACCATTCCTGGAAAACCGCATCAGTAAGGATTACATCAACACCTTACCGCCCATCCGCTTCTGTGGTCGCATCGAGTTGATCAACCACCCGGATCAGGTCCGCAAGGCCACCCGGCATCTGCGGCGGCACCGGGTACTGGGTTTCGACACGGAAAGCCGGCCGGCATTCAAGAAAGGTGAGTCCTACCCCATTTCACTGATCCAGCTGGCGACGCCTGACACCGTCTACCTGTTTCACCTCGCCCATATCGACATTGACGATCGCCTGGCCCGCATCCTCTCCAGCAAGCGCATCAAGAAAGTCGGCATCGCGCTCAACAACGACCTGGAAAAGCTGAACGAGTTGCGCCCCATGAAAACCGCCGGGTTTGTCGACCTTTCCCGCCTGGCAGCCGAAAAAGGCATTGTCCAGCAGGGAGCCCGCAGCCTGGCCGCCCGCTATCTCCACCAACGACTGATCAAATCTTCACAGCGTACCAATTGGGCGCGCCCGGAGTTGTCTGAAAAACAGAAATTCTATGCGGCCACCGACGCGTGGATCTGCCTGGAACTGTACGCGCTCATCCTCGCAGACAGGCGCGTCTATCCTCCGCCCCCGGACATGGAAATCCCTCTTGACCGGAACGGATCCGCACCGCCGGCATGACACGTGCCGGGCTTTGACTTTTTTCCGGGGTTGGTTTATAAGGATAGCACAATCCGGCCGGTGAACGTTCCCGGTAAGAGTGAAACATGAACCAGAGCATTAACCCTGAAAACACGATATTTCTGGCTTCAGATCACGCCGGTTTCCCGATGAAGGAAAGCATCAAGTCCCTGCTGAAGCAATTGGGCCTGAACGTCAACGATCTGGGCCCGGGAAACGATGAACCCGCCAACTGGGCCGAGTACGGCGCCCGGGGAGCCGCCGCGGTGGCGGAAGATCCGCAGCGACTGCGGGCCATCCTGATCTGCGGTTCCGGCATCGGCATGTCCATCGTCGCCAACAAGTTCCCGCGCGTCCGCGCGGCCTTATGTCACGACACTACGGCGGCCGCCATGTCCAGACGCCATAACAACGCCAACGTACTCTGCCTGGGCGGGCGCGTCATCGGCGCCGATACAGCCGAGGAAATTGTCCGGACCTGGCTGTCAACCGCTTTCGATGGCGGCCGGCACCAGGTGCGTCTGGATTACCTGAGCGAAATGGTTGAATCGAAGAATTTCCGCTGATCGCTTGATTCTTTCAATATTCTAGGAGGAAAGTATGTTTGGATTGGAAAAAGACCTGGCAACGCTGGACCCTGAAATCGCCGAAGTGGTTCGCAATGAAGCCATCCGGCAGAATCAGAATCTGGAATTGATTGCTTCGGAAAACTTCGTTCCCAACGGCATCATGGAAGCCATGGGGTCCGTTCTGACCAACAAATACGCGGAGGGATATCCGAATAAGCGCTACTACGGCGGCTGTGAATTCGTCGACGTGGGCGAACAGCTGGCCATAGACCGCGCCATGGAATTGTTTGCGGCCGACTACGCCAACGTCCAGCCTCACAGCGGCACCCAGGCCAACATGGGGGTTTACCTGACCATCCTGGAACCCGGAGACACCATGTTCGGCATGGACCTTTCCCACGGCGGGCACCTTTCACACGGCCATCCGCTGAACTTCACCGGGAAACTCTACAACGTCGTATTCTACGGGGTGAACCGCGAAAGCGAGACCATTGATTACGATGCCCTGGAGAAACTCGCGCTCGAGCATCGTCCCAAATTGATCATGGCCGGTGCTTCAGCCTACCCGCGCACCATCGATTTCCCGCGTTTCCGCCGCATCGCCGACTCCGTCGGCGCCGTACTGGTAGTGGACATGGCTCACATCGCGGGACTGGTTGCCGCGGGGGTTCACCCCACTCCGGTGCCCCACGCGGACTTTGTCACTTCCACCACCCACAAAACCCTGCGCGGCCCCCGCGGAGGATTGATCCTCTCACAGAAAAAATACCGCAAGGAACTGAAAAAAGTCGTGTTCCCGGGCATTCAGGGGGGACCTCTGGAGCATGTCATCGCCGCCAAAGCGGTCTGTTTCAAACTGGCCATGAACGATGAATTCAAAACCTACCAGCAACAGACCGTGCGCAACGCCGCGGCCCTGGCCGGAAATTTCGCGGACCTCGGCCTGCGTATTGTTTCCGGAGGTACGGACAACCACCTGCTTTTGACCGACGTCACCCCGCTGGGCATCACCGGCAAGGACGCTGAGACCGCCCTGGACCTCGCCGGCATCACGGTGAACAAGAACACCATCCCCTTTGATACCAACCCACCGCTGGTCAGTTCCGGTATCCGCATCGGCACCCCCTCGGTCACCACCCGCGGCATGAAAGAGGCACAGATGGCGACCATAGCCGAGCTCATCGTGGACGCGCTGAAACACACCACGGATGAAACCTATCTCAAAAGCATCCGCGAAAAAGTCGTCAAGTTGACATCGGCATTCCCCATCTATACCGATATCATTGACAAGTACAGCCGGGCCCTGGGCCGGTGATGAACATATCTCCCGGGCTCACGAAAAACGGGCCCGGGAGAACCCCACCTGAACGGAGTACACTTTGAGCGGGGATACCGGGTTGCGCGCCCTGCTGGACGCCGTGCGACAAAGCCGCCGCCTGGTGGCATTCACGGGAGCGGGGATTTCCACTTTTTCCGGAATCCGCGATTTTCGCGGCAGCAATGGATTGTACAGGGATTACGACGCCAACCGCATTTTTGACCTGAACTATTTTCTTCGGGACCCCGACTACTATTATCACCACGCCCGCCATTTCATCTACAACCTGGACGAGAAAGAGCCCAGCCTGGTCCATCGCGAACTCGCGCGCCGGGAAGCAGCCGGGAAGTTGCGCGCCGTAATCACGCAGAACATCGACCTGCTGCATCACAAAGCCGGGTCCCGGAATGTGATCGAGCTTCACGGCAGCCCCATGGTTCATCGCTGCCTGGGCTGTGGAAAAACCTGGACCTTCGACCAAATCCAGTCCATGCTCCAGAGCGGCGGGACTCCCCGCTGTGACAAATGCCGCGGCATCATCAAGCCCGACATCACTTTCTTCGGAGAGGCGCTTCCCACCGGCGCGATTGAAAGAGCGGTCAGAGAAGCTGCCGGCGCCGACCTCATGCTGGTGCTGGGCAGCACCCTGGTGGTCCAGCCCGCCGCATCGATCCCGCTCTACACCCTGCAGTCCGAAGGCCGGCTGGCGATCGTCAACAACGCCCCCACCCCGCTGGACGGATTGGCCTGCTGCCGCTGGCACGACCTGGAATCGTTCTTTTCCGCCCTGGCGCAAGACCCGCTCCCGCACGGGAACGGTGGATAAATCAATCCATTCCGGCTCGCTCCTGTTTCTCGCAAACCTGCGATCAGCAGTATCCATCCTCGTTTCCGCCTCGAATCGCATCCGAAGCCGCGCATAATGTGCTTCACTGTTCAAGCCGGGCGCATACCCGCCTCTTGACAAAAATATGCGGGTGTGGTATTCAAGCCCTATTATGACCGACTCATC